>JAAUXU010076673.1_pt1 | contig 18701 bp, 18 predicted proteins | sample 7278151 | NCBI WGS metagenome assembly JAAUXU01 (sample SAMN14350113, study PRJNA611818) | marine sediment metagenome | isolation source: surface marine sediment (1.8m) | place: French Polynesia: Moorea | collected 2018-08 | reverse complement strand
TTCCTGCCACTATAGTCCCATGCCTCTATAGTCCCATGCCTTGGGGTTTGTTACATGGGCTCAGAAGATGAAGATGTAGTCAAATACTTTGGAAAAAAATTGTGTTTACCTATGCCCAACTTCATTTGAAGGTTTGCAGTAAGACACTGAAGTAAATTTACTGTGAAAGTAAATTTCAGCTCTGGTGGCGGTCAGAAGCTGCCAAACTTGGTGAAAATCACTCACCAAAATGCTGACATGTTGGTCAGAAAAATATTTTGCAGCAAGTGCTGAAGAAAAAAATAAACTTATTTTACAGTATTATGCAACTTTAAATGCATTTGGGCATAGCTAAAACTCCTTTTTTCACTTTCATTTAACTACAAAGTCTTCAAATGGTATGTGGTTACAAATTTTGGACACCCACAGGGAATTCCAATTTTCAACTGTGCCCAATTTATATATATTAAAATAGTGCTGAATATGTTACATTTTAATATTTTTATTACTAGTAAGTACAGACGACCTGGAAATTAGTTTCTGGTTGATGAAAAGGTACACCGATTTCTGGTGTTTTCACCTGAAAATTTCGAACATCTGGAAAATTATGCCATTTTGCCCCTTGTTGGTGTCAAGCACTGTCAGTACCATTGCATTTGTGCTGTAAGTCTCTTCACAAGTGTCACATGCATTCTCAAATGGGAAATAACACCCCTCTTGGCACAAATATCCTGTTTTCTGTATGTCCAAACGTAGTGGGTTGTCAATGACCAGAGAGATGCAAAATCCATAGGAGGCAGGATGAGGTGTGACCAGGTGTAGCTCAACCTCACTTTTCTCGTTTAACAATTTCCTCGTTCTTGAACTCTGTAACTGATTTTCACCATGGTGTTAAACATGCAACTTCCCCTAGTTTTTCAGGACATTAAACATTTTAGCATTGTTCCTCCTCCTCCATCGTGTAGGGGACATATAGTGCCGAATCAGCCCACGTCATTAAAGCCACGGCTGTTTCTGGAGCGGGACGTATGGAGCAAAACCGGCCCATGTTCTTACTGCCTCGGCTGTGCCACCTAAAATAGAGTTTGTATAGAGCCATTTGTCCGTCCTCTCACAGTGAGTAAGACTAGCACAAAGACGAGAAAAGTGACGTCAATGCATGCATTCCAGAACCGCGACACGTAAAACACCCCTGGGACAACATTGAGCTGTCACCATAAGCGAACAACCACTTTTGGGCAGCTGAAGACAACAGGTTTTCATTCATTACTTACATGCATTAATTGACCAAAGAACTTGTCAAGCGCGCCCGTACCGAGCCGCTTGGGGCCGTTCCAACCACTCGATCAAATTGACCCAAAAGCTGAAACCCAACAAGACATTTGTGGCCATGGGAGCTGATGTTCTTCGCGTAGACTCTACTTCTTTTTCACCTTGAAGCCCTGCACTTGCAACGTACAGCGGACAATTCTCTTTAGTAAATGTCCCGCTTGTTGAGGACACACGGGAAAATTGTCTCTACAAGCGGATTCTACTGTATACCAGGTGCTCAGATGCACGGGCATGATAGATTAAAGTTCCAGCGATAAAGAGACTTCCGGCCTGCTCAATGGTGCCCACTTTACATTCCCGCTCATGCGTGTGGGCCTGTCTAGCAAGGGCCCTCTAGCAGGCGCGCGTTTGCCTTCTTCCGGGGGGAGGACTTGAAAAGCGCGCGCGAGGAGTGCGTGAACTTCAAGTTGCACGCTTTAGAAGAAAGTATCGACTAGCTGTAGGACCTCTTTGCGTAGTACGCACGTAGAATAGAGAAGCAGTAGCAAAAAAATTGGGGGGGTCACGTCTCAACCAACCAACCAGCCAACCAACCCCCTGCTGCAGCCACCCCTTAATTGAAAATAGGAACCAGTCTGGGAGACAAATTTGCTTGCCCACTCGTTATCGAGAAATGTCATCTGCTGTCAGCCACCACCGCAAGTGCGGACTGCACTGGTCGCTTCCAATGTCTGGCGGAGTAGGAGTGTGGAAGCGAGACGACGACAACGACCGCGACGGACGCAGCATGGACGACATCGACGTCGAGACGTTCCTCGACGACAATGAACACTTCCTGGAGGACTACGTCAGGAGGAAGGTGCACCGATCTAAGCTAGAGAGGTGGCTGTTCAAGCCAGATGAAGATGCGGCTGCAACGACTGCTGCGGCTGCTGCTGCTGCGGCGGCGGCGACGGCAGCAACCTCGACAACGTCGACCACGTCTTACCATCTTCGCCGCCAGCGGTCGCGGTCTTTTACGCCCCTGAGAAAGCTGTCGGCCACCCGATTCGAGGAGAACGGCCTCTCCACACCCATCATCGTCACGGACGTGGACGGGCAGCCGTCGTTCCTGCGGACGATGCCGCGCGACAGTGTCGGAACCACCTCAAAGAATTTGAAGAGGAGCTTCTCGACGGGCACCAGTCAGTCGCTCTACTTACTCTTGGAAGAAATCATCCGCGAAGGAGGGACCACGGCCATTGTCATTAAGACCTGCCGCGGACTGCAGGCGCTGCTGGGCTGCGCCGGTGGGATCTCGGCACTCCTGACTGATCCCTCGGCCCATCCATTCTCGGGAACGATGTACGCAATAGACAGCGAGGGCGAGCACACGGAGACCAGGGACGAATCCGCCGACAGGATCATGACTGGAGTCATCAGTTCCAAGCGCGCAGTGCGCACCAAGGGCGCTCTCGTGGCGCCAATTTGTTCCCCCGGTGGTGGCGCGGTCCTGGGCGCTGTCAGGATCGAGTGCGCGGAGCTCCCTCGCGAGTCCGAGGCCGTCGCTACTGTGGTCCTGCGTTTTGCCGCGACCGCCCTGGCCGCCGCCAGAGGGCGCAAGGAAATGAGACTGGAGTTGGCCAGAAGCGAAGTATTTCTCGAGCTGGCGCAGACTGTGTTTAGCGAACAGGGACGAATCGAGCCGACAATCACATCGATTCTGTGCAATTTCCTCACCATGATCGAATGTGAGCGGTGTCAGATCTTGCTTACCGACCACAGCGAAGACGTCTGTGAGGGCACCAACAGGGTCTTCAAGAGGGTCTTCGACTTGCAGAGATCTGACTTGGACGAAGATGGAGACATCAGGTAGGTACCACACTTAAATCAATCATCAACAGTAATTACTGAGTCATTAGCACGCGTTTCCCATCAGGGAAGAAGTCATTTTTGAGGGGAGATTTCCTATTAACGCTGCAATCACCAGCGAGGTGGCCGCGACAGGGAATAAGATCAACATTAAGAATCTGGAGAGTGATGAGAGGTCAGTTCAAATTGTGCATGGCACGGATAAGGTTATAATATCGTACACTGGCATATGCGTGGTGTGCAACGGACGTATATACGTGGGCGAGGATCGTGCTTTTTGCCGGAAAAATGTGTTGGGAGTAACAAAAAACTGTGGATTCTTATGAAATTGAGAAGGGAAGAGACTTTTCTCCGAAAGTTTTTGGCGTGGCTTTTGCTTCTGTTCATCATGTAGAAAGTCCCTGTGAAAGTTTACTGTTCCAGTGGATTGTGGATGGATCTTGAGGATTGAAGGGTAGAACAGCCCTAGACTGAAACATCAGATTTAAATGGATTTAAAGAGTGGTTTTTAGTTTCTTAAAGTCTCTGTGCTTTTTCACAATGCTGGGGTTACCCCTATTGCGACCTCTAGCAGAGCAAAAACAACTGGAAGTGAACAAGGCATGAAGAACTATTAGCATCTGCATTCAGAATCAGAAAAAGCAAAATTTTTTCATTTGTGATTGCTAGACTTCACAACTGTACACGTGCGTTGGGACATAAAAATATGCTTCACTTTCCTCTTTTCCTTAACTACTCACATGTCTACTTGGGATCAAGTAATCTCTTTTGACAAGCATAAAGTAGTTTAAACATGGTTTTCCTGCAATTTCAGACCCAAGTGACGATCACTCGACACTTTTAACTTGTTTCTCCAAAAAAATGTTGAATTCTATCTTTATAGATTTGATTACGATCCAACCAGCGACTCTAGAGGGTTGAATCACCATTCGATGCTGTGCATGCCCATCAGAGACCCATCACAGGTGTGCGCCAACTTAAGAATCTTGGGCGTGATTTCCCTGATCAACAAGGAGAATTTCGGCGTCTTCACGGAGAACGACGAGAGATTCGTGGAGGCATTTGCAATCTTCTGCGCCATGGCCATCAGGAACGCGGCGGAATTTGAAAGGGCAGTCGTATCGGAGGCCAAGTTAAAGGTGAGGATAGCTGGGACCAGCATTCTCGGTGAATGGCTCAACCACCTGGGTTTTTCATTCCATTTTTTGTAGGTTGCCTTTGAGGTTATGAACTATCAGGCATCCGCCAGTGCGGAGGAGGCAATGGACTTGGCCAAGGAGAAGATCCCGTCTGCAGCTACGTACAGGATAAGCGAGTTCGACTTCAACTACATCGGCATGACGGACATGGACACTTATAAAGTAAATCTGCACTTAAACTAAAGTTTTTCTTGTAAGATAAAGCAAAGCTAAGTTATGAGCGTCTCGAATTCTTCTATCATTGACAGGCCACGATTCGGATACTGATCGACTCCGGCGTGGTTTCGAACTTCCACATGGACTACGAGACGCTTTGCAGGTGGATTATGACAGTGAAGAAGAACTACCGCAACGACACGGTCAAGTATCACAACTGGTATCACGCCTTCAACGTCACGCAGATGATGTTCTGCATGCTCAAGAAGACGGGCTGGGACAGGGAATTCTCAAAGGTTAGTTATTGACTGGCAGACTTAATTTCCATTGTTGTTACCCCCTCTGCATTGCTAGACTGAGCTCTTGGGTTTGCTGGTGGCGTGCCTCAGTCACGACTTGGACCACAGAGGCACCACGAACGCCTTCCAGCAGAAGTCCAAGAACGCCCTGGCCACGCTCTACTCGAGCTCCACCTTGGAAAGACATCACCTGAATCAATGTCTCCTTCTACTCAACATTCCTGGCAACAGAATCCTGGAGAATCTATCAGAGGTACCGGACTCTTTTATGTAATACGCTTAAGCTCGTCACCACGCACTTCGGACTAAAGAGGCGCTTCGCGCTCATCGGGCGTACAGAAGCTGGACAGACAGACGCACACATACACGAACATACCCCCCCCCCATGCGCTTTTTATGATAGATACAGTGGACACCGCTTTAAACCGGAGTTCTTTGATTGTGGCAGTGAATCAGAACTTGCCGTTTCCAATTGACATGCCCAAGTATGTTATTTAGCACCGCATGTTGTGCCATCCACTTTGCAGTTTCAACGTATTATTCCGGGCACATTGGTAACACTGTACGTCCAAGGGGGCTACGAAGTGTACCAGTGGATGCTATGAAGAAGAGCATGTCGGACGTGTCATGAGAAGGGGTTAAGGGGATGTCACTGAACATTGAGTAATACAATATACACTTGTGTTGCTGATACATGAACTGTGATTATTGCTTGTTGTTGTAAACATAGCGATCTTGCTACCATTTTCATTCCTCGGTTGCTATGTGGGTTTTGTACCGGGTGGGACAGAATCTGCAAATTCTTTTATAAACAAGTACGATATCATCACCGTCTGCGAGAGAGCGGCATTTGTTGGAACCAAACCTATATTGAGATGAGTTTTTGCTTCACCCATAAGCTTGGACCTCTTGTTCATCCTGTAAATGCATATACTGTCATTTACCTTTTACATGCGCAGGGTGCAGCTGAAATAACGTTTTTGCCCTTTAATTCCCAGCTTTTGGGCGTTCAATAGGAGTCATGACAACACTATGTGAGAGTATATTGCAGACCATTTTATGTCCTTAATGTCGAGGCTTCCTGATTTTTGTCCTGTTTTGCTTGCTCGTTAGGGAAGGTATATATCTACCACTTAAACTCCCGCAAGTTCACCTGTGGAAAGTTGCCAGTGGTAACGGGTCAAAAATCAGGAGAACTTTTAACATTAAATTACAAATCCACGGACTTAATCGCCCTTAAGTTGGGCTGGGCCATACACGGGCAAGCCCCAGGCGCGGCCCACCTTAACAATTTAAGCCCAGCTTAAATCCCATGCAGTGAACGGTGGATATGTAGTGAATATCGTGGATTGTGTCAGAAGTCGTCGCATCAATATTGTGGTATTGGCTTGAAGAGTCCAAGTGCTGAAGCCTTCGGCCGTTTCTCCTCGCCCACTGATGTCCTCAAGCACTTCGGCCTCATGAAGAACAAGACCAGAAGCCAGAGCCTGAAGGTGCATCACTTTATCAGGATCTGTCACAAGCTCAGAAAGACAGCAGAAGCAAAACAGACAAAGAAACGGTTGAAACAGACAAAAACAGACAGGAATGAAGCAAAAGTCACTTCAAAATTCCGAGTCACTTTTTGTCTGCAAATAAACTGAAATTTTAAAAGCAGAACGACACAAAACCGTCTTGAAAGTGGTTCCATAGCTGTTTTTCAATGTCCTATAGGTCCAGTTTACTTAACAGGTTGTTCCTTAATGTGAACCTCTGTTTCTTGTAGGACGAGTACCAGTCGACGTTGCGCGTCATTGAACGCTGCATCCTGGCAACTGACTTGGCGCAACACTTCAGGGAGTTGCCCAAGATTAAGGCCCTGTCACAGAGAGGTTACGACCGCAATAGCAGCTGCAGCAGCGACCGCCACATCCTGCAGCACTTGTTGATGACAGCGTCGGACCTGGGCGCGTGCACCAAGCCCTGGGAGGTTCACTTCACCGTTACCCGTCTGATCTCTGAGGAGTTCTGGGCACAGGGAGACCTGGAGCGGGACGAGTTTGACGAGCGTCCCTCCCCCATGATGGACCGTGAGGCGTCGTTGGCGCTGGTGCAGATAGACTTCCTGGACAGCGTCTGCACCGACGTCTACTCCTGCGCCGCCAGGATCCACCCCGCGCTCTCTCAGCTCATGCACGGCTGCGTCAACAACAAGGAGCGGTGGGGACGATCCGGCCAGTGCCAGGAGGAGCAGGAGGTGGCGGCCAAGGGAGTCACAAGAAATCTGTAGTATACTCTGGATACATATGTATATCTTGATTTACAAGTGAACGATAATGATGATGATAAGAATAAAGGATTGCAGACTTCTCACTGCACCTTCGGGACATTATTATTGCCGAAAATATTTTCAGCCATGACTGACAGAGGTGAAAGAATTGTGAAAACAAAAGTCGGGCTTCGGACAGTCTTTCAACCCCCCTAGTGGGTAAACAGTGTCTGCATACTCGTCCAAATGACTGCTTTCCACTCCTGAAAGTCATAAAATGACATTGTATGTACGTAGATAGAAAGTTATTTCAAACACACTGCGATAGAGGAAAAAAAACAACATTTGATTGTATCCTGCATGCAATATTGAGTGAGGCACTTGGTTTGCGTGCCACTCCAGTCTGCACAGTGTGAGTCGTCAAGATGTTCAAAGTGAAGGAATAGCGCAGTTTTCTTCACTCACGCTGTATACTGTGAACATATTTGGTAAATGAGTGAACGATCCTTATTTCCTCCTGCCTCCGTCAATCCAGACTTAGTTAAGGCCACTGCAAGAACAGAAAGAAGGAGAAAGAAATACAGTGGACAGCTAATAAAGTAACACAGACAGTTCAATAGGCAAATATTGCCCGTCCGAAGTCGAACTGAAGCTTTACTTCTGGAATGTGACGGACGCAAGGCTCGTGTCTTTAGACCCTCTAGGTGGCCTCGGGGATTCGAAGCACATTTTCTTCGGATCATCCAATCTACATTAGTCAGTTTAGCTTAGTGTTGAAAAATGAAACAAGCTTACTCTTCCCACACGTTCAGCAGAGGATTTGACCTCGGTCAACTCCGGACTGATGTCAAGGTTGCAGTCAGTGATTTTACCATCTGGTATAAAAGACTTGCGAGAATGACTTCTAAAAGTAAGTCTGTATGATCGTCGCATAATCGGATCAACTTTATGCACGGGAAAAATTCCGTTTAACGCAATCTCGACTATGCAGAGACCACTGTTTCAGCCGTTCACTGCAGTGAGGAAACATCAACGAGTTATAATTTGGACAAAGCAGATACCGATAGCTGCAATGCGTTCAGTCTTGATCTTGGGCTGAAAGGCAAGAGACAAGAAATTGTCAACTTCAGTCCATCAGTATTAGTCGAGCTTGAGTGTGTTGATCACTCCTTTTAGCCAAGGCTTCTAGGATTGACTTTATAACAGCTCTTGCTGACTTCAAAGCTTCATGTGCTTCCAACTGATAGACTGAAGTACAGTTCAACAGCTTTACTCCCAAAAAGCTTTACTCCCAATGAGTCTTGCATCAGTAATCAGAAACAACAACCAATTATTATTTTGACAAAGCAACATGAGACAGCAGATTATTAATTTTTTTTTTTTTTGGTCAGCAGCACTTGTTCTTGTTCTCCATATATCTGTTTCCTCAGACATATTTATCAGTCCTCAGTCTTTAAATACGAGCCATTATACTTTTTTCTGCTTACTACGCACATTTCTTCTTCCTGACATGGTCAAGATTCTCATCGCTACTGTCGGCGAAGGAGATGTCGTCGTCGATATGCGTCAAGTTGAGCAGAAGGGGCGGATTTTCTCGGCAGTGACTAGACGATGACAAAATTTTGGGCCTATCGGCGCTGCTGTTGCTGTTGCTGTTGCTGTCGCCGCCGTTGATGCCGCCGACGCCTTCGCAGTCTGCATGACCGAAAATGAGTCCAGCAGACATCCTTACCAGCTCCGCGCTCGTCACCGAGTCCGTCAAGTCTGAGGTGCGACTGCGAATCATCGCGGGGGATACGTCATCCGGCGCAAACATACAGTTCTCCGTCACTGTGGGTGTGGGGAGGTCGTCGTCCCAGCTCATCAACATGAGGGGCGGCTGCTGGGCGAAGAAGGAGCCTGGCTGTCCGGCCACGACGTTGTCGAGGTCGCAGTCGTATAAGTCGTACTCCAGCTCCGGCTCGCCGGTGAAGCCGGACGCCACCGAGGAGGCACGAAGGGTGTCCACTGAAGAAGACTTGGCACTTGAGCTCAGTGAAGAGTCATGGGGCTTTTTCATCAGGTTGACCTTCTTCGGCGGCCTTTTCCTTTTTGGTGCCGGCTCCGACTGCTGGCGCAGGTAGCACAAGATGTCCGAGAGACTCCTGGAGCTCCGTTGCTTGGCCGCCGCCTCGAAGGTTGGTGTGGGCGCCGGTGCTGGTGGGCGCCCACCGCGCGGCCGCAAATCTCCGCGGCGATAACGGCGGCTTTTGGCCGCCAGCGCCCGCTTCACCTGCTGCGCCGTGATGAGTGGCGTCGGGGTTGGGGTCGGCATCACGGTCGACGGACTCGTGTGCCTCGTGAGGAACGGTGATGCCGGCAGCGATAGGAACCTCTCGTCCTTCTTGCGGGGCTGGTTGCCGCCGCTCAGGTTAAACTTCAGTCTCCGCCTGTTGTTCCTCCTGCTCTTCCTCACCAGAGGTATAAGTTCTTCTTCCATGAGAGACGACTGCACAGTGTCTATATCCTCGAGCGGGATGTACGTCTTTTCCACGGTCATTCCCAACCTGTTAGGCGTCGAGTCGCCCGAGCTCGGCTGACTCTTCCACGCCATGTACTTCTTGCGCCTGTACTCGAACTGGCAGGCAAGGCAGCAGCAGCACAGCCCCGCAACCAAGACGAGGCTGACGGCGAAGAGCAGCAGAAAGGAGAGGTTTTTGAAGAGGCTGCTGAAGAAGGAATACAAGGACCCGAGAAAGGTCTCCGATGGCGCAGGTGGAGGCAAGTCTAAAATAACAGTATGTACACATGTGTATGTATATATGCACCCATACATAACGTTAGTATGCACGTACATTCGAGAAATGCATCGTTGGAAATGTCTGCAGCTCCAAAATATGCGTAGGAGTATCTCTACCGTGTGCCAACTCAGTGAGCAGAAAGTTGCTACTTTCTTTCTCTTTGAGGAGCAGGACTGGCTATGACTGTTATTGCTCTTCCTGTCCCTAAGTCAAGTCACTCACTCAGCGGCCCTTGGGTTCCTTTATTTTTTGCAGACTTCTTGGCACTGGTTAGAAAGAAATAACAGAGCCAACGGAAGGACAACCTTTTGACAGTCTCATCATGCATCAAGGTCAGTGGAGACTTTGCTAAAGTGACGGAAAAATCGCCGCTGATCAATTGAGTGGTGACGGCAACGTGCGTCAAGCTGAAAATGGCAAGGGAAGCTTGGCCTCCATGGGTGGATCGTGTGAGCCGTCCAAAAGTGGTCCCGCATAAAGGCGGGGTCTTAAGTTACATTGTCACAGAGGTGTCCACAGTAGTGACTCGCCATTCCGGGACGTTTTCAGGGGTTTTGTTTATGACTCACTGGACCCTAATAATTTTATGTGGGAGAAATATACAAGATTCCTGTATGTACGGTACTGCTAGTAACTTGCGTCACTGAGGTCATCGTATGTCACTTTGTCAGAAGCCACAGTGTCAATGACTTTGTGATCACATTCTTCTCTCCAATTCAAGTTCCGATCACGATGAAAGCTTTGATTGTTCATTCATCGGGCTCCAACTGAGAGTTAAAATCGACCTTTTTGTGGTAACAAAACAGACAAACACCTCATCAGCGTGCAATACGGACCGAAAAAAGGCCACTAGTCTCTACTTCTAGATATCCCTGAACACACGTCTGGAGTGTGTTATAGAAATTTCCTACAGGCTCCGTCCATATCTTCGGAGCCAATTGGTCTTTCTCTCCTGGAATAGCTCGTATATTGAACTTGAGCCTCATTTTTAGATCTATTGTGCCACAAAGGAATCTTGGGCATGCTCGACTTTCTTCTCCCCCACTCTTCAAGATCTATTGGAGCGTTAAGCCAACTTTCTCACTCCTCATACATATCAAATAGTCCGTGAAAAGGTAGAACCGATCCCAGCAGCCGCCGTCGGCCACCGCGCTGGCGGCTTGCCAATTTTTCACGAGAACCATCAAGAAGATCGACTTCGTGCCGTTGCTATCAACAGACAAACTTGCGTTCAAATTCATGCTTTGGGGAGAAAGTCATCAATGGACTTGTACTAGTGGGATTGGAAAGGTACCAATCAATACTTTCGCGGAAACATGGAAGAATCAGGATACTGTGAGCCTGAGCAGGAAATGTTTTTTTTACACATCAGTGGACGCTGGAATTTGAGGCAAAGGCTTGAAATTTCCATTTTCAGGGCCCCAAATTTGGTAATAACAATTGAAATTTTTTTGGCGGGGGGGATGGGGGAATTTTAAGAGTATATATTTAAAAAAAAGGAAAGAACATCAAAATGTGGTTTTCACCATCTACAAAGTTAAAAATCCTCTCTTACAACCCTGACGTCTGACCATCAGTTAGTTTTTTACCTCTTGCAATGACTTCCAGCTCCATGTTTAGCCTGCAGCTAATGTTGTCTGCCGCAAGTTCGAACGACGCCTCCGGGCCCGTCGTGTTGAACTGGAAGTCCGCTGAGTGGTTAAAGAAGCCGAACCTGTTGACCAGCCTGGAGTCGTTGTTGTCGCGGACGTTGACGATGCCGTCCAGGCACGAGGCCTGAATCAACAGCACGCGCACAGAAAGGGTTTGGTTCTCAGACGCCTGGAGGAGGAGGAGGAGCACGTGGAGGAGGACGAGAAAAAGAAAATATATGAGAAAAGTTTCATCCGTGTCAATCAGTGGGCATTGTGGCATTGGCATTGTGGCACTGGCATTGTGATGTTTGTGCCAACATCAAGATCTGACTTTTGCCGATTCACTGACTTACGTTGTGCAACACTAAGACGGGTTCGTTCAAACCAGATGTTACACATGTGTGCTTTCTTTTTCATGCACTATCCACTGCGTGGCACTTTTCATGCAGCATGAGTCATGAAAGTGTGCAGCGAGAAACCGATGGATTGCACTGTGTGAATATGAAGACTACAGAGTCTGGCGAGAAAGCCCGAATGTTTTCCTCCCAACAAACTGCTTACAACTAAGTACTAGCTAGAGTCACTCATTATGGGACCTCGACTTAACAGTCTGCATTATCTGCAACACCCTGTAGACGGACTTTATTTGGCTCACACAACAGTGGACCGTAAAGTGGAGATGGAATTGCTCAAGCTGAGTGGAATCGCATTTTCTCTGTGGCACCAATTAAGAATGCTCCTTCCTTCCTTCCTTCTTCCCCCCCCCCTCTGTTGTACTGTATGGACGGTGTCCCAGGGGTGCCAATGAGCAGCCATCGAAAACAATGGGCAGAGAAGAGGAAGAGAAGAGAGATTGACCAATTGGGTATGGTGGGTGCACGCGAGGAGACACGCACGCAGAAAGAGAAATGGGTCAAGAAGCAAAAAAGGAGCAATGATGAGTGTGCACAGAAAGGCAAGTATGGGCGTCGTTAGCAACTTATTGGGTTTGCAAAAGGGGGAGGGGGATGACACCAAACTGAACGTGCTGGCAATTTTATGCAGATTGGCCCACAAAGTAAAAGTTGACTTTCTAGTCGCAGTCAAATCATGGCTGTGCAAGCTCTGCTGCGGTCGCTGAGCCTAACCGTGACCCTGAAGGTGAGGGTGGTCTCAGCCATGGGACAACCTCTAATGTCGTTTTCCCTCAGTGGGTCAGCTTTCCGATTCGACCACTCTTCTCACACCAGCTCAAAAGTTCCGCCATATGGATGTGACGCTCTTGAGGGAATCCACGCTGCTCCTTGGTGCAGATTTCGTGCTGGAGCGCTTTGGGGCCGGCATTGCCGCTTTTGCACGGGACGATCCTGCTGAGGGTGACGTAACTATCGGAGTCCAACGGGTGCGCTTTGCCGGCGGTGCCGAGGTAGTTGAAAAATAGAAGCCAAATGCAGACATGGCAGAAATCCAATATGGTCAAATATGGCCAAAAGCACAAAAAATTTGTGGCAGTTAATTGTGGTAACTTGAGTGCTCTGAGAAAATCAACTGTTACGGTATTAGAATGAAGTCAGAGTCATTCCTCAACAATACATAAAACGCATCTTCTTTGTGTGTTTGTCTTTCTGCACGAACGACCCGCGAAGGTTGGCGCTCTAACCGCTGCATTGATTGTCCTCTAGCTTGGTCAAGAGACGCTACTTTTCTCGCACTATTACATGGGGGTCTTAGATCATAGTCATAGATGGCTATGCCAAAAAGCAGCCTTTTTAAGTCTTTTAGGAATACCTGTGCAGTATGAATATTTATCAGTAACTATGTATGGTGACAGCAAGCTGGGGAGGAGAGGAGGGTGAAAAGAGACCAGGTAATGTCTCACTCCAGCAACTAAGCCACAACAACTGCAGTAACAAATGGGTGGGAGAGGGAGTGAGAGAAGAAAGGTGGGTGAGATGTGCCTGGATCAGCACTTTCAAAAGTAAAAACAACTTGGATGAGGGTGTAGATAGCATGGACGACACGGAGTGCATGTTGAGCATGAAGCACATGGTCAGCCTGAAGCGTGTGGTGAGCGCAAAGTGCATGGACAGCATGAGGTACATAGACGAAGAGTAAGACAGACAAAAATAGTGATTTACAGAGTTCTCCTGAGCTAAGCTGCGTACGGCGTCATCTAGCAATTTCATAAAACAGACTCCCCTCTTGCATTGCCATCTTATGTCCTCCCAGGCCTGAAACTTAATATTCTCTGATTGCCAACTCATTCATGGGCCGATCTGTAGGTGTAACTTCTTAGAGCAGTGGCAATATTGGAGTACCATTGGAGCGTCACAACAAGGCTGAAATCATACAGTAATGCCAAGTTTGAGTCAAGAAATTTACTTCGGTGTTCAACTTTCCAAACATGTAGGCCAGCAAATGTGAGCCACGAGGGTAAAGTCTGTGCTCCTTTTAAATGCTATCAGGATATTTTTTCAAGATTTCTCAATTGCATGAATGTTAACAGCCACATTCTTAGGCTGTTTCAAGAAATACAAAGTTGCTCACCACAATTATGTTTGCAAGTGATTCTGGCTGCAGTGATGACTCCCATGTTGTGGAACATCTCTGTTGATGGAAAAGGACCTTCCAACATTAATGTTGGCAGTGGGACAGTCCTTGAAGTCTGAGCAACATCTGAGGACTTATTTCAGCAGGAAAACCATGTTTAAACTACTTTATGCTTGTCAAAAGAGATTACTTGATACTGAGTAAACAAGTGAGTCAGGATGAAAATAGAGGAGGGGATGGGGGCAAAATCGCAAAAATGCAAAATACTTTGAAGTTCGGGGAAAAAGTGTCCATTTCTGAGATCGACGCTATGGTGTAGCCATACCTAACGTGTTCCACATTTTGATCGCATAATACGGCATGCAGAAGAAGTCAAAGTGACCACACACGTATGCTTGCACCAGCAAATAGGCCAAATGGCATGGTTGTTCGCTAGGAGAATCAAGTGTTCTTCTCCTTGTTGTCCTTGATGAAGCTGACCCAGCAGCGAAACATAAAAACAAAAGTCAGGGCCTTCAAAAAACTACTCATGAATCGCAGGAACACGTGAAAAATACATGATTTATTCATTACTGGGAACAGCAGGACCAATATCAAAGGACGCTTCACTTATGGCAGCCCTGTACATGTTTGTCTCGCTTAGTTTGCTTGGGTTTTCACTCGAAAAAAAATCATATTTTGTGCAAGGAAAGTGACATCGTTTTCATACATTCCGTATTGTTTAGGCCACTTGTGCTGGCAGGGCCAAGACAATCCCAAGGTGTGAGAATGGGGGAGCTGGAATGTGTTATGGTGAGACATGGGATTTGGGGGTGACTTTGTCCTATGCTGCTTATGCCGCCACAATGTACTTTATAGAACCCATTGACCTGTTGTTATTGCCGTCTGTGCACTGATATAAGCAATCTAGGACAAAACCACCCAAAAAGTTCTTTGTCTAGTGGTGGCAGACGGCATCTTGGAGGGATTCCGGTCCGAGAATGTATCACTTTTGGTGTAGTTAAATAGAGCTTCTGTAGTGCATGAACATATTCCGATATGTTTAACTTGACATTGCAGCCACAAATTAGCATTTCGCTAATAATGTGACACGTTCTAATGCGGTTGCTCATGGTTGGCGTTTAATATTTCCTGCTGGCACATTTTTGCCGGAAAGTTTCTATTATGAAGTCACATTAAGAGGACGCATTCAAATCCAAACAGCAAACAGTTTTCAGCACCCAAATGATCACCGGCAACGCCGAAACCGCCAAGAACGCATCGTTGTCCGCTGTAATAACGTAACGGGAGGTTGTTCGAGTACTCCAGTGGGCAGTTGCGCAGGGCAGGACAGTGCAGTGTCCACTTTAGCCACTCTTTGTCTTGCACAGTCCCTACTTTTTGCATACGCAAGTACAAAAGCAAATATAGCAGAGTGACAAGTGTGTCCTTGCTGCTGTTGCTGCTGTTGTTACCATTGCCGCCGCTGCCTTTTACACAAACTATCTGCTAGTCAAACATAGAATATGGACAATTTTGCCGATCTATTTTTTTTATGGGACTCTAAGGACAATGACCTCTTCTTGTAAGCGAAAAAGGTTTCTCTTTTCCCTCCCTCCCTCCTCCTCCTCCTTTTCTGTAGGGGCTTTTTCTCTGTCACTTGCGTGTTTTAAGCTAGAACAAAAAGCTTTCAACAAACATCCAGTCCTCATTAAGGAGGGGCATTTGCTCACTGTTTATGCACACAGTGAAGAAATACAGTTGAGTTCGTACGTACAATGGGAGAATAGGAAAACAAGGCACTCGTGAGCTACAGGGCCCGAGGGCTTGCGATGTCATTGGCACGCGGGCTCGCGGGCTCGCGGGCTGGATGGGCCTTAATCGCACTCCCTAAATGGTGGCATTAGCAAAATAAACGTGTTTGCTGTACCTCTTCTCATCCACTGCTTTCTCGCACACCTTCTTACGTATGCAGGATTCGTGCTGCTTGCTGCGCTGCCTCCCCACCCCCACACACAGAAACATCACTGGTGGGTGCTGGGCTGTGATAGAGAAATGCTCTTTTCTGTCTGATACCACCAATCTTAGTTATCTGGCGAAAAATCATTCTGCAGGACTAACTGTATGAGTCGAGAAGAATGCCCGCATACCCTATAGCAGGGCCTTGGAGGGGTCTGGGACGAGGTAGCGACAGCCTTTTGTTTCTACTCATGCGGCAGAGCACGAGCTGTAATGACAATGCCCATTGTTGCCACTCGAATAGTGTTTCTTACCTTAACTGTCCACTTGATAGTATCTTTGGGCTTGCTTGCGCAGTCGCTGCTGGAGGTGATCTTGACCGTCCTCCTCCTGCCCACGATGTAGATGCAGCCGCAGGAGCAGGCGGAAATGGTGGTGTCGGGGAACAGGGGGCGCCAGAGGGACTCGAAGCGGTCGGACTGGGAGTAGTTGGAGCGGAAGCCGATGTCCTCAGGGCAGGGGTTCAAGAACGTGCACGACCTCTGCCTCACGGCGTCACCCTGCAGGCAACAATCAAAACATTCATTCAGCCACCCTCCCCTTTAAGAGGATTGCCTGAGCATTACAGCAAACAACATTTATTATACATGCAGTTCTACAACGAGTACAAAGTCCGTAAAACAGAGTCGTGTACAGAACAACGTAGTGTTGTGTTCCGTTGAAAGTATTTGTCAGGGTTAAGACAGGTGCACAGTACAGACTGCACTGTGCCTGGTACATTGGTATGCATTTGTCCAGTTGCGCAGGGAGGCGTAGACTAGCTAGAGGAAGGAGGCAATGGTCAGGGTCACGAGGAGGAACCGCATGGGGAAGGTGAGGAATAACATGGCAACGGGGAGGAGATAAAAAAGTTTCCGAGGCAAGGAGAGCTGCAAGAACGAGGGCATTTTCTTTACCTCACCACCCAGTGCGTCAATAGAAGAATAATGCGGACAGTGCAATTACACGTTACGTCCCTACCTACTTACCGTCCGTCCCTACCTCTGTACCTCCCAACCCACCTCAGCTCCCTACCTTCCAACCAGCCAAGGTAATGCTTGTAATTACCACTTGGCGGAGAAGAAGAGCGAGAAAAAACCGAGACAGACGTCTGGTTTTGTGTCGATTGTAAATAGCACTAGCGAAAGAGGAGAAGTTGGAGAAACCACGGAGACTTTCTTTGTAAGCTTTTCTGGGACATCTCAGTGAGGGCACTTTTAATGCCTCAGGCCAAAAAGAGGAATATATTGGCGCACGTTATCACTTATTCACCAGCACCTCCTCCTTTCCCTGCTAGCTCTTCAGGGGCAATCAATTTTTCAGGATCCACCACTTGTGCCAAAAAGCTTTCAATGGAGTTTCTGCCTCGGTGATTACCACACTTTCCCTCTATCCCCCCCCCCCCTCAAAAAAAAAATATGCACACAGCGCGTGTCTTCTTCCTACATACTAAAGATGGCTGCCATGGCAGCTCCTTCTGCGTCTGCGGTCGGGCTTGGGGATCGCCATCCGCTCTCTCTCCCTCTCTTTCTGCTCGCTCCATTATGGCATCGAGTTTGTACGGACATTTGCTGCAAGATCTCGGGACTTCTCCGAGTGTGCAGAGGCCAAGCAAGTTCTGAGAGAATTTCCAAGCTCCAATCGATGCGTGGGTTTAATGAACGGGTACAAACTTCCATAGGAAGAGAGGAAGGAAGCCCTTGGAGTGTGGGCTCACATTCAAATAACGGACGTAGCAGATACTGCAAGTTGCTTGAAAAGATAAACCTTTAGTTTTCAGCCCGACACTGCAGAATTGCAGTGCCAAATTCGATAACTTTCATCCATCCCTGTCATTTTTTTTAGCCATAGCTCAGCCAACTGGCGAAGACCTATTATTACCCTACTTAAAATCGGATGGTATTTTTTGGTGTCATGAAAACACTCCTTCAGTACTGAAATACCACTTACATTAGTTAGAATGCTGCTTCTATCAATGAACATGCATTTATTTATATGACTGAAAATGTCGTTCTGTCGTGATATACGCTCCTCTAACATTGAGAATGTTTGGGCATCCATGATAAAACTGAGTTGCAAAAAAGATTATCATAGATAAATGAATTTACTGATTAGCTATTTACAGGGGGGGGGGGGTAGATCACTTTTCTGAAGCGATCTACCCCTATGCATTAGGTTTTCTTTGCCATGGTGAGCTCAAGTGGGAGGGGAAAAGTGTCAATCATAGAAGAGAACTGATCATGAAAAGTAGTTTTCCCAATTTTCAGGGATAAAAACTCCACTTACCACTGCTTTACCACTTTTCCTCTTTGAAAATCGGGAAAATTACTATTCATGATCAGTTTTCTTCCCTGATTTACTTTTTTCCCCTCCCTCTTGTGCTCACCAACGGTAAAGAGAAGCTTTTCCAACACTGAAAATTTGTATTGCAACAATAAAGGTACTTTTCGATTCTCTCAATGTTTCACTCTGAGCCCAGACGAAAATTGAGACCAATATGCCAATGCACCAATGCATCGACGTGCCGATGTGCCGATGCGTTGCACAGTGACACATATAATGGCAATGGCGACATCAGTGAACTACCAGTGGGCCTCATCCAAGGCTCAATCTGTGAAGAATGGAGATGTCATTTCTGATGCGACATCGCCGGATCCAGCTAAGAAACAGGCAAGTCTTGAAGCCATCATTGTAGCATCCAAACTCTGCCAGAAGCAAAGGAGAAGAGAAAGAGGGCATTGACGTTGGGATGCAAAGTACAGTGACCGATGATGAAC
>JAAUXU010013261.1_pt1 | contig 18708 bp, 14 predicted proteins | sample 7278151 | NCBI WGS metagenome assembly JAAUXU01 (sample SAMN14350113, study PRJNA611818) | marine sediment metagenome | isolation source: surface marine sediment (1.8m) | place: French Polynesia: Moorea | collected 2018-08 | reverse complement strand
TTTTGTTTTTCTCGTTTTTTTTTGTGCTGGCGGCTGGGTCTGCCCGGCGCGCCCCCCCCCCCCCCCCCCCCCCCCCCCCCCCCGCGGGGGCGGGCCCCCCCCCCGACACCAGAAGCGGCCCTTAACCCTCCCCTTGTCGTGTTGCAGGGGGCTCTGTCAGGTGAAACCATCGTCAACTTTTTCCAGCGTGCTCTTCATATATATACGCTCCTCTTTTAACACAATAGGGGGGGGGGCGTATCTCGAAACAGGGGTTTCCCATTTACGAGGATCTCGAATTCTTGCACATGCACGCAGGGGTTGCGCACAGGGGTTCCCCTCAACGAGGACGCCGAATTCAGGCACCCGCACGCAGGGGGTTGCGCACAGGGGTTCCCCTCAACGAGGACGCCGAATTCTTGCATATGCATGCAGAGGTTGCACGCAAGTTGTCCTCGGCCAACGTCTTGCCGCCGCAGCTGACGTCACAGGGCTCATCGTTCTCGCTTGTGAACGCGTTGTTCTTGCTTCGTCGACCCTCGAAAGTCGAAAAGTGGCTTGACATTGATTGCCATCAGTCTGTGAGGCAAGGTTAGGAGGGTTCTCTTTCTCGCTACCTTTTATAATTCGCCACCTACGTGAACTGTGACTGAGTTAATGCCTCCATAGCTCTGTTTTATAAGGCGAAGACAAAGAGGACAAGTGGCCTTGGCCAATAGAGAAGAAGAAGGGGTGTTGCCGCACTCCTGTCAAACGAAGCACAGGGAGTTCAGTCGAACTGGTGCAGTAGAAGCGATGTGGCTGAATGAGATCGAAGGAAAACGCATTGTCAACACTTTCCAAGCCAAGCCAATGTCTTCCAGGGCCTCTTCAGTTGCAGCGTTGAGAGCGCTGGGGTGGCAAAATGTCAAGCAATCCTCAATATGGAGATGATAAGACTTGCAGAGCACGCTGAGATTGGTTCAGCCTCACCGGTGTGGTCAAGAGTCCAAAGGGTCTGGAAGTGATCCGGACCTGCCCAAGTTAGACATGGTGAACAGACCTTTTGCAGCCCTCTCACGCGCGTGCGTGATCAGCGATTTACACTGGTTCGAGCTGGGAGTCCAAATGACCAATAAGTACGGGCTTGATGGTAAAAAGCTGACTCTTTCCTGCTTGATGAGCTCATGAAGATTCCATCTGGATGACGCAACATTGAATTGTACCTTCTGGACCCGCCTGGCCAATTCATAAAAAAAACTGGACAGAAGCCCCGCAAATCACACCCTGTCCAACATATAGTCCATAGCAAACGGAAGGCAAGCATCGATGCTTTGTAGCACTACTACGTATACTATATGTACATGTCTTCGTTGGCAGCTCATACTTCAGGCTTCCAGCAGGTGGGGAAGACCTAGGGGGTATGTTCACTTCAGTCGTTCTAGCATACGTATGGACACAGTATGGACACGGTACTAATGGTAAAAATGAAGGTTTATTCTGAACTGTAGGTAAATGCATAGGTCAACTGCACTTAACAGTAGTTTCTGGCATATAGTAAAAAAATCGGAGAGGCTTTCATTTGTCACCTTATTTCATGCCGTGGCAATAATTTGAGAAATTTCTCGTCGGAGAAGCTCAGGAAACGTTAGAACAGCTCATATGTACATAAGCTACTATGGTATATGAAGGCAATCACGCACTGGCACTCGCACACACGCTGATCTGACGTGAACGCATTGCATATGTTGTTGACGTTAAGTTTTTTTTGTATAAAAAAGAAAAGAAAAAAACCCGGGTGTATCAGTCAAGGATTGAAGGTGCGTTCACACATGAAGAAAAGGTAACAACAGCTGGATCAGGTAATGTGAGCGCACCCTAAGGGTAGAGCAGAAGCAACACCATGCATGTGTTTTGCCCTGATGTTAAGGTCGCATTTGTGCAACTTTTGGTAAGGTACCACAGACAGCATAATTGCATGTACGCAGAGCGCGACGTGGGGATTAGGCTCAGAAAGCTTTTTAGTGAGATTAGCTTCGTCGTTGATGTTGGTGTGGTCATCATCGTCGTCGTCGTCAGCGTCGTCGTCATCGTTGTCCATGTTCCCCCCCCTCGTTCCCGTCCTCACTGCCAGAATCGCTGCTGCTGGATGGTGTCATTGTGCCTGTTACTCCAGCTGGAAGAGGAACTACCAGACGACGCTGTGGCCGCGTTGTTGGCCGCCGCCGACCCCTTGTTGCACCAGGGCGAGACGGAAGAGGCCCTGCTGGCCTGGCTGTTGCTTTTGTGCTGGTGGCTGGTGAAGGCAGCTGCGGTGGTGGCCAGGGAGGCGGTGGCGACGAGACCGGCTTTCAGAACCATCTGGATCACAGAGAGGCATGCAAAGTGTGGGCCCAAACCACGAAACCGCCCATGCCTACCCTGCCTTTTCGCTCACAACTACCAAAAAACTCAATAGCCTTGGAACAAAACTAAAGTTGTTACCATGAATGAAGAAGTGCATGCACAATTTCTGTAGGAGTTGGAGGAAAGAAAGCATTTTTGTTCACTGCTGTTATGAGTCTTATGCAATTTTGCTGGCGTAATTTATCCACCGACGCTGCACGATAGGAGTCGTAGCAAGCTGCAAGAGAGGCTTTGTTTCTTTCTTTTAGCACTGGCAGTCGAAGGCAAACCTTATCGATCGGGTATGATGAGATCCTTGACGGTGACATCCACGAAGGAGCGCTCAAGGAACGTGCTGACGCTGGAAGTAGAGTTGTTAGCTTTGTCGTTGGGTCGAGTTGGGACAACGACAAAGTGTCGTTAAGGAATCGTCGGGAGGTTCGTCCTGGGGCTTGAAGAACAGGTGGTTAGGGTCGGAGTGCGTGGTGAGCAGTGCGAGGATCTTAGGAGGAGTTTGTTCCATATGAACGTATCCTAAGGACTTGTTGTCGTCGATGCCGTCTTGGTGGTCGTGCCCAGCTCCCCCCTGAACAGTGCTGGCTGGACAGGGGAGAAGATTCGAATCTCCTTCGGGGAACGCTGAACACGTCGTTGGGCGCCAACAGCGTTGCCTTCAACTTGTAGTCCTACCCAATCGCTATCTTCTTCTAGAAGCACTAGATTTTTTTAGCGTAACTGCGGCCCAGGGAATGCGACGGAGAAGGTAGGCTAGCCCAGGCTCGCTCGCTCGCTCGCTCGCTCGCTCGTACGCTCAGAGGCCAGCGAGGAGGAGGGAGTCTTTGTGTGTCAGCCACAGGAGGTACACTTTGTTACTAGGCTGGAGCTGGACGCAGACGCACACGCACCAAACTCCTTTCTACTCGGGGCTGGAGGGCGAGCGGGGGCTGCACACCACATTTTGACGTCACCACGCAGCCTTTCACGGCCGAGCAAAGGTTTTTTATTCTTCCTCGGAGATGTTGCGTCGTTGACCAACTGATCGGAGACGCGATTGGAGGCCATTCTCCTAATCATCAGGCAGGAAGAGTCTGGCCGGAAGAAACTTGGCGGGCGGCGGAAGGGGGAATGGGACGGGTTTCCCCCTCCCCCCCCCCTCCGGTCAACGATGCATCTATGAAGTACAAGTTGCGCGACGGACTTGTGGTCTGTCATTCCTCGAGGGAAGTCCCCAATGACGAAAAACTCAGTAAAGATGTTGTTTGGGATGTCTCATTCCAATCTCCCGGAGGGTGACCCGCATCCTGGTCCAACCGCACCCCGACCAAGGTCCTCTTGTTGTCAAGCACACGGCTCTTGGGAACCCTAGTCATAGCAAGGGAGGAATTGGCAAACGTATTCCGACGCATCTCGTCAAACGGCCCGGAGGCCTACCCGGTAGGCCCGGCTAGACGATGCGTCAGCACGACGAAAACTCAGTCGTTGTCCCGGTCTTCACGCCCATTCGTTCAAGACTTCAACAGATCTTGTTTTGTTGACACCAACAACTTGTAAGTTTTTGAAAGTCCCATTTGGGGGCTTCTGTAGGTAGATCTCATTTTTCAGGCCACATTTTCAAGCTGATGCCCTTAGTAACTGTCACCTATGCCCAGGCTATGCCCAGTGACGGTCTAGCAACTTGTCCAGCCACACCTAGTGTCAGGAATGTTCCACGGTCCTTGACCAGACCTGTTCCAACTGCTCCAGTGATCGCCAAAAGTTTTGCTTGAGAACTGACCCAAAAGCAAAGATTAAGGGGATTGCGCACATTCGTTGAGGATACATTTGTACTTGTTTGGGGTTGAAGGAGAATTGCATAAGATTGTAGTACCTGATGACTTAGAGAATTTGGGTCCGTAACCGAAATGCCCCAATGTGGCAACTCTCGCAAAATTGAAAAAAAAAAACCCACCCCTGCATTTGTTCGAAATTAAAAGAGTGAAATCGGCATTTTACCTTATGCTGTTCCTTCTGATCACACTGCATTTATTTACTTTTAGTGTCCGCTGTCGAAGGGTGGCCTTTCCAAGTACTGTGGGACTACTATTGAGCTCCTAAATCGACTACCGTCAGCTGATGCGAGGGAGCGGGCGGAAGAAAGGTTACGTTAAGTTAGGTCAGTTAGCTTATTCTTCCGGTCTCTAGCGTCAGCTGACGGTTGTCCCACATGACTTAGGCGCGTGCATAGGTGCACATTGAGCACTGATGTCGGGACGCGCCGGTTGGCGGAGAGAACTGCTGAGCTTGCCGCATCGAGTCAGCTGTTGCCGGAGAAATTGGTGCTGAAGACAAGGAATCAATGTAATGCTGTAGTTTGTAGTTGGAAAAGGCCTCAGTCATACTACGTGTGGTGGGGGTCAAAAGTGGATCGGTGGAAACTGATAACTTTTCTTAAGGGGTCCTTGCATAGAGATGCTGATGTTGTCCGTTACTATTGTCACAATCACCATGAGAACGTCTGCATGGCATTGGCTGCCATGAATGTTTGAGGCTTGCATGGTACGGAAAAATCTCTCAATAACACAACCTCTCTATGTGGAAGAAATCGCCCAGGTTAATTTTTTTCCTGTGCAGGGTAGGTAGGTGTCTCTATGTAACCTTAATCTCAACGTACGATCGTTCGTGCTGGTCTTTATAGAGGTGTTTCACTGATTCACTGGTAAAAAGTGAGTATAGTACCGAGTACAGTAACTGTAGAACCTCTCTCTGTCTACCCTTGACGTAAAGCATGACAGTCCAGATAAGTCTTGTTGGGCTCGTTCGAAAATGTCAGTTTTAGTTTTTTGGGGGGTGGGATATTGCGTTAAGCGCTGTTTAACTGGTGCGAATCTATTTTTTTTTTAGAAAAATGAATTGATTTTCAACCTGCACTTTTAACTCAAACTGTTAAAAAGTACTGTACGTATGTAGTAATTGTAGTTCACACTTCTTTTTTCAGCCATAACTTTTGACAGCATTGGGCTACAGAAGTGGTTCACCCCTCCATGGAAAGCTAAGAAGCTCCTTTAAAACGAAACTAATATGCACTTTTGCAATAGAATCACCCATTCGTCCACCACATGAGATCAAAGTTAAAGTTCTGCACCGTGGCAGAGTTTGCTGCATAAAATTCGACAGCACTGTGAAAAAAAATAAGTTCAAATAAGTCGAGAGCAAAAAATCGTATCAGTCTACTTTTAGAGGAGCTTCTTAGCTTTCCATAGAGGGATCGACCATTTTTGTAGCCCAATGCTGTCAAAAGTTATGGCTGAAAAAAAAGTGCCCGACACAATTGCTACATAAAGTACCTATCATAAAACTTTGAGTCCAAAGTACAAACAGTAAACAAGTGGTCCTTTAGAATACGATGGTTTCAGTACAATCTTTCGGCCGAGGTCGAAAACTCAGGCCAAAGAACTAGCATCATCCCTAAAAGTACCTTGTCGAACTAGCCTAATCTATATTCAATATATGCAAGTGCCATGTTTCCTATGGCATAAGCAATGGCATTTTTCTTATTTGGCATGGGCTTACTCGGTGTTGCCAACATTTGAGACCGGTCTCAAATGATTCACCGACTTTTCGTCTCACTTTGTCATTCACATTGCTCGCAATAGAGGCAGGAGCAACAGCTTTGCTTTTAAACATCTTTTTCATCCTTTACTCTATCAAGTACTTTCTCCGTTGAAAGAAAAAAAAGTCAGCCATGACGTTTCAGTTTTTCCAAAACAAATAGGCCATTTGAGTAGCGTGCATATCATTAGCTGATTGAAGCAGGACCATAACTTGATTGGCTGAAATAATCCACGGTGGAGTCGTGGTCGTGGTCGGAGAACTGTATTGATCGAACATCTCTGCGCTCTCATCATCTCCATCTACGGTATTGATCGTCTCTCTGCAGCAGCACGGGCAGAGTCTCAAAAAGGCAGAGTTTTCATTTTCCAGTTCAAAACCCTCGGGTTCAGCGCAAAAACTGAAGTCACAGCAGGTGTGACTTCGATCTTTAAATGCCCAACTTTGTTGAAAGTTGAAGAAGAACAAGCACTTCTATAGCAGCAGATTGTTCCAACCAAATAGCTCGATGTATTACTGTAATCTGCCAATCATCGAAGCTTTCATCATAAATGATTCACTTATTTTTAAAAGGACTGAACACTGATTAAAGCGGCCGAAATTATTTAATTTTGTTCTCCTCTGCCTTGGTCACCACTCTGACCGCAGTGCAGCGTGCTATGTAGTGATCCAGGGGGTCGAGAAAATGGATCATTTCGTCACACTCTCATCGTACACATGCGCCGACTTTTTTATAAAGAAAAACAGTGGATGTTATTTAGTGTGAATGTATAAGCAATTCGTGACAAAACTCCTCCTTTTTTCTAAAGCCACAGTCATCGTTCAATGCAGTCGTTGCTCTAATAGCGACCTCGTCATAATCAACCTGATGAATTGAGTCGAGGGCTGACTTGCGCCACAAGTCTGTACACAACGATTCAGCCAACTTGAAAAATCTATACAAAAATAAAAGTTGCTCGTATCAGAGGGGTTGCTCAAGTCTGAGGCAGGCTTCAGGATACACGATTATATGACATTCAGGATCATACTACCCAAGTCTATATTGTTGCAGTCTTGGACTGAAACCTCCAAATACCCAGCGTGACGCTGAAGACCCGCAAATCCCTGATGTCGGACGTCAAAACGTCCGGGATTGTTGACCTGGATAACGTAATCCACAATTGCAGTAGTTGTCTACGTCAGAGGACAGACGGTACATACAAGGAGCGTATTGGGGTCTCAGGGAATACCGTACACATAGCTTTAAGCCCAAAAGAGTGAAATTACTCAAGTCGCCTCTATCTTGCGCTCTATTTGTGTCGCTGATGCTTTTTTACTTATTTTTTTGCTATTTTACTGATCAGCATATGAGGTCTGTTTTTTTGTTAAGAATGAAATGGGCAGCTCGACTCGCAATAGCATTTGTGGTGTGCTTACCCACCGGAAGAGGACCAACACCCAAATCCACTTATTCACTCATCAAATCTTCATATTCGTGCAAACTCAGCTCATGGGACTTGCAAAAATATTGCCACGAGCACGATCTTTCAGTCATCCAGCTTCAGATCAGTATAAAATGATAGGACAAAAGTTGGGCCATGACCAGATCCATGTGTGGACTGCGTGCACATTAGGCTAGGTCAGAAACCTTATGTCCGAGTGCATCTTAGGTGTGTGACCTAATCAATTAGCTTTCGTTGCAGTGCTTTCATGATGATGCCCACCAGGGCTGCCATTCTCTCCTTCAGCGTCAACTGCCTCATTTACTGTTCTGGGCGCGGCTGTGCTGCCGGCCTGCTATGGCAGGAGCGAAGTAGGGTTGCCAGGTCAGCAAACACTCCACATTCTGCCAGATATGAAGGGCAAAAAATATTGTTACAAATGAACTGTGAGTGTATTTCAAACTTGCATCGAATGAAAAACTTACGTACTTTTTTTCGATCAAACCTCATCACCACATTCACTTTTCCGAGCTGCACGGTGAGGAAGGATTCAACTGATCCAACTTCAAATGAAAACTTCATGAATTTCCTAAGCAGTGGCACAAGTTTTCTTAATTTCTTTTTTTAGATCAAACACAGCATTGCTCTAGCATTTGTGTAAACCGGAATCGATGCTGCACATCGTGGAGAGAGGAGAGATGTGACGGTGTCTGTACTTTGCATACGTAAATAATGACAGAGGAGGCAGCAACAAATGTAACATAATCTTATAGTTGAGTGCGCTTCGTTGGATCACTTTGGGACCAACAACACTGGGTCCACTTGACTGTCAGGTTCACGTTTCACCTCATAAGTAAGGTGCTTCACTACAGTGAAGATCTCGTGCAAAACAGCAAAAAGTCTGTTTTGCTGGTTTATGCTGGCAAATTTGCAAATTTCTGTACCTTCGGTCTCATTCATCAGTCTGACTGGTTTGATGAACCAGCATATTTAACCACATGCAGATTGAGACCAGGAGAATTTCGTCTACTTAAGCAAGAAGTACGATTATCCAATGTCCGATTAAGCATAACTGGCTGTTTAAATAAGAACTTTAGTTTGAATTCGGTTTGGCTTTTCACAATCTGCCAGAACGATGCCAAACTGGCATTTCTGGCTTGAAGCTTCGGGTGGATTTGGCAGCGGGCTCCGTGAGGCTGGAGGTTTCATACTTGGGACGCGTGGTGACGGAGCCGGGCCCCGCAGTCCGAGTTAGCTGGTGGCCACGGTCCAAGCCGTAAGTCACAATCACCGAAATGGGTTGGCAGGGAAGGTGAGACTGCAGAAGCTTGAGGACCAGGCCGGTTTCGAGCTCGCTACATTCCCAGCACAGCCACCGCCCTTCCTCAAGGCCAGTTGGCGAAATTCCAGCCCGCTGACATCGCTACTCGATGGCGTACCCAAGCTCGAGAGCGTCTTGCCCAAAGTCCACTACTGTAGTTCTATCGTCATGGATGTTGATTTACTAGGCCAGGACTCACTTCTTCTTCCCTTTAACTTGACACGAAAAAGTCTCTAGAGTCCAGTTCTACATCGAGCCGTGGTCGAGCTTTGCCTGGGCTCGAGGCTCCCAGGCCATCTATACACCTTTCGTGACGATGAGGTTGTGTGCTTTTTGTAGGTTCATGTTCCGCTGATCTCTGGGCTGAAGTGGCTGGCCAGGGCTGAAGCTTTTTGGCCAAGTCTGCCTTTCCTGCCTTTCCACTCCACCAGACAATGTTGAACCAATGCTCCATCGTGCAGATCGGGTCCTCCTTGACTATCGTCGGGGTCGTCTTGCTCGTGTGCTCCGTCTGTGGCTACGTCTCCTACAGCCCTTGAAGCATTTCTGTACCGGCATTTTTAAGCATTGCCGCCAACGTCGAATGTTTTGTCTGCTCGTCTGGCGGAGTGACGGTGGCGCCGCTGGCACCGCTGGCGCCCCTGGCGACGCTGGAGCGGCTGAGTTCGGCAGTCGGTGTTCTGGCGCCCGCCGATCGCAACGAGGAGCAGCAAACTCGAGCCAAGCGAGAGGTGAAGCAGCAGCAAGGCTAGGTAGTTGGACTAGGACGAGCCAGCCAGCCAGGCAAGTAGCAAGGCGAGGAGGTCTGTGAGCGAGCCAGCCACCCACAGCCGCAGCCAGTCTTGGGAGTAGGGAGTCGAGAGAGGCAGTGCAGCAGACGGTCTCGGACGAAAAGTACAACGACAACGACGACAGCAACGGCGGGCACAATTATTCTCCTCCCAGCTTCGTCAGAGCCTCACTTATCCCCCGCACCTCTCTTCGCCTCGGCCAGGAGGCCGCGGTGGCCTTACGAGGTGACGGCGGCGGCGGCACCGTCACCAATGACGTAGTGATCACGACCGCCCTCTCTTGCTTCTCCGAGCCGTCTTCTCCGGAGTCTGGAGTGTGGAGGCCAGAGACCGTTTCATGACCGAGACGGTATATTAAAGAAACGACCTAAAGCCGCGTGGTCGCGGCTGGCCGCGGCGACCTCAACCTGGAGAGGTCGCTTTGAGAGAGAGAGACACGAGACCATCGCCGCCTCAAGTTACCTCAAGTCAAAAGAAAATGTCCGTGTTTCTGAAGCGTGTGGCGAGCAGCCTCTATCCGCCGCGCATCGTGTGCTTCGTGTGCGCCTCAGAGGGGCCGGCTGACTACCCTCTGTACGCCGAGCCGCCGCAAGGCCAGAACGCGGCGGCGAGCTCCGCAGCGGTTTCCCCGCACTTCCCATTTCTACTCCTCCACCCGCCCCCGATGGGTTGCCTCCCTGTGGAGTCGACCGGCGGCGAAGCGAAGGCTTGCCGCCACTGTTACACCACGCTGATGCGGCGCTGGGACGAGTACGAGCTGGTCAGGTTTCCTTTAACCAGAAGGACATACTTCATTAAGAGGGCCGACGATGTGCCCTTTCTAACCTCAGAGCAACAAATGCAAGCGGCCATGCAGTTGCAGGCCCGAGCCGCTGCGGCGGCTGCGGCTGCGGCCGTCATGGTGGCCCCTCTGCCCCCGGCAGCGGTGTCGGAGTCCAGCGTCATTTCACTGGCTCCGCCGTCTTCAGTGACAGCCGCCCCCGCGGGTAAAACCATCGTCCAGCACACTTCCTCCGCTGCAGCACCTGCTGTTCCCTCACCCCTCGTCGCCCATGGGTGGCCGCCTCCGCCAAGAAGTGATTCTTCACGCCGCACACCCAGTCGGACGCTAGCTTCGTCCACTACGGCCCATGAGGAAGTCACCGCTGCAGTCGTTACCACAACGGCGTCGTCTGGGGTTGGTACAGCTGCTGGGGCCACACTCAGTGCGTCCGCCGACAACGATTCCGCCCTGGACTTGAGCTCTGGTTCTCGGGAGCGAGAGACAATGAAGTCACGGTCATCCGCCGCCTCTCACATCTCCGCGGTATCACACCACTCCAGCTACCAGTCTGAGGGCGCCGGCTCTTCTACGGACATATTGGACCTTACGCTGCCGGACAAGAATGCGGCTACGGAAGTGTGTTACGTGTGTGGTGACGAATTCAAGCGCGGCACGTTATCCTTTTCCTTCGCGAAGCAGATGAACAAGGAGCCCTTCTATCCGAGTCTCATGAATCACGCGCGCCCTCCCAAGTCCAGACCTATGGATTCCTCGGGAAGGGTCCAGACGTGCGATGACTGCCACAATCATCTACTCCAACAGTGGTTCAAATTTGAGGACGAGGAGCTGCCTCACGCCGATCGAGTGTACACGCTGCGCAAGCGCCACGCGCCGGCTCAGGACAACGCCACGTTCGTGTGCTACCTGTGCGCTCTCGACTATCACTCTTCCTCCCTCCGCCTCATATATTCGCGGCCTAACACTGAGCGAGAGCCATACTACCCGTTTATCGCCCAGCAGCGACCACCCCCAGGTGCCAGTCCAATATCTCCACAAGGAATGGTGCAAGTGTGTAACCTCTGCTACAAGTCCACCAAGGAGAAGCACCATGGGTTCGTATTGGCTGAGCAGCCTCCTCCGAAGAAGAGGCGGCTTGAGGCCGCTGCGGCTGCGGCCGAATTTCAAGCAACAGCCACGGAGGATGACGAAAAGGGCTTACCAGCGGACATTACGTGTATCCTCTGCAGGCGCAAGTTCTCGGTGGGGTCGTTCAAGCAGTTGCATAGCCGTGGCCCACCGACTGGCGGCCTGCCCTACTTTCCGTTCCTGACCACCTTACCACGTCCGGAGGAGTTCAACGACGCAGAAGAGGACAAGCTGGCTCGCGTTCGTGCATGTCAGGCTTGCTCCACCAGCCTTATGAACCAGTGGACCGGATTCCAACGCGATGGCGTTCCCATTGAGGAACGGACCTACACCTACCCGAGCTTGGTGACGGGCCCGCGCTCTGTCAGCAGCGTTAGGGCGCAGTCACCTCTCTCCCAACGAAGTGGTGGGGCCGTTACCCCCGTTAAGGCTGCAAGCACTGTGGATGCGCCGACGATAGCACGTGCAAGATCCAACACTGTGGAGTCCAGCTCAAGACCGATGTGTATGTCACAGCCGCACAGTCCTAATCCTCACCATAACCAAGTTGGTCCTGGAGGGATCGCCCCTCTGGTGGCGTCGCCGGCACTCACCGCTACCTCCCGCGCCACTTCGGGCAACAATCAGCTACCGCCAACGTGTCATTCGCCGTCGTTCTCGGTGAACTCCGCTGCGTCGGCTCCGCCTACTGCAGCTGGTGCACCAGATCCCTCCACGTCGACTACGGCGGCTTCGTCTACTTGTAACACAGTGTCTGCTCAACCGCCTTCAGTCAAGAGCCCCTCGTCCACCGCCGCCACCAACGCCTCCAGCTTTTACTGCTTTCTGTGCGGTCTACATTCCGAGTTGAGCTTCTCGCGCATGTTGTACTCAACGCCGCAGGGTAAGAAGGCGCCCTATTTCCCCTTCATGCGCAAGCACGTGCCCAAGAATCGAGCCGAGACGCTACGAGAAGACGGTACTGCCCTCGTCTGCACCTTCTGCTACCACACAGTGATGGTGCAGTGGACGCGCTACAACGAGACCAAACAGGGTGGTCACGCCATCGTCGATCCGGCGCACCGTACCTACAACATCCATGACTACAACTGCTACGTCTGTGGCATCACCACCTACCGGAAGCGGATTAGGGCGCTTAGAGTGCTGGTGAGTCCAATTTAGTCTAACACAGGTGCATGTTTTGCAAGCGTCGCCGTATGCACAGCAGTCGGACAAGCACCACTGCAAGGACAGCTTCGGGCTGTTGCCGTATTCATGGAGAAGAAAGTGCGTGTTGTCTGATCCCATGACGTCACGTCCAGGCCGACGTCATCGGTCAGGCTTTTCTTTTGCGCCGTGATGAGATTCGCTGCTTGCTCATGCGTACCTAAATCTCACAGTACTTACAGGGTGTGCACAAATAGTTGACATTTTTCTCTCCTCCAGGACTTTCCTTTCATTCGCCAACACAAGCCCCGCAAGGGTGTGATCATGCTGGAGAACGGCGAAATGGTGGCCGTGTGCCTGGATTGTTACGAGAGGCTGCGCGGCCAGTACAACGACGGAGAGCGTTACGGGATCCCCGTTGAACAGCGGCAATACAACTGGATCAAGATCCCGCCGCCGCCGGAGGAGGCAGCTGCTCACATCACTACGCCGCAGGAGCGGTTGCTCAAAGTCGAGCAGAGCACAGCCAGCTGAACAGACAGACGCGTTTTTGAGTACTTGTACACGGCCAGCGGCACCGACGAGAAAAACAAAAATCATAAACCATAGTGGGGTCCTGGAGACTATGCCACAAATACCAAGTTGGCCTTTGCTGCGTAGAAGCTCATAGTGCTCTCTGGACACTCACGTCGTTGCCACTAGCAGCATGACTCTCCGAAGCAGTTCATGGACCTTTAGATCTACGAATTAATTGAATGGTCCTAAGTTGATGACCTAAGTGCACAGAAGTAGTGTTTAGTATATACCACGTCTTCGTATCCACTAGGAAGCGATACGAGTGACTCCTGTCCGGTGTCTACGTAGTTAGATTTAACTAGTGTCAAGCATCTTTGAACGACTACGAGTACGAGTACTTATCCATAGTTCTGGTGACTAGTGGGACTCTCAAGTGCCCACTTAAGTCTGGTGGAGCTGTTGATTCTCCCACACAAGCATCATTGCCTCGCAAAATTCAAGATTTTTGAAAAAAAATGCAGCATCTTTGTTGAAGATTTCTTTTCTTGTTTTTAGTTTCCAACGTGTGTACACACTGTGTGAGTCACAGAGGACACAGCACGGAAAAAGTATCCAAAGCACTGACGCCCAAGCAACAGACAGATCAACGGCTCTGTGCCCATGTCCTTGATGACATCGCCCAGCTGCAAAGCTTTGGGGGTATCGGATGTCATTGCTCACTAGCCTTCCAATGTTGCACTTCTTTGACTCACACCGTACCTTCTGTATATGCACATTGGTCGTATTTGCCTAATCAACGTATTCCTTACCGTTTTGGGTCCACCTACTATGTACTGTACGTGCTAATTTGACTAATGAGCAGCAGCATTGTGAAAGGAGAAGTAGAGCATAAGGGTCACGCATGCGATGCACGTGTTGACGCAGGCACAACAAACGCATGGAAGAGAGGAAGGAGTCCAGGCTGGGAGGGTCTGTTGCGGCCAATCTGTTGCATACTGTCTCGACAACTACATGTATTGTACCTATACTTCTACTGTATGTACTGCACTTTTAGTACTGTACTCTGTTTTAGTATGAATTATGATGTATTTACGCCACTTGCCCGAGCCACATAGGGACTGGCGGCCTACTACTATTACTAGAAACCTCTGATACCTATACGTACCACTAAAACTTGTAATTTTGTTTTCATACACTCGCACACACATGCACACTTTAGCTTAAGAACCTTAGCGCATCTTGATGTTTTATATTAAAAGTATAATTAATAATCAATCCGACAATAAATGTTTCAAGTAGAGAATTGACGTGACAAACAATTTCAAAGTCACTTAAGTTTCTTTCTCTGACTTTGCCTTACTGAATGACCGAATTGTTGTCGTTTTCTTGCGTTAGAAGCTCGTCGTTGATGAGAAGTTCATTTCTCGACGGTGCTTCTTCCATCCTAGGCCGGAACATTTGCTGCAAAAAGGCCAAGAACGTCATAAAGGCCACACTGATGCAGAGAGATAGAGGCTGTGACGGACAAACCTGGATTTCACCGAGAGTCTTGCCCTTCGTCTCAGGGACGCATACAAGGCAAAAGACGAAGATTCCACAGAGGAGGGCACCGAACAGCCAGAACGTGTACGAAGTGCCGACTGAGGAGGCCAAGGGGGCGTAGAACTGGGTCACCAAGAAGGCAAGAGTCCAGTTAAAGGAGGCTGTAGGGAAAAAAGTCTTGTCCTAAAATATGTCCGTAACACTCTTAACGCACGATTTCCGGAATATTTCCCCGCTTACTTACTACTATCTAGCGGGAAATATTCTTGCACTCTATTTCCCTCTCCTCGGGGACATATTGTGATTTAACACTCTGAGGCTAAAAATTTTCTGTATTTCTTGCATGAATCTATGGTACTGAATCATTTTTCATTTCCAAAAGTGTATTTCAGTTGTTTTGTTTGTCTTCAAACTGGTTGTTTGACCCCATGATTGCAAAAACCGTGCGTTAAATTACAAATTAACGACACACAATGTGCGCTGTATGGATCCTCTTTGGACTTGACAACACTCGGGTCATTTTATATCCCTCCGGCTACGCCCTTGCGATATAAAACCCTCATGCAGTCAAGTCCAACTCGGGTCCATATAGTACTATAATATGCGTCGTTAATATTTAGTTACTACAATACCATAAATAGAAATGTAGTTCATAGCTAGCTACATTTTTCGCGAGACAAATGAGGTTTCGTGGCTGCCATCGTTTCTAGAAAATGAGCTATCAGTTCATTACTTTAAAAACACGACGTGTGTATCATGAAGAGGGTCGATTTTGCCATCTCACTGACAACTTCCCACTCTGCTTTATAAACATTGTACCTCGATGTCTGGAAAATTGAATCTTTCATGCTTTCCTCCTGAAAGCGATTATGGTCGTTCTACCCACGTCTCCTTCTTGACCGTAACTACAAATGAATTCCCAGAAAAGTGTTGAGTTGCAGTAACTTTAAACTAGTTACACTACCGTAAAGTCCCTTATGTGACAGTGTCATAGGTGAAGGTCAAACTCACCAGAGATGGCACTCGCTTGCTCCTTGACCTCCTGACCGAATAACTCTCCCATCATCAGCCATGGCACTGGTCCAAAGCCGATGGAAAAGAAGAATATGAAGATGCAGAGACAAGAGAGTGGGAGGAAGCCGATGTTGGTAGCCAGATCTCGGTCGTGGTCCAGGATCCAGAAGTAAGTGCCTGAGTGCATTTGGTGCTTGTGAACCACTTGGCTGACCAAAAGAGATCAGTCATACCTAGTCCAATCTGCGACAGCGCCATAATAAGAGCCGACGAATTGAGCAGTTTCCTCCTGCCTAAACGATCCACGGCGAAGGCAGCGACCACGGTTCCAAGGACCTGCACGGATGCCACCACGATGGCCTCCACGAATGAATTCAGTGGAGTTCCCGCAGCCTCAAAAATGCTCACACTGCAACACCCAGGTGGCGATATCAGATGGTGGGATTCTTATTACTACCATGTATGTATACACATGCAGTACACCGCGGGGTGGATGCACGAAAGTACTGAGTACCTGAAGAAGAGGACAGCATTCACCCCCGAGAGCTGCTGTCCAAACATAAGAGCCATGGAGATGAGGAGAGGCTTGTAGTGCTGGGGTTGAGTAAAAAGTTCCTTGAAGGACACAGAATTCTCCAGCGATTGGTCCACGGACCTCTGCATCTCGCTCAGTTCGCCATCGATGTAGGGGTGGCCCCGAAGGAACTGCAATGGGGCAAGACTTGAATACCCAGGTACTAGTTGTATTTACAGAGCGAGAGAATTGATGTGTTCACGTTGCGCACCTGCAAAGCCCTCCTGGCGTCATCGTACTTCCTCTTCGAGAGCAGATACGCTGGCGACTCCGGCACCAGTAGGAGCAACAGGCCCCAAACGAGTGTGAAGGCCACACAAGCCACGCTCAGCCACCGCCAAGAGCCCAGCAATCCCATACAGTCGACATAAAGCACGCCAAGTGTTACCATCAGCTGGAAGTATCAACCATAAAGTTACAAGGTTATAAAACCTAAGGTCGCCGTCTCTGATTGGTCGTACCTGCACGCCGGATCCCAATGTTCCCCTGACTCTGATGGATGCAGTTTCAGCGACGTAAACCGGCGCAGCAACAGAGACTGCTCCGGTACAAAATCCAGTGAGGAAACGTCCGGCAAAGAGTGACCAGACTCCCGAGGCTGCCACCAGGAACAGGTAGGAGAGCGCGAAGCCCAAAGTCAAGAAGAACATGGTCGTGCGGCGGCCGTAGCGGCCGATGAAGAAGCCGCAGCTTGAGCCTCCAACCAAGGCTCCCACCGGCATAAGAGAGGCAATGAGGCTGGCGTCGACGTCGCTCACGTGCACATCACCCTCGCCCAGGACATAGTCGAAAGCGGCATCGCCGATGTCGAAGGTTTGTGAAAGCACCCCAGGGAACTCGTCGTTCCGCACGCTGTCGTTGGACCTGAGCAGTGAGAGGGCAGGGCCGCTCCAGCCAATGGCGGTACCCATGAGAAAACTTCCACTGGTGGCAGCCACGCAAGACAAGACCTACAACACGAGAGGCGTTACTCATAGTACCCTTAAATTGTAGGAATGTCACACCTGGGGCCACATCAAGTCGTTGCTGTTTGTCAACGCAGACTCCGGGTCTTCAGCCCCGCCTTCGCTATTGATTCCGTCTCCCTCGATGGGCCGATTAGGGTGGGGGCGCGACTGCTCAGCGGCGGCCTCCAGGCTGCGCCGGAGGTCGCCGGGCGAGACGGTAGAGGATCCACTCATTTCCAGAACACCTGAAGGAGTGACTTCGAGCTCTTATTTCCTCCGGAAACACCTGTTGTCTCAGATGATTCTCTCTTCTTCCACTTTTTCCCACCGTTGCACTGGTGATCCACTTAAACGTCGGACAAGGCGACAATGTACGTTTGTATTAAAAGTCTAATGAAACACTACAGGTCTTGTCCTTGGCTCGGTCTCCTCCTTCAGTTCAGAGGCTGCTTTTTCTCGATGCTCAACTTCCGCGATGGATGAAAGAAGCCGCCGATGACCACCTTGAAAAGCGAGAAGTTGCACGAGAGAATGACTTTTTAAAGCGGTCTCGTCATACCTGTCGCTTCATCATCTCGTAGTCTTTCCTTGCTCTCTCCAGGTGTCTCTCCGCTTCTTCTCCCTTGGCCTCGGAGGCAGCCCTAAAGCCGTGGCGGACCCTTCGCTGGAAGTAGTTCCTGCCAAGGGACAGCAGTCAGTTGTCGCGCAATAGAAACGCCCTCTCAGTCAAGTGAAAGGCTTCTGTCATGCGCGCATGACCTGCAGCTCGCCTATGTCCCGGAGAGTGGCTGCCTTCTCTCTCCGTCGGGATCAGGCTGTAAGGATTCCTCTCCCTAGTAGCTGGTGCTGGCGTGCGCCCTGGTACTGAGCGTAGCGCGTGCGCCTTCTCTTCCCCCCTTACAGCCTTGCGCGACCTCGTGGTCAAAGAATCACCAAGAGCGACCAAGACGCAAGCAGCGTAGTACGTATGTTTACGGAAAAGTCCGGTCTAACCTGAAGTTGAAGTCGGTGAACTTCTGAGCCTCCCTCATCATCGCCTTGTAGAGGCGAAGCGACGCCGTCGTCGTCACCGTCGCCTGCGCCATGGAGCCAACCCAATCCTCTCGTGAGGTCTCGTGGACGAAGAAACTGAAGCTCGAAACGGTTGAGATCAACTCGTCTCTCTCAGCCAAGGTCGCAGGAAGTCGCTGAAGGCATTAGAAGACTTCTACGGCGTTGTCAACAAACAGCTGTTTATCAGCAGGACCAGGTCGGCGGGCGGAATCAGACTGTACAAGAACAACAGTAACAGCGAGGGCGGTAACTACAAGGACATATCTAACTTACTAGTCATACACTAAGCTGTTGCAGCTATATTGATGTGTCATGGATTGTCATCCATCCATGCTGGAAGAGAGCTGGAGCAGATGTGTCACAAGAGCAGAGGACAAATTGTTCTGAAGTCCTTTTCTTTTCACCCCTTTGCAAATGACCATGAACAAAAAGAAGCATCTCCTTCGAGCCGGATTTGAACCAGCGACCTATGGATTCCTGCTACAAGCTGCCAACTACAGTCCACCGCTCTACCAACTGAGCTATCGAAGGATTGTTGACCTG
>JAAUXU010048419.1_pt1 | contig 18716 bp, 17 predicted proteins | sample 7278151 | NCBI WGS metagenome assembly JAAUXU01 (sample SAMN14350113, study PRJNA611818) | marine sediment metagenome | isolation source: surface marine sediment (1.8m) | place: French Polynesia: Moorea | collected 2018-08 | reverse complement strand
CCCCCCCCCCCCCCCCCCCCCCCCCCCCCCCCCCCCCCCCCCCCCCCCCCCCCCCCCCCCCCCCCCCCCCCCCCCCCCCCCACCCCCCCCACCAACAGACGTAGGTGATGTGATGCCCGTAGTAAGGATGAGCGATGCATTCGCACTGTGAGGAGTTGAGGCCCATTCGGCCTTAAATTCATTTCGATTCGCCGCTTCAGAGAAGCCATCATTACTGCGAGCAAGCCTGAAAACGTCTGGTGTTTCTTCTCAGGAAAACAAGGCCAGGTTGCAAAAAAAATGATAATAATAGTCAATAAAGGTGGGAAAAACAGCCCTTTTCGTTCGCTTGATAGTGGAATCTTTCATTCTAGACAGAATCGATAAAGAAACTGATAGCTGAGCAAAGCCCAGGGACCCAATGAGCAAAACTGAAAGTGAATCAACTGAGATAGTCGCACTTTCCTGGTCAATACACAAAGTGTAATCTTTGACTCGCCAAATAATCGATAACCGAGTAAATGGACCCTCCCCCCCCCCGTACCCCCGAGGAAGCCGAGAATGAATTAATTGAGATAATCGCACATCCCTAGTATACAGCGAGGGTCTTTTAGGTTAGGAGAAGTCATTCAGGGTGGGTAAAGCTCCCCTCCCCCCTTCCTCTCACAATCTTGTTTTCGTCCATGAGAGGCTTAAATTGGCTCTGCCAGTCGTAAAATTGCTGTTTCATTGGAGGGGTAGAAAATAAGACAGCACCAGGACTTCCCAGACCAAGACCGACAGCAAAGTGTGACGGAAAATAGCGAGGAGAGTCTGCTTTGCTCAGAAGAGGGACAAAGAAGCCACCACAACAGTGTTTCTGCAGGCGCCAAAAAAGTTATCTCCAGCTGTCCTCCTGCCGTCGTCGTAACTCTTCTCACTGCTCGCAGCTCTGTCCATTCGATGTCACTCATATAAGCTCACACTGTAACATGTTAAACAGCTAGAGAAACCAACCCTCCCCAGTCAGTGGCGAAGTCGAGAGAGCCTGAGAAAGCAGGCACAAGCTGTGTGTGCAGACCGTATCTCTAATGCACCTTTCTCTGCTCCGGCGCAGACATCTCAAGTGAATTCTCACTTTTTTATATATTTCTGCTTAACTGACTAGTGTCAAGTTCTTATCTTTTCTCGGCTGCTTTCGGCAATGTCGAGAGCTACACTCAACCTTTATTTGTGTGCTTTTGCTTTTGAGAAGACGTCTGAGTCACGGAAAGGGAGAGGCATGATAAAAAAATATGAAAAAGGGGGCCTTGATGGCCTTGACGGCCATGGCCAGGGGGGCATTGATGAGACGGGGAAACGAGAATCCATAGAGGGGGGGGGAGACATTTCCAGGTGCACCCAACAATCCGCCCGAGTAGGGGTTTTCATAAAAGAAATTCGGGGAACACGGTTTTGGTGTCGGGTTTTACAAGTGCCACGAAAGGGGAAAGGGGAGACACACCACATTTTGTGATGGCTGTAATAGTTGGTTGTGGCCCCAGGAATTTCAGGTGAAGAGTAATAGTAAAAACTAATACCCGAGGTGCCAGTGGAAATGGAACAAAAATTGAAAAATCAAAGGAAAAGCACAACAGACAGTGACACCTAGATAATTTTTTAAAGAAGATGGTAGTGAAATGACGATGAACGATGAGCAGAAGAAGTAAAATTCAAAGCTGCTACCTTTCTCCCTAAGTTTCGAGGTCTGATTATTATTAGTCTTTAACGACGCCAGAAGATGCGACGATTTTGGCTTTCAAATAAAATTGTTTCGGAGTCCAGCGAAAAAAAGGGCATTTCGGGGACCACCCCTGGTCGCCCTCGGGAGGGGGACCCCGGGATGACAGTCCCGAGCAGCTAATTCACCAAAATCACCGCCAGTGATTCATGCACTGTAGCAATCACTAGCCAGACGTGATGTTGCAGCAGCACAATCACAGTCACAGAAGACTGTCATGTCATGACATCGTGACAATCGGACATTAGCCAGAATCAGCCGCACAAAAAAAAGAATGTACTGGCTGCTTGCGCATTATTCTGTCCTCTGAGTGTACACACAGCTGTTTGAAGTTATTTGTAATAGCACCTAGTAAAGCTAAAGGAGGAGGATGACGGCACTTCTCCACTTTATGACTCCTCCGAGACCCGTGGACACACGCGCACGCGCGCGCACACACACACACACACAACACATTCACATATCTTTTCTCTCTCTCTCTCTGGCTGCCCCATGCCGACACCCACAAGGGTGGAGGAGAAACAGCTGTTCTGGATTTTCCTAGGGTCTCTCCAAGTCCTTTATTTGCCTACGTGCAGTAAGAACAGCGAATTCGTTTGCATCGAGAAAAGCAGTTGCACATATCAGAGACTGTGGCACGCATGCAACTGGCATTTCCTTCACTCTCCAGCCCGGAATTCTTGTGTCAAGTGCGTTCAGGTAGCATTCGGAGGTACCTGGCATTTCCGTGACCTCATTCAGACAGCAGCAGCTCGTATGTAATGCACGTCGTGGCTTTTTTGTACTGCGGATGTACAGGGTGGAGCACGTGGTTTCACACCTTCAGGAGGAGCTGCAAATCTCCCGAGTCCACCCAGGCAGTAATGGGTGCACCTTGACGAACCTTTTGCAAGTCAAATTGAGTCAATTCAAGATCAGCTATGAGTAGGGTTCAGATTTGAATGTGATCTGGTCACAGACAGCTTACACCACTGCACTGAAGTCGGTGGATTTCATTCATTGCTGTCGTATAAGGAGTCTGTGACGAAGTCGCATTCAAATCTGGGCTCTACTTATGACTTACAGTCCCTGGTCTCGAGTCGAAAGAAATCCAACAATGCAAGGAATAAAAATTCGGCCTGTCGACAAATCAGCTGGTCTAAAATGAAAAAATTCTCGACTAGAGCAGCGATGGAGTGAAGATATCGTGCCCCGAGCCTTGAGACTTGATTCGACTCGAGTTAGATGATTCCCGGTCCAACTCTCAACCCACCGCTAGTTCCAATCTTGACGTGATGTCTGCCACACAGCTGCGGATGAATCTCTTAGCTATGTATGAATACATCCATACAAAATGAGGCAGAAAGAAAAAAAAAGCCGACCTCACATTGGAGGTCTGGGCCAATTCCTGCGTATCCTAGGCCTGTCCTCTTCTCGGAGTGAAGTCATAGGGGAAAAAGAGGCCCAAGCTGCACAGCCCATGGAGAGAGGGGACGGCCTAGCAACATGTGGGCAGCACGAGCATTTGCCGTAAAAGACCCTCAGGACCTTTCTTATCTTCGTATAGGGGAGCTCTTGGATGCACAACATGTGAGTAAGAAGGAGAATAATGCATACGTTATATTCGAGTGAATGAGCTCTGTCTGACAGGTCTTCTGCTTCTTCACACGAGAACCGCAATGCTTGGATACTTTTGAATGAACTCTGGCAGCGAAGACAGTCAAAATGCCATCATCACTCGACCGGCACGAGTGGCGACAGAAGGTCAGGTCTGCCACGTGGGCGACACCGACACCGACTACAGCGTGCACAACGCCGACACCGCCTGTCTCCACGTCTTGTCCGTCGCAGCCGCGCGAGTCAGTCCGGGAGAGAAAGCGCTTTTTCCACCTCGCCACACGACCGCGGACCTCTTGTTCCCCTCCCTGGTCGAGGCGAGGCCCGCGAGGCAACCGTCAGCAGTTCCGTGGAACAACATCTATTTTCCTTTCCTGCTTCTCCGCCAGAACAAGAACACCAACGCAGAACAGAAACAAAAGTAATATTTTTTGTCAGAGCGCAAAATAGATCTCGTGACTGCCGCTACTTCGGCGGCTCCAAGTTGCCAAGCTGATCCCGAGGGCGTTCTGTTCAAGCAATTAGACAGAAAAAATGGGAAGCGCCGTCAATCGAAGCGTTTTCCTATGCAGTCTGGCTTTTAATGAAGAGTCGGGTGCTGAAAGTGGATAAGAATCCGGTCCAGTGCATTTCAGCTCGCGTTCCAACTTCACTGAAACTTGAGCTACGATTTGTTTATAATACAAAAGCTTCTGCTGTTGTCACGCTGTTCCTTTCTTCTGTCTCTTGTGAGAAAAGCAGTCGCTGTGATGCTTCTCACTCGGAGTCCAAACGCGGATTGCGCAACATCTCCTCCAAAAGTATCAGGAGCCAAAGACTCGTTCAGACGATCGCACAAACGTGCGCAGGTCGAGCACAATGGATGAAATCGGTCTGGACGAGCTTTGATTAGTGGAGGGCAGCTTTCTAACGACCTTTTTACTCGCCCAGGCAGAAGAGAATATCAGAGCTTTGACGCATCCGTGCAAGCTAATGGGATCGGCTACTCAACTAGAGATGGAGCAGGAAGCCAGAAGACGGGCCTCGAGCTGCTTGGCGGAGTCCGTCGGAGTTTCAAGCTCGGGCTCAGCTCCATTCCATCCCTAGTGTCAAGGGGCCCGACTCGAAGTGGCAGCAACTCATGGCAGATCTGATCGTCTACTCTTGGAATCTCCGATTCGTAAACAAGCATGATCTGAACGCCTCTACCCGGATTACTAAATGTCAGCATTTCGTCTTCGAGCTCGAGCCCAGTGAAATCAAGTCCGACTCGACGGCAACTTGTCACTGAGTCAGATTGATTTAAGTTTGTGGACTTGTGCCCATCTCCAGTCTGCACAGGATGGACTCCAGGTACTTGCAGCTCATGGTGAGGTCATTGCGACCTCCCTGGTCCACAAGTTTGCCACCTCGCTCTCCACCAACCGGCAGCACCGGCCAAGACGCCGCCCCGTGACAGTCACGATGCAACTGCAGTGTCAAGTGTTCGTGTGCCTGCCTGCGCGTGCGCTGTACTGTGCCACATTTCGGCTCTCGCATGCGCATGCAGCACGCGTATCCAGCACGAACGCACCCAAAAAAGAGGTAGGTCACATCTGGAGAAGAAAGAGCCAGATTGAGCCAAGCTGAGCATTAGTGGCTGGAAAAAAGGGGAAACCCAGACACTACCGACGATTAAGCTTCCACAAAACGAGCACTTGTCTGTGTGGGGGAGAGAAGAGGAGGTTAAAGAGAGACAGAGAGACCCCTACAGTATTGCATGTCTGAGAGAAACCCACACAACAAAGACCGCGAAAAACTTGTGCCTTTTTCTTCTACTCATTGGAGGGCTTTCTCCACAGTACAAAACCAACGACTTTTGGAACCCCGCAGTGGGAGAAAACGCTTTTTCGTCGACAAAAACAAAATCTGGAGAAGAGGAAAGAAGAAAGCATCGGACTTGGTTTTATTAGCTTGCAACTCAGACTCTGTGAAATTGCGTGGGCTGCAAATCTGGATAAAAGCAAGATGTGTACAAAGCTATGAACTTTCATGTGGGGAAAGTCACCAGTGAGTGACACTTTCCTTCTCCAGCTACAGTAAGCTGATTTTTCGCTTTTCCATTCTCTGCCTCACAAATTCCGCTGACTTTGCCTTTATTTCGTCATATTGTTCATATAGGACACAAGAGAGTGAGCTCAAAAAAATAACGGAAACAAAAAAAGAAGCCCTGGCTGAGACTGGATTCTCCAAACAGGAATAAACTCAAAGCAGTTCCCACACAAAAAAAACTTGCCTACGTCAGATTAGTGGTGGGTACGAATTGACAAACTTACCCTGAGAACACAGCACAGGGCGGACCAAAAGTGTTGTTTTCTGCTTTCGAAATGAGTTGCGAATGTCCTTTCTGACTAGCGATGTGTGCGCGAGTCCCTATGAATCAAGTTGAATTAATTCGAAGCCGGACTATGCTTAAACTATGCTTAAATCAGACAGCCAAGGCTTGAATGAGTTAGGCTCTTCTACGAATGAAGAATTCAAAAAATAAAAAAATATCAATGTCTGCAGAAGCAGGAATGGAGCAGAGGGAACTTTGTGAGAAGTTGGAGCCTTGAGATGCGACCTGACTTGATTCCAACTCGTCCCCACCACCAAGTCCGGCCAGTGCATACGGAAACACTGGTCCATCACATACGTGCACTTCTGCTCCGTCGTGCCTTCCAACAACGTCTCCGCCGCCGACCATTTCAAGTGCAGACTCGACTCAACTCCAGGTTCCAACTCGTCCCCACCTCTGCGTTCGTGAGATTGACTCTGACATTCAAAAGTCTGCGGGGTCTCTCGACTTCCCTCTTTTCTCTCCTTTCTGAGCTAGCATTAAATCCTTTCTCCTCGAGAAAATGAACCCTTCCCTTGCCAAGAACGACCACAAACAAGCAGCTGCCTTCTCAGCCTCGTCCTCCACCTGCTGGCGGGCAGGGAAGAGGTCACGTTGGCCCTAATCTGCAACGCAGTCGGCCTCAAAGTTATACCTTCTTCACCCTCCAAAGGTGTCCCCATTTGCATTACAGTGCAGAAGAGGCTGAAAAAAGGGGGTTAAAGCTGGTGATATCTGAACAACTTGAAAGGTCTTCCCAGGACCACAAGAAACTTTCATGAAAGCCATCAGTGGCTGTTTCCCCAGAGTAAAGATGGACCTCCCTTTTTTTTCATCTCAGCCCTCGCAACTTGTGTGTTCCAACAATGCAGCAAGATGGATTGAGACAGAACAATTGCCCCGTCCGCGCACACCTGAGGGCGGGCGGACCCGTGCGTGTCGTCGTGGTACGCGGACAAGACAGTCGCTCTCTCACATTGTCTCAAGCAATTAACGACATCATCTTTTTCACTTTTTTCTGTGTAATACAGGATTAAAGACAGCTGCTGTTTTTTTTGCGGCCTGCACAAGAAGGGCAGCAGTTGGAGAAACACAAGCAGAATTCTCGGAATGTTCCGCCACCAGCGCGCAGAGAAGCATTTGGAGAGAACAACAAAAAAAGAAAAACTTTGCACAAAAACCTAAGTGAAATGAAACTTGAGCAGCTTTGGGCGAAGTCGTCAATAGCAGCAGATGCTTGTTGAAGGATGTAATGCTTGTGTTTTCACCGCCGCTTGCTCTAGAGTAAATTTATCACTTTCAAACATGACCGCTAAGGGTGGGGTGGGGGAGAAGAAGTGACAAAAAGGGGGGGGGGATGAATTTAAGGTGAAGTGATGCCATTTGGTCTAGTGGCAACCACACGATTGTTTCTGGTGTGTTGGAAGGAATAAAATAAATCGTCTCAGCGGATCCCCATTTCCCGCCCTATTTTTCACCACTACTCCTTTAGGAACCTAATGGAGCAAGGTGAACCTGAGCACTATTAAGATGCCGCGTGAACTTCCCGCTTGAAAGACAGGGTGTCCCAAATTTGGGACCAAGTTTACCGTAACTTCAGTAAAGTGAGCTTAACTCCTAAACCGAGCGTAGAGCACTGAAATGAATGGCAAGCACTGCACAGTTGGCGTTCAACTGCCAACTCTTGCATGCACAGGGTGCCCTAACCGATAAATCAATCGGGGCAAAGTCGTAAGTCCTAAACCAAATGTTGTAGAGCATTAAGATGAGCACTAAACAGAAGGCGTTCAAGATGTATCTTCCCACCATGCTTACAATGTCTACCGAGTGTCCCAGATTGATCGGGGCAAAGTTTAGAGTGTCAAAGCCACTACTAGACCAAACGTTGTTGAGATTGTTCTTGTGGCACAAGGACTACAAAACACTCACTAACGCTAGTATTAATGATATAACATTTTTATCAGCGAGTTGCAGCACTTAAAACCTGATGACGATTTTTCTTTCCTTGTGACGCTGAGAATTCATTGCCATTCATTTGAATGCTCGACCACGCTGGCTTCAACTCTTTTTTTCTCTTCCACCCTGTACAGCCTGAATGCAACTCTTCGCCCTCCGGCGTCGCATTTGGCCCTGCCCCGCCCTGTATTTTTTCCAAGGTAGTTTTGGCACCGGGTTCGACGACCACGACTGGGGGAGCGCAGGGGTCGGTGGGTGGACCAGCAGGTAAGTTTTGAGCAAAAGCACGAAATTTTCATAAATCTCAGCTCAAAAGAAAGAATGTTCAACAGAGAACAGCTGCCTCCACCTACGTACAGTAGTGCACAGAAGAGGAAACTTCCCTCAACTGGGCCCTGCTGTTGCTGTAGATAACAGAGGAGCGATTTTTTTCTCTCTTTCTCTCATCTCCCCCCCCCCCCACACACACACAGCCCCGAACTCCGCAGGCATGCAACATACAAAATCTGGCACAGGCCCCATCTAGGCCCATTCAACACCATTGCGACTACTGCGCACATCCTGAGGAAGCGCAGGCAGTTTTGCCTAGAAAAAGAGAGAGATGGTCTGAGGGAAGAGAAATTCCATTCGCGAAAGCGTGGAAGAGAAGGAGAGATTGCAAGGGTCCTCCAGGAAGAATCGAGAATGCAAGTGTCGAGGAGGGAAAAAATTAGGAGAAAAAGAGGCCTGTGCAGCTACCGTCGAATCGGTGGACGGACGGAATGTCGAAATGAGGGGGGAGAGAGAAGTTTCAGCCAAGAAAGGCCATTCAGGCCTCTCTCTGCCAGACAAGGGCTGTGCGGTTGATTGAATTCAGCACTTCATTTCAGATCTCTGTTCTCCCTCACAACTGGTAGTGTTGCCAATCGGTTGAGGCAAAATTGCAGGGGTTGACAGAACACGTCATCGAAATTCGGTTTCCTGGTGGGAAACAGAATGGGGACTGAGCTAATGCACTCACTGATTGTGTTCCCCACGAGGAGAAAAGGGTATGAAAAGGGAGTTCAGCTCAAGTTGTGTTGCAAATTTAAGAAGCAAACATTGCTAGAATTTGTCGTTTAGCAGCCTATCTGTTGCTACTTTCCTCTCTACTTTCCTCCAAAACTCGAAACTTCAAATGTTCCCCAGACTCAGAGTCGAAACTGGAAATATCAAAACTGTAATACTTTTTGGCGTCTTTGTTGCCAGAATAAAGACATCAAGAGTCAATAAGCAACGAGTGAGATTCTTGTTAAAAGTAGCCGACGAATTTGCACAATCACTCAGCCTTAGCTCGATCAAAAGTGGGCAGAGCTGAGTCCACATTGAAATGTGCAATCACATCCTCTGTGAGGGAACAAAAAGATTTCTTTTCTTGTCCTTTTTTTTCTTCATTGCCTTTGGGCAGAATGATGAAACATTGGCTCGATTTGTCCGAGACAACAAGGACGTCCTTTCTACAACCAAGAAGAAGTTCCTGCACTGCTCGTTCAGTGCTTTGCTTACTTCATGTAGAAATGAGCTTTCAAGGACGTGTTTTTTCTCTCTCTCTCTTCGTCCTCAAGTTGCCTGCCTGAGTCTCTCTAGCACATTATTTACTCCTATCGTAAGAGCAGAGCCATTAACGTGCTGATGTTAGATCCTCATCTCCATCCGAGTTTAACTCGAAATGTTTGCGTTCCCCACTCGCAATTCGACAGCTCCTCACACTGCACTTCCACAGTTTGTCTTGCAATCACCAAAAGCTCATGGTGATCCAGACAACAACTACAGCAGCCCCTTGTGAAGTGACGGATAATTTGTCACATGCGTCGCTTGTGACTTGACACAAAATGTGCTGGCCTCAACTTGAGCTCCTTCACCCAAGTGGGCCTTAAAGGCCTGCTGCTTCTTTCAAGCATTTGGCAGCATTCGTCAGTGGCAAATGTAGCTAGTGCATTTGCTATTCCAGCCAATGTGTGTGAGCCGCATGAAAAGAGAATTTCTCTGAGCGTCGAGGTTTAATGGAGTGAGAAGCTCAGATAGGAAGGAAAAGAAAAAAGGAATTGTTTTCTGTGACAACACAATCTTCGGCGTCTGCAGAGGAGCTCGAAAGCCAAGGAGAGAAATTCATACCTGTTTCATACTTCGAATAAGTCTTCAATTGTTGCGCTCTCAATTGTCCGCACACACAATATTGCAATACTTGAAAAAGAAGCTAACGGGGTGTACGAGAAGTCTACATTAGGTTTTTGCCAGACATTGTGAACACAAACTGCTGTGCTGTTTACCTATATGATGTAGGGTTTTCCAATATGACACCTCTCAGAGCACGACAACAGGCGAAACAGATGCTTTCATACTGTATTTGCTACGTACCTCAGCTGCAGTTTTTAAAGGCACGGTTGAGCTACAATACGGGATACCTGACGTATCTGATTAGGCACCAAATGTTGCCTAATCTCCTAATGCTGCCCATCTCTACAGTCCTAGTAGGACCTAGCATTCCCACGTTAGTTGCAGGAGAAAGAAAATTGTTCTAATATAAGGTATATTTTGACTGTGATGCCTAATAATCAAGGTGAGTGAAACACCCTGATTACCTGAGCCAACTGTATTGTTGTACGTACACCTCTAATGATCGAGGTGACTGAAACCTGATGATTACCTGGACCAACTATGTTGCTGCGCAGCCGGTTAGATGAAAATTTGCTGACTGTGAAGAATGTTTACCGTGATCAATGTACAAGGACTTGAAGCTCTGCTTTGAGTGAGATCTACGTGAATATGTCATCAAACGTTCCTCATGTGTGAACACACAAGCGCTGTTTCATTACAAAGAATCATCCAGAAAACAATTAATCTGCGACATGACTAGGAAACACCATAGCTGTAACCTGGCGTATGTGTCGAACATGCATACGTTGTCTGTCACAAACACCCACACATTTCTTACAAAATACCCTTCAAACGATAATCCCAGCATTTCGCTCCCATGAGTAAGCAACATTAGAGCTGGAACTAGACCGCGGTGACAACTTCATTCAGAGGTAGAGTGCATAAAGAGCCAAGGGTGTTTCTAGTCACACCGTACATCGTGCATGTGTCAAAAAAACACAAATGTCCCAAATATGTAATAGTGTGGACGCAGCCTGGAATTCGTCATCTGGCAGAGAGACTTATTGCACTTCCACGGCCAAGAGGAGATAAACCTTCTTTATGACAAGACAACCAAGGAGCTGCTTCTGCCGCTGCTGCACTTGAGATTGTCGGCGCAGGAGACGTTGTTTGAAGGCACGAGGAGCAAAAGTGCACACATGTGACAGACAAATGTTTCGTATGTACAGGCTGGACTTCGGGGTGGAGACGAGTTGGAATTGGAATGACGTGACTCAAGTCAGGTCTCAAGGCTCAAACTTGTAACAACGTTCTTTCTGCTCCATTCCTACTCCTGCGGACGCATATCGGTTCTTTAAGTTTTGAACTCTCGAACCGTAGACGAGCCCAACTCATGTACTCCTGAGATTTCTGATTCAGGCATGTTCTGTACTCTGGTCGAGTGAAATCAAGTCTGAGAATTCAACTTGATATCGTCGGCACTGTTGTGAACTTGCACACATCACTAGTCTGTGCACAGCGGAGAAAGGACACTTGCGAGTTATTTTTAAGACATGGCGAATCTCCTCGGTCCACCCCATGCGGCGCACTCAAAGGGAACTTTGTCGACTTGCACCCGTCACGAGTCCGTATACAGTGGACCAAGGAGATTTGCAACTCATTTTCTAGGCAGAAAACAACATTGCGACTCTCCTTGGTTCAACCTTGTGCTGCGTTCGCAGGAAAATGTACCGAAGAAGCCGACGAGATGAAGAACTCATGACATGAATGTCAGTGGAAGCCCAGAGCGAGCGAACGAGCGAGCGCAGAAAGGAATAAGCAGGGGGAAAAAAATCGAAAGTTTGCTTCAGGCATGAAAATGCCAAAGAGAAAAGGGTTCAAGCAACCATGAGTTGAGTCTGAGCTTGCAAGAAGTGAAATACGTGAACATATGCGGAATATCTGAGGAGAAGATCAGCAGCTCCTGCCGCTCCCTTCCAGTTCTTTACCCCTTTCTCCTTCGCCCCCTTGACCCACCCCATCTTTCTCCCCAGGGGCATTAAGAAGTTCCGACGACAACAGAGGTTCTTTCGACCATCATCAAGTGATTTAAGGCCTTATATATTATATATAATGGGAGCCGAAATGACGATTCGGCCAGTAATGTTTCAGACTCGCTCTTGCATGCAACGATGCGCATTCATTCATTCCTACGTCCTGAAGGTCTGTCTGAGGGCCCAGAAGAAGACATTGATACCCCAGCTGGAGAAACTCTGTTCTGTAGAATAACTTAAGTTTTCCAGCCCAAGTCAAAGTTATGTGTTACCTTGTTGGACCCAGAGACAAAGCTCGGCTATTGGAGAAGTTTTGAAAAGTGTGCATTGTCTAGCACTTCATACATGTGGAGTACTTTCATTTGTTTGTAGAAATATACCAGGGTGTGGCAGATGGATCTGGACCTGTTATTAGGTAAAACAGACAGGGTGCTGACAATTGGGAAGAAAGTGTTACTGGCTTCATTGTGATTTTGTCACTGGTAACCTAGAGCCTTTGAAGAAACAGACTTTTTAGGGTGTGGAAGATAAATCCAGATTTTCCCTCCCTCCTCCCCCTTATGATGAACCACAAATAATCAAGGAAGTAATCGACTTATGACATTGGTGACCTACGACTGACCCCGCAGACATTTAACCGAGCCTTGGAAACAGTACAGGATGTTGCAGGAGAATCCAGCATGGCTTCTCAGGGTAAAATTGAGGAAGTGAGGGCGTCATGACGAAATTATTTATTGCACCGTGAGGCAGAAGACAAGTCGCTGACAGCCTTCGAACTGTGAGACCTGAAGTGCTCAGGAAAAAAAAGATCCGCCTCCACCAGTGACACCCTGTACTTCTTGGCAACTCGAGCAGACAAGGTCAGAGCTACACGAATTGTGCCGCACCAGCATTGGTCTTGGCTACAATTCCAACTGCTCTGGATGCCAGAATTACTCACACTTGTGTATTATTACACTGTATGCCAGAATTAACATGCGGATATCTCTGGAGGCCCTTCGGATGTCAGACTGTCCTCATCCAGGATGAGTCTGCATCGTTGCATGCTCCAGATTTATTAGTCACTCAGCAAAACGTTCAAAGTTGGCTCCAAGATTTGTTTCCAAGACCGGGGCAAAAAAATTAGTGGCACCGACAAACTAATTCCCATGAGCCCTAAGCTTAGAGAAAGATTGTGACTGACTGAAAAAAATAAAAAAGAAGGGGAGACATCAAACTTTTTACGGGAAGCGGAGGGCTGTGAATATGGCGGCCACAAAGGCGTGGCACCCTCCATCCTGCCTGCCCGCCTGCCCGGACCTCGTGCATATGCTAAGAGTACAATCGCCATGGGGAATGCAGTCGAAAGATCCAACGACCGAGGCTGTCCAAACAACCAAGCTGATACAAGTCTACTTATGTAGGTTAACTTTAAAACGTTAAATAGCACGAGAAGAAATGTGTTTCCTACCTCTTGCCCATCCCGACAGAGACAACAAGACTAGAAGCGGCCTCCACAGAGAAGTGGCCTCCCCAGTCTTGCCCATGTTGATGGCGTCACTCTTTCTGTCCTTGGAAAACTTTATAACGTCGTGGCCGTCGTCGTCGTCGTGCACCTCGGTGCAATCGCTTCATTCTTTCGCCCACGCATCGACATCATCACATGCACAGTCAAATCTGAGGAAAAGAAGACCACGTCAGCTACTTGCGTGCACGCACAGGATATGCCATATGTATTCGCGGCACACACACGCACTCACACATGTACACAAGGGGGGAGGGAGGCAGCAGTGAGCAAGGGCTTGACAAAGTCGTCGTCGTCGTCGTCGTCGTCGTCGTCGTCGTCGTCGTCGCCGCCGTAGACGTCGTCCTCGTCGTCGATGTCTGCTTCTCTCACGCACTAGAGGGTGCACAAACGACAAGGCCAAGATCACCAAAGGCTCTGACGGCGCCACAAGTCAGTTCGGATAGGACAGAATTAAAGTGCTGCTTCTTCTTCTTCGTGTTCTTGTTCTGCTACTAGAAGCTCACGCCCTTTTTCCGGCCAGAGGGAGAGCGCGAAACTGAATTGTGCGCCCGCGTGCACGCAAGAGAGGACGAGGACGACGACGGCGACGACGACGGCGACGACGTCGTCGTCGTGGCCGCCGTGGCCGCCGTGGCCGCCGTGGCCGCCGTGGCCGCCGTGGCCGCCTTCAGCTATTTGTCCGTAGCGCGCGGGCGCGCGTGTGTGAGCAGCAGCAGGAAGAAAACGTGTACGCACACGCAAAGAGAGAGAGAGAGCGAGAGAAAGAAGCGACCCAGGTACCAATAGAGAGTACGAGAGCAGAGAGAGAGAACCTCCACCAGACTTGAAGAGGGATGGAACGAGCTCCAATATGTCCGAGCTCCGAGCTGGACGGGCTCACGGACAGTCCGACCCACGTTCCAGCTCAAGTCCATCATTCCATTGCCATCGTATATGGTCGACAATCCTGACACGCGGAGAAGGGACTCCCAAAGATCCCGCTTGGGAGTCCTCGAGCCGGCGGGAAAAAGAACGAGGGGACTTGCGGGCTCAGCCCAGCTCCATCCCCAAGCTTCAGCTGCTTCTACTACAATTGTGCACGCGCTGGAGAAGAGAACTTGGTTTGGCTGCGTCGATGTCTGGCGGCTAAATTGGCGGGAGGCGAGGGAATCTTCCCGTCAAGGGGGAACGGGAGGGGGGGGGGAGACGGGGGCAGAGCGAGGAAGGCCTCTTCTCTGTGCAAATAATCCCGAGCCAATCGAATAATGCAGATCAGAGGTTGGGCGAAAATGTTCCCCAGGCTTCCGATGAGGGCGGGGGTTGTTTTTCGCTTTGGAAGGGGGGGAGACTTTTTTCAAGTGCATTCGACGTTCGATTTTCCAAACGATGATTCTCAGGCAGAAAACTCATCCACTCGGGGAAGCCTGAAGTTTCGTCACGAAACTCTTTTACTCCGCTTTAAATTGCTCCGCGCGGTCATTAGAAGAGAGTCCAAATGACGCATTTATAGTGATGTTCTGCTCGTCTTCGTTCTTTCCTCCGTCAGTTTAATCGATGTTCTGTACCGGGTGTCCCATAAGTCGAGTCCCTGACTTCTTCTTTAGCCCTACAGGGTCATTCATAAGTTGTGGTCGCGGCTTTTTCAAGAGGTTTGATGGCAGATGCATAGAATATTCTGAGCCCACTGTAAGAGCCTGACATATGGAAGACAACGACAACAATAAAAGCTACGAAGTCAAACAATAAAAACACCTTCACGCAGGTTATCAAATTTTCAGTGGTGGTTGCAGGTTTTACTTACCAAGAGCCGAGTTAAACGTTACGTGATGACGAATAATGATCCAAATCACTTGCTTTTCGAGATCCTGTTGTCTTCTACACGTCGTAATAGACCGAGTTGTAAATTGATCACGCCACTTATGAATATTCCTGTATAGACACAAACAGCACTCGACGACGTATGGAACACCCTATATAGCACGTACAGGGTGGTGAGAGCTAAGTGCAAGGTCTGGACCACCAGTCTGAGCAAATCGAATGTCGACTGTCTCGCACGAAGTAAGTGAATCAGCCACTCGTACGAATTCTAGCTGACTTTCTTTAAAGGACGCACAGAAAGAGCTGTAGAGTAGAAAAGCTTCTTTATTGTGTCTGCAAGGCACGTCAAGAGTAAATGTTGTATTTCATCGTCAAGGAAACACATTTGTTGTATCAGATATGATTGAATGAAACGGTTTCGCTACGGTGGAGAGAGTCAAAAACTTATGAGGGTAGGAATCCTTAAAGGAAGGTGCTCTAGTTATTGTATAGGACTGTACAAATGCAAAAAGGATGTACACTAGAGGAGATTAAGTTACTTATGTACCACACGATGAGAAAACCTTGCTGAGTAAGAGAAACCTCTATGGATGTGGGTGCTCTGAAAGCCTCGAAGGCACAATGTACTTGATAAAAAAGTTCTTTCCCCATAGATATGACATGTCCATTTTAAGCAATAAAGATACAAACGTGTGGAAGATGTTCATAAAATACAGTATCATAGAAAAAGATTCCGCGTGCCACAGTAGCTCGTAGGGACACCACGTGTAGGCCAGGACGTCGATGACTTGCCAGACCCTGAAATGAGTGGAATGCGGTGTTCTGTCCAAGTGCATACACATTTTGTCGTTGCATATTTATTAATCGTCAGTATATTCTTGCTTATTAAGCCACTGCCATTGGCGAACAAGGAGAGCAATGTCGGCTTCTACAGGGTGAGCGTGAAGTCCCGTGGACCGCATCTCGGCTATTACTGACCGCTCGGCCAAAAATACTCGTATTTTTGAAATCACCGATTTCGCACGTTTCACTTCAACTGAAAATGAGTAGAATTATTTGCTATGGGCACTGGGAGCGAAATGGCAGAGTTGGTGAGGGGGCAGGTAAAATTTGTTCGCCGATCACAGATTTTCCGTGAAATGACGGTGATTCAGACTTGAAGTAGTCGGGCCCTGACAGTCATTTTTTCTTCTGGAGTGGGGCTGCCGTGTTACTGTGGCACTTTTTCTGTCAGAACATGCAATTTGCAGAAAAAGTGGGAAAATGTGCAATTTGCAGAAGAAGCATTTTAGGCGCCATTTTTTTGAAAATGAATTTTGCAGTACTTGTCCGCAGTGGGGTTTTTTTTTGTCCCTGATAAACTTATTGGTCAAGGGATTCTCAACGAACAAACAGTTTTTTCTGTGCGGTCAGTAATGACCGACGTGCAGTCGTCTATATAAGGACAGGACTTTACGCTCACCTTGTACTATAGGGCCTCAACTTTTATTACAGCGTGGTGGTGTACCTCCAAAAAACAACAGCTAAGTAATGGCCGGATGGATGGACAAACTCAGCATGTCTCATGTCCATAATTTCTCAGGCAAGCCTGATGGTCGCCTGCGCCAAGATTCGGTTCTGACCTCAAGTGTATCAAGGCTGATGATGGAGTATGTGCTGATTGTGCATGTCCGCCCAGGCAAGTAGCTCTATGTGCGTTTAAAGGCCCTCGGGCCACCCCCTCGCCTCTCTCCGGCCCGCGGGTCGTCAAGACCCCTCGAAATAAAAAAATCGGGTGTCTAGCGGTCGGGTTGCTACTTCCCTAGACGGATGTTTGTATGATTAATGCGCCCGATATTGCCTACTTTACGCCCAATTTGTGTAAACCCCAATAAGGGGTTTCTCGCCTACCCTCTCCTAGTACAAAAAGAGCTGTCAATAGACAAAAGAGTGATGTCAAGTTTAGTACGTAATTCACGCCCTTCTCCTTGGCAAGTCCCGCCACAGACTGGAGCGTGTGGTTGTAGCTGGTGGTGACCACGTTGAGGGACGACGTCATGCTCGCTGAGAGACGCCAAAAGTGCCCAGATGTAGTACCTCATATGGTAAAGCAAACATTCATATCCTTGTGCTAACAGACTTTTTCTGTACTGTTCAAAACGGACCTGAATTTGAGTACCTAACTGCAATAAAAACAGACTATTCGTCTACGCACTTATGTGCCCAAAGTTTAGTTCACTGAAAGTATTGCCTCAGTTCCTTTCGTTCCAGGTATTTTTAGCCACGTCCCCACACCGTCCCCACACCGAAACTCAGATGCAGTAAAGTCTCAGTTTAACCCTGTCTCTTGTCAGTGCCAAGCCTGTGGTTAAATCGAGACTCAGTCACTGGGTTCCCTTACAAAAGTAAATACGTCTTCAGTTCTGACCCTGAAGGTCGCTTAGTTTCACTTTCATTATTACTGTCGTCCTTGTCAGCTTCATCCACCACTCCAGTTTGAAGCATCATTCGTCCCTTGTTCTACTGAGACCTTTAGTTTAGGTATATCCATAATATGGAGACAATTTTGAAGTGAAAAAATAGAAAGCACCAAGTTAACGTCAAGTGGAAACTTCACTGTTCTGTGCAAGTTACTTACTCTGTCCTCTGGATGGCTAATATTAATCTGGCAGAGTGGTCTCCTGTGTGGCCACTGACGAGGCGTCATCTTGATCGTGATCTTGGTCTTGATCTTCTGGATTGGCGTGGTGCTCCAGCAGCAGCTCCAGCGTGTGTCTCCTGCGAATGAGTTGACACAAAGCAAACGTATGAACAGCACAGCTACAACAGTCGACCTTGCCCACCTGGTGTTCATCATGACGCAGAACTCGTCGTAGCTGAGCTTCTTGTCCTTGTCCCGGTCGAACTCGCGGAAACACGCCTCTACGTCAGCAGCGCTCAACCTGTGGTTACATGTAAAATAAGCTGCACGCACGTACAAAGAGATTTGTGTGCAAAAATTAATCGAATGCATGTATACAAATTGCACACAAGCACAACAATCTATGGCCATTATGAACTTAGATGTTTCGCAACTCATTTTCCAGGTGGAGAGAAACTCTACGAAACTCCTTAAGCTTAACATGCACGATAAATATTGTGCCATGTACTTGGCGTAAAGATTAGCCATGGGCATGACTACACCTCATGCGCTACACTCGGACATTTTGAGATGGAATTTTGATGTGGAACATGTAGATATATATGATACTCAGGTACAATGTTCAGTACAGAAGGTCATTGGGTCAGATGTCAGGTCATTGGGTCAGTAGGTCAGATGGTCTGGGCTGCCCATTTTGGTGCTAGAGTGCTCAAAACAAGACGAACTGGAGAGGGAGGCACACCAAAGAGGCTGAAAATTTGGCTTGTTCAGGGGGCAAACATTGATGAAATGGACTGAAACTCATGAATGGACGTCATCTCGATACTTCTGATGACAGCTATCTGGTCTGCAAAGCTCTGGACTGACTTCTCTCAATATTCCTGCGGACGATCGGAACGGCTGGAATTTCATCATGGAGGAGAAGGCAGAGCAGATCATCGTCAGCATTAGTGAGAGAAGGCAGTCCAGATCGTCCTCGGCAGTAGAGAGAGAAGTCAGACCTGATTGGACTCGAGATG
>JAAUXU010015288.1_pt1 | contig 18732 bp, 20 predicted proteins | sample 7278151 | NCBI WGS metagenome assembly JAAUXU01 (sample SAMN14350113, study PRJNA611818) | marine sediment metagenome | isolation source: surface marine sediment (1.8m) | place: French Polynesia: Moorea | collected 2018-08 | reverse complement strand
CTGCTTCATTACGTCAGCTACTTCGTTGCTTCTAGCGAAGGTGGACGTGGTGGCATCTCAGGCCGTGGGGGTGGTAGTGGGGGTAGGTAGCGAAGGCCCTCCCTACCTCCCTCCCTCCCTCCCTCCCTCCCTCCCTCCCTCCCTCCCCTCCAACAACAGCCGAAAATCATTTTCCGCGAAACGCTGAGTAACTCTGCAAATCCCACCTTGCTCCAATAGATGGATGACGTCTCCGCTCCTCCTAAGAGACTCCTTTGTTTTGCTTTTTCTGATGGCCAGGGAATTGGGGGTTCTTCATATGTCCTCACCCTTCTGCCAGGGTCCACCAGTACCCTGCAATTTGGGCTTCGCCTCTCTTTTTAAACACACACACACTCTCTTTCTCTCTCACTCTTTCCCACTAAATGGGGGTGATTAAGGTGTGCGGAAAGAAGAAAAAAAACCTTCAAGGCCATTGAGGCCCAAACAGTTTTTCCAGGTGAAATTCTCACCAACAACGGCAGCACACGAGACCTGAGAAATTAGCACGTGCTCGTTGCGCAGCCTTATTTTTTGTATTTTTGGCAAGAAATGCAGGATCAAGACCACTTGAAGGCCTGGCTTTCAAGAGCAGCTAAGATTGCACATTGAGCAAACAAAAACAGCTTACATCATGGCATATTTTTCGGTCACTGTGAATGATTTGAAAATATGCACTGACCACGGAGAAAGAGAGAGAGAGAGAGAGAGAGAGAGAGAGAGAGAAATGACCTTAAGGAACCCGTCCCTCAGAAGTCCACAACAAACGCAGTTTCTTGGTTGTCTTCTCCTCCAACACAATGAGTTTGGTCCTTTTCACGCACAAGAAGAGTCGGTGCTAAAACTACTGAAGGCAACAACAACAACAACAAAAAGTGAAATGTTGTTTTGCCTTTCGCTGTCACTACCCACCCATGCCTGTCTGACTGCCTGGCTTGGGACTGAGGCAGAGACTGGAGATTGAGTGAGAGTGAGAGAGAGTGAGAGGGAGAGCTAAGCTGATGTGACCACTCTGCTACCAGGAGGGAGCGTTGCCACTTCGCTTGGAACAAAATTCGCCCCAAAACCACTTGAGTGAACACCTATTGGGCGCCTGACAATACAACATCGGCTCATCGCTTCCTGTGCAATCGTACCCAATGTCATCCTTCGATGCGTGACGTGCACAGTCTGGGTCCATACGAGTTAGTGGGGCTTTTGCTTTTGGGCGTGTCTTAATCACCTGCCGGCAACCTGCCGGTTCTTCCTATATTCCTTACACAAATAGTAGCTGTTTTGCCATCACCTCCCCTCCCTCAAAGCCACCACCCCCCACAGCCACCCCAAAAAAACGCATTATTGGAAAAATGAGGGCGAAACCGGCATTTGGTGTTTGCCTCATAGATCTTTAATGCAAACACCAGCAGGCACGCAATCAAGAACATTTGGGCACACAGTGAGCACCACTTTTCGTCCGGGAGCAATGAAGGCATCCAGAAAGACCAGGAAGATCCCTAAGAACGCCTTCAGCGCCTTGAGAACGCTCAGCTACATCATTTTTGCGTGCTACCTGGTAAACTTTGGTGGTGTTTTGGTCTAACCCTTCACTTCTTCGCAGTGCACTTCTCTCACCTCATCTTTCAGATTAAATATCTCATTGTCGGTCCACTCGCATCCATAGCGAAAGATGAGACAAGAACCATACAAAATAGTATGTCCCGGCAGGGTAAGTCAAGTCAGCTGTTGGCGTCTCAACCAGACTAAGCGGGTCTAAATCAGCTGCATCAGGTGGACTGCATCAGACTACTAGAGATGGGTTTCGGGTAGAGATTGCTGCATCGATACAGTTTCGGGTTTAGGCCACTGCTGTATTGGGTACCGACGGACGGGTAGCCCGAAAATGGAATCGCCTCTTTCCCCCTCTTGACATTGACATGAAAAGCACTCATGATGTTTTACAAAGAGCCCCGACTCCTCAATTGTACTCTCTTAATGGTGAACCTCACAGAAATCCCACTATTTACCTAGAAGGCTCGTACCTACTTTGTCTAGAAGGACACGTTCGCATTTCAGCGGAAGACAAGCGCTACCCGTCAATGCAACCTTACTTCAGTACTATACGGTGTATTTGAAAATGGTTTTTAACAGTATTGACGAAACACAGATCACTGGTGGTGAAACAGAATCGCTTTAGACAGCTTCTTCCGAACAGAGACTTGGTGAACATTCAGTTTTTCACGCTTCCCGAGGTAGAAAAGGCGATTTCTCGCATAAGCCTTAGAGATGGCCTTGACTAATACATCCTTGTGGTTGTTGAGTGGACTCTTTGTGAGACAGTGCTCGTCAAGACAATTAAAAACCTAGTCCCTTTGACTTGCAAATTTTCCAAGAATGTACACAGCAATTTTGTCTGGCAGACCCACTTCGCAAGGCAATATTCCTGGAATGACAGCCAAACTTCGCTGAAGAACTCGTTCAGCCTCAAGGCAGACCTTGATGACATCAGGTGCTGGGTAAATCAAGCCACTGCGAGGGCCACCACGATCTTTTTAAGTGATTAGGGCTGCTATTGGCACAGGCTGCCTCTTCAAGTCAAAGACGATGGCTTGACAGTCAATGAAAAGAATTTGAGCCTTCTCTTTGCGCACCACGAACCCTGCCATACAAGCAATGATGGCTTCCTTGAAGACTGAGAAAGAGGGCTCAGGTGGTGGAGGCATGTCATAATAGTCATGGTCATATACCATGGGCCTACGATCCAACTGCTTCAACAGTGATACATTTGATGCATCAACCTGTAAAAGTTAATTGTGTATGTATAAGAACTTGTAAATGTCTTTTTTAAAGCTGAGACAAACAACACTGGTGTTCACATACCTTTTGTGGCCGCTGGTGTGACGAAGCAACTATATCATCAAGCAGGATGCACTTCCCAGAGCCGGACTTGACTTCAGGGTGAAGCAGAAGGCGTTTGTATCTGGCTTCACACTGCCGGCATGTTGGATTATTATTATTGGCCCCCAGGCCACTTCGGATCGCACAGGTGGTCCTGGCTCATTTTATACGTGAGCAGGTGCTGCAATGACTGTTCTGACTTGACATAGTCCTCATAGACACTTTCAATTGTCTCGATTGCAAGTGCAAACCCCAGAAACGGTGTGCGCCGACGAGTCATGTGAAGATAACTGCCTCTGGCAGCATTTCGAAAAGACTTGATGTAGAGAAGGGCCTCATCAGTGAAAGGTGACCATGCCAGCTCATAGCGTGGACGGAGCGCTGCTTTGTAGCCCCGAGCCAATGTTACACCAGTCAAAAAGTCTGTCAAAAATGAGAATGAAATGAACTGTGGCTTCAGAGCCTTGAAATTCGACCAGCCCAAGGTTTGCCGCAAATTCAATAGCATCTGCTACAGAGGAACTAAGCAGTTGCACTGCCAGTGACACCTTCATCTTTGAGGACTGAAAGTTCACTTGGCGTGATGTAAGACGGTTAGCAGCCTTGACGTCCTCCTCGCGCTGCAGTTTATCACCAGCCCAGGACTGGTGTGGTGACTAGCCTAGCCAAAAACCTGGCTAGTGTGGTGTGGGCCAAGCTCTGCATACTGCCTATAGTGGCACATGTTGTCCATGGACAGATTCGCTCCGAGGGACGTCAACATGGAAACATGAGCAGTTGGACCATCGCATGTAAGAGTTGCCACTCGGATCCCAATGTCATGCAGCTTCTCCATTGCCAGGCGCACTAGCTCCACTCATTCCATTGATGAGGAAATACTCAATTGGAGTTTTCCAGTTGGAATTGAGTATGTGACGAGAAGAGCAAGGGCCGATGTTGACAGGCAAAAGTCTTGCCTCGAAATGTTGTGGAGCCACTCCCGCCGCAGGAAGCCTTCATTGTGAAACTTGTGAAAGCTTGTGCCCTTGGACACATCGCCAGGCTTGTTTGAACAGCCGATTGCAGCACATGTCGGCATTTTTTCTGCACTTCACAGTTCAGTGTAGTTGATTTCTTTGAGTAGCGGGGTAGCGATCAAAAAAAGTACAGCTGACAAAAACTCCCTCCCTCACTCTAGCAGCTGTAGTAAGCAGCCCAGAGAGATGCCATTTTGGCCCTTCTCAGCAGCGAACCTTCCGGGTAAATAAGATTTCTGTGGTGCACCCTTGATATGACTGGTCATAGGCACCCCTCACAGTAGCATAGCTGATGATGAAGAGTGCTGAAATAATACACACCACCATAATTTCGGTCTACCCGCGGGTCCCTCTTTTTTACCCGATCCAACCCGAACCCGGATGACATGGTCATTACCCGAGAGGTACCCGACCATCTCTATAGATTACTTCCTATTACGTAGAGAGCGTCTGCCAGGCCAGCCTCTAGTGACCGGTGCTACAACAGCACGCCCATGCGGGAGCAACCTCAAGGTGTTTGGTGCATAATTTGGCAAGGCCAGTTCGGACAATTCCAGCGACCTGTTCACGGCGGTTGGTCTTCATTGTAGTGCGACGAACTGTCTGAACGAGTCTGCGCTTCATCTAGAGCTCTCGTTCTTCAACGTTCCTTGGGATCCAACAAGATTCAAAGCCTGGATCCCAAACTCAAGGTGAGAGGATCTCCTAGGCAAGTCTGTCGAGTATTGCAGCAGAAACATCAGCTTCTTTTCTCGCCACTTTGAGAACCACTTTATGAATCCAAGGGCACCCAAAAAGAAGTTGACCTGAAATACATCGTCTTTGCTGTCCCGAATCTGTCGCCTCGTCAAGGCCTTTCTTATCCATTTGCACACCATGACTCTTTGCTCATACACTGATTATGCATAGAGTCAAGTGGCTGAAGGACAATTTCAAACCGCCCCATAGTACAAGAAAGCCAGCAAAATTGCAAAGCTCTTCCATCAGAAATATGTCTACGTCCCCGTAGTCCCCGTGGTCCCCGGATTAACAAAGGCTTCCTGGTTGGTGTGGATGTGCATTTGTCTGACAGCCTGTTGCTTTGCATCAGGGTAATAAATGTTATGCGTTTGTCTGTATTTCTTGGCCTCAATACTGGCACGTTTATCACCTGTCATCACGTGTCCCCTTTCTGGAACTCGGGCTTTGAGCTTGCTTCCGCATGGGGGCGCTGCTGTTGCACCGGTCACTGGCGGCTCGCCTGGCCTGAAAAAACTAGGCATATGGTTTTTTGTGCCATTTGGATATTGACCACTTGTTATTTATTTTCACCTCTATTGCCTCTTAAAACATCTTTGAGTATCGGGGGCACTCGTATTCCCTGCTCTCCTACCAAAGCTTCATTCTGTATACGGTGACATTGGAACTCAATATCCTTCTTGAGAAATCAGCATGCTCTTGCAGAGACAAATGGCATCACTGACCAAGCACTCCTCCTGCAGCTGAAAAAGCTGGTGAAGAAGCTGGTAAATGAAACGAAAAAAGAAGTGCATGTGAGGGTATCCGACAGCGTAGTGATGATGCGGGCTCAAAGAAAATAGGGCTTCGCGATATCCGACAACACCGGGATATTTCAGCTATTGGGTTTTTAAGAAAATGTCTACAGAGTTTGCAATCCACCGGATGTACACTTATGTATAGTCTGTACTTTAATCTCCGATAATGTAACTTAGCATGACGACAATTTCGGTTTTAAAGACAATTTTGGTTCCCCTCCAAAATTGAATAGGAGATGGGTTGAACAAAAACTTCGATTCTATTCTAGCAATGTAACCATCATGTCTTAACTTTCTGTCCCATGTTGTAAGAAACCTCATGATGATCTGGCTGTTCATCCAGGCTTTCCCAGTCACCTTGTGCTGGAGAGGAAGAAGTCCTACACCCCTGGAGAGCTGCAGGTCCACTTTGTCCTACCAATCGCAAAAGGGTGGATACTCATCTGACGAGCTGACAAAAACTGAGGAAGCTGGTCTAAGCATGCTTGTCCAACAAACTCGGCACGTTGGTCGTTTGGCTGTGATGATGCTTTTGTGCATGAACTCGAGGTTTTTAGCATGTACCATGTCCAAAGATGGTTTGGAGGTTGCCATCTCTGGGGTCGAGCACTGGTGAGTGTGTGGCAGCGCCTGCAAAAAGTCACCTTTATCACGAAAGAAACACTGAAAAAGGTGGAAAGTGGTGCATTTCAGCATGGTGCTGAAAGGAAAGTTCACCTCTGAATTTGACCTGTCCTCGGACTATTGCTGTACATTGCAGTAAAATACCTCGGATCGCGCACAGAAGTGGCAAGCGTTGCAAACCAGATGGGTGTCGTGGTCGTGATGTCGGACTGTCGTCGATGAGTTCTGTTTAAATGTCAAAGTGTCACCTTGTCGCTGTCTTTTTGTAGCTTCACTGAACCTAGCAACCTCTCAACCCCGACAAGAGTTCTTTGCATGCTAGAACATGGCGCTGGGGGGCCTGGGGAGTGAATCCCCCTGGAAATGGTGGGCCTGGGGGTCAGTATTCTTCCATGAAAATTTCAGGCAATTTCATCCTCTTTTCCCCCCTCAAAATGCCAAATTTTTATCCTCTTTGGCATGCCCCCCTCTTTAGTTGTCCTCCTTTTGAGCACTGTAGCACCAAAATGGGCAGCCTCGACATTGAACCTCTGTACTCAACATTGTGCCCAAGTGTCACATCTATGTGCTCCACATCAAAATTCTACCTCAACATGCTTCAGTACAGCATGAGGTGATGCTATGCTCGACTCAATTACGGCAAGGACTGTATAGTTGATATGTATTCATATCTCTCTCCATAAATGTCGATGTTGTGAATATGTCCACGTTGGTGAACTTGTCTATACGACCTGTTGGTCGCTGAACCTTGATCCCTTTTGCCTAACAGATCTGGGCCAATATTGACACTGAGGATCTTCTGCATTGGGGGGGGGGGGGGGAGCAATGCAGTGGTTCGGAGGAGGATTTTGAGGTCAAAAGTTTTACTTACTGCAGTAATGCAGAAGGCAGAACAAAAGTGGTGAGCAACTGTACTCGAGAGAGAGCCTGGTGTCATCACAGCAGTAAGGGAAAGAGGAGTCTGGCCATAGATCTCTGATGGGCTGCCGAAACAGGACTGACTGGCTGCTGGGGCTGAGATTGAGCATGACCTTTAGCAGTCTAGGGAGGTGGGAGAGGGGGCCCCTTGGTAGACTCTGGCAGAAGAAAAATAGAAGACAGTAAACAGAACAAATGATAACGGCTTATTTGGGGGGCTTTTTGATCACATCATCAGGTCACCAGCTTGAGTCATCCAGTTTCAAAAAAGTCATTGAGAACTCTGACAAACCAGAGAGGAAGAGTCATTATGCACACAGGTGGTACAGAGTGAATGGACAGCAGTGCAGAGCGCACAGCAACTTGATGAAACAGAAAGCATCAGGATGCAGAACACAGAGCGCATGGATGACATGGAGTGTGTGACTGACACAGGGTGCGTAGACGACTTGGAATGCACGGAGGACAAAGAGTGCGTGGATGGCGTGGAGCATGCAGAAAAGTTGACCTTAATTTTGGCCTCAAAGTGGATCCAAATCCACCTCCCCGTGGCGGGCAGGGTTGGGGCAGGTCTTGGCTGCCATGCAAAGTCATGCAACAACCGGCTAACGGCGGATAACCTCTGCTAGCATCGCATACATGTATGTTTCTGCTGAAAGAGATAATTACTTTAGAACGATACTATCTTTTTACATAGCTTCATCAACAGAAAAATGGCTTTACCTGCACAAGGACCTCGAGTGGCCAAATCAAGCTACATCGAGCCGGCTCGAAGTCAAGGAAAAATTGAGCTTCTTCAAGCATCCCAAAAAGTGCTTTTAGGTTATCTTTTCATTTCCGAACTCGTTTTGGCTTGTGCCCATTCCAATCCTGAAGTGAAGAACTCGGCAAAAACTTACGCGTGTCTGGTGGAGCTGGGTTAAAAGGTTTAGACTTGTCTACTATGTTAATTTGGGAAGGCTCTTTCAGATCTACAGGAACGAAACCTAAAAATGAACGCAACCTTTACGTTGTGTCGATTTCCGGGATTGAAGAACAAGTTTTCTGAGGATGAGTACCTCAACAGCGGCTACAGCAACTACTCTGACTTCGTGGCCAGCACCTTTTACACGCACGCGAGCGACGTCGTGTCTAGCATCTTCTTTGGCCGTGAAATGGACCATCTGGTGGAGGTGCCCATGGATCTAGTCAGAAAGACCCTCAGTGATTGCCAATACTTTGGGGTTTGTTACTCTGTTGACGGGGGTGAGTGCTTATCCAGAACGTTTAGTTTTGCACGGCCACGTATTTGCAGATATACGCTGAGTTGCAGTTGCAGAGCACTGATTCGTTTACAGGTAGCATGTACGGTGCGGTGCAGAGCAACTTCGTCAACTTGTCCGATGATTCCATTGGCAAGTCCTACACCATTTCCATGACCTTCCCCAATGATCCATCTACAGCTGATGACAATGAGAGTGTATATTTGTTTGTCCATGACAGTGGCGAGGGACAGACAATGAGCGGGGTGAGCAATATCGTGGAGGCCGGGGTCGTGGCGCATGAGATCAAGCAAGGGCAGGTCGCTTTCATGAACATGGAGGTCCACTTCCACGATAAGGTGAAGCAAGTTTTGGGGGGCTCACGCCTTCATAACGTTCTTTAGTCTCAAGACTCTGGACCTTCAGAACGAAAATCAGCCAATCTTATTCAGATGCGACGTTGTGATCCCACTAACACAAAACTGTCGAAGTGTATCAGCGACTACCTGGACAGAACTTTCGGAAAATGTGACATCGCGGACGTGGGCCAGACCTGCACCCTCAAGACCTTTCGCGACAAGTGCAACAAGTTGACCAAACTTAAGTTCGAAGGATATCTATCCATAGTGTACGTAGGTCTTGATGAAATTTCCCTTTTTAAAGGGATTCTTTTTTTCAAAACTCATATCACCTTTTTCCAGGGCAGAGACTAAATGTAGACTCCCTTGTGGACGTTTCTCCTACCGCCTCGAAAAAATCCTCTACCAAAGCATTGATCATTTCGACAGTCAGTTCCTCCCGGGGAAGAACTTTTCCTCCCTCCTCATGGTGAGAAGGTTTGACTGGGGATACATCACGAGGTGAGATCTCTCTCATGGACGAAGAAGAAAAAGTGAGGGCAAGTGACGCTTGTTGTCCCAGGTTCCAGGAGATTCCAAGCTACCCCTTCAGAGAGTTCATCGCCGATGTTGGGGGAACCATGGGACTCTTTCTGGGACTTTCTTTCCACGGGATCTCCTGTGCAGTGATAAGTGTAGTGGAGCTGTCGTATAAAAAAAGGCGGTAGGTGTCGGATGCATCAAATGATCCGGGAGCTTCGGTCTGTCTGTTTATCATTGCCACCCTGATCTCAGAAACGACGCGGCTGATCTTGACCAAACTTTCAAAGATTACAAACGGTCTCAAGAGATGAAACGAGCTGATGTTTCCAACATTCTATCCTTTCTCTCCCAACCTTTTTTATGGAAAAACTGGTTGGCTTACTAAATAAACTCCAGTTTTTCACCAATGATTCAAATTTCTGATGGAATACAAATATGATCAGCATCCCCGATTTGTGTAATAAAATTTCTTTCTTAGCTGGGTTGGAATTGAAGATCCCGTAGAGCTCTTTTCTGTGAAGGCCAACGAAGCCCATTTCAAGTCGCACAATTAGACTCGAAGCTATTGGGGAAGAGGTTTGATCACCCCAAGGCCTCCATGCTGTGATGACAAAGTGTCACAGTGCGAGACACATGAAAAACAAACAAAAAGCTCTTTTTGCTTGGACTTGAAAGGCGCCATTTCGGCGCGTTGGCGCCCAATGAGGTGACGCTCGGCACACAGCGCACATGCGTGCGCGCGCATACATGTGTGCGTGCTGGAGGGCGTGCGCGCAAGAGGGAGAGAGAGAGAGAGAGATCCTAAGGTATCACACAATTGACGCCCGCGTGCGCGCATGCGCGTCCGTAGCTAAGCAGGACATCCATGGCAATGACTGTGGAGGGGCTCCTTGCCTGGGTCGTGAACGTCGACTGGGACACCTATGGCAAGTCCTGGATAGGAAGGCAGTTGCGAACTCCGAGCAACCTCTCATCCACGAGTCCTACTCGTTGCACGCAGAGACAAACGTTTACGCATTACAGGGCTCGTGTATTCACTGGCCTTCCAGGCACAGGTATCCCTGACGTAGCCTACGCACAGCTGACGTGCGTAATGGAGTGAACGTAAATATCAAAAAATATAAGGAAGCTCTTAACGTGAAATGATCTCCGTGAGGACTTCCCGAATACGAATTTGCTTCCATTGCACGTCAATAATCCGATTGCACAGGCAATATGGTGATCACCAATGTTGAGAAAGAAGTAAAGTATAGATTTACCTTTTGTGTTGGATAATTTTTTGACGTCAACATCAACAAATATAAAAAAAATCGATCAATGGGGGAAAAGCACGTTATTTAGACGTGAGCTCACAAGCTTCATTCAGGGGAACGGTAACAGGTTGTTTCAGAGGTTTCGTGAGCGACCTTAGAAAATGCGTACGATAGTTGAAAAAAGAGCGAGAGATCGAAATCTGCGTATTCACGACGAAGTGTGCGTGCGTGCGTGGGTGCGCGCGTGTGCGTGTGTGTGTGTGTGCTGACGGTTTGCCGCTACTTTAAGCTTACTGTGGTCTCTGGCTCCGAAACGAATGCTAAAGTGTGTGTCACCGACCAACCTGACCTCACCCAACTTATGCGTGTCGTCACATGACCCTTGAGACATCCGTGCAGAGCACCACCGACATTCGTACGATGCACGCATCCAGAAACCAAATGTAGTAAAAATGTGACTGAAACAAACATCACTCAGACGTCCGTCCAACCGATGTCAGCTTCAAAATCCAATGATCCTGCAGTTTCTGGTATTCTGTGTGATTTTCCAAGTTCTCTGCACAGGAAGGTCACACGCATGGCTCACTTGACATTTATTTTTGCACCATCACATCATCTGGCTGCACTGTGGCTGACTACACTGGCAGCTGCAGTGAGCAGCAGCCTCCACCGGAACCTGATCCAAGCTCGGCTTGATTGTTTCTGCCACACCAGGGGTTCCAATGATATAATAGGATGCGACTTTGGTGGTGAAAGATATGAGCATCATGCTGGATGAAAGCATCAAAGTCCTCTGCCTCAAAGTGGTGCATATATCCGTAGAGCTCTGAGCAGGGTTCGTCACAATTTTGCGCACGAAATGGCGCATGTGGGGCGCACGATTTGAGTTTGATGTCCTTCTGTTGCGCATGTGCAAGAAGTGGTTTGTTTGCATTTTGTGCTTGTACACGTCGCACCTTAGACGCTCTGTTTACTCATTATTGACGTCAAAGACCTTGCTGTCAGAGGAGGCATGCGCGCAATTCGGATCTGAATAGAAGGTACGAAGCTTCTGGAACCTCTTGCACCACAGTGCGACCAGTGCAGTGTGCCAGAACTTCATCGAGTGCTCTGTTGCTAATGTCTGAACAAGTTTAGTTGCTATTGCAGTCAACTACACCAGTCATGGGCAAATGCCTGGTGACGACTTTGTAATACCGGGTGCGCCATAATTAGGTGGATGCCTTCGACTTTAATTTCATTCGGCTATATTACATGAATCACAAGAGATATAAAAATATTCATGATACTTTAGAGGCATATCATTAGCTGTTATTTTTCAAACACTCCACCTTCAGCCATTGTACAGGCTTTGAGGTGATCACAAACGGCATGACTCCTATGAGCGATGGTTTCACCACGCATAGCAGTCCACTTCTGGTTGACAGAGGCCTTTAAAGCATCAATGTGGCACTGGGGGTGGTACAAGTCTTCTCCTCAATGTGCATCCAGATATGGTAGTTGAGATGGTTCAGATTCTGACCCTCCAGGGGGTAATGTCGAAGCTGTGACTGATTGCAGCAGCAGACTCATCTGCCAGAAGACGCCTGATGACTTTTTGATAAAGGTTGGCCATGATGCTACAGTTTTGGTAATTGTTGTTGAAATTTTGTTTTTTGGGCTGCGTATGACAGCTGAATTTGTGAACAAACCCTTCTGCAAGATCTGTTAGTTAATTAATCAATACCTTCAAAACAGTGTCCCTCCAATTATGACATGCCCAGTATTTATATTGCTGCTAACAATGAAAAGGACATTGAGTGGGAAATGTCAGTTTACGCAGTATAGGCAAGTTAAGTGCAGCTGCTCCAAGTCACATTGAAATTCTGACGAACCCTGTACTGGTGTACCTTGAATGAGCAAGCATTTTCAGATAAGGGGCTGAGAAGTAGCAGTGTGGACTGCACAAATGACTTCAGATAAGCATAGTTACAAGATACCTTCATCTTGGTTAAGCTAATTTTTTTCTGGAGAAAAAGACTGTGGATGTCAAATTTAATTAGCCTTGATAACGAATTCTTTCGCAGATAAGTTGCAGAGCAAAGAGAACACAGCAGAGGGAAGGTATGACTGCCAAGTGCGACAACGATGCTGACATGTCAAACAGCTACCCTCACCAGGCAGTGACGACATCCACGCTACCAAGGACTGCTTGGGTGACTGTAGAGCTTGCCAATTTCGGAGCCTTTTTTAAGAATTTTTTTGAAGGCAATCATGGTGTGAACACTGCAGTCCTTTGAAAGAGACTCCAAAGTCCTACTGATGAGGTGACCTTGACTTTTTGGATGAGGGAATTATGGACTACAATTGTGTGGTACGTTATTCGTCTACATGCGATACAGGCTCTCCTCAGATTTTCAAACTAAACATTTTTTGTTCTCATATAACGAGCAGCTTTTTTATCTCTGTGATGAAGTTTTATTATTTAAGATTCTTTCTTTTAAACGGCCACACCTTGACCCATGACGATGCATGAAAAAATGCAGAATTGCGAAGCAAAGATGCCGAATGAGTGACAAAAAATACTCTGGATGAAGAAAACCGTCTGATCGGGAGGGAAAAGTTCACTTGATAAAGTAAGGGGCTCACTGTACTTTTTCACTTTTTTCACCCATATTAGGGGTCCCTGTCTTCCCTATCGAACAAATAAGCATTCTTGGCAAATTACTGATGATGCACAAAGGAAAACTTTATGTTCCATAGAAAAAAAAAAGACTTTTTTCCCTTGTGATTCCCGCTTGAGCTGAAGAGTCGTTTTCTGCTACTCCAGGTTTACACACGTGACGTAAAACTATGATGCTGCCAGAGTGAAAGTAGCGTGTAAAAAATCTGACATATTTTCGAAGAAAAACTGTCACCTCACGAGCCAGGAGATGGGCGTAATCTGGATAAAGGATTTTTAAAGAAACTGGCTTAAAGGCCGCATGTTGCGGCTCGACTACAGAGATTTTCGCTTAAATTAAGACTACAAGTTTTCACCGAAAAGGGTTTAATAAGATCAAGTCACGGCATTCAGGTCCCTGTTACGTACATACATGCATATCAGATCAAGTTGTTACTTCTTGGACACTTTTATCTGGTCACTTAGAGTGTCTTGCACTCATTTGTTTACCAAGAAATTTGAATCCGAGGTCAAATTCACTGTTGAAATGGCATGGGAACGAGAGAAGTGTGTGACCTGACTTTGGCCGCTTTTCGAGCTGGCAAGACAGGAAAGGACGTCATCAAGATCTTCGCAATGACTGTGAGCAGGGTCAGTGTCTTCAAAGTCATCTGTGAGTTCGAGACAACTGGAAAGACAACCAGGAAGACCCTCAAGAGAGAGAGGCAAAAGAGGACACCGGCAAGGAAGAAGAGGATCCGGGAGAAGATAAGGAGTTACATTGGTCAAGATCCATGAAGCACACGGCCGGCCATTGGGGAGGATGTGAGCCATGCCGGGATGTAGAGATTGGTCAGGAAGGACTTGGACCTCTTCCCACGCAAGAAGGTTAGGTTAGGTTAGGCTATCGACAGCTGTCGACAGCTGTCGACAGCTGTTGTCCAAGGCCACCAAGTCCAGCTATCTGGCATCCTAGGATGGTATGACAGTGACGGCATCAGCAGCGGCTGTGGCCATTGTAGGTAGCTGCAGCGATCGCGAGGAGTATGGTTGTAATACACTGTCACTGACTTCCACCTTCCTCTTACCTTTTCTTCTGACAGCTCAGGTGCAGCTGAAAAAACCCTTTTTCCAGCGAATCTCCCATGTGTAAAGGGGCGCATTTGGACTACTTCAATCAGCTTCGGCTCGACCCTCGAATTGACAACATCTCCTCCACCCCACCTCTTCCACACGCACTCCTCCACTTCAACGTGGCTGGTGCATATCATTCTCCGTCTCATCTGATGGACCCTGCCACCATTCCTGAGCAGCCTCAGGATCTCATCCGGCAGTGGACTCTGAGGGAAGTCACCTTAGCCACACCACCATGGAGGACACCATCAAGTTTCTGGTGAAACGAAAGTTACTTGCCAATTGCAGCATGTGTAGTGTATGCAATAGGCTGAGGACGATCCACCAGGATCTGCCAAGACTGACAAAGTCATCTTGGAGTGTCCCAATCGTCAGTGGCCTGGTAAGAAGTCCATATGTGATGGGAGTTTCTTCTCTGGGAGCCAGCTGTCCTTGGTGCAGCTACTCACCTTCATATACTGAGAGGAGCATCCACTCTTTCGCTGCAACAGTTAGTCTTGAGGCATGGCGGAGCACACACACAAATGCATTGGGGTCTAATGTGCAGAGGAGCTGATTGAGCACTCGACTCAAATTGGAGGCCTCACTCTTGATGGGAATCATAACATTATCCCAAAGATTGTGGAAATTGATGAATCATGCTTCACGAAGAGCAGGAGGAGCTACCATCAACATGTGACCCCCAAGTTTTTGGGCTTTTTGGTAAGTTTTTCTCTTATTGTGCTTTGTGATGCAGCTGCTTTTTGTGGTGCAAAGTGCATGATTGTGCTGTGACACAGACTCATATTTCACATTTTTCTCTCTCCAGGGGGTGTTGAACGTGGTACTCAACGAAGCTTTCTGGTGGAGGTTCCAGACCAAAGCCGTGCAGTGCTGGAGCCCATCATAACTGAATAGATTCAGCGTGGCACCAGAAAAGATAAAGATACAATGGCCCCTCCAGACTTGAGCATCACGGACTTTAGCATCTAATCTGTTCTCAAGAGGAAGGCTTGCCGCACATCTGCGAACAGCATCGACTTTCTAAAGAAGAATCTGGTCAAGGCCTGGGACTCCATTTCTGCGGAACAGATCCGTGTCTGCACAGCCACCATTGTGAAGGGGTTCCAGGCCGTCATTCGTGCCAAAGGTAGTTATGTTGAAGATTGATTAATAAGGTATTTTTTACCTTTTTGTCTAAGCTGAAATTTATGTTATAGACTTTATGTTATAGACAAAGTTACACTTTTTGGTAAACATGACCTTTCGTTTCATTTTTGTGACCTGAATGAATTTTATTTCAAGCGCAATTCTCTGTAGACTGTCACGACTGACTGGCTGCTTCTCTCCAGGATCGCAACATGTTTCGGCGGGAAATTTGAATGCACATTTGGTCACCCAAAAGTCTGTCCTGAAACCCACTGAAGCTCGGTGCACATCTACATACAAAGTAGGTGCACCTGAATAAATCATATGCGCACAGCATCAATGACGCGTAACTGTGTAATCTAGTGCTGTCTGACAGAAAATGCTGAATTATCATTAGGATGACAGAAAGTAGGGGTTAAGCTGAAACTGGTAAGACTTTTGTAACCCATAAAAACCTGATCTTGCACCAGTCTACCGACATTGTAGCAAGAGAGCTTTCGAACAAGAGATTTTCCTCCTCATGCGCTGTAGGTACAATGGCCTTGATATTGAGGCTGAAGGCTGCTCTGGCCAGAATGTGAAGTCAACAGTGACCTCTGTCAGTTCAATTAGGATGTCCTGATTTGTGCCCTCGGCCAAATGACTCTCCTCTTCACGGCTGGCCTCCCCGTGGCTGACGGGTTCCCCATGGCCCCCGCCAATTTTACCTTGTCCTCCTCAAGATTGCTGCGTATTGGTTGGCCGCAGCCCACTCATTCAGGAACTTGAGAGAATCGCTGCACTGGTTCTTCTTGACCTGCTTCAGGCCCGATTCGCTCTTGCCCTTGTGACCTCTGTGCTTCCCATTTGGCCAATCATGGTTCGGACATGACTTAGTTGACTTTGACACCCACTCCCAATTTTTCATTCGACCATTCTTTAGTGCCTGCAACTTGGCCTTCGCCCTGGGTACTAATTCCAGCTCCAAGAACCCCCCGGTCCTCAGTTGAGGAGTGCTTCTGCTTCTCAAATGACGTAAGTGGAACTGACCTCGTCATTACTTCGACCAGACAGCTGGAGCGAGGAGGGACCGGCGCTCCATTCATATTTGTGGGCCAAAGTGTCCCAAAGTGGGCAAATTGCGTTCCACTAAATGAGCACTGTCTGGTGGAACGGCATGCAAAACTGGTGTATAGGGAGACTTTTGTTCCAACTTTTCTACACATTAACAGTGTCCGCCATCTAACTCTGGACTCAAAGAATTCAAATACTTCGAGAATTCTTCAACGAAATCACCCAAAATATAATTTCATAAAAGAAAATCACACACACACACACTACTTGTGAGGTGACGTTATTCAATATGTCCACCATGGGTACGGACAACAGCTCAAAGACGCTCGTGGCACCCAATCAATCCATTCAATTATTGAAAACCTTTAAATATGAGCTTTTCAAAATGGTGTTTTACCTTTCTGAAATCCACTCTTGCAAGTCTCGTTCAACGAGACTTTTAACTTAGAGCTTGTAGAGCACTTGTGCATGCCGCCTGCGGTGGTCTCATTCAATGAGATTTTCTTGCCATTTGACCAGAAAAATCTCTTCAGTTAGCAAAAGTCTAATTCAATTAGACCTTGATTGAATAAATAATCATGTAGGTTTAGCTTCCCCAAAGCTTTTGGTGCTAGAGTCAGACAACCATGAGTGCAGCCGGCGCAGGCCGGCCTGCGCAGCTCGCTGCACTCGCATATCAAAACGCACATTTTGTTTTCATATTTCTTAGAACGAAATTTGATTTAAAGATAAGAATACCAAAACAAAAGTCACAACAATATGTAATGTCCAAAGTTTTATTTCTGCCTTTGGAAATGCCTCAAAACTGTAAAAAATCGCACTTATGAATGAATTGATAAACTAGGATATGATTTGTTTCATAGTGATCCTAGAAAAACAAGAGCCAAGCTTTTAAAAAACAACCATATAAAAACTAATCAACATAAACAAATATATGAAAAACAAGTAGACAAACAAAATAAATTTCAACAATTATAAGACCAAGCTAAAGAGAGAAAAAGTGAAGCTCGAAAAAATAGACCTCAACCACAACCATTCCAATGTAGCGTCGGCCAGTGGGTAGCTCGTAGGCCTGAGGCTGACCTCACAGTATGTGGACCTGGACATACTTGGTCGGTGAAGGACAGACTCCCCAGACACATTCTTGTACGTAAAAGTATATTTACAGACCATGTACACACTCATGAGATCTGGGATCAACTAACTTACAATCTACACTTCCGTGCAAAAGTATTTGAACACCTAGAACAGGCTGCCGAAGGCAGCCTTTGGGGGGGTGGGCGGCGTAGCCGCCCGAGGGGTGAGGTGTGGAGAGGGGGTCTCCCCCTCTTCACGGTAGGAAAAATTGCTTGATCATGACACAGTGATTAGCCTCAAGTTCTCCTTGTTACTGGCTACCACTTCTGCCATTTGTTGTACAGACAATTGGCAACTAAGCAGTGCGGTGTAGCAGTAAGGGCAGTGCAGCATAAGAGGAGTGCTCCACCTTGCCATCTGACAAAGTACAGTCCACTTTGACAATTTGGTCATTCGCCCCATCGGCACTTTCTTCCCCTGGGAATTGTGTGACAACATATCTTCAGATAACAGCCTTCAGACTCCACCTCCCCCATCAACTCCCAAAGGAAATGGAGGACACTTCAAAATCAGGCAGGAAACTCCCCTGATTTCAGCTGATCAGTTCACTGCATGTGACCACTTTGATTGTTATGAAAAGTACTCAATTGCTTAGAGCAGATCTATGCCAAAAAAACACAACTGGATGCCTTTTTGGGGATAAAAGAACCGGTCACGCAACAGACAGCAGTGTTTAGACCCCCATCTCCACCACTACAAGCTCCAACAGCTGCAACTGGTACCATTCCTAAAGAATCAAACCCAATACAAAGGCAGACAGAAATGGCCCTAGACAGAACTCCAGTACAGGAATTTGTCTATAGGACAAATATATATGTTGATATATGACGGATATGGAATTCCAGGATCACCAAGATATGCTACACCACAATAATTGTAGTCCACAATTCCTAAGAGGAGTAGCAAATGGACTGAATTCAGCATCAGCAAGTATCAACGGAACACCAAGAAAATACCAAGAAAATACCAACCAAAATGCTGTGAGCATGAGACTGCACAACAATGCCCGTCACAGGCAATACCTTCTTGAAAATGGATTTGATCAGGATTGTAGCGTCGGCCAGGCGGCAACTAGAAGGCCTCATACTAGCTTCGCAGTAGACGGCGCCCGGACGCCACGGGTCCAGGAACTCGGAAGGGACATACTCTGGTTCCATGTTACTATAGTGTATTCTGAGGTCTACACACGCTTATGGTACAAGAGCTACTGTCTTACAATCTACTTCTAGACTACTACTAGCGTGGGGCGGCTAGAGAGCACGCTCCCCCACGAGCGGAG
>JAAUXU010104680.1_pt1 | contig 18738 bp, 13 predicted proteins | sample 7278151 | NCBI WGS metagenome assembly JAAUXU01 (sample SAMN14350113, study PRJNA611818) | marine sediment metagenome | isolation source: surface marine sediment (1.8m) | place: French Polynesia: Moorea | collected 2018-08 | reverse complement strand
CCCCCCCCCCCCCCCCGCCCCCCCCCCGCCATTATAATGTCCACGCACTTTCTACGCCGCGCGATCTACAGTAGTGTGCACGGTTCTGGTAGTAGTACGTACGTGTGCAGTACGTGTCGCCAAAGCACATCATATCTACGCCCAAAACAAGTCATATTTGAATCATATATCTCCCGAGAAAGAAGAGAGCTAGAAAAACAAGGTTAAAGTCAGCTACTTCGCCATGATTGAGGCTGCTGGCCTCTCCTTAGTGTGGCAACGGCGCTCTCCAACAATTGCCTGTTTCGCTCACCACTGTGCCCGTCGTCATCACTCACCTGTCACATAGCAATTTACGTCTGTCCATGGGGACAACGTGATATTCGAAAGTTGTTCTTTTTGTTTTTAGAACGCGCACGTGCTCAACTGCGGGAGGACTCACCTCATGCCCACTGAGTGCACCCTCCATGTGGTGAAAAAAAAAAGTGCTCCTCTTACCATTCGTTCCGCTCTTTGAAACGAAATGACTGGCCAGAGAGTGAGAGGAGTTATATTCAGGGTCCTCCAGGGGGAATGCCCTTAGCAGTTGTGGGTCTTTTGCAGCCCTGAGGAGCCATTCCCTCGAGATATTTTTCTCGCTGGCTGACAGCGCCAGGGATGGTTGCTCTTCTGTCTTGCGCCCCCCTCCTGGCTACAAACTTCCTTATGTAGCGTGCCCATACACTGTGTGCGCAGCTTATGCATAACACACGGTACAGACGCACGTGGCAACATCATAACTTGGACGTAATTACTAACCGCATGCACCTCCCGCCCCCGTGTGTGCACTAATGTCGTGCGCCGACACACGTGCTTCTGTACTGCGCATTTGGCGCTGAGCAAATGAATAGAGATACCATCAGACATTAGTCTGCACTACAGATGTGGCAAAGGCACCAGCCGTTTGTGTGCGTATGGTGAAGAAAAGCTGCCCGTCATGAATCGGCCAAGTTGGTGCCGAAATTCCTCACCCGGGATGTTGCCGTCTTGACTGCGGCCCTGGTGCTCCGTGCGCACAGCACACGTGTGTCCGGACGTGAGATCTCAAGCCATCGCTTTCCCTATCGGGATCTTTTGGGCGGAAAATTGGACATTTTGGAAAAAAAGCTTCCCTTCACTGGCCCGGAGGATGCAGCTACGGATATGCAGGAGATTTCCAGATTGACTTCTCCTCTGTGCTACATCTGTATCATAGTGTTGCCGCCACACCGCGCGTAGACACGTTATTCACAGGTCTGAGCGAGCCCAGCCACATTCTGGTCACGACAGCAGAAGCGAGCAGTAGATTTACCTCTCTTTCCCCCCCTTCGGTTCGTGCTTTTCCCCCCTTCCTCACATGCATGGCATACGAGTGCTGTGGCTCGTGTAAACTTTGTGGAGAGAAATTAGAGTTCTCCCAACTCACCACAAAAAATTAAGCTTGATGCTTTTGTGGTGCCTCAGGATTGTGCGCGGCTCGATCCTTCCCCCCTTTATCAGATATCTACTGGGGCTGTTAGCATGCCACGCATGTATTCCATTCTCTATGATCCCGGAACGTTCAATATGGGCACCAGTTATCGAGAGATCAAGCAAGGAAAGAGTAAAAGAGAAAAATCTCAAGCAGGGTGATCAAATTATCCGATAGGAGCCCCACTTCAAAAGAACCTGAACAGGAGTAGAGAGGAGAAGCCTTGTCGATCTCGACTGCGGTGGAATGGTGGATTTAAATAATTAATTTACCCTTCTCAACGGAAGAATTATTCCACGCGTTGATGTGGAGCCCGACGTCTCTGCCAGTCAATGTATTACAACGCTGCACGTCACACCCACACCCACCCACACACGCACACACACACACACCCATACACACACACACATACACACACACACACACACACACACATGTGCGCATCATTTGGGCACTAACGATTTTTTTCGTCACAATTGACTCGCTGGAGTCTTTGCGCACTCTTAATGCACCTAAATCCACCCTATTTTTACTGCTGATTCCTTATATTTTGTTCTTCTTTAGCTTTGGAGGGGGCGTCTCTTCCGAGAAAGACGACAAAAGTCTCCTCCTGACGCTGCAGTTTCCCCCCCGAGGAAGAAAAGTTGCTTGGCGAAGGCTCTTGAAATTCGATTTGCAGAGAGTCGAGGGGGTCGAGAAGATAGAACGTTTCGCAAAATTAACTCTGTCATTATTGATTCCCCCCCCCCCCCTTCGCGGCACACAAAACGTACTCTCTGGGAGAAGACTAATGCACGCAATGCAATAGTCGAGTTGGAGTTCTGTCAGTGATGCAACCTGACGGACGCAACTTGCGCACATGTTGCACGCTATTTAAATGTCAGAGATGGGCTCACCCTTGACAGATGCATTGCTTATGCCACCGGAGGGGAGGAAGAAATGCAGAGGCCCCAAAATTATCCCTCTGGATAAGAAGGATTTTTGACGCAGTCTCTTCTTTTTCTTTCTTGAATTCTCTTAGGTTCTTTTTTTGTGGAGGGAAGAGTTTTTCTCAAGCCCGGTGCGGACCTGCGGGACCCTTTTCGTACCTTTGCGTCTCTTCTTAGTAAGAGAAGCTTCTTGTAGTATCTCTTGAGGCCTCACTCAGTTCTCCCACCGAGCAAAGACATGATAAGTCCTCGAATGACTGGTTCAAACTGTGCATTTTGTCACTCCGAGGACTTTTTTGGGGGAGGGGGGACGACGACGTAGAAACAATAGCATTGCGTGAGCGAGGGAAAAGTGCTTTCACTGAAGCAAGATACGAGCTTGCCTTAGTTTCCGTGAATGGGTCGTTGTGATGTTGCTACTGTGGCAGTGAAACCCAACTAATTGAAGCTCCCTCACTGTTCTTCAACCCTTTTCTATGTCAGTTGCGGCAAAACACACTCTCTTTTAAGGTCTTTGGGAGTGTGGGTAAGAATGAAGGCCTCCATAGTTGAGCAAAAAGGGAGACATTGGCAGACCCGAGTAAATGACTGGCACACCATGCAGAGAAAGGACGAAAATTGCCGTTAGCACGCGAATTGGAACCATTCCAAAGTCCCTGAGCGTCGTGACAGCAAAGTCAGAGGCAGTCCGGGTATAAAAGGACACGGCTGCCGTCAGCGCACCCTGCCAAAATACGCGTATCGGCGTGATGGATGAAGTTGGCATCGAGATCCGAATTGTTGTCCCGCTACGTCAAACCGTCAAATCCAACTTTGACACCGTGGCGCTCGAGCACGTCTTTGTGTGTACGCTGAGGGTGGCTCTGACGGTCAAGTTCTGTACGTCCATGTAGCTCGCATAGTCACCGGCGGAGTCACCCTCGTTCACCAAGCCCGGCTTCTACGCATATCCATTATCGCCGACGACAACATAACCTTCCACGCGAAATGGCTGGATAAAAGGGGAGGATAGATGAGGACCCTTATCCCCGAGAAAGGAGTTAAGCGGACCTCTCTCATTCCCATTCTTTTGTTAATCGCTCCCTGAATTAACCCATTTTACTGCACCCAAATCCTGAAAGTTCAGTCACACCTGGTGGTATCCGTGCTTGTCTGCGCCTATCCTGGGTGCGTTCATTATGCATTATGTGCCTATTGGGCCTTTTTTTGCTCACTCACTTTGCACGTGCGTGCATGCGTGCTCTTCTGTGCTATGCAGAAGTGACAGACAAAAGAGCGAGGACAGAGTCTGGGCATAAAGCGGAGGTCGCCTTTGGCGTGTGGTTGTCATCAAGGTCACCGGACAGAAAAAACCGCCCCGCAGTCGAGCGTAAATTCATCACTACCACGGCCCCCCCTTCTAGATCAAGCAAAAGAAAGAGAAGATGGGCATATAGCAAAAAAGGAACATTAGCGAGAGCCAACGACTCTCTGCTACTTACTTACTGTTCGTATACCAACAAGCGAACGATGTTTGATGCATGTAATTTGAAAGAATATTGTAGCCCGGCGCTGTTGTTACTTGATCATTTGTTTCCAATCTCCAGTATGGCAAGAGAGACCACTGTTCCATGTGCAGCCAGCCTTTCTGACATGTATGATATGTCAGGCCTTGAATGAGTACTGTCTTCGTATCGCAATGTATGGTATGTGTGTGTCCTCAAGCCTCTAACTTCTTCGAAGGTCATCGGGTCTTTGCACATTTCTCTGAAAGAACAAGCGAAGACATTCTTCGAAGGCCTGCGGCCTAATTTAGTACGACACGCAGGGCATCACATATCTAGTCGCAAACTTTGTGAGGCTTGGTTTGTAAGAATGTTCTAACAATATAGGCGGATGGGTGGGTCGGTCCACATCAAATTGTACACTCAGACCGAGAATCGATATAGAAATAAGACCAAGTTGACGCCCAAAGCAAGAAGCAGCGAACATTGAAGGCTTTAGCCGTCAATGGAAACACTCATAATCAACCAAAGCTTCCTGAAAACCGCGCAATGCGCACCGAAAATCCACGGCAATGGTATTTTGTTCTCAGTTTACCATTTTGAATTAGACTATTTTTCATGTACTGAAAACGACCATGACGGCCAAGTGCAAATGAGCAGGGGAAAAAAAGGCCTTATCTTTTATCGAGCATTGAGTTGTCTTTTGCTCTTTGAGAGCCTTTGTTTCACGCGTCCTGACTTTTTTAAAACATTTTCGGGGCTAAAAATGTGGCATGGGTGACTTTTTTTGCCGCTTCGCAACTGTAGTTAATACCTTCTTGCTTTATTTCTGCAAAATCTTGTTATTTCACTACTCTACTTGTATTACGCTCCCCTAATTATGTGTTGCATCTGATATTCCAAGAAAAAGCAAAGAAATTTCGATCAGTTCTTATCTTACTCTTCTTCCGTCCATTTCACATTGGAGCCTACGACGGAGCTTCTCATCTACAGTGCCGGCTGGAAGTCAGCGTTTCCCTGCTTGAAATGCGGAAAATTGCATTTTCTGGCCAATTTTTAGTAGTAAAATTGCCAAAAAAAATTGTGACCCTTCACCGTCCGCCGCCCCCTGGACGCCAACTGGGGGTAAGCCCTGGGCCCCCGACTTTTGGGGTGGAACACAAAAGTCAGCGTACCCCCTCCACAAACCATCACAACTTCTCTTAATACTATGGCTACGCAAAATCTATAGACGTCGTTGGAAAGCTTGGAGCCTTGGCAGTCAAACTTGCTTCCTTGACTTTGGATGAAAATGCATAACTAGTTATGTGAGGCAGCGCTGGCCATTTAGACCATCGATTTTGCTCGTGCTCTCTACTAATGTGAACTGTTCGTCACTTCCCTAATGCTGCAGCTACGCAAAATCTATTTGCATCGTTGGAAAGCTTGAGACCTAAGCAGTTTAGCATTCGGCTCACTTTTTAAATACATTGGATATTAATGGCAGCTCTGGTAAATAGCTTGTGCCAGCCTAATATATCAGTACAGCAGTCGAAATGGCCAGCACTGCCTTAAATATTCATTTTCATTCAAAGTGAAGTAAATAAGTTTTGCTGCCAAGGCTTGAAGCCCTTCAAGAGGCAAAGGGGGGCAGAGCCCCCTCCCCCCGACCCCATGTCACAAATTTTGGGGAGAATTTTACTAGCATTTCCATTCTATTGCATTTCAAGCAGGGGGACGCTGACTTTTGGCCCGCACTGTGGGTACGAGTCTTTCATGAGGTCAAAATTTTGGCCGAGGCCGCTGCTGTATCCGTAGAAGCCCCAGTCTTGCAGCTGTCAATTAGCACTGTATGGCGCGCATGATGAGTCTTACTCTTCAATTTGGCAGCTTATTCTGGGCGATGGGATGAGACCCATCAACTGTTTGAATTTTTGGTCAGCAACTTTGCAGGGTGAAGGTCAATGAATGTAAATCTAGCTTTGGTGCTTGAGTTTACGGGAATATCTTGTAAACAACCCTACGGTTGCGACAAGACATATATTACGTAATTATCATATACTGTATAACGACGTGTATGTTGTGTACACGCTTGGTCACTGACGATCTTATTTTCATCTCAATTTCTCTCAATTTTGGCATAAACAATTTAGTCACCTTGATGCCCAGACCTTGTCAAAAAAAAACCAGCCTTAAGAATCCCCTACTACAGTGTGTAAAATAAGCTTTGCAAAACAGATTGAGGCCACTCTTTTGAAATCTAGTTCAATTTTTAATCGCGATACTGCATTGCAAAGATCTCTGGCACCGCTGTAAGTTTGTTGACCAACTTAAGATCGATGGAATTTGCTATCCCTGACTTATCAGTCATGAATCCCAACCATCAAGGGCGATGCTCAATTTATCGCTTGCACAACTGTATCAAGATCACTAGTGAGAGCACCAAGATCTCCACCAACAAAGCTGGGCATGTCATATAGGTACCAGGAGGCCGTCCGGAGTCACAAAGGAACCATCCCATTGGGGAGAAGATTTGCCAGACTCATGTATCCAGCGCTCCATGCAGAAGATGGCTCGGGAGAGCAAACTCTTGGAGGGGACGAGGGAAACATCATCCACAAGGACAATGAGATGTCCGTCTTCAGGATACAGAAGTGACAGCCGCTCTTTGATGCCACAAAGAACAGAGGAAGTCTCGAGCATGGTGCACAGAGAAGGGGGAAGGGCGCTGGTGAAGTCGTCTGGTCAAACAAAAAGTTATTCACCATCAAGGCTGCTTTTTCACCTAAAGAATGGTACTGTTCTGGGAAAGTCTCTGGCAACGGTTCCCACTAACTCATAGAGCCGCCAGAAGCCCGCCTCCATCATGGTGTCATGGTTGCACTTCATATTCATCCCTCAGAGTGCGGAGACCAACCGGACACCTGACATTGAAGATATCCTGGTGCCAGCGACCTCCACTGCTAAGCAGCACTTCAAGAGCAGCGGTGGACCCTGCAGCAAGACGGTGCCCATTCCCACACAGTGAGAGTGACTCAAAGATAGTGCAAGGCACATTTGCCGGGCTTCTAAAAGAAGTCACTCTGGCTGCCTACCTCTCCAGATCTGAATCCCATGGACTACTCGGTCTAGTCCATTCTGGAAAGAAAGGAACCCCCCAATCCTACCGAGGCATTGACGCCTTGGAGGCCAGTCTTATCAAGGCCAAGGGATGAGAGTCCTCAAGAGCCCTCCGTGCAGTTGTGGATGATGATGCTCCTTGAAGGTTGAAAGGCTGCGATCAAGGCCAAAAGTGGTCCTTTTGAGCAAAACTTGTTCTTGCCATCAGGTATGTACGGAGCTATGCTAACAACTTCTGTTTGTTCCTGTGACACTGAAGCTGAACTAAGGGCCATTTCTGGATTACAGAACTTGTGACGCACCCTGTACTTTTGTCTGAAGATTATGTATGCATTTTCTAGAGGGGATAATATATTTGTACTCCAAACCAAATGGATGTGTGCACTTAATTGGTGTGCGCCTAAATATACCTTTGGCATGCACCTAAAACGGCTGCTTCGTGCACCCAAACGACTGACTGCACTCCACGTTGGTTAGTTTAGCTTAGTTTGGGTTAGGTTAGTCGCACATAACTTTACTCACAATCAGTCATTTGGTGCTTCACAACTTCTTTTGGTGCACGCTAAAAATGAAGTGTAAAAACTCATGTAAAACATTAGAAATTGTAAAATATTTTTTTAAAAATTAAATATGCAATTGAATTAATTATAAATTAAAAGTATACAAATGGCATCGTATTATCTCAAATGAGCGCCGTATGCAAATAAGCGCCGCACTCGAATAACTTAATTTGCTGGTACAATAATTTACCAGTCAGTTTTTTGATGTTAATAGTGTACTACTTTTTAGGGAAGGAGTGTTTTTTTTCCGCATTTTCAGCATCAAGGTCACTTCAGCACGAAAGCTGGAAAGCTTTCAGCACACCGCGCCAAGTTGAATGAATCCCTCACCAATCGCCAATGTTTAATCTGTGCTCGACTTTTTGTCAACTTTCTGCCGACAGGAAGCAACCGTGACAGTTCATAGTTCTATGTCTCTGATGACGCGGCAGGTCAAATGCCCACTCAGGCAGCTGTTGCAGTGATGCGTGCCAAAGAAGATTTATCCGTCCCAAAGTGACAGGCAATTGGAATTCGTGTTTCCTGGCGATGGGCGGCGAGTGTCCTCGCTGTCCTCGCTGTCCTCGCTGTCCTCGCTGTCCTCGCTGTCCTCGCTGTCCTCGCTGTCCTCGTTGTTCTCGATGTCCTCGCGATGGGCGGCGAGTGTCCGCGTTGTCCGACAGCGTCCAAATATGCGTGCGTCACTTAAGCACGCTGACAAAAATGGGAAAGACTTTCAAAGTGCCTAATGGAAAAAAGCTTTGAGCTTCCTGAATCATGGAACGATCTTATACATTGCCTTTATCATGCATAATCTCGGCGGAGGGGAAGAGACATTTTCCACGCGTCATTTCAGGACGTGCTCGGTCTACTGAACAGTATGGATGTCCTCAATTTTGTGCGTACTCCTGTACTCGTGCAAACCCGACCTAGTACGTACATCATTTGGGCTTATCTCTCCAGGGGCGGCGCAGAGAGGTCTTATTCTGTGGTCCAACTTACGTAGGATCCTCTCATATCACGTCACTTTACATTACGTTACTCACATCCCACTTTCTCGCTCTAGGCTGTTCTCTCAGTTAAAAAAAGTCTGGCATGTAAATGTCTTCTCCTACGTTTATACGTTAGACCAATATTGATTTTCTAATGTTGTCCCTCACAATATAAGTAACTTAGGTTTTCATCGTTTGGTCTAGTGCAAATTTCTGAAGCCTTCGGTACAGGTGATTGTAATAATGGTTCAGACTACCAACAGTGTGGTGCACAGTTGCTCTTTAATGTTGCTGTCGTCTCTGCTGTCCGTAACCAGAGCTCACTGCACTTTTATATTGAAGAAGAAATAAAGCTGCACTTTCTGCCAGTCGGCCAACCTTGGCTCAGCCACGTGACGCAATCTCAGGCCTCCAATATCCTCGCATCCCAGGCCTTAATTATCAGCAGCAGAACGTGAAGAGACGCGATGTGATGTGTGTGAATGTGAATGCGCCAGAGAATAAGGCCTAATATCTGGCGTTGGTGGAGCTGCTGCTAAGAAGAGGAGGAGAAGCAAGAGGAAAGCGCCTTCTCAATGGCCTCCACAGGCTAGCCAAGTAGAGAGAGAGAGAGTGCGAGGAGGCCTTGGAAGAGGAGGAGGTTTGGGGGAACTGTGAGATTGGGCCAATGCCATTTTCCCTGAATGTGAGTCGGCCGAGGGCGTTTGTTTGGTGCGTGGTGGTCGTACTTCTAGGGTGTATGCAGTAGTACATACATACACACTGACTGGTTGTCACAAAGGGGGGGGGGAAGGGGACTCTTCTCTAATAAGAGAATTGAGTCGTCACTGCCAAAGTCGCGTGTACACACAATGTGTATGTACTCGGTGCATACTCGGCCTGTATCTTGTCAGAGGGCCTTTTGGTACTTTTTCATGCTGTGCGCTGCGCAGACGTTCTCTCCGGAGAGCTGTCGTAGCGGCGCTTCTAAAAATACTCTCCTGCTTGCATGTGGCAGCACTCTCTCACATCTTCATTACCTTGGACGTAATAATGGAGATTGCGTGCTTGCTTAGGTGTTGCGAAAGTCTCGCGGGAGTAATGAAGCTATTAAGCCAAATATTCGGCGCTTGCTTGCTGTCTCAGACGGTCTTGTCAATCCTTGACTGTGACCTTGCGCCGTTTGTCACAAAAGGCCGGCTGCAGTTATGTACTGTGGTACATGACGATCGTACTCTGTTCAGCCCGGATACCGACGCGCACCCCTAAAAGAGAGGCAACGGGACGACCAAGACAGCACTCTGAGAAAAACCAAGACAAAGGAGAGGCTGCTGCATTGATCAGCCACAATGGATGTGATAGTTGCCAGCCACAAGGCCTATCGGTCCTCTCACAAAGGCGTGGCGAGGCCTGACATTGCTTTAAGTAGTGCAGGACACGGAGGTGGCAACGCTGTCTTAAGTGAGTTTTCCATCACCTCTCTCTCTTTCCCACGACATTGACCGCGCTCTCGGCACCGTGTTGTCATGTAACAGACGGAGGGGGATAGTTAGGCTGTGCTCATTCGTCGGTTGAGCTGTCAATAAAGGGACGCCTTTGTTCCGGCCCAATGAAGGAGGCTTAAGATAATCTGTTTGGGTTGGAACCAACTATCAACGACTCACCCAACTAATGAAGGGGAAACGACTGCCTTGAGTTACTACAGGGGACTGCCAATATGTCTGGACTTAAAAGGTTGGCAAGATTACATAAGATTCAAGTATTTCTTCTTTTTTTTTCCTTTAAACTTCTCTCTGCCGCGCACTGACAGAAAAGTTTAAAATTACCAGTTTGTTTAGGTATGCTCACTGCTCAAACTCAAAGTTGTCGATGTGAAAATGCGGTAAAACTTCGGAAAGGGACGTCTTCCGTTTGTGGAAGTTAAATCTCCTGGCCTTACTCTGCCAGTCGGTAAAGACAGGGGAAAAGTTCTCAAAATTTCCGAATTCTAGGACGGATCATTTCGTCCTATTAGGATGAATAAATCACCCAATTTCGTGAGCAACATGGTTCCGTACTGAACTATCATGTCAGAAAGTACATAACTCTAATGTTAAGAAGCCTTCTTGTGCCATTCTTAACGGGCGAATGGTGATTATTTTTTGCTTCATGTTCAGTGAAATTGGCAGCTGACTTCCCGTATGAACTTTGCTTAAGAACGTTACAGTCACGTTATGCTGTTACCTAACTGGCGGGATGACATATTTTTGAACACGGCCGTGTGTACAGCTCGACCGTGCGCGTTTTGCACCACAGTGTACATGGTATGAACACGGTCGGTGTAGTCGACCGTACACGTGTGCCCGGACAGCAAGTCCGCAGTCCTGGGACCATATGGTAGCGCTAAAGAATGCGGCAAGAAGTTGTACCATCTTCATTGTACAAATGTGCACATGAATCATGCGTGTACTCGTGTGTGCGGTTGGCATGATTGTAAGATTGCTGGTTCAGTCATCTCTTTCTCCGTCCTCACAGCAGGAGCGGCAGGCTTGACCAATGTTTCTTCTGTATTCATTTATCTGCGTTTGCCCTATTCTGCTATCATGTTCCCGGTGTCTGGTCTGATTTATTGGAGATGAAGACAGGGCGTACAAGAAAAAAGATCCTTCTCCGCTACTCCTCGCTACAACTTGTTTTAGTACCTCCATTCACGATATGCGTGGTCGGGCCTGGTGTGGCCTTTGCGTGTCCGACCAAGGCTCCAACAGGAGACTCCACAATTTGTTGGAAAGTAAACGTCATAAAGGAAAAGGAAGGGAGGATAGTGGCAAAAATGGTGTCGCGTGCTGCTTGCTTTGTCTGACCCTCATAAGAAAGAGAAAAAGGACTGGCTAGGGGATCATAAGACTTTTCCAATACTACCAAACTTCGTTGAAGAGTTTTGACAAAATGATTCTGGGAGCTTTCATACTCCATAGAGGAGACGTATGATCTGTTTGATCATGACAAGCAGGAGTAGCCGGATCTTCTTCTGGGCATGCATTGTAGTAGACACAGAGCTGCATTAGGAGTCAGGCCCGAGTGGTGCAGAGCCAGCTTGCTTAATATGACCAGTGCGGCATTGTGTCAACCTCTGCATTGGAGGGGGAATATTGCGAACAACAAGATTCTTCTCCTCCTTCGTCTGACATGCGTGTGTGCGAGGAGTTATTTTGGGAATGTCTGTGACACACTGGAACGCTGTAGCGGGTGCGGCGCAGGCCGGCCAACTTTGCCAGCCTTTTTGTGAAAAATGCCAGTGTAGGTTAATTGCGCTGGTACGAAGAGGCTAGTGAAGAAAGCCTGGGCCAAAGCGGCTTTAGCAGCAACTTGCACGATGGATGGACGGTACTTTACCATCTGGAGAAGTCCGGCAAGACAAACAATGGCAGCCAACTACTCGCAGGAGCACCAGGAGAAGCCTGTTGTGTGCAAACGAGAAGCGTCTGCTAGCGTGGAGGAGATCAATGGCACCACTTCGATTGTTCCATCTAAGTTGTCTTAATGCGAGGCTTTTTCTCGCCACGGATGTGCCGTTAACAGTGGCTCTTTAACGTCCAACATCTGTATACCAGATGATACTGAACCTCTCGGCAATGACTCACCAGCTGCTCTGGTGACGACATCCTAGTAATGCTGTCTCTTCCTATTACACATTGATGACATTATTCTAGTCTCGTGCAGGAAAAGGAGGGCACCCACAATTTCGACCACTCTTGAAACTGTTAGAGTTGTTGCGGCTTCAGCAATCACATACAGTGCAGAATTCGCCCCTGAACTAATGCCGACGGATGGTAGTTCGGATGTTCACTATTGCCATGCACCTGAAAGGAAAGAATGTAAGTTTTCTGCCGAGACATAGCGAAGCTGCCAGCCTTTAATTGGAATGACGCAACCCTGTGTAGCCATTGTGATAATGGATGACGGCGCCCATGTCACCAGTAACACGTGCAGCATATGGTACAGCCCGAGCAAGGTCGAGTTGAGCAACTTCGTCGTTCCTCTTGTGCTCAGTGATGCGTTCTGAGGCACACGAGGTCACTCCTCGTGCTTGCTCACTAGCACTGGACTAACATGCGATACCTAACGTGCGACTGACCTACGCCTCAAGTCCGTGGGCCACTGACTGCAGTGACCTACAAAGGAGCAGTTTGATTCCCCCTCCCATCTGCGACGTCGTCGTCGCGTCTCAAGTCTCAACTGCCGCTCTGCATGCCTACAACAAGCAGTCTTACTCGTGAGGGAGGGGGGGGGGAAAGAATGGCTTTCTGAAGAAGTTGAAACATTCTCAGGGGGAAAAAAGGGCACAGAACGGGGGGAAAAACTCATAAAGTCATAAATATTCCTCAATGGAGTGGCTAGAAAGTGGCGTTGAATTAGGGCGGAGAGAGTCAGACCGGTATGGGAAGCATTTTGCAGGTTCCTACTTACGGTTCTAAGCTGAGGTAGCCCAAACGCTCCTTGCGGTCTTTGGGGAGAAGACTTAACAGTTCGTTATCACCGTGCTTGATGGATGGAGGCTTTTTCTTCCAGCGAGTATTGAGAGAAGTTTGAAAAAGGAGCTAGCTATACATGATGCCTCTCTGCCCCCCCCCCTCACCCTGTGGGGAAAACTTTATAAGCCTATTGCTCGTATTAGATAAAATGATTTGTGTGTGTGGGTTGCTCTTACTGAATTCAGCCACTTAGATTGTGGAGATGTTCTGCAGTCGTAATCTTCCTAATCTGCTGTAAGTCCATGCAGGTGAGAGAAATGGACTGTGAAAGACGGTAGAAGAAATATTTTATTGTTTCTCGATGCTTACAACTCTCTGTTATTGACGTCGCAAGGATTCGCGGTCAGTTCTTTCTGCTTTTTTGGTTATCTAAGTCCAATAGCTACTAATTCACATTTTGTCTTAATCTGAGTAATAGCGGAGATGATAGTAATCGTAATGATTATGACGACCATAATATTAATGATGATAATCCCGACTCTTGACTCGAAAGGTATACATCGATTATATGTAATACTTCCAACGAATGGTCTCCGTAATCAATTAGAACAAAAATGTGTTTGTGTGTGTATGTTGTTGGGCTTCCTTCATTTTTCATGTCATCAGCAGCGCGCGCACTCTCATTTTCCCCAGATTTTTTTCTCATTTTCTTTGCTCACTCCTGTATCAAGCAGCGAAGAAAGCCTCGCTGCCCAGGAGAGATGGCCGAGTTTTCGTCAGATAAGAGAGTCTCTTCGCAATTTTCTGGCAAGAGATGGACAGGCAACAATTCTTCTCTGTGCTCCTTTTTCTCTCTCTCTCGCGCGCGCACATCACCTTTAGTAGAAGAGCTCTCGTCGTCTCTATTTCTCACTCTCTTTCTCTTTTCCACGTCACGAAAAAAAGACAGGTGCGTGTGAGTTCAAGTCGTATAAAACAGGGTGGTGCCATTCAATCAACGGTGCAAGGGGGGGGGGGAAATGCTATGACTGTGGCAAGGAAAAACGTCTTGCACGGATACTACGAAGTCGCAATGTCGAGACTCCAACCTATTATAACCATGTTACAGTGAGTTAGCAAATTACGGAATAACCTAGTGTTACTACAGTAGCACGGTGGAACCCGACTTCACACACCTCACGACGTCTCTTCTGTGCATTCAAAGGGTTTGTGGAAATAGGTCTAAATATCGGCAGTCTTGAAGCGTTTGCTAACAATCTAACTGGGAATGTTGCTATGATGAGGGGCGCTTTTCACAAGAGCAGCGACTTAGGAACCGAACAAAACAGTTTGATGTCCCACCCACCCCCCAAAAAAAGAAACCGAAAGTCGTAACTATGCACTGACGTGACGATTGCCGTGAACGTTGGGTATGGTGCGACCAGAGCCTACTGCAGAAATACAACGTACGACCATGAAACCATATAATACATACATGTATGTATGGGTGTGTGTATAGCGATCGGAATGTGGGAGAACTGCAGAGTTCTTCTTTTTTCCGCGGGGATAGAGCGAAGTTCTGTCGGGTGAGTTCACATCTTGTTGCTTGCGGATCTCTAGTCTGTAGTAGTCTTTGGTCCAGTGACAGCGATAAAGTTGAGAGGTCTTGATGTGGTACTACGTGGTTTAAGGAGCTGTACTTGTCTCGCAGAAAGACTCATGGCGTGTTATGTTGTAAAGTGACTAAATTAGCGGCAGCTCAAACGTTCTTCAGGTGTAGCAGGCAGTCCCCATTCTAGAAAGAAGGAATTGGCTTCAGCTCCTCTTTCTTCGTGCCCTTAATTTTCCCTCTTTCTCTCTTGAACTTTTGCTGGAGGGAGAGGCAAATCTACGAATCGTAGGCGCTACTTACAAGAAGGAGGGGGGCGTTTGCGGTGCAAGTACCGCGGTGGCGAAAGGGTTGGGGAAAACTTTCTTCCTCCTTTAGAGAGGAATTCTTGCTTGCAAAACATCGTCCTCTCTCTCTCTCTCTGTCGTCTCTGCTGCGGCGAGACCGGGGGGAAAAAAGGGGAGCCTTGATGCCATCACTCTCTGAGGAAACAAGAAAGCGCACAAAGAGCTGGAGATGACGATGGCAGCAGAGTGCGCAGCAGTAAAAGTTTATGCTGCCCTTTTACGCCGAGCCGATATAAAGACTTTACTGCCCGTCTCCCTCTCTCTCTCTCGCTCTCTCTCTCGCTCTCGCTCTCTCGCTACTGCAGTGCCTCGTTGTGCATGTAGATTTTCTTTCTCCCTGGAATTTTGATGCTGAGACGGCTGGGATGGACTTTTCGTCTAGAAACGTCTCGACTGCTTTCCCCAATCTTGATGCTTTCACAGTAGCGAAGTCGCTAGTTGATTCTGCCGTATGAGCGATGCTTTATGGGCCAGAAACTCATTTTTCCTTCTGGCGCACGCGACAGTTTTACATTTCCAAATGACAGTTATGAGCCTCCTCTCTTTCTCTCAGACTTCTTCCTTCCTGATGATCTGCAGCTCTCTTCTCCCTTCAACTTTTTCATTGCAGGTCATAAGCTCTGATAGTGTCTCCTAAGAGAGAACCTGCCGATTAAGTTTAGAGAGATGAGGGAGAGGAACAGATGGAGAGACCCACAGAATGGGATTAAGGGGGGGAGGGATGCCGGTAGTGGAATCTCTTGCACCCGAGACTTGATGGGGGGGGGGAGGGATTAGGATAGAGAGACCTGAAACAGATTATTCGACACTCACTATTCGTGCTTCTTCTTGACTAGCATGGTGGCTGGCTCGACGACTATCTCCTCTGGAATGTCTTTGTCTTGCTGCTCGCTACGCTGTTGCAGAGCGGCCAGCGACTCCTCGATGGGTGGCGTCGGCGCCTGGCGCTTCTTGCGCCGGGTGCCGCCGCTCGTGCCGCTGGCCATGCCGCTCCCGCTGCCCGAACTGCTGTCGTCACCACTGCTTTCCAAGAGGAGTGGTGGTGGAGGCGGTGGAAATGCCTCCAAGTGTTCTTGCAGCTGCAGTAACACCTGCTCGTGCTTCTGCTCAACTGAGCTTGAGGTCTTCGCTGTCGTCATCGACGGTGGCGGAGACAATTTGGGCGGCGATTTTGACTTCTCCTTCTTCATGCTGTCTTTCCGCGGCTGCTGCGGAGGCTTCGAACTGCTACTACTGGATTTTTCTCTAATTGGCGGCGCTGCTGATGACGACTCGGATCATTTGTCCTTCTTTTCTTTGCCCACACCCATGGACAGGGAGAGGCTGTCTATGGGGAAGGGGAACACGATGGTGGAGCTCTGCTCGGTGGAGATGGCGTTCAGCGTCTGGAGATAACGCAGCTGCAACGCCGATGTGCTCTGCTCCAACACCAGTGCCGCCTCCTTCAGATGCTTGGAGGCCTTCTGCTCACCTTCGGCGGCAACCACTTTCGCGCGGGCCTCTCTGGCGGCCTCGGCCTCGGCCGCCATGGCTCTCTGCAGCTGCACCGGCACACGCACGTCCTTGATCTCAACCCGTTCCACCTTGACTCCCCAAGGTCTCGTCGCCTCGTCGAGAATGTGTTCCATCACGTGGCAGATAGTCTCGCGCTCACTGAGAATCTCGGCCAGCGTCTTGGTGCCCAATACGTTCCGCAACGATGTGGCTACCAAGAGATTGGTGGAGTGCGTGTAGTTGCCCACATTGCAAACCGCGGCTAGAGGGTTGGAGATCTTGTAGAAACAGACAGCATCCACGGAGACCGTCACTGAGTCGCGGGACAACATCTCTTGAGGCGGCACCTCATACGACACCGTACGTAAGTCAACACACCTGTAACAAGGAAGCAGGATGGAAATGCTGTCATGGTGATCGTTGATTTGTCAGCCACCCCTCCCCTCCCCCTAGGCTACGTGGTGGAAGAGCGGAACGCTCTACGAGATCGGTCCCTACGAGTCCATGCAGTGCATGAAGCACTCCGACCTGTCATCATGTATTGTGCCCTCACCGAGTCCATCATCGATCCAGCCGCCAAGTGCACAGTACAGTATTTTTCCATTGCCCCTCATCGTCACCCTGTGGCCCCCAGAGATGCTACTACCACTTCTTCCTCACCAGCCCATTCAGCTTGGCCTCCTCGGGGCGGACGGAGGGCTTTCTTTCTCACGCTGCTGCCGCCAGCAGGACGGAGAAGAAGACACTAGAGGAGGCAATAGCCTTCTTACAAGTCGTATTTCAAGTTAAGTCACTACTAGCGTTACAACGTATGTAAGTATGCATACGAAAATCTTTAGCAAGGCACTCGAGGAGAGTGGCAAAATTTTGTTTGCAAAGTAAGCAACTAGTATTAGCACAGCTTTCAGAGTCTGGGGGTCTCATGCAATATCCCCGTGCGCGGGTAAACACTGTTTCAATTAGTGCAGGAGAGAGAGAGATGAAGAACGAGATGAAAAGGGAGAGAATATATAAGAGGGGAGAGATGAAAGCAGCGTTAGCAGTAAGGTGGTGGTGTCTGGGGACTCAGAAGAATTGCACGTGTTGAGGGAGGAGGGTGGAGGGGACTCCGGGAGGGCGGAGGAGAAAGGGTAGAAGAAGATGTGATGGGGTGTTGTGCTACAGTATTTTTCTGTTGACACAGCTTCTCTCTCTCCCTGCCTCCAGTCATGACTTCTGGCAAAAGGTCTACGGTTGGATAAGCTGTAGAAGAGTAAGGGTATACCTGTAGTTGTCAATGCACGGCAGGATGAAGAAAAGTCCCGGGCCGGACGCTCCACCCTTTTTGAGCCTTCCCAGCCTGAAGATGACCGCTCTCTCGTACTCCTGCACGACCTTAACGCAGTAGCAGAGCGAGATGGGCAGTGTGGCCAGGACGAGAAGGAATGAGATGGCCGAGAGCAGAAGCGTACCGAGCCGCGAGATGTCCTCGCTACGCTTCTCGGGTAGCGTGGTCACCGCATCGATTTCATAGTTGTTTTGCGCCTCATCACCGGACATCCCACCGCCACCTCCTGGGCCCATTGTGGCGGCGGCGGCGGCCGCCTTCTGTTGTCTGGCCAGTCTCACCTCCGCGATGGTCGGCCGATCCAGATCAATGTCGGGCGGATAAGGCGATTGTGATGCTGGTGCCGAAGGCAACAACTTCTCGTTGGACCCCGCCGCAATAGGGCGGCCGTCAGCGTTAAGATCCATTGTTTCAGTTAGGCACTGGTGCCAATGCCCACTATAACTAGTACGTCATCGCCGCCAGCTGAAGGCTGCGTCGGTGAATCGCGTGAGACGCGCACGCACTAATCTCACTTATTTCGCCTTCTCCTCCGTTCGAGGTGTGTGTACTGTACAAATACGGAGAAGGAGTGGAAACAAAAGGCACCAACGACGTATGTGCAGTCTTCTGATTTTTCTTTCTCTTCCTGCGTGGCTGCTCTGTTGCAAATGCGTTTCCCACCAGGAAAAACTTCTCTGTGGTTCTCTTGCACAAGTCACTCCTGTTGTAGCAGCACTTTTTTTCTGTCTGGCAATGGCAACGTGAGTCCCCCCCCCCAGGACGGAATTACCACGCTTTTAGCGTACTACAGTGAGAAGAGTGGAGAGCGAGACAGGTCCTTCAATGCCGCGGGTGGTTTCGAAACTGTCGTGCAGATGTGGAAGGAGAGTGGACTCACGCACACGCACGCTCAAGTCCTAGATGGCGGAGAAGAAGAAGGAGGCCTCTCTTCTCTCTAGCCCCGACCGACTTCCGCAATGTGAGCAGGGTTCCGCCGCCTGTTTATGCGCGCTTTCTTTCTCTATGTAATGTAGCTAAAGCTCTCGCTCTCGCTCT
>JAAUXU010057878.1_pt1 | contig 18746 bp, 10 predicted proteins | sample 7278151 | NCBI WGS metagenome assembly JAAUXU01 (sample SAMN14350113, study PRJNA611818) | marine sediment metagenome | isolation source: surface marine sediment (1.8m) | place: French Polynesia: Moorea | collected 2018-08 | reverse complement strand
GTCCTCGCCTACTGCAACATCATCGTCCTCACCTACTACAACATCATCGTCCTCACCTACTGCAACATCATCGTCCTCACCTACTGCAACATCATCGTCCTCACCTACTACAACATCATCGTCCTCACCTACTACAACATCATCGTCCTCACCTACTACAACATCATCGTCAGTCACAAAGCAAACAGTTGAGTCTTCGGAAACAAACAATATAACGTCTGCTAACGTTTGAAGGGCAAAAATGAGACGTCTATTTTAAAATCGACAGACACAAAATGCAACTGACATACGAACTAATTCAGATAGACACAGTAGTGCGGACATATGTGTAGCACTTCCTTCTCTTTGCGGGACAACTGCAGGAACAACTTGGAGGGTGAACGGCGCGAAGCGCGTGGGTCGTGGTGCGGCTGCGTCCAGGAGAGCGACGCCCAGGAGGGCGACCTCTACAGCTATGTCCACAACGTGGACGAGACAAACGTTTGTGCGTAACCTAACCTTAGTTTTCTTTCTGAAGCGCTGCAATAGCGCGTGACTGGTTGAACGGAACACGGTTGGGTCATGATACCTGTTCCTCTGGGCGTTACTAGAAGAACACCCACATGTGTGACTGCAGCCTGAACTTGGTGGTGGCGGTAAGAGGAACTTTACCGAAAGAGTGCATCTGCCGGCCCTCCAAGTTCCCTTAGCTAGACCGTCTTGTAACCGAGAACCAATTTAACTTTTACTTAGAAGTACATTTTATCTTTGAATGTTTACTTGTAGTTTATCGTTCGCTGCTGGTCAAGAGCCCGAGGATCTTCACATAAGAATGGCCTACATAAGCTGATATGAAACTAATTTCCTTTCCATTGACGTCCACATTGCGTCATGTGATGCTCGAATAATGGAGCTTTTTTTTTATACTGTTCCCAGTTAAATAAAAAGCAATGTACTCATGCATCTGGACGATCTGGTTGGGGCTGCATAGATTTTGCTCTCGTCCTCTCTAATGTGCTTGTCTGAAGACGAGGCGGAAGGAGGCCTCCTTCACCAAGGAGGACAAGGACATGCGTGCTTGCACCGCTGCATCCGTCCAAGCCGAGTGTTTGGCCCACCACGCTAGCATTTTTCATCTTCCTCTCTCAACCTCGAGATGACTGGGTTGTTGCTCCGGCCCCGTGGCCCCGTGGCCCCGTCCTGCTGCCAGGCGGACAAGACCAGCCTGAGCCTCGGCCCTACCAGGAGGATGGACTCAGGCATGGAGTTGAGCAGCGCGTGCGTCCGCAGCACACGCACTGCGTCAAACGAGAGTGAGTTGGAGAGAAAAAGGAGTGCGAGAGAGATGACAGCAACCGCAGAAAGAAAATAGCACAATTCTTCGTGAGGAGGGAAATCCTCCCTCTGCTGCTTCTGTACGAAAATAAAGACTGCGGATCCATGATCCTCAGTCCTCTTTGCTGAATCAATGGAAATGAGCAGAAAAGGAAAGCAAGGAAGAAATATGGGCATGTTTATCAACTGCTGTCTTGCCATGTCCATATGTGCGCTTACTCCAGGTACCGCACAATATGTAACGCAGCAGAGCAGAATGAGGAAGCAAAAAGAGTAGTTGGAGGAAAAAGTCCGGGGCGAGGAAAGACAGGGGCTCAAGTGTGAGGGAGAAAGACTTTCCCATACATACTGAATTAAACGAAGGGAGGGGTAAAGGCGGCCCCGGGCACGCGTTGAAGGACGCGGTCACACTGATCAAAACTCCGGCTCCGCTGAGTGGGAAGAGTGGCCAAGTTGTAAAGTGCTGTCCTGCCGGGGTCTCCTAGATCGATCTTGCCCAAGTGGCCATCGTCGCCACGGTCACCCTCGTCCCGCCCTCGCCGTTGCCACGATCGGCCGCGAAGTCGGCCTGAAAGTCATCCTCGAAGTTGTTGCCATGACTTTTGTGTAGTAAATGTAAGTCCACACGGGTCATCAGTCCTGCACATGTTGAGTCCTTTTGGGGGCTGTTGGTGTCCTCGCCCCGCACCACTGCCGTCCTCCTGGTCCTCGCCCTCATGCAGGCACCCTCGGCTCAGACCACGGTCTGCAGCCTCCTCGACTTGTCAAGGCAGGGAAGACTTGACAACGTCAAAAGCCTCTGAATGTGGTTTCACTAGTATGACAAGCAGGTGTCGTCACTGCATTGAATGCCTGTGACCGCGTCCAAGGTGCTTCAGTCAGTAGAGGTCGACTGCGTCAAGGACGAATTCGGCCTGCTCTTCGATATCTGATCCGATACTTGAGTATCGCACCTTCTCGATGCGCGTACATTCGACCCACTCTCTATTATGAGACAAATGCTGAGTTTCTGCAAATAGGGGCCGCCCTTGAACTAAAGCTAACTAACTAAGTAAGGAAAATTCCGAAAGTACCAAGAAAGAACCTGGCTAATTTTGGTGCGTTGTTGTGTTCATTTTTGCATTTTGTCTCGGCAGAAGCGTCCCAAACAGTTATTTAGGTCTTTAGGTAAGTGAAACAGAGGTCGCACCTAAAGTCACAAATTTCATACAAGCCGCGATTTGCATTTGCAGAAATACGATAGATATGGATGTTTATTGAATGCGTTGTAACAGCTGTGAAAGAATATGGGCGAACCCCTTTGCAGCCCAATCCTGACTTTGCCCTCTCAGCACAGCCACGTGGCAAAAGTGAACGTGATAAATTATAAATATGAGACCCCAGCAAAAAGTTTCCATCAGGATTCTCGAGTCGAATGACATCCACAACCATGAAACATCCATGACTGCTCAGACGCTGCCAATGACCAAGGTTTTCGCTTCTCCGCCCGGAGCTGTCGCGATCACGCACAGGTTTGCCAGACTGGCGATGAAGGCCAGAGATGCGTTTTCTTGCCAGCAGAGTTAGGCTCTTTAGTGAATGCTGCAGCGGCCCTGTTTGGCAGCACTGAACACGTGAGCATATGGAAGGCTTGTCTCATCCAGGCTATCTACCTATGTTGATGAGGTCGCGCCAGTGGTCAGGGTTGTCGGAGAGGCAATTCACCATCCTGAGTGCGGGGTCCTCAGCCTCGACAATTCAACCTGAAGCGAGCCAGTGGACCTGATGCCCGGACACCGCCACGGGGGAGCAGTCAAACAGGTCCCAGCCCACCTTCAACTTGGTCACGAGGCTCCAGCACTTCTTCAAAGTGGACTTGCACGAGTCATGTTGGGAGAGCCCGAAAGAGCTCTTCAGCAGCCAGTGCTGGGGACGTCACCCAAGAGGGCTTCGGCTTCGGCTCCTCACACATCTGCAAAGTGCACTCACGGTTGTTATTAGTGCTTCGTCCTGCTGAACACAATTGTCATAATAATACCTTGTTCACGTGACAGTGATGTTGCACGTTTCTCCTCGTCACTTGTGCACTCGTCACCTCTTCCAAGAGACCTCGGTCACAACCCACACAGAGCATTGGCCCGCGGGCATCTCGCTCCTGTTGCACATGGGGGTGGAGCCGCTGCTCCTGTCACAACCCTGACTGCACTGCTCTCTACGCATGCCAATTGAGTCATGTCTGTTGGCGGAGCGAATACAGACATACACGAGCCCTTGGTTATATAGCTCTGCACTTGGAGAATAGTTGGTAATATCAACTTTCCGCCATATTGATAAGTCAATGTTCTATTCTTGCACTTTGGTCTACTTATATCAGCATCCCTGACACCTCCAGACACTACCAGAACTGGATTCCAAGCAACATTTCATCGTCACCGAGCCGTCCAAGTCACAAGAACTAGAAGGATGAGCAGCCCAGAACATGCTGTGGCCAAGATGGCCACCATGATGTGCCTGCCCCACGGTTTGGGCTGCCCATTTCCTGCTCAGTACACGGTATCACCCCAGTCTCCAAAGACTTGTCAGATTGCTCCGATCAGTGATTGCCCAGTCGACCCAGACGCCAGGATGAAGGAACTTCTCCTCGCATCCATGCGACCTAACAACATCGGCAAGTTTGAAAGTTTTTTTGACTTTCCAGGATCCAGAAGCATTTTTCCCACTCCAAATTCTGCACCCCCTCCATTTTGGCCTTGTAAGCATTGGTGCATTGGATAGAGCACAGCTTTAGATGCCAGGACCCACTGAAGGACTCGAAGGGCGGATTGGTGACGCTGACCTCTGTGTAGGACATGAGACAGTGACCTTTTTTTTCATGGTGTCCTGGTTGCACCTCAACTTGTCACGTCCGTTGCTCACGCTGTGGAGCAGCGTGCAGTTGTCCACGTCCGCGATCAGGACATCCGACGCCCACTAGGACGGCGAGTGCCATAGACAAAAGCACTAAATTAAAAAAAAAGGCTAGCAAGACCGCCATCAACTGGCCACACACACGTGTAAGAGGTATAAAACACAACACCCGGAACAATGAGAAAGCCAAACAAAAAACTGTGGGCAGAAGTGACGAAACAAAGGAGCAAAATAGTAAAAAGAAAATACAAGAACTTGGCCTCAACAAGGACGTGGCTGTTGATAGAGAGAGGACAGAAGTTGTCAACCACACAGAGCGAACATAAATCTGGCTATCATTTTAAAGACTACTTGTGTAAAAACAGTCAGACCTTCATCATAGCGGGTAGAACGTGAGTCTGAAGAAAAAGATCTGGCGGCTTCTCCAACCTGAGGGACGTTGGGACAGTGAAGCCAACTTGTCTGTGATGCGTGGAATTCTTGTCGTGTTATAAGAAGCTCAAGTTGCATCATTATCAATGGCTTTCAGGCCTCTACAACAGCTTTTCTCTGTCAGTTTCTCTATCTCTGCGTGCCACTTTCCCCTGTGGTGCCAAATCCGCGGTGCCAAAATCTGATTTTGTCTTCGCGGGGTCTCTTTTTCTCGCTCATTTTTGGGAATGCATCCTGGCAGGGTGTTTTCTCCGTCTGCTTCGTTCCACTTTGCTCACTTTGCGGTTGACCTGGACGGCAAAGTGGAGGAGTGACTATTCTGGAGGGCGGCGGGCGGCCGGTTGGGTCGGGAGCCGCGGCCGCGGTCAAGGAGAACAGCAATGAACAAGGAGTCAAGTCTGAGAAAGTGAGAGGAGATCAATTCCCTGCAGAACAGCACAAATGATGCCTCGAGTTCGAATGTGTGAGTAAATCCACTAAAGCTTTGCACTCACTTTACTTCTGCAGGAGAGAACGCTTGAAAATAAAGAGGAACTTCTTCCTAGGACCGTCCCTTCGTCCCGTGATGTATATGAAAAAAGACAGCCCGAGGGAAGCTTCAGCCCAGAGTGGCGCAATTTTGGCTGGTTCGTGCGCCGGCGCATAATGACGAGGCGCAAGGCAAGGCTTTGGCGCCGTGGCCGCTGCCGTGGCCGCTGCCGTGGCCGAAGTGGCCGCCGCCGCCTAAGGCCGGAAGGAGCGCGAGTGACATCTTGACAAAAAGAGGAAGTTAAGAGAGCCGCCCAAAAAAAGAATTGATGACTCCTCCACTCGCAGTTTGCCCCAAAAAGGAGGAAATTGCGCCATCGACTCAACGTTTAATCTCGCTCTTCTCGTCCATGTTAATTCGATGCGAGCTGTTGCCAAAGGCCGAAGACTCGTGTGCCCCACGACGACCCCTTGGCCACCTCCACCGGCCTGAACACCGGCGACGCCTCCTTCAACGACCAACTGTCTGGCTTTGCCGTGGATGCCCCAGTGACGGCTTTCGCGTGAGCAACACTGGCCGCCCGGCCATCGTCTGGAGTTTCCTCCCTAGCGCCGCCGGCGAGACTCTCGGCTACCCGGAGTTCACCGTCGAGCAGGCGGGCAAGGACTCCAACGGCAGACACCAGCCCAAGGTCCTGGAGGTCGTGCTCCAGAGCACTGCTCTACTCAAGCACTGCGATCACTACCGTAGGTGAGGAGGAATTCAACACTTATTAAAGGGCCGCCAAGTCATTTGAACAGAAAGTTCCACTGGGCAGCATCTGGTGGCACTTTCAACTGTGCACACCTGAGCATTCAGCATCTCCCATTGAGCACTCACATTCGGTTTTTATGCCTCACACTGTATGGAGCATCCGTCCGACGTGAGAAAAGTTTGCATAATCTTTATGTTGTCATATTTCCCCCCTTGATTAAATGCCCGAGCTCGGATACTTTGCTTTGGCTGCTCGGAGATTGCATTTCCAACCTCTGGCGCGCTCATTCCTACTTTACGTCCCGCACGAGGCGACGGACCGAAAGTTGAAGGACAACTTTCGCTCCGAGGAAATTATTTGGTGAGATGACAGAAAAATCTGCTCCTGTGGCCGGAGCTGCCGAGGCTGCCGAGGCTGCCGAGGCTGCCCAAGGAGACAGCGACGGAAGAATCTCTTTCTCTGGTCGTTTAGCTTGGCAAAGACAAACCAGCATAAAGAAAGTGCCGCGTATTTTCTCTCCGGAGCGTCGCTGGCGTCCCTGGTGTTGACAGTGTTGATCCAGCTTTGTGCAGTTTGGCCAGGTTTGACCCGGTGAATGAAGGTACTGAAGGCCTGTTGAGAGGTCGATCGCTTTGGCCTCTCCCTCCATGAGCATCACATGGGCGAAGACGCTGATGTCGTCCGGGTTCAAGTGTCTGGCGCCTGTCTACTCCGTCGCTCCTCTCCGGAGCCCGGTGGTCTGTCCCGGTTGTCTGCCATTGAGCAGATCTGTTGTCAGTGAGCAGATCCGAGGTCAGAGACCAGATTCGAGGTCAGAGACCAGATCAGATACTGTCTTGCCTCGTTGCACAGCTGAACCTTGTCAGTGCACATCATGCAAAGTGCCTGAGAAACCCTTGTAACCTCGCCTATTGTGCAATTTGGAAAAGTTGTGCGTAGAAAAACCCGGACTTTTTTCTACTTTTTTTTTTTTTAAGTTGCTATACATTGCTTCCTTCGTCGCACCGAGGAGGAAAAAGTTTGGCCTCTTAGGGTCTTCCGATAACTGAGTGAGTGAGTGAGTGAGTGAGTCTGCCTTATGTATTGCTTCACTCTCACCACCAAAGCAGCTTTCTTCTCTGGAGGATGCGTCTTTACCAATGAGGTGTTTTACTGTGAACACTCGACCCACCGTGTGAGTCAAAAAAAGCGCAAGCCATGAGCGCTCCGCCACTGCCTTCTCCCTCACACGTCCTGGACGTTTCCAGCATGGCACTTTTCTGCTTCATCCTTCAGTGCCATTGGTCTCTGGCCACCACCCACTTCTTGTCCATCTCAGTTGCATCCATTCCAGGGCTCTCCGACAGTTTAATAAGTGCAAGTGCAAATCCTGGGACTTCCATGACAGCTGACGAATGCTCGTTTCTGGGGCCTGCAGCTCTTGTTCCCTACGATTTTCCCTCTCGCTCTCACTCTTCCGTGACCTTAAGGCAATTTGACAGAAACTTTCCTCAGTCAAGTCCTGAATTGGGTCGGGCCAGGACTGCCAGGACTTGGTCCCACCATCGTATGTACACACCTGAGGCAGCAGAACGTGATACCTGCTGCATAAGAAAGAGGCTGAGGAACATTTGGCAAAATTACCACCAACTTCTGCAAGTTTTGCATCATCAAGACGAGATCAGTTCTGCTCCGCCAGCGAGGACATCCATAATTTAGAGTAGCCAATGAACTCACACCTGGACTCGTCTGGAAGAGGAGCTTCAACAGATCTTTCTACGGAAGCATTGATTTTCCTTTCATTCGCCATTCTTCCTGGCAGGGGGGGGGGAAGCAGTGGTGCCCCCACCCCATTAATTAACTTAGTCTGGGTCAGAACATAACGAAGCAGGCCAAGAAAGCACTTTCTGCTGGATGCAAGGTTCTGTGCTAAAGACTTTCTGATGCAAGTTCTGCACTAAAGACTTTCTGGAAAAGGTCGGAAAGTCTTGAATCTCCGTCACGCTGAGGATTTTCAAGCTCATTGGGGAAAAAACGAGAAAAAAGGGTGCTGCTGTCTTAAGTAGCGTCATTTACCCTCTCGCAAAATTGGTCCCTTGGGCGGCTTCCACCTAATTTAAAACAATCTCAGGGGTAATTTCCTTCTGCTCGCCCCCTCTTCTTACAGAATCTGAGCCGCCAACATGAGCTAATGAGTATCATTATAATGCCGTTTTCTCTCAGGTATCCCCCCATTACCGACAGAAGCACGAGTTAGTCGCAATTTACACCTGTTCTGTCTTCTGGCAGGGAAGTGGGGAAAGTTGTACCTTTCAGATGCTCAATCATGCCCGCTGCTGTGCAGTAGCTGAAAGTTTGCCATTTGCCTCTCCCTCGGCTGTGGGCCTCTTTCAGCCGTCCGCCATGCAAGCCAAGATCTCCACCGCGGAGTCCTCCTCCTCCGGCAGCAGCCACCATGACGACCTGGACCGCGTGACGGTGGCAATCTCACTTCATCATACATCTTGGGATGGCGCCGTCCGCTTGGCCGGCTGGAACATCCTGGACGGCCTCTACGTCTCCTCCATCATGGTCAATGAGGACAAGGGAATTGAACTCCAGATCAACCCACAGTTCATCATAGCGTTGGAGCCATGTGCTCCAACCTCATGCCAGAGAGGGTGGTCCAAGGAATCGCCGTCGTTGCAGTTGCGCGCGTGATCAAGGATGAACCTCTTCCACTTGCTTCAAGGTGCTTCCACAGAAGTGTGAACCCATCATGTAAATGTACTTAAAGTGTCCTTAGAATTCGCTATAGACAGTGGTTACTTTTCCAGGGTTGCCTCACTGGCTTGCACCACGGCTGACACCTGCAGACAGTGGTGAAGGTCATCAGCCATTGGAAAGGCCAGAAGTAGCACAAACTCAATACTCAATAGACGTCTTTGAGCACCGGGTCCCTTGTCCTATGACCTTGTCCTTAGACGGTCAACGCCTCTGGATCGGTGTGGCTGAACCCTTGGTTGCTCTCTCATCTCCAGGCTTCTTGAGCTCTCGGGCAAGAGCTGAAACCTCAGTGTGGCGCTCAAATGCTGCAGCAGCTTTAGTGTGGTCTCGACCTTTGTAGCTGCTTCGTGGAAGATTCCTCGGTACCTGCACATTGTCACGTATGCTGTGCGTGCGCTGTTGTGTCAGGAGGACGTGTGTGGCGAATGTATTAAGAATTAACGCTTTAATGACGATGCTTGCACAGTCTTCACTGCTGAGTGATCCTCTTCTTAGTATTTTGCTGATTGTGAGTGAAAAAAAGTCATAGGAAAGGAGCGGAGAGAATGAGAGAAAAGAGCCTTTCTCTCTCTCTCTCTCTCTCTGGTCTCAGTCAGTGCGCAGTTGCTGCATGAGAAAGACTCGATCGTTGCAGGTGCAATTAACGAGGAGAAGAAGCCTGAAGGATCTCTGCAACAATGCGTGAAGGAGGAGATTAAGGTAGGACTGCATAATGGACTCACAACAGTGCAAATGATGTCTAATGACACTGGGGATACGGTTGGGGATTGCCAACTTTGATATGTGCTCGGTGGACGTCGACCACGCGAGACTCGAGAGCATTTCTGGGGTGGCTGCAACATCGGGAATAAAGTCCGCCAAACACGTCTGCCAGGGAAATTCTGTTGCGAAATCCCTCAGGGATTTCCCAATGATCTCTCCCGCATGCGGCCGGAGTCGGCGAGAGAGGAGACGTTCACCTCTGAATAAGCACCAGCAGAGGCCGCGTTGACACTGGCAGATTTTTCTTATGCAGTCTCTCTCCTCTCTGGAGCAGGGAAAAAGCCCAAATTCTGCCCGTGTGATCGCGCCCTCACAGGCAAAACGCGTCACTGTGGCTGAAGATCAACAAGGAGAACACTGACAAAATGCTGGAAGGCGCCTTTTTTTCAAGCCAAGAAGTCACTTCTTGATTTGTCTCGACTCTATATAATTCATGGTGGCGTCACAAGAGAAACTTTACTCAGAGAAGTCCTCTCCCGGAACATACGGATGTGTGAGGACAAATATGAACCGCTCAAGCTACTTTCCAAGTACTAAATTGCAGCTCCGAAGTCCAATGAAGCTGGAGACAAGGTGTGCTTAGCTGTAATCCGTGGCCTGAACAACCTGAACACTCTGTACTGAACTTACGAGTATGTTGTAAGTACCACTTGTCAGTAGTAGAAGTCTATTTTTAAGCCAGAGAGCAGTGGGGTGGGGTGGGGGGGGTGATGAAGCTTTGTTGTTGCTGAAAACCATTTGACTGCGTCCCCTCCATTTATGGCACCAGGTGCCAAACCTACGATACACTCAGCACAATTGCCAAATTCTTGTCTGGTGTGCATAACACAGATGTTACCATCGATACCCCAAGAAGGTTTATTATTGACTAACCGAATGCCAAAGGAGCTAAAGTTTCGCCTCCTCACTTATGTAGTGGAGATTGAGGGCAGAATGAACATGTCAGCTTGGGCTCAGAATGTGCTTTCCAGAAAGGAGGCATCTAACAGGACACCTCTTTCCCTAAAGATCAGCTGCCATGGAGTAAATAAAGTTGCTTGGGAACGGTCTAAGGTGGCTCACAACCAGTTGAGAGTGATTTCTAGTGGAACACCCTGTACACCTGAGCTCAAATGGAGGTACAGAAGTCAACTTGCACCCACCCTGTACCAGCTGAGGAAGGGCGATTTGGGGCCACTCGTCCGCAGACAATGAATGACATGCTCTTGTGCTCCAAGACTGAACTCCAGTGGTTGGGCACAAGTGCAATTGCACCTTCAAGGCTTTCACAGCCATGGGAGATCCAGGGGTGCCAACACACATGTGTGCAACAATGACTCAGTGTCCTATCCAGACTCACTTATATTGACTCAGTGTCCTATCCAGACTCACTTATATTGACTCAGTGTCCTGTCCAGACTCACTTATATTGACTCAGTGTCCTGTCCAGACTCACTTATATTGACTCAGTGTCCTGTCCAGACTCACTCACGTTGACTACTGAGGCCTCAGCTATAATATACATCCAACTGACTCTTTCTTATGTGCATGGACAGCAACACACACGTGTATTCATACCTTGTACATCCGCAAATGGCCCCTTTTGGAGGAGGCAAAGTCAACTCTTATCAAATCTTAACGACCGTTGCAAAAAGTGGAGTTGGGAGGAGCTGGAGGCAAAGTGCGCGCTTACCCTGGCACAATCCTCTCTCTCGACCTGTTGACTGAGCTGTGGAGCTGGCGCCAGCAAGTGCGCCTTCACCAGGGCCTTGGACGTGGTGTCCGACACCCACAGCCTCCGCCACGAGGCCGCCCTCGTGCAAACCTCACACACACTCACATTAAGTCAGCATAAAGCCCGCGGCAGATCTCGTTAAGGCGCGCTTCATGTTACAGACCGAGAAGGGGGGGAGGGAACTTCTGCATACTTCAGAGCTGAGGATATCGAGGTTCCCCAGACGAAAAAAAAAAAAAGACTTAAAAAATCTTTTTGAGATCTCCATCTTCCAGCTTTGGCAACGGCCAGAGGAGAGAGAGAGGTCAACTTGGAGGACTTTTTGAGCGAATTTGCTCTCTGTCGATGTGAGTGAGTAAAGCATTTTTTTTTTGGCCAGAAACTTTAACCTTCCTCCAGAGAGAAGAGAGAACTTTTTCTTGGCTTAAGCATTTGTGCAAAAAGCCTGCCAAAACCGCTCTTTAGCATTATTAAAATTAACTGGAGAGAGCAATGAAGTTTGGGGCCCAAATTCGCGTACACGTCCAACTTTCCGCCCTCGTTTCTGGCCTGACGCACGCTGATGGACAGTTTGACGTAGCTCATTCGGCCGCTTTCGTACCACGAGGCAGCTCTGATGAATAACGTTGTTAGGATAACTTTGGGGGGGGGGAGGATGGAAACTTTTTTTTTTAGAGAAAAAAAGTGTGTTTGGCCGATAAACTAAGTGAGCGTCGGAGTTTTTGAGCGAGGACTTGATCAAGTTGACAGCTTCAGCGTGAGTGGCTTGATTAATATCGTCCCTTAAGTTGTCATTTATAACCTCCTGCCGCTGCTGTTGGCAACAACCGCAGTCCGGATCAGCTGTGACCAGTCTGGACCTCTGGACACACGAGCACAGCAACTTCATTCGATATCTCTATAGCAGTTAGGTGACTTTTTGTGCAAAATCCTCAGCAGAGTTGCTACGAGTCCATCCTATGCACTAGGTGGACTGGACCCAACCCTGGTGGATGCAATGTTTGCACTCCTTTGTGAATGTTGCATCCCTGTTGGATCAGCTGAAAGCCTTGATCTTTACCCAGAGGTATCGACTTCTGAACACATATGAGTACAGTCTTCTCTACAATGAATGACACACTGATGAGGATGATGTTGAGTCAGAGCAGCAGTGTTTCACTTATCAACAGTGATTGCTTGCCAGAGGCTGAGAATTTTTCATCCAGATTGCACAAGAATGCAAAACTTCGTTGCTGTCGTCAGCACCATGGACTTGGAGCTGCTCTTGAGGCTGCTGGAAAGCAGCAGCAGCGGCTCCTCCAGCGCTGAGGAAGAGCAACTTGAGCAAAGTTTTGTCCTGCTAAAACATTGTGCTGCAATCCTAAATGAGGTCTACATAATTCACTCATATTTCACTCGAAGAATAATGGTTGCACAACCGGAATGTGCAACTTGGGCCCTGCTGAAATCAGCTGCTTGTGTGACTAAAAAGATGTGCACAGACGTGTGTCAGTACAGTGGCACCCACGTTACAGTGACCGCCTTTGTCACCACTGTCAGATTTGTGCACCGTCTTCTCAAATTCTGGCCTCGTAGAAACATCGAGTGGAAATTCTTTTCTTTCTTTCAACATTGTACTTGAGTGTTTCCACACAACCTTTGGCCTGGTGCTTTGCAAGGACCTGACTAAGGACTCCTGCCACTTCATGCAAGAACGCACGCGGGGATGTTAGTGCCATCACTGTACTTTTAGAGCCTGAGTACAGTGGCCTACAGAAGAAGTGAGCTTTTCTAGCTCTAATATAGTTGCAACTGTATCATTTTAGGCTGTTCAGAATGTCTGTCCGTGCGCCGTCACGTGGCACCCGGAGGGCCCCAACTTGACTAGGGGCAGTCCTTCGTCATGTTTCAGGCCATGGTGGGGTTGTTGTTGAGGCCCACGCACCAGAGAAGCGTGCAGATGTGGTTCGGCCTCCCCACGGTCTCCCTGGTCCCTATCATAAGCCGGTCAGTCAAGCACTTGTTGTACAGATCCATAGGGAGACAAACACTTGGCCATGTTTTGATGCATGTTTGATGTACGATATCAGTGAACTTTTTTTCCTAGCCAAGTATTGGTTCTCCTCGGTCCTGACGTTACCCAAACCAGCCTTTTTGCCTGCCTTCATCTCCTCGTCCGAAACAGGTGGCGTCTTCCACACCTCGCTGATGGTTGCTGCTCCTCTCATCATCGTCACCGATATTTCACAAATATCTTTAAGCTTTTTTCAGCATTAAACTGCATAATCACGAGTGGGGGCTTCTCTGGCGAAGATGGGGGAAAAATGGGTGTTGGGCGTGGAGGGGGAGGGGAACAACGTTGTTATCTGGCAAAACTTTTGGCTCCCTCCCTCACGCAGGAAAGTTTACCTGCGCGTGCTGTTGGACTCGGACAACAACGTCCCGAACAACTTATGACTGGGGAAATACATGGATTTGGGCCAGGGTTGAGGGCCCGTTTAGCGTGAGTGGATTGTGGCAACCCTGGCCGGCGGCCAACTCTGCCCAGGACGAGCGCGCCTTAAGCAGAAAAGGTGATAAGTTAATTTGCTGCACGCGCATCCTTTTTGCACTTGCGTAGCTGAAGAAAGCATCAGTCATTCTTCGTCCTTCATTCTTTTTTCCCCTCCCCCCCTTTAATTTTGGGTAGCCTTCAGGGTGCCCAAAAAGCGCCTCGGGACTTCTTTTCGGCCCCGGGAATAGCGATGTGATCGGGTCGAGCCCGAGGACAAGGTTGGGGCCCGGGCTGGCTCTCTTGCCTCACACAGAGTAGCCGAAAGAGTTCTGGCCGACGTCTGAACTAGGGCTGCCCCGGGCCCGAGGATCCCGGACACATCCCAGTGACAACCACGACTTCTCCGCGGCGTCGCCGGAGAATCACGTGTGCGTGTCCACGGCCAAGACTTTCCAGAAAGAGACTTTTCCCGCCCGCCAAAGTTTTATTTCCATATTGCTAAACTGCACCCGGACATCTGAAGATGTACGAGCTGCAGCAGCCGCACAGATTCGTCACACGCACGCACCAGATTCAAAGTTTTCTGACACGTTGTGTTTTCCCGGAAAAACTTTTCTTCTGCCCTGTGCATCTTTGGGGAAATGAGAGTGCGGATATTGCCTCTTTGGCTCTCTGCACCTGCGCATACGATAAGCATCTCGGGCCCCGATGAGCTCGACCCCTGAATGAGGTGGACAACTCGTTCAGGCGCACCAGGGCCAGGGCGGACGCCAAAGGCAGCAACGACCACGTCCACGCAGTCAGTCAAAGGCACAGTTGGAACACTTTCTGAGTCACTCTGTAGCACTCCAACGTCTGCGCATGCGTCACACAGCCGGTTCAGGCACAAGTCACGCGGGACAAAAGCCAACCAGACGACGGAACTGCAGCCGTCGAGGGCGACGACGGCGGGAAATGTTACAACTTCACTTACGACATGAAAAAAGTCTTGTCCTAAGATAGGATACAGCCAAAGCTCATCTAACATCGACCCTCCTGCCATTTTGTGCCAAAGTATGCGTAAGATAGATACATATAACATAGAGCATCAACCTGGGCACAAATCTAGGCACAAGTTTCTTTTGCCACCTATGTTCCAAAGGCCCTGGAGGCAGCATCTTCATTTTCCTTTCGACTTAGAGGCACAGTTTGAAAAAAGTTATAGTCAAACCTCACTTAGAGGCACATTTTGAGAAAAGTTACAGTGAACTCCCCGTCTGGACATTGTGACTGAGTCGCTACGAGTTGCTGCACAACCTGGAGCTTGCACGGTTTTCGCACGTTGACACCAACAGACAGAGATTTTTGCCACGTTGGCACCCATATGGTCCATGCTCCAATGTGGATGTGAAGTATTGGATGAAGAAGAATCCTCACATCTCGGGCACCACTGCGACCACCAGCAGAGCCGTGACTGGTCCAACATTGTTGCAGCTGACGTCGCTTCTGTCTAGCTAATTTGCCAACACCCTGTACAGGTAACTTGCTCCAGTTGAAGAGGGCATTTCTCCAATCAGACGAGGTTGGACCCTTCTGGAGAGCCCTGAATTGTTCCTCCTGGCGTGCGTGAGTGCGTGCGTGCGCGCGCGCACGCACACTCGCTGCTGCATCCATTTACATAAAAAGTCTCTTCGGACACTTTATCTCTGTCCGGACGCCTCCATCTCCTTCCTCTTTTTCAGCTGGCAACTCTACGAATAAATACTCGTTCACACCACATAGGTCTTGGCCCGTGTTAAGGGAGGGCTTGCACGTGCACACCTTGGCGAGCCTGACCTGCTGCTGGTGGCGCGCGCGCTCGTCCACGCGATGTCTCCGCCGAGAAGGTGCATTTGGCACAAGTCACAGCTGCCACTGGACGGAGTGTCTCTTTTTTTTTTTTGCAGTGTGAGCACGCCCTCAATTGGCCATGTTCCACCCCACAAGGAAAGTCGATAGGCAGTGGGGGGATCTTTCTATCGCTGCACTGAAGTCCATTGTAGAGTTCATGTGTGCAAAATGCGGTGTATTTAACTTCTAAAAGACTCCTTGAAGGTTGCCATGACTCCTCCGCAGGGTGAAAGCAATCTAAATTGTGGAGTGCCTGACCACGCCTTAAGCAAAGGGGGTAAAACAAAAAGAAGAGGAAGTAACAAGCAAGAAATAGGTTTTTACCTCTCCTTTGTCCATCTCTGGGCAGCGTCATTAATCTTTAAGACCTTAATAGATTCCTTCTACATAATTACTACTTGTTACGTGCGCCAACGCAGCCTTGAGTACTTAAGACAACGGAGATGGAACAAACAATTGCGACGATATAAGAGACTCCATCAAGATCCACCGAAGTGAAAAACAGGGACCAGTGGTGTTTTTTAGGCACACACGGTACAGAACACATGAGATGGAGTTTTCTATTATACTTGTCCTCTTCTATTATCGTATGTTCTTCTGCTATACTTTGGCGGAAGAGGCCATTTGATTGACTCCGCAGGTGCCGTCCCCTCGGTACACCCTGTAGTAGCCCTGCTCGCCCCACCCGGGGCCCCACGAGTTCTTGATGACCCAGAAGGGCAGCTTGGAGTGCAGCACGGGCAGGGTGTCGACGCCGTAGCCTACGATGAGGACGCCGTGGTCGATGCCGTCTTTGCCGCACAGGAAGTGCCAGGGGTGAGAGATCCCTCCGAGGTAGAACATCATGGCGTTGGCGTTGATTCCCACTGAGATGGGGCCATTGGACACGAGCCAGGAAGCGAGGAACGTCTCGTTCTTGGGCAGGTCGACTCCGCCGGACACGAAGGCGCTCGCCTTGGACGGCTCGAAGTGACATCGACCGTCCCTGCCCACGTAGGAGTAGTCGGTCTCGGTCTCCAGCCCGCCCAACTTTTTAATGGCCTTGTACGCGTTGTCCGGGAGGCCGCCGTTGCAGCCCTGAAAGAGGTACAGTCAGGCATTGACCAAAGTGACCAAGAGGGGCTCATCTTGCACGTTTAGCTATGTATGCAACATAGTTAGAGCTATGTATGCAACACAGTTAGAGCTATGTGTGCAACATAGTTAGAGCTATGTATGCAACATAGTTAGAGCTATGTATGCAACATAGTTAGAACGTATCGGACGCTAGCAGAAAGCTATGCAGGCAGGGGTCACGGAAGGCCGGTTAATATATGAAGTTAGGTTTCAGTGGTACCGACTTAGTTTCAAGAGCAAAGAGTAACTTCACCGCACCTGGTCCAGTCTGTCGCAGTCCACCAGTTCCTGCTCGGAGAGAGACAACAGCTTCCCCGTCTTCAACTTCCACTGGCCCTCCACGTTGCCAGTGACGCTGAAGGCCCAGCAGGACCCGCAGTTACCCTGATTCTTGACCGGGGTCACCGCTCCGTGATCCCTCCAGTCGAAGGAGTCTGGCAACTCTGCTTCATCCAGGACTTGGGCGCTGTCCAGGACTTTCTCGAGAGATCCTTTCTTCAATTCGGGCTTCAGGCCCAGAAACTGCCTCTTTTCCTTCTCGGAGTAGTCGGAAAACTGAGTCACCCCGTACATCCCAGTGCCCATCTCAGTCTCTCTGAGGAACTGCACGAGGATCATGTTCTTGCGAAAGTGGGCGTACCTCCTCCTGTACTCGGCGTCGTCCTTGTAGTCCCTCCCGAACTTCTTGACGAAGTCCTTGAAGTTCGAGTGACTCTGGAGATGGCGCAACTGGCGCGAAGACTCCTCGTCACCCAACAATTGCCTCAACTGCCGAGCCTTGTAGCGATGCTGAGGGAGCTCCTGTTGGTCCTGTCCAACTTGGACAAGTCCGGCAATCCGCTCCTTCGCGCCCGTGCAGTGACCGCGGAACCTCTTGAACGAGCGATCCCACGGCTTGATCCAGACGGACACGAGACATCTCTCTTCCGTATCGAACCAGAGCGTGAACTTGTAGACGAGGCCGGAGCGCGACAGCACAGAGATTTGCGTGATGTTCACGACTTTCCTCGACGTCGACGAAGATCTCGACTTCCCGAGTTCTCCAACCGCGAAGTCCACCAGGGCCGGATCGAGGTGCGAAGCCGGCAGCATCCTGGAGCCCGAGAAGGAGGCGGCGGCCATCGACGTCACCAGGAAGAGAAGCGTCAGGAAGAAGTTCATCTTGCCTGCTTTGCTCCTCTGCTACTACGTCTTATTCAAGGAATCACTACATGGGAGATATGAAGTTATGACGGGGTGAAAAACGAGTTTTCCACTTTGTCCCTTACCCGAAGACGGTGCGCGGGGGGACGTCGAAGTCGTCACGGACGACGACGACAGCCCGAAGAATCACTACATTGCCTAACCTAATTGGCATAGCTATCTATGACCTACGTAGTAAATGCAACCTTCGACCTCGATTTCGGCCTCAAAACACCCTCATCATGCAAGTTTGCATAGCCTATGTCCTTCCTGTTGACCCAAAGGTCACACATGCCAAAAATGAGCCAGATCCGTGAAGATCTGAGTGAGCTAGAGTGGCACAAACATACATATCTTTTATTTATACACATATTACCGTATTTTCTGCTTTATAAGCCCCGGGGCTTATATTGGAGGATATTAGACGGGGGCTTCTATTAAAGGGAAGTTTTGGCAATGAATTCCAGACGAACGTTTCCTGGATCCTGAGCTGAGCGGTCATCTTCGGTTGTCGTCCTCCATCGCGGAAACGTTCGCTGAAATGGCGAAGCCTAAGCCGAAACTTAGGGGGGGGGCGGGCTTCTATTAAAGGGATGTACCAAGAGGGGGGCTTATATAAGGCAGAATATACGGTAATTATATACATATACATGTGAAATTACAAACAAAATACATACAAAATTACAAATGAACTGAGCCCGGGGGCATCGAAGGTCGCCACACTGACTGAAAAGCAAATTTTATAATTGTTTTTCATTAACGTATACATATATAACCTTTAAGTGCCTTTAACCTTAAAGTGGGAAGAAGGCGTCCTGATAGAAGGCCTTTCTAAGAAAGGCCCCCAGGCGTGCCTTCGCCGCAAAGCGCTCCACGTTGTGGAGGCCCTCCACGCCCAAATTGTCAGCGACGACGCCGATGACCGTGAAACGCGCTGCTGGCCTTCCTCCCTCCAAGGCGAGAAGGAGGCCGCGCGTCTCCGTCTTGAACATGGCGGTGGGCTCAGGCAGTCCCGCGGCGTTCGCGATGG
>JAAUXU010145837.1_pt1 | contig 18747 bp, 22 predicted proteins | sample 7278151 | NCBI WGS metagenome assembly JAAUXU01 (sample SAMN14350113, study PRJNA611818) | marine sediment metagenome | isolation source: surface marine sediment (1.8m) | place: French Polynesia: Moorea | collected 2018-08 | reverse complement strand
AGTGGCAAGCACGGCCAGATGGTCTTCATCCCGTGAACTGCGTAGGTGGTCATCCCATCCAGGAATTCGCTCCGCCGCAATGAGGAGCCCATTAATCAGGACCGAACATTCATCTACCTGGCCATCTCTGCCGCCACTCTCTTCTTGGCTGCTCCCGGTCTCGTCAGGGATCTCACAGCCCTCCTTGTCACAGCTGTTGCTGTTGTCGGCCGGGGGCACCTCCTTGGGCTTTCCAAAGAGGTCCTGGGAGTCCACCATTGTTTCATCATCCATTTGGTCACTTGTTCGATCATCCGTCATCTTCTTTGCTCAACCTCCTTTACTTATTGTTTTGTTTGAAAGGGGGAAGAGAAACACTTTCCAGGTTATATTCTGGGTTTCATGCAAGATTTGGTGTTGTGCTAGCGTGCAGCGCACTAGCGCTGCACATTGCCCAGCAGCGTACAGCGCACTAGCGCACAAAATTTTCCGCGCGTCACCAACGTGTGCTCACAGCAGCACAGCAAGCCTGGAAATTTGCCACTGTTGCATCCTAGCAAACCTTTGAATTTGTACTTGAGCGTCATTTGGGTGAATTGCAGTTCATGGCTGCTTGATGCTCTTCCTCGTGCTACTGGCTCAGTGTCTCTACCACAACGTCGGTTGTCACAGTCCACACTTGATGATAGTACATTCTTGAACATTGTCTCATCTTTCTGCAAAGGCAACTTGGCGGGACTTTGATGCAGACAATCTGTACTTTCGTGCTAAACGCCCATTTTTGTTCTCTGCTTGTCCACTTGGGACCTTGAATATCTCGTGCCTTTCCTCATCAGAGCCATCAATGTTCTCCGTGTAGAATCTCTGGCAGGCCACGTCTACAACGGGTGGGCTCAATCCCCCAGAGAAGAAAATTTGCTGAATACGAGGAGGGAGAGAGGCAATATTTTGATGTGGTTTAGACAAGGAAGAAAGATCCACCGAGGACTCTGATCCAGAGAGGAGTGGGTCAATCCAAATGTCTCCAGATCAGCGTTGAGGTTGTAACAGAAGTTGTCCTTCTCTCCAATGTCTTTCTGAATGTGTACCTTTCGGATAGGTGACTCTGTTTTGCCATAGATCTGGGACTCTTCTTTTGTATACAGCGCTCGCAGTTTTTCCACTGCTGTTTAGCATCAGCTTTTTTACCCTCTGTTCTCTCTTGATTGATGTTGAAGGCAGCACTGTACTGGCACTTACTCCACTGCTGGGGACTAGGACGTTGTTGCTGCGCTGCTCTCATGCTCAGCTTGGCGAATTCATACATTTCTTTCATCGACCTTCAGCCTTCATGTGACGTCTGGTTGGAGGCGCCGGGACTGGGTGACCTCCTGGAGTGTCCGGTCAGCCTGGAGACACCGGGCGTCGACAGTGTGTGGCTGATCGGCACTCTTGCCGACCAAGATCCAGAGTGTCGTCAAGCTATAAGAAACTCTGGTCATGTTGCAGGTGCAAGGGGACTGTGCAAAGCTCAGTCTCTTCCCCATCACCTTTGTCACGAAGATTTCCTGATGGCCATTCTAGACCTCCAAGATGGTGAAATTGGAGGTGGGCGCGAGCCGGAAAATGTTCCAACGAGCCGACCTTTTTAGAAATTCTTACGAGCCAAAACTTGGCAGCATGCGGAAGGTCAGTAATCGCTTGATCCTCGTTAGAGAGTTTATTCGTACTTTTCAGAGACACGGACACTTTGCAGGTTCAAATCTCTCCAATAGTCTTGGTCCGAAAGCTGCAAGAAACAGGCGAGTTGTGCCTGCTTTGTCCTTAATCCTCTTCTCATCCCTTCAGCAGCTGGAAGGCTCGCGAGCTGGAAATTTTGTCACGAGCCGAGTCGAGCCTTGACTGGGCTCGGCTCGCGATTGCCAGGGCCGAGCTCAGCCCTTGCCCACCTCTTGGTGAAATTGGTCTTCGTCAATCCAATAACGGCTGCTGGTGCGGCGGCGTCCAACTAGGCAACAGGGACGATTTAGAGCTGAACTGAAGTCTTGGCCCTTGGTGAATTTTCTCGGTATTGATGTCCTCTGTGATTTCACCCCTTGGAGCTGTTCTCCTCGGTCATTTCGTCCTGGGCGCTGTTGACCTCGGCGAAGCCAGCGATGCACGGCTGAAAGTACAAGAGCGTCGAAAACCCAAAATCGTCTTGCTCGCTCGCAGAAATCACGTGAGGGGATTGCTTTGTCGGAATTGGCACGACAAGAGCGGCAAAGGTGAACAGGATGGTGGCAAGTTGCTTTCTAGTCATCTTTCTAGAGCTAGAGAACAACAACCTAGGGTACTCTAGATGCTTTGTCTAGAAAGTCTTTGGAACTGTGGGAACACCAAAGGAACACAGCGTCCTTGGGGAAAACCACTTTCGGCAGATTAGTGTTTGCTTAACCAGCATTCCTGAATTCTGTGACTGAGCTGGTTGCGCTTCTTGGTTATTATGTCTCCGGTGCTGTTTTGTAGGAACGGAAGAGCTTTCGAACCGTTCGACCCCAAGTTGAACATGCCTCAAAGAAGCCGAGGACCCGAACCGTTGGCGAACATGTTCGAAGATCGAAACCACCGCTGCCGCAGTCGCCCTTTTGGTGTGGTGCAATATCGCACTGGTGTAGACAAGGCCGGAATGGCCCAAAGATGGCGGGTGGCGGGAATTTCAAATCTCTGCGACGGAGCTCGTGGTGACGGAGCTCGTGATGACGGAGCTCGTGGTGACGGAGGAGCTCGTGATGACGGAGGAGCTCGTGATGACGGAGGAGCTCGTGATGACGGAGGAGCTCGTTCCGTCTGATGGGTCAACGGCGCTCCAGGTCACGGTCCCAGACTCCTGTGCTTCGATGTAGGCGCCGGAGGAGTCATGCTTAACATTTAACTGAAGGAGAACCCTCAAAGCTGACTAAGACTAAGCTGAAGCACTGTTTTTCTCCAGGGACGTTCGCATCAGCTCGATTGGTGAGTTTGGTTTGTCCACATCCACGCGCAAATTGCCTTCCCTGCGTGCGATTTCGCATGCAGATCTGCGCGACCCCTAGAATTGCGTCAGAGATGCGTGAAAGCAAAGCTCTGCCGCAGTTCACATCACATGACCTGAGCAGATTGTCGTTTTACCCCAACACTTCCTCCCAAAACGTCCTAGAAAGTCTTGTCAGACTGTTTTTTCTGCTTTCTCCTCCTCTCTCACAGACCTGAGGGGGTTGAAAATAGGAGGCCTCAAAGCTTCTCTCCATTCCAGGGGCTTTCCCGGGCCAACGAAGAAAGCTTCCTCCTTCCAACAATGAGAGGAGAGAAGAGCTTCCACATCCATTCTTCTGGAGGCTGCGCAAGAGACCACAGACAGACCTGGAGAGCAAGATCCTCGCATCCTCATCGGAAGCGATAACATCAAACCACACAAGGATTTCCTTTGGCAGAGAGACGTCGGGTAAGAAGAATGTGAGGCCTTTTAAGGCCTCACCCGTTACTTACTTGTGCCGGATCAAAGTTCTGCACAAAGGAGAAAAAGGTTTTAGGGCCTTTTTGAGATTAGACGTTTGGACCGAGAAATCTGCACTAACCAATGGCATTAAGGACATCCTTCATTCTGACATCCTCTTCTTCACTTTGCGCATTGGCATCATTGATGAGATGGAGAAAAGTGACTGGCAACAGCAGATCTAATTCTCTGGCGTCTGCTAGAGTGGCTTCGCACGCATCCCAGGACTGACGTACATCCAATCCTTACTATAGTACTTTGGCACGTTGAAAGCCAGCAGAAAACTTTCTCCAAAGAAGTTATCTGCTCGCGGGGTCGACCCCAGGGAGAAAAATTTTAATGTCCCCTCTTGTCTCTCTCTGCCTCTCTCCAGCAAGATTGTGCCATCTCTGGCCAAACATGGCAAAGGTTGCAAAATTTGGCAACGTCTGATCACACAGTAGCAACCCTGTTGGTCCCGCAAAGTCCCCAATGTCAGGCATATTTTTGACGGATGACTGAAATATGAATCAATCAACGTCTGGCGGTATTCGGTCGAGACACGCCGAACATCGTGGTATCGATTCATTCAAGACGTCGTGCATTCCTGCGCTCTCGGTGGAGAGAGAAAGGGGTGTAGGCCTAGTAGGCCCAGAAGGTTCCTTGCCCTCATTTCCTCAACGTGTTGCCCCCTCCCAGACTTGGCCTCGGAGAGAAAGAAATATGTATTAACACCGTCTCCTCCTTTCTTTTGGTCGTATGAAGGGCGAAGAAGAAAAAATAAGATCATTTGTTAGTAGCAGTAGAGTAGCCAATCGACAACAGATGCTTCAGTCGTGCGTTGTGTGCGTGCCGGGTGTCTCAGAAAGTTCACAACAGAGGGCAGAGTGACTGTAAAGTCGACCTGGAAAGTCAGATATTGGACTTCTAGACAAGATCATGCCCTCCTTTGTGAGTGCCAGAGGGAAAGCACCCATAAGATCGGCGGCACCAGAGGATCCTTTTTTCCTCAGCCAAGGCTGAACTTTGCTAATCTCGAGGGGATCTCATTGAAACGTCTGTCTGAAAGGAAGAACTTCATTTGGCTCTGTTTAACTTCAACAGGCGCCCATTTAGAAAGAAATGCTGCTGTCACCCCTGCTCTTCTTGGTCGTGGGCCTCGCAGTGGCCTTGCCCATCGAGGACGCTCAGCAGGAGCTCAAAGGTGAGGAATCTCCTTGGTAGAAGAGTTACTTTCACTCTTACCGATGAGACGACATCTGCATACACAGAGCTGGAAGGTTCTCCAAACCTCAGGGAGCTGCTGCACGCGCTCAGGCTGGAGGCGGAGTTGGAGGCCGCGGAGGGCAACGAGGTCCCCGGATTCGAAGGCAAGGATGCACTTATGGTGTTCAGCAAAGACGATTGCAGAGCGTAGCCATGTCAGGGCATCACCCGATTTATTCACCGGCATTTTAGCCAACCCGATGATACAATGAATGTAGAGTCCGTCTAATCTCACTATGGGAATTTGTGACCAAAGTATTCACGTTTTCATCAATGAAGTTGCCCAAATGTTATCTCGAAATGACGAAACTCTTGGCGTCACCACAAGTGGGCCTATAAATACCCACAAGCGCGTGTTCGACGAGGCAAGAGAACAATGGCTGACGTGACCAAGACTTGTCTCACCGCTGCGGAGGAGCAGGAGATCAAGGCGGTCGACGAGACCTGCAAGACTGGCGACTACGTGAGAGTCCTCGGGTCCAGACAGGTCTGGCAGAAGGAGTTCGACTTCGCTGCGCTCAAGAATTTCGAGATCTTTGAGGATGACGTCTTTATCATTACTCCACTCAAGTCCGGCACGACCTGGACGCAGGAGATCGTCTGGCTCATGCTCAACGACGTCGACGTCGACAAGGCCAAGGACGTCATGCAGTTCTACAGAGCTCCATTCTTGGAGAGAGAATTCCTCGGCGGCAGTGGCGAGAAAAGGCAGCCTTATCCTGAAGGCCAACCTCAGAATCCAGAGAACATCACATTGTTCCACCGCCACTCCATGGAGTTCACCCGCAGGATGCCGCGACCGAGGCTGATCAAGACGCATATGCCTCTAAAGTTTCTTCCCGATCGCCTGCTAGACACCTGCAAGGTGATCTTCGTTAATAGGAACGTCAAAGACGTCGCGGTCTCAGCCTTTTACCACTATGGCAGCTTCAAGCCTGAGGTGAAGAGCAAGGGCTTCAAGAAGTTCGCCAAGTTGTTCAAGGACGGCCTGTTTCCCTACTCCCCAGGCGTCGACATGGCCCTGGAGGCCTGGGAGCACCGCGACCACCGGAACATGCTCTACCTGACCTACGAAGAGCTGAGGGCAGACCTTGACGGCGCCTTGAACCGACTGATGCCGTTCCTGGGGGTGACTTTGAGTCCTGAAAATCTCCAGGTGTTGAAGCAGGAGACCTCGATGGAAAGCCTCCGGAAGAAGACTTCCGTGAACAAAGTCCTCGACCTGAAACTCGACCCCTCCAAGGGCTTCAGCTTCATCAGGAAAGGAATCGTGGGCGACTGGAAGAATCACTTTGACCAGGAGATGAATGACGAGTGGGACAAGTGGATCCAGGAGAAGTTGCACGGCACAGGATACAAGATGACATTCGATTTGGAGCCATGACAACCACGCTCTGGAAAGCAATAAAGTCCTGCGGTGCAGCAGTGTGATACACACGCAGTCGATGTAGCAGTCGATGTAGCGGTCGATGTAGCAGTCCATGTAGCAGTCGATGTAGCAGTCCATGCAGCGTTGCAATGTGCATCATTAAGAATAATAATGCTAATAATAATAAAATAGCACCTCTCTCCCTCTGTAGATGACTTCAGCCCTGCCGCCGGTGCGCTGCCGATGGATGCCCATTCCGTGGACAAGAGAAGACGTAAGAGTCTCTTAAAGCGTTAGTATCCTAAGTCAAGACAGGGAAAGACACAGGCCGAGCGCAGACTTAGTGTTTGAGTACAATGAGCAGCTGTCCTCATTTCAGGTCGCCGCTACGGATTTTGGGTCAGCGCTCTGAACAAGATGGGTAAGCGGTCTCCGAGAAGCGCCCACTTCATCGCACACCTTGATTTTCACAGCTAAGCCTTTAAAAGACACACTTGGTTGACACCAGGGGAGACCGAGATGTGCATTGAAGCAACATGAAAACTTCGACGCCACCAAACACTTAACTCCGTTTTCATTTCATTTTCCAGACAATAACCACCTTAGAGGCTTTCTTGGAAAGCATAGAAGCATCTATAACGTTTATAAGCGCTAAACAGGTAGTGGTCCTTATTTCCAATAGTAGTTTTAAGATTATTTTTCTCTCATGTCGACAATTTTGTTATTTCTTGCCACCTGAGTCCTTGGTTGTTTTGAACAACAACAACAACGACATCAACAACAACAGTGTGGCTGAAAAATATGTGTCAGCAATGATCATGTCTGCCTGAGCTTGGACCAGCAGTGGGATCACTTTCGTCTTCTCCTGCAGGAAATGTCAAGCGAAGCTCTCGCTTCATCCCATCCTTGGGCTCCATCCCTGACATCAGAAGAAGGCGTCAGAAGTAAAGGTTAGTTTTGGTTGGGCTGCCTCTGTCTGATCAAGGCCATGGAGACTATGGCAACGCTCTGAGAGTCCTCCAGCCTGGACCATTTGCACGCAGTGAAGCATTTCAGTCACATCTTTGTAGCACTTGGAGCTCAGGTGGGACTATTCGGACAGCTCGAACACTCAGAATCACACTTCCATGAAATGTGATGTTAATACACATCTGAGCATGCACACAACTCAATCCCAGTAAAGACTAGAGACATTGAACGACGTTCGGCCCGTGCTGGTAATAAATTGCCCTCCTTGGAATTCTTGAAATACTTAAAAGGACGCCCCCCCCCCATTACCTCCATAAATTGTCCATTACCCGGAATGAGGTAATTAACCCCTCTCCCGATTGAGAACCACTGACGTAGAAGGCATAAAGTAGAGAACTCTTTATGTCACTTTACGTGGAAGGCCTGAGCAGGTGCAATCGGGTGTTTTTGTCGGAGCTGCTGACCTGGTTTCCACCCAAACTACCCCATCAAGGGTGCCTTAGTACCCACCCCAGCTGTAGGAACGTACTATGTGCGTGCTCTGCATGCTGAACAGCTTGTCAGTTGGGCAGCAGCAACGAGTCCGCCGAGCCCCTCACGCAGCTGTGGCCCGAGCCCGCCAGCATCCTCAAAGTACGCACGGACTGATCGTACTCTAGAGTCATTGTACTTTGCAGCGTTTCTTGCTTCACCTACGCCATAAAGTTTGGCTGACCGAAAGAAAAGAAAGTTGTCACCTTTGTCAGGTTTCCACCCCCACAAGCCGATCGATGAATGAAGAGAAGTGAATGGACCCACACCCAATGTGGCTGCATTGGTCCAATGGCAATGCTGACGAATGCTGATGTGACTGGACAATCGAGCACAATCACAGCCTTTGTTCCACTCTCCTTAGGTTACTTTCCCCGGACAGCCGAGGCTTCGCTCCACCAGAAGAGGCTCCTGCAGTCGAAAGTCTGTCTTCAAGCATCTGCTCCATTTCTTGCATGTTAGACAAGTGCTTGCTTCAAGTCGAACTGATAGATAAGTGGCTTATTTACTCCAAGTCTTCCACCAACCAGACCCAAGTCTTCCATAATCGATGAATTCCCTAAGAAACTCGTTGCTCGTCCGATCCTTTAATCAATGATTATGCCAACTTTCTCTTATAAATAAAGTAGTATAACATTGCAATGTGACATATCCTGTTACGACGCTCTTCTCCAGTATCAATAAAAAGCGGGAATGTGAACGCGTCACTTCCAACGACTCCTTCCTGGACTCGGTTGTCACGGACGGACAAGTTGAACAAGAACATTACAAGGAGGAGGAGGAAGAGGAGGGCAGGCAGGCAGACACTTGGCATTCCTGGCCAGTTAACCTTAAATGCATATAAGTATGACCCCTTGTTGTTGCCTTTAGCACTGCTTTGTGCTCTAATTTTTTTCAACGTCACGAAGGCCAACTTTGCCATTCGTATTTGCACGTAGCAAGTTTAGGCTTAAGAAAAGGAGCACAAAAAAGAGGCCGCAGCATAATCGATGGGTGAAAGGAGGGTCTCTCCAACAGCCAGGGAGTCGCGGCCGTCAGCAAAGAGAAAGGGACGAGTCCCCCCTCCCACCCCCCCTTCCGTGCTTGCTGTCACGTATGAGCTGTCTAAAGAGAGGAGGGGGAGGGAGAAGAAGTTTGTAATCACGCGAAGCTTAAACAACGCAGGAAAAGGAAGTAAGCGATAAAATGTGCGTCGTCGACCTCTCTCAGCCCTCTCTCCTTCTCTCTCGCCCCCTTCTTGCCACACATGGTAGTGGGGAAGAAGGCGGAACTCGCGTCGTCGTCGTCGTCGTCGTCCTTGTCGTCGTCGTCGTCGTCGTCGTCGTCGGCCATCGATCGATCAGCGGCCAATCGGTCCCACACGGAGTTGTCGGAGCTCCACCAGATGTCCGCATTACGCGAGGCCCACTGTCGACCTGTTTTTTTTTTTTTTTTTCCTTTTTGTTTTGCGGCCCAAACTTGCGTACGTAGGAGACGACGTCGTCTTTGCAGATCTTGTCCGCGTCCACTGCGGATTTGTCTGGCCGGGCTGGCCGAGCCGCGATGACTCCGGTCCAGTTCAGTTCGAAGCTTCGGTTGTCTCGCACTTTCTATCTATTTGTTGCAAGGGTCAAAAAGGAGGGAAAAAATGCTTCCTGGTGCCTTAAGAGACGAAGCCCCTTTTCTTCCAATGCTCTCTTCAGGGCGGCTCCGTCACACGCAGAGACGAGGGGACCTCAGTACTGAGCACCAGAAGAGCAGTGGCAGGAAGTGGAACAGGAACAAGCGGGAGGACGACCTCGGCCACCACCTCGTGTCAGCCCGGGTGGATCTGCGGCAAAGGGTGTGACTGCTTCAGGCGGATCTCCGTGCGTAAGTGGCTGGGGATGCGGCTGAGCGGCAAGGGGAGGATATCCGTCAGATGCAGATCTGGCAACATGTGGAGATTGGCGCTGCTGCTCCAACTGCACAAAGTTGGAGGCTTCACGCAACATGCACCCGGTCTTGCCGGAGCGCAGCATCTGTGACGCTGCACTGGGGTGCACCAATGGGGACGAGAAAATGCCAACTTTTTTGGCGTTGCAAAGCTCCACGCCTGAGTACCACCTTAAGTTATTTACTTCACATTGGGGCCAAATGGCGGATTTAAGGCAGCTTCGACCAAGGACTTTTTGCACAGCACCTCTGAGGTGTCAAACCGTGACTTTTCTAAGGCTGCAGCCACGCAGACTCTTCTTTCACGCCGTTGCAAAGCTTAAGGACTCAGTACTTGACAGTGTTTGCTTCACTTTGGGACAAAGCTGTGTATTTAGGATGGCGAGAAGATGTGCGATTAATGCAGCAGAGACAGAAGAGGTGCTTTTGTGTGGACGTCTTGAGAAATGCATCCATGAAGTCGACCTGACAGTTCCAAAGGCCTTTTTCTTAGGTTCAAAGGCTCCGTTGTTGGAGAAGTTGTGCATTTTCTGGTCTCTCCATTGCTGTTTTACACGATGTCTCTCGAGTCTGCACTGTAAGCGACAGCTTTGACATGCAAATGTGCATGCAAATGTGCATGCAAATGTTCAGGCAAATGTTCAGGCAAATGTTCAGGCAAACAAGCCAGCCAGCCCCACGCATTACTGCAAGAGGCAAATCTGCATGCAGATCTGCATGGATGGTGAGGCGGGAACGTGGGTGTGGCTCCGGCCGTGCACGGGCGGGCGAGGCCGGGACCTGGCAGTCTTTGCATGGCCTCAGTTGCTAATCTGCATGCGGATCTGCGCAGGAATACAGAAACAAGATGATCGATTCCATCGATGAGGCAGAGCTCCTCAAGAAGAAGTCCATCCTCCCTCCCAAAGAGCCCGAGAACAGCAGCGGAGTCTCCTCGCTGTCCTCGTCCGTCGAGATGACCTCGAACTTCAAGACTCCCTCGATTGAGGACGAGCTCTCGACCATCGAGGACGAGGACGAGGACCAGGGGGACGAGCAATCGGCGACGACGTCGAGAAGGAGGAGGAGATCACTGCAGGTAATCCAGAGAGGTCGCTTAAGTCGTGCCGGTCGGCAGCTACCGCCACCTACGCGACGTCTCTCTCAGTTCTTGCTTGAACTTGACTGCCAAAAGGTGGGTGAGCAGTTAAGGCCTACCCGGGGCCTAACTTAGAATTTCTCTCTCACTGTCTCTGGCATGTCTGAGACAATTTTACCCTGGCAAAAGAAAGACAATTACCAGGAAAATGGAACTTTAGGGCCCCTACTAAACCGTGGCAGGTGCCATTTCTTTGTCCTTTCCACTGCTTCAAAGCCGTGTGTTTTGGGCCTCCCTCCCCCCTTCTTTTGCATAGAGTTCCCCCCTCGGTCCTGCACCCTGCTTTCACCAACTGCTCCTTTTGGTTCACCGCGTCGTCGTACACACTTTGCCATTAGCACACCCGACTGCGCATCGGGACTTCAGTGACACAAGTGGTGACGATGAGTCACAACTCAAGGTCCTCGCCAATGCTCACGATGAAGGAGGCCACATTGCGTGCACAGGTCTCATGTGGCTTCTCCCTGCTGCTCGTGCTGCCTCCGCTTGTGGCTGACGACGTGAACAACAAAAGCCAGAACGACGACGACGACGACGACGACGACCAAGACCGCAGGCAACAGCAACATATTCCCCACTGCCATAAAGTCCATTCGTGACTGGCGCTGTCTGTCCTTCGGTCTGACACACACAAAAAAGCCAAACAAATTTGTTAGCAGCTAACGACGGGTGAACTCGGGGTAACGGGGGTGGTGAGGGAGAATCTTTGCTGTCTGCCACGCCTCCACTCCAGATAAGGGGTCCATCCATCCTCGCCGACTTTCTCAACGTTGACGCGGCCCATTTTCAGGCCCAGTCTCGAGAGGCCCTTCGGAAGTGCCACCTTTTTCTTTTTTTTCTGCAAAAGTGCATAACTTGCGTCGCTGGCTTTTTCAACGCTACGAATGGCCTTGAACTTCAGGCGAGAGAGAAAAATGGCCCTGTTCTGTGTGTAGAAGCACGTCACGCTGAGCCCCAGGGCGGGCGTCGTCGTCGTCGTCGTCGTCGTCGCCGCCGTCTGATTCATTCGCAATGGTCGTGTGAGCCGCAAAAAACAGCCACACAATGACTGAATTAATTGTCAGTCTTGCTGAGCGAGCGAGCGAGTGAGTGACTGATGCGCTCTCGGGGTGCCACGACGTGATTGATAGGCAGAAAACAGAAATGAAGAAAGATCGACGCCATCTTGTTGTATCTTAAATGTCCGACTCGGCCGTGGACAAGGGCAGCGGCAGCAGCAGCAGCAGCAGCAGCATGTCTTCGTCGCACTCCCCCCCTTCCTCCGCGAGCTCCTTGGACACGGTGGACAAGTTGCTCAAGGAGGAGGGCATCAGCTGCAGTCTGGTGAAAGCACAAACAAGCTTTGGCGTCCATCCTGCCCATCCATGTTCTGCATGTTACAGCTGGCCGAACTGCACGTCTACGTCATCCCCAGCGAGTCGTGGGTGTCCCAGCGGAACTTGGCCCAGAAAAGCGTCATCGAGAACTGCGTCAGCATCGGCTTTGTCAGGTAACAAGAGTGGAGAAGCACACGTAACCTGTGACAAAGAGCGATCGAGCGAGCGGAGGAAAAACTTTTCTCCTTCATTTTAGCCAGAAGACTTGTGAAAATGGTTCTTGGAAATTTTTGCCACAGTTTCTTTGGTCTCTCCCCCTGCAGGGTCCTCCCCGACTTGAGCGTGTGGCACTTGAGGGACGAGTTGGCGGCGCAGCTGGAGGCCAACAGCTTGCCCAGGACCTTCACCTTCGTCCGAGGAGTGGGGAGACACTTTACCGAGGTAAATTGCTGACGGAGAGGAAAAAATCGGGCAAACATGAATGGATCATTTCCTTTATGGCACGGAAACTTTGCTTCCGTGACCACTTGAGTACGGTAAAAGTTCGCAGAACAGAAAAGGATTATTAGAGACGTCAGTATTTTATGTGAAGAAGCCAGAGTCTGAGCGGCGCCGTGACAACTGTGACAGCAGGAAGAAAAAAAGTCCCATAAATTCCCAAGTACAGGATGAAGAAAAGCCAATAGCAAAAGGTCAGCAAGGCCAACTGTGAGTGGATCGGTCGAGTGTGACCAGGTGCTGCTGGTCCAGAGCCAGGCTGTGCACGGCCAGGGACTCGGCCCAGGCGGGCCAGGCATCCCCCACGCCTGCAGAACGTGTCTCACTCCAACTCTCAGACGCTTTGCTCTGCTTTTAAAGACTTCACTGCCAATTTGTTTTCTATTACGTCTTAGTGTTTCTCTCTCTCCGACTCTTTCCTGAGGGGGGCAAAGGCTTTGTATTTGGCTGCTCACGCCAAAGGTGTCCTTGCCTTCCACCACCATGTCGTGAGACCATGGACTGCTAGCCCATCCGGACCCTCCAGGCCCCGATTGATCCATTGACTTTCCCCCCCCCCCCCTCCACAGCCTCGTTGAAGGGTCCATTATTGGAGGACGTCTCTGACTTGACTGGAACCAACATGGCTCCGAGGAGGAGGGGGAAAATGGCCACCATTTCTCCTGCTACCTTTTACCTACTTTTTTGGCTCTCTCTCCCTCCAGAGAGCCTCAACTTGGTGGGACATTAAAAGGCGTGCGTGTTTAGAGAATAAAACGCGCGTAAAAGTTTTGTGGGGGGAAAAATAAATCCAGTGTAGTTGCAGAAAGAGGGAAAATCCCCCCTCTGCTGCTCGGTGTTTGTGCGCCGGCGCTGGCGCCGCTGACGCCGCTGGCGCCGGCTGGCGCTGGCTGGCGCCGGCGCCCCTTGGGAGTGAGAGGAGAAGTTTAGGAACACAGGTAAAAGAGCACGAGAAAAGGAAGCAACAACAGCTGCAGAAGAAGCCCCAAATTTGACGGGAAAGATCAGCAAATACAATCTGACAACGGGAGTTTGCGCAAACTATCATGATAGCGAAACTTTGTGCAGCGCCAGGGACAACTTGTTATATTCGTGACCGATTTGCAGCCAGGCTGTCTGGTCGAGCTGCGATCATGTGACTCAAGGTGACGCAGAACAATGACGGTGGAGACAGAGGGCCCCGGCGAGGCGCCGGTGTTCACGCACAAGTTGGCGTCCGTCCCGGTGCTGTTTCACCCAGACGGAAAGGTGTGCCCGCTCAGCAGGGGCGAGAGGGCTTGCCCGCACGAGGACCCGGCGTTGGGCAGGCCCAGGTTGTCGACGGAGGGGGCCGAGGAGCAGGATTTGGTGAGGCTGCAGACGGCAAAAGATTTCGGAGGATGCTCTGCTCATTTCGGGGAGGGGATTCGTCATCGCTTTTTTGCAAGGGGGCACTTGGCAAAAGCGTCCAAGATCTTGTTCGGCACCTCCGCAAAATCGTTTGCCAATTCTGCCACCTTTCTGCGCAGGATTTGCGCCAGCTGCCAGACTTGCGTCGCCTCGCCGGCTGCTACGAGCTGGCACGCCAGCTACAGCTGCTCGGCGGACTCAACGGACTCACCATCCTCAACACGCCGGACTCCGGCTTCGGCGCCAGCGCAGGCGCCAGTGCAGGCGCCAGCGCCAGCGCCGACGAGGGCGGCGTGGGTGGCGGCGCCGACGCCGACTTCTGGCGCAAGCGGCACATCGGACTGACCTTCCTCTCCGGCATCTCGTCCCCGTCTCAGCTGTCGTCGCTGTCCGAAGAGGTCAAGTCTTCTATGGACCAATTCATTCAGCTGCTCGAGAAAGAAGGGTTATATTCTGTACGTATACAACAGTGGGGTGGACGAGGCGTGTTTTGGGGCAATAATTCGGAGAATTGGGCAAAAAAATTTATGCGCTCAAGGTATTTAGCAGTAAGATCCCTTTTCCCCTACCCCTCCTCGCCCCACCAGCCTCCGAGGGTAATTTATGGCGGCTGCAGCGGTTCTGAGGCCAAAGCTGTCGTGGGTAAGCCTGAGGAAGGGGGGGGAGGGGCTGTGGCAGGGGAGGAGGCCCGGGGGAGGCCCGGGGGAGGCCCGGTGGAGGCCCGGGGGAGGGGCAAGCACAGGTAGCGTTGCTGGTCAAATGCCATCACCCTCCTTGACGGACGTGTGTGCACAAATAGATACGTTGCACACACGGCAGCTTTGTCGGCCTTGAGCCCACTTTTATGCTCATAAAGCACCATAAAAAAGGGTTTATGACTGGTAGAGAGCGCGCAAAAATGCTCACAGTGACTCACGTGACAACAATGAGAAGAAAGTCTGGGAAATGCGAGCATTCAGCGTTTGTTCAGGCCTAATGGCAATTTACTCATTCTCTTGCCAGCGTCGAAAAGGCTCCGGGGACACTTTGTTATTCAGCGTGACGCAACCAGGTGCGTACACCGAGCTGCGTACACACGGCCAACATTAATTTTATTACACCTATGCAAGCAGTTGTTTTCCTCTCTCCCTCGCCGGATAAAATATGCCCATAATCCCCCCTGCCACTCCAAAGTAATCCCCCCCCCCCTCCCTCCTCCTCGTTGATCGGGGGTTTTAGGCACTTGGAATGGCTTTCTCGCGTGATCACCAACGACCGCTTCGAGAAGGCGGGCGAGAGGTTGCGTGAGCGCCGCCGCAAGAGTTGCGCGCGCCCGCGCCCGCACGCACACTTCCGCTTCCTGGACCAGACGTCGCACTAAAGTCCGTCGTCCGGCGAGTGACTCTGACAGCGGCTGTAACATGACTCTCGTGGTGCTTCTTGGCTCGCGCGACCGCGGACCTGGCCAAGCTTTAAGGCCTCTCTCTCGTTTGCTTCCCCAGATCCGCGCCAAACAGGAGCAGCAGCTCAAAGTCCGGAATTTTCTGCCCCCGCAATCGCAGGAACCCGAGATTTTCCTGCTCAACAAGACCGGAGGGCCCGGATTCGTCGACCAAACCGGAGGAATCTTCCCCAGGCTGGCATTCCCGGACGACCCGGCCTTCTTGGAGGGAGACTTTGAACGTGAGTACGCATTTGATGCAGACGACACCGAGCATGAGCAGAGAACAGTAAAGACACGTTCAGACAACAACAAATAAACCAGGCAGATGTTGCCTCCATTGAACAAGAGACTCTTCTACCATCAACACATTTCCAAAAGAAATAGGAGAGCTCCTTTACCACTCTTTGGCACTCAACAGCGGGGCAGCTGAAATGCTGCCCGATGACTCAGTTCACCGTGCACCAGTCCAGACACTTCCACGTGTGGCTGGGCCACCAGTGGTTGGTCCAGCTGATGTAGGATCGCAGATCAGGACTGATGTTGCCTGTGCCTGTGCCTGTGCTTGTGCCTGTATCTGTGCCTGCGTGTATGTGCGTGCGCCTGTGCCTGTGCCTGCCACTCACACAAGAGAAGCCTGGCCGTGGACTTGGACTTCAAGTCCATCTGCAGAGCCCAGAACATCCCGAAGGAGCGTCCTCGGTAGCACTTGCCGGTTGAGGCATCCCCTTGAGGCAAGGACTTGATCTAGCTGGAGCCTCCCACAAAGTGTTGACTGGACTGCGGCTGAGGACCTGACAAAAAACAGTGCGGTATCAGTGCCATAATTAAATTGTTATTACAGTAAATTAGCCATCATACGCAGAGAGTGGACAAAAAGTGACTCCACCAGTGTAGTTGCTCGTTGCTCAGGCGGTGCAACAGCCACAAATGCACGACTGAGCTGGCTGGAAAAACAAGATTCAAAATTCCAACCATGAACTTTGTCATCGGGACCACAGATGAAAACGCAGCTTCAAGGTTGACAATTTAACTGTCGGAAATGACAACATTGTAGCAGGAGGCACATCCATGGGCCCTTCTAACTCTTGTTGGGGCCTGAAAGGCCTGATTCACTTCTTCCTCAATGCGTCACTAACTTAGGCGGTTAAAAAATCAACTTTGGGAAGCCACAACTTCTGTGATTTACGTCCGAACTACTACATTTTGCTGGGGGTTCCACATGAAACTGCACACTCAAGCGTGAAGTACATAAAGAAACCAGACCAAACAGTGAAGATTTTCACTGTCGACGGCAACACTTAGAATCGTCCAAAGCCTTCTTACAACAGTGCAGTGTGAGCCGCAAATCCCAGTGCAGTGCGCAATGTGCTGTTTTAAAAGTCCACCGTTGTCCTGCAGCTGCTGAGTCTCCTCAGAGCAACATTGGCAGCAAACCTTTGAGTGGAGCTGCTTTTGGTCCACCCTGTCCACATTGGGCGGCTTTCTACACAGTGCGGATGTTGAGCTGCAGCCCTGTACTCTGGTGCGTCCATAAAAAACAACACCCTGCAGTGCTCGGACTCTGATCATTTGGCCCCACAGCCTACATATGCAGAGTCTGCGCGGGCCTTTGGCCTTGAAGTTGGCATTGATGGTTGGCCTTCCATATTCCAACAAAGGACACATCAAAGAGAGCTGTGAGCTTTCTTCATAATCTGTCCAGATTGCGCGGATGTTCTTTCTTCTCTCTCTTTCTTTCTTCGTTCTTTCTTTGCGAACAGACTCACTGGAAAAAAAAAGTTCTTGGCCGACTGCGCCATATGTGAGTTGTATCACTTTCGTGCGCTCGCAGTACAAATCATGAAGCTTTCTCCGGGGCTCCGGGCTTGCTTTCTCCACTGATGATTCCTGACATGTAAATTGAGACTTGTTGATGTCCCTGGCTGGGACGCGGGGCATTAGGGCCTCCCTCCAGAGAGACAGCCAAGACGGCGGCTGGGCCTTCCACCACGCGGCCGGCCTGGACCAAGGCCGCTCAGTCTCCGTGGCGGGCAGAGGACGAGGCTTCAGGGGCTGACGTCTGGAGGGCCAACCCTGGCTGTCAGGGTTGCCTGCCATTCATGAGAATCAGTCTCTTTCTTTGGTCTTTTTTTGAGCATTCATCACTGCCAGACGTCCTCTGAACAAATCCTGAGGCTGCAGATCAGAGATCACATCAGGTCAGACCCTCGGTGGCCGATTGGGAACAATCTCAGCGGGGAGAAGAAGCTTTTTCTGCCCTCTCCCTTGTTCTCCCCGCGTGTGAGGCAGTTGACCATTGTGCTGTTTTCCTGTCTTGTGAGTGGCTCGAGCAAAAAACATCCTTCATGCAGTGCAAATGCCGATGTCCTTTTCCTGCCCTTGCAGACTCAAGCTTCAAACAAAGTTATACTAGGATTATAGAGTTTGAGAGTAGAGCAACAACAGGAGAGTCAGGGTGAATTTGAAAAGTCATCAAGAGGTGGGGGGAAATGTAGTCAATCGTAGGAAAGAAGCTTAACACTCATAACTTCTTAAGTACTTGGTTAATAATGTACTTCTCCCCGCTGAAAAGTGGAGGAGAAAACAAATCCCGACAAGCATCAATCAAGTACGAAAGGACCAATCTTAGAAAGTACAAAAGTACTTTTGCTGTTACCAAGGCGAAATCAAGACAAAAGTCTCAAGATAAGAGCAGTAGGAGCAGCAGCAGCAGCAGCAGCAGTAGCAGCACCTCCACGTCCGTCCTGGAGGTGATCTTCTTCAAGGAGAAGTCCTTTGATGCATTCAGGAAGCGAGGTCAACTCGAGTGCGAAAGGTGACGTCAAGTAGATGTGACAAACGTCTCACTCGGTCGAGGCCTGAGACGACTGCCAGAACGAATTCAGGACCAACGACGCGTGTTGGTCTTGCTGTGGACGAACTTGGAAATGTGTTGATGGTAGCGGAACTTGGAAAAAGGTCTCGGTCTTATGAGCTACCATGGCACAGGGGTTTATGGAGGCGGGATTCTCGGCGTCGGCGGCGGCGTCGGTGGCGTCGCCAGCTTTCCCATCAGCGGCGGCTTTCCCGTCGGCGGTGGCTTTCCCGTCTCCGGCGGCGGCCGCGTCGTCCTGCCCGGCGGACTCGTCATCGGCGGCGGCGACGTTTACGCCGGCTTCTCCAGTGGGATCTCGATACCGCAGCGATCAGAGAATTACCACCAACTGCGTAAGGAAAGAGGGCCCCGGCAGGCCCAGACCACTTTCTATGCATGCAGAGACCAAGTGGCAGCGCTGCGATTTGCGTCAGATTAGTTAGTGTACGTACGTTAGACCCAAGTTGGGACGGACACACTGAGAGAGACCTTCTGTCCTAGGCCAAGTCCTTGTAAGTGCGCGCACGCCAACAGCTTCTTGTCCAAAACGTCGTCGTCGTCGTCGTCGTCGTCGTCGTCGTCCTCCCTCAGGAGGACGACGGCGGCCATCCCTCCAAGCACTTTTCCTT
>JAAUXU010102282.1_pt1 | contig 18753 bp, 21 predicted proteins | sample 7278151 | NCBI WGS metagenome assembly JAAUXU01 (sample SAMN14350113, study PRJNA611818) | marine sediment metagenome | isolation source: surface marine sediment (1.8m) | place: French Polynesia: Moorea | collected 2018-08 | reverse complement strand
GTCGCTCTCTTTTCATTGCTTCACAGAACCTAGCAACCACTCAACCTGGACACGGGGTTTTTGCATGCTTGCTCATGATGCCGGAGGGCCTGGGGGATGAATCCCCCTGGAAAATGTCTGCCTTTGGGTCCAGATTGTTCCATGAAAATTTCTGCCAATTTCATCCACTTTTACCCCTTCAAAAAGCCACATTTGTGTTCTGTTTGGCGTGGCCTCCCCCTCCAGGTGGCCTTATTTTGAGCATTCTTGTGCCAAAATGGGCAGCCTGCACATTCAACCATTGTACTCAACATTTTGTCCCAGTATCACAGCTACATGTTCCACATCAAAATTCCACCTCAACACATTTCAGTACAGTGTAGGAGGTGCCATCATGCCTGATGCAATTACTTACAGCCAGGACTGTACTTCACACTATCCATGTGCCTCAACCTCACCATGTACTTTTTTGTTACTTTGGAAGTGGCTGATCCAGACACTCTCCTGCTCCCCCCAGCTCGTGGCAGTGATGGCAGTGGCCCACCAGTTGACAGGTCAAGCCCCAGTTGGGTTTGCCAGGTTTGTCAAGATCATTGTCCACTTCAACTGACTCCTCTTCCCTGCTCCTAGATAGATACTGATCAGCACTGGCTCCACACAGCTAAGTCATGCAGGCTTAACTGTACCTATTGGCCTAGCTATCTATGACCTATGTAGTAAATGCAACATCTGACCTCAACTTTGGCCTCAAAACAGCCTCATAATGCAACTTTGCATAGCCTGTGTCCCTCTTGTTGACCCAAAGGTCTTGCTTGCCAAAAATGAGCCAGATCCGTGAAGAACTGAGAGTGCCAGAGGGGCACAAACATACATACATACCCAAACAGCTTTATATCGAGAGATTTGGAGTAGTGCTGATATCATTTTACCCAGAATGGTGATCGTGAGTAGCCATGCAAGTCTTAATCAGTCAAAAGGTGGCCAAAAAGCCTTTCCCACCAAAACTTTTCACTCTTTGACCTGGCCTGACCACCTAGCAGCCTGGTCTATAAGGTAAACAGTAATTAGTGAAATTTTTTAGGAGCATCAAGGATGTCAAGTCAGTAAACTAAAATCTGTAAAATACAAATGATGCTATTTTTGTTAGGTACATTAATAGCTAAAGTGGCAGGTGTTCTTAAATTATGACCATACTTAGCCCCACGGCCCAGAAAGGTTTCATAAATGTTCTGGAAGCATTCCCTAAGGTCAATATGCTTTGGAAGCTACAGTGGACATAAGATTCCACGCAAAAGTGTTGCTTGGTCGTCAAGCCTATGCAGCAGTTGTATTTGTGTAACTCTCCTTTTCCCTTTTTCTCGACCAGGCCAACAAATCCCTCAATGGCAACATCCTTTGTTCCGTGTGGTACATGGCGCATCCTCCTAAGAGTAAGAGACAGTAATGACCTAAAGCTGGAAAATTCTGGGATTTGGGGTCTTGCAAAATTTGAAGAGAAAACCACTTGCAGCATTAAGCAGTCGACCTATTAAGCGAAGACAAAGGGCTCATTAACCGATGAGAAACAACTAAATTTGCAGAGAAAAATCGGGAGTTGAGAATTTGAACCTAAAAAGCAACTTGGCCATTCATTATCTTTGGCCTTTGCTTCACTGAAATTATTTTCGAGCACCGTTCACGGGGGAATTCAGTGCTGGCCTCCCCTCACTCCTGCAGTGCACGTGCTTCATATGCGCCGCAGTTGGAAGCACAAATTAACTGAACGGGAGGAACAGAAAGTCCTCACTTGATACTTTTCGTGACGGCTAAGCCTAGAAATGGGTCTTTTATAACGAAAGTAGGAAACTTTCAATCTGCTTGCGTTCTCCGGCTCAGACAGGGCCAATGAGAAGTACCAAGTGCTGGAAACAGTCGCGATTTAAGAGCGTACCGATACTCCTCTTTGAAATACCGTACAATCGACTCTAGATCTAGTCAAGCTATTGCGGGTGGCAGATTTACCACTGAACAGAACTCCCGATTGAGTCATGGTTTCGGAGAAAAGGACTTTTGACGAAGTCACAACTTTTCGTGCTCCAATGTTAAAATAAAAGACTTGTTCGAAGCTATTTTTATCCGATCTCAGTGCGATAACGCAAGCTTCACTGAACGAAGTTCGAATGGGGTAAAGTTTTTACTGCCTTCATTCACTCCACGTTGCTTTTTATGGATTAAGATGCTCACACTGGCTGTAAGAAAAAGAGCAGTTACAATGGTCCCCATTCAACTTTGCTTGCTGTTTCTCGAAGTCGACACATAAAGTAATGGTCTGAAAATGAAACTTCTCATGAGTTCAGCAGAAGCATTTTTGCTCGGGTCATTTTGGGGACAAGACTCTGCATTGTGTTTGCTATCACATTCACCTTAAGTGGATGGCGCTGATTCAACCTGAACGATGCCCCACCCTGTGCGTGACAGCTGGGGACCGAAAAAAAATTACGACCTAAGGCTAAAAAGTTTTTTATCATATTAAAAACTGCGCCTGCCCTAAGTCATTGCGATGGGCTGAACTGTTTCTGTGTGTGTCGCACCGGAATTTCTTTGGTAAAAAGATTTACCCTAAATTTACCATTTGAACACTCAGACGTTGGCATAAATCTCTGAGGACCAAAGTGTGACCTCCCATTTGTTGTCAGATCGCTGCACCTCAGATTAAGCCACTCTAATCTTGTTGTGTAGTGACGCTGACAGTCCCAATGACCAATTTTCACGAAGAAAACACCATCAAAAAACACGCTTACTTCTGACCGCAGAGACTTGCCGCACCCTCAGTATTTGCTTTGTCATGGCAAACCTACTTTTTCGTTGTTCTCAGCTTTCTTCTGCCTTTTTGACTTCCCGCCATATAAACACACCTCATCATGCTGTTATGATTGTATGTTTACTTCAGCTGCCTGCGACGGTTCAACATTGATGGGGTTAAAGTTGGGCTCCACATTGATTTTTGACAGTGTGACGACACTGGTTGAAGACACTAGCACAGTTCAAAAATAGACAAAGCATCCGCTTCATAGCTCAGTCAGTCAGCTATGTTGAGCAGGTCCAGCTGGCGAGACTTTGCATTGCCCACCTCTCATGTTCTAAATAAAATGCCTTTTGTTCAACATTAAGGGATATTTTTACATGTGCAATGCTACAAAAAACAACTGATGTTCGCTTTATGATGAAATTGAGACGGTTCGGGCAGTGTCAACATAAACCTGTGAGTGCGGAATGACTTGCCCCGAATTCAGCTTCAATCTAAGTCCTGGTTCACGGCACTGATCACAAAAATGTAGAATGTGCTAGCTGCAAGCTATTGCATCCTTTTTTAAAAACCATCAATCAAGTCTCATATTTCATAGATTTCTCAGCAACTGAAAAATAGTTATTTATTGCCCGAGAAAAGAAGTAGCCCTTATTTCACCGCAACTGCAATTTCAGCTCAACTGCGAAAATAGCAGTCGAGATGAAAAAAGGCTACTTTTTGTCACAAGATTCATTGTACTCTCAGTCCTAGTGAAAAAATGTAAATGGTGAAAAAAGTACTCCTTTTTTCACTATTTCGCTACTGTAGAATAGTGAAAAAGAGTGAATGGTGGAATAAAAGGACTATTCCAGTTATGACTGTAAAGTAAACATTTTGAGCTGACTTTTTTGTCCAGACTGGACCAAGGAGTAGGATGCAACACTTTATCTGCTGAAGCGAAGCTGAGGCAGATAAAGTGTTGCATCCTACTCTGAACTCCAGTCTGGACAAATAAGGAGGCTTAAAAAGGTTGCTTAAAGGAGTGACTGATGATGTTTTCTGTTAAGATGTTGCTTTTTGCAGGAGAGTGGCAATACTGATTGGTTCAGCAAACTTGATTTAAAAGTGTTCAAAACAAACAGGAAACTCAGTTCAGTTCAGAGATCATACAAATGGAAGAGCCACATGGCACTTTTGAAGAGGTTCTCTCTGACGTAGCTCCCAAAAAGTTAACTGCAAAGTACAGCAAAGCATGGGAAGCTTTCAAGGACTTTGCTAAATTCTCTGGACAGCCTTCCAAGGAGGACTACAGGCTCTATTTTGATCATCTGAGAACAGAAACAGGAGGGAAGGCAAGCACTAATTGGTCAACATATACCAAGCCAAATGGTTCACACAACCGATACTTTGGATCAAGACTACAACAATGGCCATGTTTGACTCAGATCTTGAAGAGTTACAGTGCAAATTATGAGAGAAAGGTGGCAAAGACATTTTCTCATGAAGAAATTGTACAGTTCTTGGCCAAAAGCCATCACAGTCATCTGGCTTTCTGGCTGTTGAGGAAGACATACCTGGCAGTTGACATTAGTTGACGGAAGTACCTGCAGATCCAGGATTGTTATGAAAGCCCAAATGGCGACTTCAAGATAACTTACCATCCAGCAGAACAGAAGTCTGGAGTCTCAAAGACATTTGTTGTTCCAAAGAATGAGACATTGCCAGCACATTGGTACACCAGTTATGTCAAGGCCTACTTGTCTAAGATCAAGAAAAAAATTGAGACTGTTCTCTTTCAAATGTGCATGAAAGGTGCAACAGCAAAGTTCAGTGCTGCTTCTATGGAAAAGCATTTCCTTGCTGCAACTGGCAAAGAATTTTGCAAGAGACCTTGGCCTACTGGACCCAAAGTTATACACTGGACACACCTTTCATCGATCCAGTGCCACCCATGCAGCAGACCAAGGTACCAGTTATTTTTCAGACCCGGGACCTGCATACATAACTATTTTTGTTTTGGTCATTAGGAGCCTCATCAGTGCAGCTACAGCACCATTTTAACTGGAAGGATGACATAACAGCAAACAAGTATCTGAATAAGAGTTGTGATGAGCAGACAAGGATGGCTCAGTTGATGTAGATTTTGAACTGTTGATGGCAGCATCAACAGTTCAAAATGACAAGGAAAATGAGAAGCCACATGACGGTGATCATTCGAAACTTCATGGAAAGAAGAACAGGCAGAACAGTCCCGTGAACCAAGTTTACAATATTACCATACATGGCAGCCATATAAATTTCCATTGAATTAGTCATTTTCAGAAGTCTTGCCTTCCTCTGATTAGCAGACAAAAAAGTTCAGGAAATGCAGAAAAAAAAGTTCAGGAAATGCAGCCAAAAAAGTTCAGGAAATGCAGCCAAAAAAGTTCAGGAAATGCAGACAAAAAAGTATTTTTTGTCCGCATTTTCCAGGAAAAAAAGCGGTATCTTAACAGAAAAAGTTTTTTTCCGAAAAATATGAACTTTTCTCGAACTATCGATATCGGTCCAGTTCTTCTGTGTCGAGCTGGAAATGATATTGGGGTTTGTACCCAGCCTTAGAGTGACTTCTCCATCCCGCTGCTGCTGCGCATCAGGTCGAACAAGTTCTTCTGCCAGCAGCAAAACATTCAGGAAGTCACTGCACTGACCACGTTCCAGGCTCGAAACAGAAGTTGTTGTATGAAAGTAAAACTGCTACACTCATTGTCTAAAATGATAGTTTTTAGTCGAAACTTTGAGAGTTCATACAAGCCAAGTGTACTTTCTATCCTTGCCACTTTCCAACCTGCAGCACACATTATGTGACTACAGGATTCACGACGTGCATCAATCATAGGCAAATTCAGACCAACCCTCTAGACACAACTGCATAATGCTGAGCGCTTCAAACAAATGTCATTTGTTCCGTGACATCAAGTCTACCCAGCTTATGCCGACCACTCTCGGGACCGCGTCAAAATGGCCTCGATCCGACGGGTTTTCAGCAGTAGAGCCCAAATCGAGACCATGCAGGAGTTGACGCACATAAGGGGGTTCGCTGTAGCTCCTTTATCCGCTCAATTTTCTTCAGGCGCCTCTTCTATTCTCCCTCCGCTCTTCGTCACGCCTCTAACCTGTCCCGCCTGATGACTTTCCCCGTCTCACGTGGTCCCTCCGGGTCGGCCTCTATGTAGGCTCTGTGCGACTATCTTCGTGAAGGCAGCGCGTTGTGACTTATGAGACCAATCGCCTTTGAACCGCAGTCACTTACAAATTACTCTTAAGTTCATACAAGCCAAGTGTATTCTCAGTCCTTGCCACGAGTTAGTAGTCAGGGCGACAGTGACAGAGCTTTCCATACCCTTCCTTTGGCTTCTCCTTTTTTGCTGCATTATTTGTCAGGATATGGATGGAGATAGGGGGAAGGGTGAGGGGGGATTATGGCATGAAGCTACTTACTTGTGGGCGTACAATACTAATAGGTAGCAGAGTAAACAATGTCTACGTCGATGACTCTGTGTCCTGGGGGTCGGGTACTCGGGGCGCACGGTCAGCCCCGAAAACCTCACGCACACGTGCGCTTGGGACACGTGGAGAAGAGTCCAAGCCACCAAGGTAACTTCATGCAGTGTCTTGGTGAGGCTCTGATGCATGGCAATCGACTTGGCGCAGATGTCCGCACAAGCATATGCTACAGTGGACGGCGGATGTAAGGGCCACTCGGGCGCAGCATTTGTGACGTCAGATTGTCCAGATTTCGTCCAGGGTTGCCAATCTGACTCTTTTGGAGAAACTTCACATGTGTTGGCTTCGTTGACTTGCCAGTTCTTTAGGACTTGTCTTAAGTGCCAGCACAGCTGTGAATGCAAATTTGGCTTGGTGTTTGTGAACCCTACTAACTATTTGGCCTCTTAGGATGGCAAAAAGCTGGCAACACTGGTTTGAACTTACTAGGACCAGGAAAGAGCTATATTTGCAACAGTTACTTTTACTCTCTCCATTCACTACAAGCACGTAACTGAACATTTGCAAAAGCTCCATTTGCTTGCAAAAGAACTACAGTTGCTCCCTCCTTATGTTCCAACGGGAGTTGTATGTAGAGGTCAGGGCACCTGAGGCACTGGACTAACAAATACCCACCAATGCATCTATTTATCCATCTATATGATGGACTTGCATTTGCATAGGCGACTGCTAATTTGGGTTTTATCTGCATAATGAATCCGATGTGGAGAATCTGGCATCAAAGACATTGTATGCATTTGGCAAAGCCCTTTTTTACGAAGACCCCGAGGTCGCAGCAACGCGTGTTGTTGCCCTCGTGCCTCCTTCGGGCAGCAAACACTTTCAGGCCGCTGAAACAAAGTGCTGGTGAAATGCTACTTAGCCAAACGCACATGTTTTGACTACTGATTTTTCTTCTTGGATTCTGAGTTCAGTTTTCTGCGGCACATCCTCCGAGGACCTTGTTATTCCCGGAAATGAGGCCCTCCTGCCCAGTGGGCCCATATGCCATTCTGAGAGCATGAAGGAGAGATGACAATGAAAATTTGCTGTTTAAATTGACCGTCACTAACATACAGGCCATTCCGACTAGCGATGGTCGGAGGTAGTCGCTAATTCAAATTTTGCAGCAACACCAGAAGGAAGTGTTGTGAGCACCGCATATGCGGTACTCAATTAGTAAACAAAACATGCCCAGAGTGGTCGATAAGGTCAACAAATATTTGCTTTTTAGCTCCCCTGGGCTTATCTTCTTCTCCAGACCAACTAGACAAAGAAGGGCTTTGTGCCCAAGGAAAGCCTGGTCTAAGATGGCTGATGTGGAGCTCACCTTCATCAGGCGCTGGAGCTGCGCCACATGGCCTGCCGTAACTTGAAATGAGGGACCGACAAAAATTCTTTGCTCAGCCTCATGTTCGTCACACTTGATCGTTGCACGATTCGTATGCTAGATCGTGTAAGAAATCGTTACATCCATAGTACGCTGTATTGCAGTGGACATCTTTGCTCGTTACAGCCATCTGGACGTTACATGTGTTGCCACTAGAGTCTTGTGTTCGTCACTGACGACTACAACACCAAGCTGATGTGCCGCAAATGCAAAATGCCTCAATAACAACGAAATCTCTTCGGGGGGAAGGGGACGAAAAAGTCTGGGTCAGCGTTGTCAACGTCACAATATGACGATAAAAGTGTCTTTTCTATGGGCGAGGTTAACTTGCGGTTTCAGCTGATGATGCATATTTGAGACAGTAGACCTGCTTTCTACTGTCCATCCTTTCCTGGTCATCAGGTCTGCTGTACTTGGCTTATATAACAAATCTCTATTCCCTGGACTAGTTCCGGGAAAGCAACCCTTTGGTCAGCAGACCTTTGAGCACTTTTTGCCTGGATTGAAGTTGACTCCTATGAAGTGGTATTGCATAGCTACTAAAGCTTATGACCAAGCCCCAAATCACCACAATTTAGCCTGCAAGCCAGCTCAAGCCACCACCGTTAAGCATCCCAAAAGGTGTCTTCGGATGGCAGCTTCGCCAGATTCATGGTGTTAGAGATCTCGATCGTCTTTTCCTGTCATTGAACAATGTTGTGTCACTGAAGTGCGCGGAGCAGAAGGAGTCAAAAATTACTGGTTTCTATAAAAAAAAGGAGGAGCAAACCAATGTTAAATGATCATTCAAGGCGTCCAAATAGTGACATAACTTCTTTTTCTGTAAACCTCTCTAAAGGACAAATGTGGATTCCTAGGACTCATTCCAACGACTTGTTTTCTACAGCTAAGAGCAACGCCTTCCGCAGTCTTCGCAGTCTCGTCCTGCTCGACTTGCGCCACGTGACGCAGTTAAGTGCATGCCAAATGGCATCTCCATGTACACCCTGTGCCACACCCAACTGGCCTGGTTGGCCTTCATTGGCCTTGATCAGTCTCATTTGGTAAAGATGGGGCCTTGCGAGGGTTATTCTCCCCTCCAGACGAAGAAAGCGAAGCAAGGATCGCAGGCATCAATCGGCAGCAGATGTTTGGAATGGCGCTTCAACAGCGCTTGGGATAATCGTTACGGTGCAAAGTTCTCGAGTTGGACACTTCTGCAACACCACACACCCTTGCAGAGCTTTTGGAGAGAGCAGAGCAAGCGTTATGACCTAAGACCATAACAACTGGGCCCCTGGAGGATGAGGAAATAGGTCGTTTCAACATAACCCAGCATCCCCGAGCAATTTCGTCCTTTTCATTGTCCCCACTGAGTGTCTCCACAGCGATGTTCACAGAAAAACGCTGAGGGAAAAACCTTAACACAACTTAAGAGGGCTGAGTTCACTTCCATCATGCACGTTATATTGACGCAACGGCTTTCCGCCTTTTCTTCGCAACATGATTGGGAAACGCTTTAGCAGTATGATGACTTAATGCCACACTTATATGGGGAAAACAACTTTTTACTGCTCTCTTCGTCAATTGCACTGCGCAATCCTGACAACAGGGTGGAGGTAACCGCTAATTTGGGCCAATTTCTTTAAAAAAAAGTACCCTGAAAAAGCAGAAAAATGACTGGTAATCATCAGAGAACCGTAAGAAAGTACAAATCTCCTCCTGCCGTTGTCGCCCCTCGAGAACTTGATGGGCCTCAGGCAGTTTGATTTTCCAGAGACCGGACCGAGGGAAATCAAGTCGTACCTCGGTCCTGTAAAGAAGTACTTTGAGTGCGTGAATGCATAGCGGGTGTTTCATGAACAGGTACATTAATCGATGCTTGCAACAAAACAGCGTATTATTAACTGAGCAAATATGACACACCCAGAAAGTCGACAATTCAGACTTTCTTTGAAGCCACTTTTTTGCCGTAAAAGATATTCATATTATTTCTGAGGACTTCTGAAAAACAATGAAGCAGATATGGCAGCTGAGACACTGCACTTCTTACGCCAAGTAAACGCATTCGAATTGATCAAGAAAGCGAATGATGAAGAACAGGGGCTCAACACTCCACGTCTGTGAACAATTTACCAAAGAAATGTCGCTCAAAATCTATCTATTTTCTATCTATCTCTCTCTATAAAGCGCTAGGACTGTCTGTCTGTCTGTCTGCAGAAGCCAAGTCATACTGTCTCTTCCTGGTACTTTTGACTCAGCCTAGCCAGCTAGACCAAGATGGACTGCCATGGGTCTCATTGGCATGGATCAAGTGCGACTACAAGGTAAGACAAATTGATCATTGACCCAGCTCATCATGGATGAATCTGTCATTAAGTCAATTTTCAAGCAAAAGAAAGCTTCCCTGTGCAACTTCAAGGTAGAACAAAACATCTCCACCCTCTTCATCGCTCTCAAGCTCGCTCTCCAACTCGTTCACTGATTTTATTTCACCTTTCACTTATTCGTCTAGGTCTCATGAAGGTCATATAGTCGGTGACCTTTTTGTCCTCACAGTTGTCTCTTTTCCCACCCAGCGAAGCGGGTGCGATGTGCTAGACTTTTTTAAATGTCTGATGAACCGTGGAGAGTGCAGCTGCTTCTTGTCCATCTTACTGAAGTAGCAACATTCTGAATGTTGACTTGTTCTTGACGTCTTCTCCAATGCACAAATGCTTTTACTAAACAATGCTCTAAAAAGTGTGAAGGGAAGCATTGTTGTATTGTCGGTGTTTCTTATCTTATGAAACACCGGGCATACACAGGGTGGGGCACCTGATATGGAACACTCGAGCGACGTCATTTATAATTTTTGACTGTATTGACCCACAGAAATGGCGCACCCATTTTTAGAACCGAGGAATCTCCTTTAAAACTGCAGCGATACAGGCTCATTACTTCAAAATATTGGGGCAGAATTAAGGCCAAAAAGTTGGCCCTAAATGGTCAATATTTTGCAAGGCCGTAACTTTTGACTCGATTGAGCTGCAGACGTGGTTCACCCTTCCGTAGAAACCTGCGACTCTCCTCTCAAACCAAACTGAAATTCACCTTTACTCAAGGACCCTTCAACTATTCACAATATCGACACTTCCGAATTGTTGCATATTAAGCCTCGTCCCCCGCGTAAGCAAGAAGATCGCCTATAAGAAAATAGATGCGAGCAGAAAACAAGCATTAACACTCCAAATTTCCATGTACGGAGCAGGTGAGGTATAAGGAAACCTAATCAGGCTTGTGCAGGGAGATCTCTAGGTATTTCCACCATTTTTGCTACGTAATGCTCGTGTAAATCACCTCAGGTCCATGGAACGTATGATCATAAATAAAAAATACTGGGATTCGTGGATGAAGACCTTGGCTGACATGGAGCCGAACCACCACAAGAGGACGTACCAGATCCTGTGGGCAGAGCAGTGACCGGGGTCTTAGCCGGCGTCGTGGCCGAGACCGACGTGCCAAGTCGTCAGGACCAAAATTACCTAAATACTGTACAGTATTTCTTACATGAAATGGCTCAGCCCCAAAGGAGAGTACCTTTGGGCTAATTTAGACGGAAGAGATTCCAAACCTTCATCACAAGAATTTTGGGCTTTTGAGCGTACGTGGACTCCCTGTACTCACTCAGACATGTACATGGCGCGTGGAAAGTAGAGCTCCCACACAAAAAAGTTTTATTTGTTGCTTTGCGCTTAAGGTTTCTTGAGGTAAATGATGTGGCTTCGAAGATTAGGCTGTTCCCACAAGCAAAACAAAAACAAAGAGCCACATGTTGAAGCTCTTCTCATCAAGATGGACAGTCTCAGGCTGCGCATCGTTGATGCAGTTTGCCATGGTGAGAGAGTATGTGCTGTTGCTGCCACGTTTAGGGTGGTCCGAAGCACAGTGAGGCGCATCATGATAGAGTGGAGGGAGACTGGGTGTGTCAAAAACCTCCCCAAGTTGGGTAGGCCCAGGTCTGTGACCACAGGAGAGTTTAAGACAATTGTGGAGGGTGAGTTTGAGGACAAGCCTGTGACATCAGTTCATGAGTTGGCCAGAGACATGGGTGCGAGCGACTATTCTGTGAGGAAGGCAGTAAAGGCATTGGGCTTCAAGTCAAGGATAGTTCCAAAGGTTCCTCTCCTCACAAAGGCAACCAAGCTGAAGTGTGTTTCCTGTTGCAAGAAGATTGTGAATTCAATGAAGGAAGGCCGCAACAAGGACAAGAGGATTCTGTTCAGTAACGAAAAATTCTTCCAAGTGGACGGGGTAACAAACAGAAGATATACTCAGTAAGTGGTGAGGGCGAAGCCTGAGGATGTGGACGATCAAGTTAGTGAATGAAACAAAGCATGTTCAGGGCATCATGGTCTTGGACATTGTTGCATCTGATGGCCGCCAAGCAACTCTCATTTTCATCCCAAAAGGTTTGAAAGTGAACCAGCCGAGATACAGGGACCTGGTGGCCAAGAATATCATCCCCTGGATCAGGGCAAACTTCCCCAATGGTGATCACATCTTTCAACAAGTTTCAAACATTTTTCAAGACTAGTGACATATTCTTCAACTGAGCAACTTCAAATTTTCAGGATTTGATGCATTGGCAGTTTTGTGGCAGTTCCATAAAGTTCAGGACACTGACTTGACAAAGAATAGCTTGGGGCGGTTCTATAGTCGTAGAAGAAGCTGTGGTTTTTGCTTTTCTAGAGTTTCATTGTGGCCAACATACGTCTAGAACTCCTTTCCTCGCACCCTGTAGGTCGCAGAGAGTCGAGCTGAATAGGCAGAAGAAGAAGCTCTGTCAAACATCAGCAAATTACCAGGATGTCACGATAGCTTCATCCAGTTGCAGGCGTAAAAGTCAAATCGTCGTCATTGAAACTCTTTCTATTTAGTCTCAAGCTGATGGGAAAGCTACAAAGAACAATTATGCAAATTATTCCGGGGGCTGCCAAGAAAATGTTTCGTGGACGTTGAGAAAAAGGTCTCGTCTAAGTCTACCCTGTTGAGGTTTAGGCAGACAAAGCTTATTTGCAGATGCAGCATTCACTCCCACCGTCTCGAGGCCGTTACTGTACCTTAACCAGGCACTACTGTGCTTCTTCCTGTCCGTGATTGTCATTACGGTGCTATTAACCCTTTCGCCGTCCAGAATGTCCCGTTATCCCTCGGGCTCTCAAAAAGCCTTTTAGGAGGCCCCCCAAGAGTAGAGACTTCTTCGGTTCTCTTGTCCCCTTTGTAAGTAGCCCAGTGTGTCCACTGGTCTTAATTAAAATCGATGTCACTGATGTCACTGTAGTATGCCTCACTTGTACAGTCGACCCCCAATATAGTCAACCTGCCCGTTGGCACCAAAAAGTTGACCATATCTGAGGTCCACTTTTTGAGACCAGATCTGTTGTTTGACCATAATTACCTTTATCTGTACAATTATTGCGTGCACAGATACTGTTTTTTCTGTCAACTTAAGCAAAGTAATCACTGACTTTGGTTTGCCTCAACATTGCTGCATTCTGTCGCAGGCTCCAATGTGCAACAGAGCACCATGAACTGAGTTTCAGGAGCCCGACATCTGAAAGTACTTCTAATAATCTCAAGTGCTGCCAGCACTTCACAAGGGGCAAAAAATGCTGGCCTGGACCATCCTCTTCATCTTCCTCAGTCCAGATGACCCAAACAGACTGTATTGCCGCATTCAAGAGCAGGGCTATCATTTAAATTCCTGTCCCTGACTGCAGCTCTTATTTGAGAGAGGGCTTTATTCAAGGGCAGCTCTTCGTTTTGTTGGACGTCCCCAGAATTTTTTTAGTTATTATTGTAATCATCCACCATCAATACATCGAGGCTCAAATCAGTATCGTCTGTCACAAGCATGGCAGCCTCATCATTATCCTCATCTTCTGTGTGCTCATCAGCAAGACTCTCATGAGCTTGTTCCCAAAGTTTCTTGACCTGGGGAGATATTCTATGAAATTCTGATTGAAAACTTTTGAAGTACAGGAGTGAGAGGATGACAATGATGTGAGTGCGAGGACAAGAGAATCATATTGAAAGGAATGCACCAGGTTGATCTACTCTTGCAGTGCGGCTCTTATTTGCAAATTATGCCTTGGATGTGCGGGCCTTATTCAAGGGTGGCTCTTAAATGCGACAGTATGGTATTCGAAATTGACTATAATGGAGATGGCAAAAGTGGAACCTGACTGCGTCGGATGTTTTTATGCAGTAAAAATTCCATCAGCAAAGGGAAAGTTGACTATGCTGAGGTTGTTGACGATAGCGGAGGTGACTATATTGGAAGTCAACTGTATGTTGGACATTTCTAGGACGAGACACAGATAACTTTGTTGTAGCTCATCACATTAACTGGGAATATTGTAAATGCTGTATTTATAGCCCTCTCCAAGCATCCCCATTCCACCCGAAGACGTTGAAAAACAATCTCCCTGCGGGATTAATATGACATTAGTCACAAAACGTCCTTCCCAATTGATGGCGAGGTACTGAGCAAGGCAAACAAAGCGGGCGAGTTCTTAGAGAACAACCACGCTATCTCAATCCCCAATGCGTCTCAGCTGCGCTAGAAGCAATTGGCTTCGGAGACGTACCAAATGAGATGAAAAGGGGCGCATGTGGATCAGTGCAGGCTGGGGGGGGGGGGAAACTAACCAATATCGAGCACTGGCGTAGGGGGTCTGCGATGCTGGGCACAGGTGCAGCTACCCAAGGGCCCTCGACCTTTCTGTAGGGATGGCAGCAGGCTCTCTTTCCATGGGCTGGGCTGAGCAAACCCTCAGTGTGGCTCACTACATTTGCTCAGATCCAAGCCCAGAACAGTTCACAACTGCTTCGTGCTGCTTCTGCCCGGATCTGAGCCCAACCCAGTTCACTCCTCTTCTGGCAAGTAGATCTTCCAACCTGCATGTTGACCTCAAATTAGTCTTAAATTCCACCTTCAACCCCTTTTGGTTACTCCACAGATGCAAAGGATCCTTCATTCCAAGTTTGCTCAGGATCAGATCGCTTGTTTGTTTCTGTGTTTGCTTTGTTTCCCACAGGAAACAAACACAGTTGATTATACTCATATTAGGCGAGCCCATCTTTATCTCTTCCTGCCTGCTATATTTGTTGCAAGACTCCATTGGAAGATATTCTAGTCCAACGGGACGAAGAACTATTTATTTTTTGCGCAGGGTACAGAAGGACGTTAAAGTCGGCATTTCAACTTTGATGCGGACCTGCTTAGTTGCTTTACTAAAACTTCATTGCCAGAAGGGGGGGTGTCAAAAAATTCTTTTGAAAACTATTTGACTCAATCTTCACAATGGGGCACCAGGTGACAATCCTAACATGCACTCAGCAACCCTCCAAAACTTTCATTTCTGGTCTAGCCTGAAGTATATTATCCCCCTCAGTGCTTGGTCAACTTTTACGCACCGAAAAGGTCTTCACTGAGGCCCTTCTGAGCACGCCACGATGGGCAAAGGCCACTGTTTGCTAAGCCCCGGTATGACCTGAGCATGCTCAACTATCAGTGTCTGTATTGGGAGAACATCCAGCGCGGACCAAAGCATTTGGCAGACAAACGGCGCAACTTTATTGAAGGCAATTCAGCTACAGCATTACAGACCTTGCCCTAGGCGGTTTCAGTGCGAAGGTACTTGTAGTTCCCGAGAGAGAGACAAAGATATCGATGTCGTCTCCATGTACTGAAGTCCCTCAGCACTTTAAAATTGCACGATGCCGAAATCAATATCGATGCATCGCACGCGCTTAGTCTTTTTTCTCGGCTGTAAGCGGCAAATCTTCTTTTCCTGGCCCAAAAAGTGTAAAAAATATTTGTTCATTTTCTTCAGTCTCAGCTTCAGCATCTTAGAGGTAGGCCAAAATCTTCAATTTTCGAAAATACATACTGATGTGCGAATTTCTTTGCGTGTCAGTGGTGATGGTCCACGCTTTCGCATACCACTGAGGCTGTCACATCGCGAACATTGACGAGAGAAGAGAACTCGAGATTGTCCCAATCTCGTCGCACCTCGCAAATTTTATCTAGGTTGTGGTGTACGAGACAGATTCTTTTCTTCACCCTCAGAATGTCTTCATTCGTTCCTCTTTGAGGCAGGCAATTTTTTTTGCCATGTGGAGCGGGAAAAGTTGCAACTAGTTCTCAAAGAGCTTCTTCCGACGTCGGGCAAAAATGATGCATATTTAGGGGATAGGATATATGCACATAGTGACTCAGTGCTGTGGTGAGGTCAGGGGTGCCAGAGGTGCGGGGGCTCTGAATCGTTCATCTTTTGTATCTTGTCCCTGCGGAGGGGACCTTAAGGATAAAAGAGTTCATCCCCCAGTTTCATTATAACCCTTTATTACCACCTTGTGTGTAGTGATGTCAGCGAGTCACACTTGACTTGCAAAGCCTTACGAGTCAAGCTAGGGCGGGCCCGACTCGATTCAAAGTCAGTTCTCAGACTGTGCAAGGCTAAAAGTTTTAAAGTTGCACTAAGTCACATTTGAAGGACGCCAAGTAATGAAATGGGTCCTGAATTATGAGCCGTTTCAAGGTATTTCGTTCAAGCAGTGAAAATCAAAAGTCGTATTTCAGGCTCTCCAGGTGAACGCCATTAATCCGAGTCTTTAATCGACCGGTGAATTGATCAAATCGATTAATCTTCGTATCATCAGTTATACTTTATTGTGATAAGCGTTAACGCGACGACTGCGAACTCAAAATGCTGCGGAGAAAAGCCAGAATATCGGAAGCACTGTCATTTTAGCCTTGTTCGGTTCTTGGAGAGAAGCTCGCTAGTGCAGCTGAAAGTCCTTTCAATTTCTGTGGAGCCAGGAGAGAATGAGCAGGGGCCTTGAACAGTCTTTGCAAGCAACTGAGGTATCATCTGTGCGTTTCAACGCTGCCATCGCAGTCTTGAGTAATTCCAGAACAGCTCCTGATTCACAATTAAGCAGCCCTTTAGTCTTAGGCCCTCTGTGGCTTCTGGCAAGAAAGTGCTTTTAGCAGTATAGTATTTCACTGTTCTCTCCATGCAAATTAGTCCATTTGACTGCACCTAAGAGATCAAACAAATGCACTACCTTTGGAAAAAAGTTAGGTGATCGATTAATCGTTGGGAACACTGAGAATGAATTGCACTTTAGCACTTGCCAGCTCGACTCGTGATTCGACTCGTCTTCAGCTGTTTTGACATCACTGCTTGTCTTGTGGTTCATCTTGTCAGCCGTCTCGTCCTTTTTTGGAATGAATTTCTATTGCGTCATTTCATTTCATCTCGAAATTTGCGATCTCTTTTTTAGGGTGGGTATGAATATTACCCATTTTCTTTCTCAGAGATTCGTATGCATGACAACAAGCTCAAGATATTACAGTGTACAGATAGTACAGTATACTCCTTACATGCAGATTTCTCCAAGTACCAGCCTTCTGATAAGGGACTTTGAGGCAAAGTGGAGAGACATCATACATGGTACTCAGATTTGGAGAAATTCCAATGCCAAGAGGCTCTTTGAATGTCAATTAGATTTCCTCGTTGTTGGTGATTCTCCATATCCCATTTCCTGGCACCTTATGAAAACCACTTAAGGACACTCCAAGTTGTGATCATTGGAGGCTCAACGAGGCATTATTAAGTGGAATTCGCACTCTATATGCAGAAAATGTGATCTGTATTAGGAGTGGATGTGGGACTGAGAACAAAGCTGGCAACGTCAATTGCGATCGCTTGAGCTACTGGGATCGTGCACAATCCTACTGTCTTGCTTGAGGATTCAAGTCCTGAAGATGAAAACTGCTCTTACTGAGCAGGAACAGCAGCGGCTGCAGGATGAAGGTGATGAGAGTGACCATGCTCAGCCACTCCATAGATTGGCCACTCAAGCTCAGGGACAGGAAGCTGAAAGGACATTTTACCCCAATTTTGTAGAAATGATAAAAAAACAGAATCTTATATTCGGTGTGGACCAGAAGTCACTACCATCAGTTTCACAGGACCTATAGAGGCGAGATTGGTGGCTATGGAAGGAGGACATTCAAAACCTTCAGTGTTAATAACCAAAACCAACTGCGAGGATGAATCATACCTGCCGGAGGAAAAAAACTTGAAAATGTCCTTTTTTGTGGGAAGTTTTTTGAAATTATGGGAAGCAATGATTTCGGAATGTCTTTGAGGAAGAACTTCCTCCTCCTTTTCAGTGTTTGTCTGTGAGTAGGTGTGTCGATTTGCAGCTGTACCAGGTTTTGCGTCGCATGGAGCGCATGGTGGCAGACAGAGACAAATGGTTGAACACATATGGCGCTTTATGTTTTTGATCACCTCCCTACCCAACAAAGTGGGTAACACGTGAGGTCTATTATGAAACGCTTCCTGGTTGCTCTGGCCTTGTACAGAAAGTAGTCTTGCTATTGCCATTTGTTATAGAATGCTGTGGTCAGTTCCACTCAGATGGATGACATGATTCCCAACGTCCACCAGATCCCAGAGGAATTGCTGCCACTTACTTCGATGTATTTCACTTGCTCACTTGTGCTCGACTTTCTCCATTTCATGATAATCCTTCTCCCAGACATGCTTTTCCCTCTCAAACTCCATTGCCTACATGTCTCTGGCCTTCTTATGCACTTAAAGCTCAGGGTAGAGTATGTTCTCCTTGGCCTTCAGCTGCTATTGCTCTTTCGTTGTCTCCAAAGGCGTGGATGAAGTGTCTATAACTTACATGATGACCGAGCACAACTTGTCAGTCAGGGGACCAGCGGTGGGTGCAGGGATGGCAGCGGCAGTCGCCCTCGCAGTGGTGGAAGCAACAGGCATGGATTCTTCTCTTTGGAGGGCTCTGTCCAGCAATTTATCACGACTTCCATCCAATTCAGTCTGGATCGTCTCACGAAGGTCTACTGTCTCAGGTAACTTTTATATCATACTAGCGTTCACGCACTCCCCACGTTGTTGGGAGGAATAAATATAAAGCGCTGTGCATGTGTCTGTCTGTCTATCTGTATGCTGCTGCGCGAAATATGGTAATCGGATGCTGACAGACACGCACAATCAGCCGCCAAGATCAGCCGCCAAGATCAGCC
>JAAUXU010088990.1_pt1 | contig 18760 bp, 13 predicted proteins | sample 7278151 | NCBI WGS metagenome assembly JAAUXU01 (sample SAMN14350113, study PRJNA611818) | marine sediment metagenome | isolation source: surface marine sediment (1.8m) | place: French Polynesia: Moorea | collected 2018-08 | reverse complement strand
GCTAGGTTCTGTGAGGGGGATGAAAAAAGCAAGACAGAGTGTGAGAGGGTGACTACTCAACAAGTAAACAAAACGCATCGCCGACAGTCAGCAATTCTCGGCCTCATCGTCTTGAGTCCAATCAGGTGTGCCTTCTCTCACTATTGCTGATGATGATCTGCTCTGCCTTCTCCCCCATGATGAGATTCCGGCCGTTTTGATCGTCCTCAGGAGTAGTGAGATAAGGCAGTCCAGAGCTTTGCAGACCAGATGGTTGTCATCAGAAGTATTGATGGGATAAGGCCAAGAATTGCCAACTGTCAGCGATGCATTTTGTTTGCTTGCTCTATCTCTATCTCTATTTCTATCCAGTCAACAGTCATGGCCACGCAGTCGTGACCAAGTGGGCGTCAAGCATTAATGACCTTACTTAATTTTTTAAAGACCTTAAATTTGCGTCCATCCTGCCAGAAAAATGAGCGTTTCTAGAGCAAGTGTGCAAAACTGATCGGGTTTTTTTTTAGGAAAGTCACACTTTTTCATGCAGGGACGAACAACTCGTGTGCGCCAAATTCGGTCAAAAGTTATGAAAGATCGAATGACGTCGGCTGAGTGTCTCAATTCTCAAAGATACCTCTGTCAGTATGGTCATCAGGCGATCGCCATTAACGGCACATACCAGGGTAGAGTTGGTCTGGCCACCACTTTTTCCCGAGTTATTGACATATAAATATATTCCCGTTGTGTTCTGCACAACTCACATGATACAATTCTTGGCGTATATAAAATGTTGGCCAAAAGGTGCTGCATCTCCTGCAGTGGTAGCTTCTTTAGTGGAATCTGCGGCTGAAATTGGTCGTTCAGATATTGCTGGTCAAGATCCAGCATCATGAGCGACTTTGTTACTGCCCAAGTGGATGCAATGGCGCTCAAAGTGTTCCCATCAATGGTTGTCGCCACGGCAAAATGCTAGGTTTTTCATCTTTTTTTTAAACTTTCTGGGGGGTTCCGCGGCTTAATCCGGGGGGGGGGGATGTCACGAGCCCGAAACCTTAAGTTCTTGAGCAAGCTCCCAGAATTGCTAGACTGTGCGAGAGCAAAGGAAGAACCTCGTAAAAATGGAGTCGAGCCTCGACCTTGTTGAGCTTGCCCATAGTGGCGTCGAGCCTTTAAGCTTGGAGCCTGGTTCATTCCACCCCTCGATCGAAGGAAGAACATACAAGAACAGATCCAAGCGAACGTGAGGTTTTAAGAGCGAAGCACATCCGGGGGAGGTGTCCCCCCCACCTTGGGAAGGGCCGATCTCCCTGGGAAGTTTCAGCTAATATTCATAAAAACTGTCCAAAAACGTGATCAATGATGCATTTTGTCCTCTCGTTCTCTATGGGTTATTGCACCTTGAGCGCTCTAACATCAAAATGGGCAGTCCCAACGTCGTCCTGGTTCTGGATCTTGGGTCTCAGTATCTGGATGACTGATTTCACGTAAAGGTTCAAAGGTTTCAGTGCAGCACCCGCCTGCAAGTCTTCTCCCCGAAAAGTACTTACGCCAAGGACTGCACCGGTGTATACGTACAGTGCACAGTACACAGGGTACTGAACCTGAACGTTTACTGACCGAGAAGAAAACACTTTCCAGAAAGGTTGACTGGAGAGGTTAGAACAGAATTCGCGTTAGTTTTGACATTGCCTGTTCTTTTAACCGTGTTTGCTTCAAGGCCCTTAATAAGTCTTTTACATGACAGAAAGTCGTTATTTCGACAGGAAGAAAAAGTCACACATTGTTATTGAAAGTCGGAAGCCCCTTACTCGTTGCTGTAGATGAACTGAATGTAGCACTCGTTGTCCGGCACCTTCCTCTCGCCCTCGATGTGCGGCCACGCGATGATCCAGGGCGGCCACATGACTGCCGACAGGGCCCACGCCGAGAAGATCATGAGCGCGGCCTTGCTCGTCGTCCGCCGGGCGCGGTAAGTTAACGGACGAGTGACGGAGAAGTAGCGGTCAAAACTGTAGGTTAGAATAAGTGACGACCAAGGCCCTTGTTCCATTTTTTGTATGACTTGCGATATGTGCCACACAAGGGTGGACCGACCGTCGTACCCTCCTTCCCTCACCCCCTATAAAAACATCACTACTTGACATACGTGTGAGTGATATCCTTAATCCGACCGAGACATAGTAAATGCATCCTCAGGGAGCCCATTTTGCACTCATACCAGGTGGCCCCAAAAAGTTAGGTTTAGCACGGCCAAGTGCGTAAGTTGCAAAAAACTCTTCAGAGCCTTTGTCCTTTAGACCCAAAGGCTCGGCTTTAGCAGCTGAAAGGACCGACTTGAGGCAAGATATAATGCTGGTGATCCTTAGGAAAGAAAGAGTCGACGCTACTTGCTTAGGAAATGCCCAATTGGCCTCTTTTTGAGCGGGAAAGATCTGAACAGATGTCCAAGTTACACATTCCATATCCGTATATGGTTTTTCCTTCTATTTCTCCCAACTCTGTCCTGGCCCATGGATCGATCAGGACCAAGTGTTGGGAGAAGTACAGTGGAACTTCCATACAGTAAAGATTCTCTATAGAGTAACGACTGCACTGCTTACCAATTTTTTCCCTTCACAAAAGAACCGACCCCCGTTACAGAACTGACCTCGATAGATCAACTAGAGGCTAACTTCACTGCAGTGAAAGCCTGATAATTTCGTCATCGGTTTCTACGCGAAATTTCGTTGAGTCAAAATTTTCAAGTCCCGATCTTTTTCTGAAAATGTTGTAGTGTATTACATATGCGGACGATACAGAGCTTACAATAAGCACTGCTTTGAGGCTATACTGGTGATTTTCGTTACAAATTCTGCTGAACTCAAAATGTATGTATGATGTCAATACTGTAAGAAAAGCCTTTTTACGGTACAGCATTTCTAGTGTACTTGTGCTTTTGTTAAGGACCTTCAAGTTTGCGATTGTGATTTTCTTTGTCAAATAACTTTGAGCAAAAAGTGAATAGAGCCATTTATGTTGCTCTTAAATAGTCTACAATAGAGAATTTCTTTTCATGGAGAATGATCCAATCTAGTGCCAAATTTTCGTCGTACAATTGAGAGCGTAAAATCTCGTAGAAATGTACAGTTCTCAGGACATACATTGAATGTACGCGTCGGTCAATAAGTCTTAGGTCAATTTTTCCAGGTTCCACGAAGGACGCATTTTCCGGCTTGCACTCACTATGAAAGTTCCACTATATTTGGAATGCTGACAGCAAGGTGAAACTTTTGCATTTGTGACTTTGCATGGCTTATACGATGTCACAAAGCGCGATACTGTACAAATGACCCCAACACAGGACGTGCTCCATAATGCTCAGGACTTTTTTGTAGTAACGTACAATTGCACAATGAGGTGAAGCTTTCTTCAGGATTTAACAAAAATGTCGCCCACCCGGAGGGGCGGTTTGGATCCCGCTTGTATCAATAAAGGTGACAGAAACGGTTAATAGGGGGCTTCTGCTTGGACCTGCCGCAGAGTTGCAGCCCCGCGTGCCCACTTCTGGGGGGACCCAATCCCCAAAAGTAGGGTAATTGGTCTACCACGACTGTTATTTCGGTCTGTGGAGACCGAGCAGATTCGGATATTTATCTTTCCAAATTATCCATGAATCAATTGCACACATGAGGGAAGAGTAATTGAGGCATGAATCTGCTAGCGCGTAGTCAACTTGACTTCTCTCCATCATTCTCAAGCAAGGGACACAGCTCAAATGCCGGTGAGTGATCCTTGGCAAAAAATTTGCATAAGTCCTCAAGTCCTGCTTATTCGCCTAGTATCAAACAGAATGTCGCTTACCTGATAACTAGTAGATTGAGCACTGAGGCGTTGGAGGCGAGGTAGTCGACGGACAGCCACGAGTCACAGACAGTCCTGCCTAACGTCCACTCCTGCTGAATGATGAGGGCCGTGAACAGGGGCATGGAGATGGCGCCTATGATCACGTCTGCCACTGCCAGCGAGAAGAGGAAGTAGTTGGAGATCGTCTGGAGCTGCTTGTCCATCTTGAAGCTGACCATGACCATGACATTGCCGGCGATGGTGACCAGGCTGAGTGCACCCGCGGAGAGGCCGATCAGGGCAGCCTGGAAGCCCTCATACGGCGCGATGTCCGAGGTGGCGTTGGTCGAGTTGTTTATCATCGCCCCCTGAAAGAAAGATGAACCCTGTTACGACTTATTTGACGTGACGTAACGTTGGCCCACTGACATGACTCCGTGAAGTCACACGGCCACCCTGTCATATTTTTGCGACATATCTTATACCTGCTCTGGTCACTCACAATGGACGAGGCCCAAGCGGGTTTATTTGGCACAAGTAGCGTACAAGAAGTTGCTCTTAAGACCGTGAGAGATGCTTGGCCTGGGCCAAGCAGACTGTGCCTCCTGTTTATGCACTGTATGCGTGAGGTGTCACTTACATAAGTAAATGTGGCAAGACTCCACTAGCCTTAAAAGGGACTACATTTAGTATGCATACATAAATTGCCTACTTGTACCTGCGTAATACGCACATTTTCGCACCGGACACGTTTGCATGCCACGAAAATCTGCTAGAATCCACCCATTCTCACTTCGGGGCAACGGCCCAAAAAAATCTATGTTGGTCACGGAGAGGGGCGCGATCATCTTGATAGACATGAACTCCGACTGTACGTCGGAAGTGCTGCTGACGACGCGGGCGCTTACCTGGACAGAAAAGTTCAAGATCGCGGAGATGTTTCAAGGCATGATGCACACGCACACGCGAGGAGTTCTCACATGTGGCGGCGTTTTGTCAAGAAGAGCATCGCTTTCTGCTCTCCTGAAATGCGTGAGGTAAAAAAAGTCAAGAAAAAGGAGCATCAGCCTGAGGCGCTTCAATCAAGCTGTAACCATGCTTCCTGACATTAAAGCTTCTGCGTGCTTCAGTCCAATCTCTACGACGCAATTTCTTCACAGCCTTGGCAGTGTCTTTTTGCTGGTGTTTAACTTTTGTTTGGCTCATATGCAACAATAGGTGCACGCACGCCCTTTTTCAGCTTTTTTAGCTCGTCGCATAAACAAACAGGAAACACGCGTGCGCACGAAAGACTCTATACTGTATAGAAGAATTGTTGTTGCTCCTTTAGAGGACACAACACAGCGTCGTCGCCGCCGTCCAGCGCGCCAAAGTCAGCTCAGTTGACCTCTGCCCTCACGCTCATGATGATCTGCCCAAAGTGGTGCTTCTTGGGCAGCGCTCAACGATCACACATCTACGAGTAGATCAATCTATGTGCTGTGGAGGATAACTAAAGAGAAAATGGAGGACGTGAGCACGTGGAGAAGGGCTTCAGGATGGAGAGAGAGAAGGGGGAGATGTGAGATGGGTCGTCGACCGTTCTAGTTTTTGACTCATACGGTTAACATTTTCGCGCTGTCAGTACAGAGGAACCTCTTGAAAAAAGTAGGCTTGAGGCAGAAGGATTTGGAGTTGTCCTTAGCCAGAGGTTCCACTGCACGTCACGTGCTGTATAAGTTCAAAGAAATCATAGTGCGACACTTTTATTATTCTGACCCGGCACTTCTTTGTTGATATTGTGTATGTATGTATATACACTTGTTACCCATATACATAGTATTTACGGTTCACCCTTCTACGTGCCCACCTGACACATGAAGGCTTTCTTGAGATGGAGATTGGAAAAGTGTAACTAAAGGCGTTTGTTTGTCTAGCACAGCCAAGTTCAAGACAGCGATTCTTCTAGGCGAGAAAGACATGTTTTCTGGCTCTTAATATCGTGGGAGTTTCAACGAGAAATGACCACTATTTGAGAGAAACTTTCTAGATATATCCCTTCCTCTGGTGGCTGCCAATGAAGTCACCAGAGGGCCCATCCGTTTTCTCTCTCTTGCATTAATATAATGTCTGCTTTCTTCAGAGGCCCATAATGCCCAGGGCCTGCAGGGCATCGAGCACTGCGAATGCAGCGTGAGCCGCTAAATTCGGCCCGATCTTTGGGAAGCCCTGGCAGTATAGAAAGTTTGACGAGCACTGTCTGGCTTATTATGTTAATAGATTTCTGGCTCAGAGTGTCCGTAAAGCTTGCCAGCCCAATAAGCAGCTAAGCAACTGAGCAGAAAGAGAACTTCTGTCGCCCATTACAGGGTGTCCAAGCAACGAATTTTCCCCCACGCTAAGCGGGCTGATGCCATGCCAGGATGAGAAGGCATTTTCGCCGACTTGCAGCACCCTGTAGTTCGCGCGTGGCGGAAGTCATTGTTGCATTGCTTGCTCATTGTACTGCACGCGTGGGAGTCTTCAAAATGCAGAGTCTCTCTCTCCTCGGAGTGACTCCCTGTAGCTACTCGGTGAAATGAAAGTTTATTCTGCATATATCAGCAACATCTTTCCTGGATTTCTTCGCGCAGATTGTTTGCAAACAAATTACCATAGGCAAAAAAACTATTGGGGTAATTCTTGAGGCACCCCAAAAAATGTGGGCTGCCTAATATCATACGACCAAACTAATTATGCCATAAGGTCTGCAAAGGATGCAATAAGATGCCATATCTTACTTCTCCTTGAGTTACAACAGGGAGACAGAAATTCTCCTCTGAAGTCAAAATAAGAATGGGAAGAGTCAAGAAGAAAAGAATCCCTTTTAAGCCTCAAGTGGCAGCCAAGCTAAGGCATCACAAGGCCAAAGTGTGTGCGTGCGTGCGCGCGCGTGCACGCAGCCTGGGTACCAACTTAGGTGCACAAAGTCGCTCGACTGGCGCCGGTTTAGTTCAAGAGCGCTCATGGAAGGCCGCTGTTGCACTGAGCGGATTTTGCTGGTGATGTGGGCTGTGTCCAACTCTGTCCAGTGTAAGTGCGCCCTTAGGATACAAAAGCAGCAGCAGACGAATTCCAGCTGAGGCAGGGGAAAAGTAATCTACACTTTTACAAATATGGTATTCTCACAAGGTCCAACCGGATATCTTCATGCTAAGAGTGCGACTTAAAAATGAACGATAGTCTTCTTTGTTTTAAAGGTCTGACTTAAAGTTTGAACCTTGATGTTTTTCATGCTTGGGGAGGAATTTCCATCAACATGTGCGAGGCAATGAAGAATGCGTGAGTTATGGAACTCGAGGAGACACTTCATTGGTGTACATGCGCATGCACGCACGCACGCACACTTAGACTATGCAGTCCACCTCAATCTACGAAGTCCCAACGAACCTTTTTGGGCCTGACCTTTTCAGACAGGAGAAAAACCTGACAGATCCACATGGAGTCTCCAACTTTCTGTGAAAAGGAATGGAACACACGCACGCTCACGCACGCACTCTTTATCCACCACTTTCTTTTTAGCTGCCTGCGGTCAATGCATCATTCTGCAGATGGTTTCTTGGCTCCAGTTCATTTTTTTCTGCCCACCTTTTGTATACAACAAATAATCTCTGCAGTGGAAAGTTGCGGTGTCGCAGGTTTATTGAATTGCAGCACTTTAAGATTGCGTAAATGAGGGCGCGTTTAATCCAGCACACTTAGGTGCAGTCACGCGGGTGCCGAAGGAAGACGGCCCAATTTTTGCTCACCGAACTGGGCCTTAACAGCGACAACATTTCGCTGTCAAGTCCGAAGCTTAATTTCCTTTTTGTTCCAGAAGGCTCCACATGCAGAAAGCAGAACGTGCCAGTGAAAGGGCGCGTCTGCACTCACACACTTTTTGCCGCCGACCTCGTCCGACGCTCTTCATGAGTGACGGAGAAGGAAACACAGAAGGCACAAGAAATTGTGCAACATCAGAAGGTACTTCTCATTTCCCCCCTCCAAAAAAAGGCCCCTTCTGCGCGTACAACGTTCACAGCGTCTCTTAATAACTTACACCTGTCAATGGCTGATAACTTTCAAAGGACTTTCGGTGGAAAAGTCGAACAGCACCGACGCTTTCGACGCCGCCACTCCGATCGTGACGTCGCCGCGGCCTCCGACAGCGCGCCCACGCTCTTCGCAGGCCGCTCAGGAGATTAAGGTGTGACGTCTCTGACGCTGCCAGAGGCAACCCTGCAAAGACTGCATCTCATTCGCTTGACGGATAATTCTGCCCTTCGCCTGCAGATATGCGATGCCAGACAATGGAGGTGAGAGCGATTGGACGACAGGTGCAGACGTACCCAATTGCACGCAGTGCTCATCTCTCTCTTTTATCAAGTTTCCGCGCCACCGTGATCGAATTGAGCAGAACAGGAAAATGGGCATCCATTCTCCAATAGCTCTATTTGAAGGATCGATCGATTCTTTCATGTGTTTTTTACTGAAGAAGGTGAAGGACGCTTCTTCCAAATTGCCTGGGCTCTCTTTCAATAGAGACTTTCAGATATTTGAGTGCCATTCTTCTCTCGACCCCTGGCGCACACACGCACACACACGTGCTAACTCACCCACACAAGCTCAGCACAACACACGCACGGACGCACATACGCTCATACAAGCTCTCCACTCCACGCGCACGCGCATGTACTCAAGCTTTGCGCTACACACGCACGCACAAGCCTTGCACTGCTCACGCGCGCACGTGCATCAAGAGGGAGTAAAGCCAGATTGATCCCTCCTAGTCCACGTACGTACGTTGGAACATGGGGAGGCAATGAAGCGAGTGGAGATCCGTATATAGATCACTGAAGCTCTCCCTACAGCGTGAGCCACAAAAAGACGAACAAGTCCGATGGTGCATCATAAACAGAGGGAGGCGGAGGCCTCACTTAAGGGGGCGTGACGAGGGGGAGGGAGGCTGCAAGAGGCATCTCTCACACAATGAGTGGTGCGTCTCCATCAACTCATACGTAGCGTCCCCAGCACATAGACCCAGAACAGTATGAGTTGGAAAACCCTGACTTTCCTTTATGGGGAATGACCTCATCATGCGAAATGAGTCCGGGCTTTTCAGGTCTGTTCTCCTCGTCAGACGTCGATGCTGTCCAAGATTGAGCCAATCCGCCAATCTTCAGTCATAGAATAATGGATCATCAAGGCTTTTTTTGGGCCTTACCTCTTGCAACCTCTGCTCGTCCTTTTAGACTGCAACGCTCACAAGCAACTAGTCCAATATACACTGAATGGGTGGGTCTGCTGTCATCTGATAAATTGGTTTTGCCTTCATTTTTTCGCCGCTAATGATTCTCCATTTCCTTCCCTTATTCCCCCTGGAAATAAAAAATGGCTGCATAGACCTGAAGAAGAAAGTTTTTATCCGATAGTCTTGTGCAATCTATAGAACAGTAGCTTTATCTTTCCTTTGTGGGCTCCGTCAACGTACAGGGTGTGTCGACAGTGGAGACCTCGAATGGAAGAGCAGATTCAAAACATAATTCAGCTGTGGACGCGCTCTCAAAACAACCCGGTTACGCACGGATGGGTTAAGTGTTCAGTTCCACTCTGCATCGAGGCCGTTTTACCACCCAGACTTTTTTTTGTCTCTCTCTGGTTCGGGCACCTCTGGCGAGTGAGTTCATAAGTGCTTTGGAAAATTGTCACGCCAATAAAGTCGAAACCGAAGCCGCCTCACAATAAAAAATCTGGCCAAGGGCCTGACTTAGGCCTAGGCCTACAACAATGCACTTTATCTCCTCATACTTGATCATTTTTTCTTTCTCTCTCTCCCTGAGTCCTCGCTGTTTTAGGAGGAAAAGGATGGGTGATGGCGAAAATTCTGCTTGCTACAAGCGCGTTCGCTCGCTCTCCTACGGTGTGAGCTTTCTTTCTCTCTCTCTCCCAGCTTCTATGGCGCACACAGGGCGTAACCACTCATGCTCTGCCAAATCGCGCTTCTCTCCGCGTGCGCGCGTGCGTGTTCAGTCTGCTTTTAGGGGCTCTTCACTGTCTTTCTACGCAGCCTCCCCCCTCTTTCCGGCCTCCGGTGGGTGACTTCGGGTACTCTTTTATTTTTCCGAGAACAAGGAGGGCGTCGTTCGAAGGCCTGCGGCCCCAGGAACAGGTTGTGGGCCGTGCACAGGCTGGACACAGACACCAGGAGTGCGGCATGCATGTGTGGCAACCCTGATGCTTTTGTCAATACAGTGGGGCTCGGTTAAACGGGATTATCTTCAGCCGACGGAAATTTTATGCAGTCAACAGCCTGGGTTAAACGAGACACTGTTTTTGGTATGGAAACTCCGATAAACGGGTCATTTTTCAGACAGGAAGGGCTCTTTCGGTGGAAAAAAGTAGGTGAACTTTTTTCGTGACTTCATGAGAGTGGGATAAACGAAATGTTGTATTAATGATGGGAGAATCTGGGCCTGATTGTTGGCAGTAAGGATATTCCTCACAGGTAAGGCAGACATGTACGACTTCCACTTTTTGTGAGCGTTGGCCAAGTTGTGCTGCCCTTGGCCAACACCGGGGTTTTCATGCCAAGGGCGCCACTGGGTGGCAAAGACTAAACGGCTCTCGTCCAACACATTGAGCACTCCATGACCGCCATCGCCTCCGATCTGGGGGTGGGCATGAACCTTCCATGTGCCTGCTGACACGTTGCTCCAGGCGATGTGGACATCGGCCTTGAGCGCCTCGGCGTCCTTCAAACGTTCGGCGCAGGCCTTCACACTACCACTGTCCGAGAGGTTCATGTCCAGGCTCAGCAGGGACCAAAAGTTGGCCAACTGCAGAGCTGAAAGTTTTCCTGGCAACATTTGGCAGTAGCACAAGAAGGGGTTTTTTGGGGTCAACAATCCTTTGATGTCTGGCTGCCATTTTAGTTTATTTTGACTTGACTCTGACTTTTCCATTTCAAACTGCAGCTGACTCCTTTGCTTGCCAGTGGTGGGATCTCCACAGTTCAAAAGCAGTTTAGAAGGCTCAAGGTAAAAGGCTAACGCTTTCTCCACCCTGTGCAAAAGCGACCTCGAAACGGCCTCCGATCAAGCAGCTTTTTAGACATTTTGTCTTGCATCACGGATCTGTTATGTACTAAAATTCAACGAAATCTCGACTTTTCTACATGTTTTTCAATTCCCCCCAGAACCGGAGCAAAAAAAAAAAAAATTGACAGTTCAGTCAGCTAGCAAAAACAAGAAAGGTCCGCGTTACACTGCTCAAACCTTGCATGTTTACGTTAGTTTGTGTCTCACTTTGAAAAACAGGAGACGCTTCTTTGCGCCTCACACGACCACCAGGCGCTGCTGTTGTCTCAGCATCGTGGGTGTCATTTTTTGCTGGGCTTTCCTCCTCCCCCGACGAAACAAAACCCACAAAAGACGGATTACGCTTTAGCAGCAGGATGCCATTCAGACCGTGTGAGCCGCAAAAGATGTGACTCCCTCGCGTGGGGCGGGATGGATTGAGACTCCCATGCTTCTGGCTCACATGACTCTATAGCTAGCATACTCTAAATATCATGGACACGCAATTTTTTCCGGGGGGAAACAAAAGGCCGCCCAAGGCAATGTTTTTCTTCTCCCTGATTCAGGGAAAGTGCTTTCTCATGTTTGTCATACATTTTGGCTCTTGAAGCTCTGAGCTGGGAAGAAATGAAGACAGCACCAGCTCAGTGTGACTTAACACAAAATAAGGTGAGCCCCGTCATAAGTCAGGCCTTGGACTTATCGGACAATTCCGATAAGTCTTGCCATCCAACGTTATAAGTGGGTTAGAGAGTCAAGCGTTTGTCTCCAAGTGACGCCAACTTTGTGGTGCTGCGCATCGCAAAAAATGGGATTCTCAAGCGTGAAATCACTTACAGTGATTTCTTTCATTCAGTGAGTGTTACCTCTGGGTGATGACTAAGTGGTATTATGGAACAACGTGGCTAAAACCGTGTCCACCCTTCAGAATTCCAACTTTGTCATGCCCAGCACAAAAGAACAAAGTTGATGGCACTTTGAAAGAAACTGTCACTAAGAGAAAAAATATCGCTACATAGTGTCTCTATTGTACTGAGTACCACAAAGATAAGATTCTCAAGTCCTGTTGGATCGAATTGAAAAGAAAAGGACGGCTCGAACCCGAATCAAAGCTTTTTTCCCACTGGTCTCAAATCGAATCAAGGAGAACCTTTCCCAAGTCGAATCGAACTGACTCGAGTCAGGAATCCCAGGTGTTAAAACTTAAACAAGTGATGAAAAGGAGGCAGGCCTCTCTCTGTCTCTGTCTGTCTGTCTGTCTGTCTGTCTGCCTGTCTGTCTGTCTCTCTCTCTTTCGACTTTGATCTCTCTTTTATTGAAAGATCTGGGAGATATTGAGCGGGAGCTGCCCTGCGGGCCGCGGAAATGCAATCTCAGGCAGCTGCAGTGACTGGAATGGCAGAGGCACTGAAGAGTGTGAAGGAGGACGAAAATGTTCCGGGTCTCGACTCGGATGTCCAGACCGGGATCCGGCTCGGGTGGGATCCGGCCCAACCTCGACTCGACAGAGGCTTCGCTGGGTGACTCTGGGTGAATTTTTAGTGACACGATGGGACCTCCGGACCCGGCGTGCGCGTAACGACAGGTGTAATAATCGGGTAACAGAAATAGAGTCTCCTATCTCAGGATTTACGAGGAGTTTTACGGCGGTCAGAGGTTCGTGCGTGATAAAGGAGACCGGGAGAGAAGAAGATCCCCAAAGTTTCACTTGGCTCCAACCATGAGATGAATGAACACCTCATAGCGCCAGCAGACACAATGGAGGAATATAACTGCTGTACTTAGCAAAACTTTGCCTCAACTTGGTCAATTGCTCTTCTCTCAATTTCATTATGGTTCGTTGTAACCTTACCACAGAGAGTAAGAAAGTAAAGGAGAGGAGTCTCTTCCAGAACGTCATCAGCTGCAAGAGGTCCACGAACGCCTCCAACCTGGCTTTGTATAAAAGAAAAAATACTCACCGTGCTCAAGGATTAGAAGTTAAGAAAGTCTATTTTTCTGCTATTGCTCGTGTTTGTTTGATAGAGCAGAGGTTTTTCCACCGGAGCTTCAAGGTCAGCACTTGTAAAAGTGATGAATGGAAGAGCTTCCCTTCTTTCTCGAGGGAAAAAACGGTTCCTGGTGCTGGGTGAACCACCTTAACTTGGCAAGCAGTGAAAAGTAGATGGAATAATGATTGCTGCATTTTGCGTACAGTTCTGCCTGGCAAAAATTCAATTTTGTCCAGCCTCAGCTCCCTGCTCTCATTAAGATCACGTTACTTTGGGACCTTTTTTCAGGCTTTCAGACAGGGAGAAAATTCATGACCCAGAACCTGACTCACAAATGAGTGGCTAATGCATGAATCCGAAATAGGTTGGTGGGGTTTTTTTTAAAAGAAAAAATGAACTTTCTGAATGACTTTTAAACGAGTCCCTGAAAAATTGTCATCTTAAAAGGTAAACCTGCAAACCAGGGCCTGGAGTTTCTTTGATCTACAGGGACGCCCAGAAGCGGTGATTAAGTGGTTGTTAGTTTACTTGTGATTCGTTTTTGTCGATGTTAACCCTCCCCTTTGAGGCTTGTGAGGAGCAAGCCGAGCTCCAGCGTCGTCGAGATGCGGACAAGAGAGCAATAATTTCGCCTCATTAACTCCTTAGGCTTGTCCAATGACTCATCTTCTTAGTTTGAGTGGGCTGCTTTACTTTTCGGACACAATGCCAAACTTTATTGGCGGAAAACTGCACATACAAATGTCCGATCAGCTGTTGAACATCATAACTAGATCTCGGAATTTTAGGTGGAACATTTAGGCGACAGTTACGAGCTTCGTCCCCTTGTCTTCCACCACATTCCTCATAATTTCAAGAAAGCGCCTTTTTCTTGATTGTTGAATTCTTCCGACTATTTCATTTTCAGGTTGCTTCCTCCCTCTCGGATTATGGTTGACTTGAAGTTCACTTTTCAGTGTTTCACCTAAAATTTCGAGGTTTAGTCATAACTCTTTTTCTTTAGGTACGGAATAAAGTTGCAACAGCCATAAAACGTCGCAGGTTTGCTATAACAGTAGTAGAGGCCCTAAATGACCTTAGCCGTACAGTCCTGATGTAGTCGGACGACAATTTTGTCTCCAGACGTAAAGTAAACTGGTCTTGCATTCTTTTATTTTTTGGCAACCTCTAGCTGCAATTTTTTTGTCCATTGTCTGTAAACCTTCCGCAGGAACTCCTTCACCTGATGTCAGCTGACCTTGAACATACGGTCAAATACCAGCACCTTAAGAAAGGAGTCCAGTGCAAGCTTAAAAATACAGACTTTTAGGCCCTGTTCACCTCTTTAGGGAGGATGAAACCGACTCTTCTGTGGCGTAAACTAATTGCCGCACACCATTCATTAATGGAGACGCATTTATCCTGCTTGACAATGTTGCCAACAAGCGTAAATGTGCTCCTTGATCAAGATTACTCGCCACCTCAGCACTTAACCTCTCCTACACAAAACTAGAGGGGTCTCAGGAGACAGTTTAAGTGCGTATGGTGTGCTTTGACTTAAGAGTCAGCGGACACAAAGTACATTAGAGTTGCTCCAAAACATTTGTAATTCACAAATAGAGGTTGTCATGCAAGTGAATGCAGAGAGTAGTTCAGTGTAAGCCTGAATGAGCCTCGCATATGAAGGGGCGAACGACGTCACCTCCCGGGTGGATTTGGTATAAGTTTCTTTTCTTTTTTTTGAAAGTTCTTTAGAAAATCTCATGATGCACGAATAATAGTGATGTCACTCCAACCCAGGAGTGAAAGCACTTCTGTCGACGAGAGAAGGCGCGATTGTTGCTTGCATGAAGACGGATCTTGGGGAAAAACCCCATGAACAAAGTCGACTCTCATAACTGGAAGTGGAGAAAATCACTCTTTCACCACAATGTTTGGGACAAACTTCTTGCTGCTTCAGATCAGTCGGAGAAATATACATCTTTCCACCGTTTTCCGTCACTTTTCCCCCTCCCTCGAATTTGTCTTCCTTCTCCCTGCCTGCTTTTGTAATGTGTTGAGGGCCAGGATTTTATGGGCGGGGAAAAGCAAAGAGTTTTTAGTGTTCTCAAAGCTATGCAGTGTTTGTACAAATTACCCGCTCTGAAATGAATCTCTTGAATTTGGCACCCATCTAAGTTTTGGGGCTCCTCCTTCCACGGCGTTTTTTTCTAGCCCGGTTGCAGAGATTGTTAGAGAGATTGGCCAAGAAGATCCCAAGGCACTCAAATCTCTCCAGTGAGTCAGAAGCAGTGAGTGAGAGCTTGGCCATGCATGAAGAGAGAGCCTCTAATGACTCTCCCGAGACTTTCTAGAGATCCGTCAGAGAGTGTCTAGAGCCAGACTCTTTAGGAAAACTCTGGTGATTCTCTCGGGAGACTCTCAAGAGGATTTATGTAGGGCTGAGGCATTGTCTAGAAGAGAGACAAGACAGAGTCATAGGTGCCTTTCCCTGTGCATTTGGATTTGTAAAGAGATTCCAAATCTTCCTTGGCCAATCAGTGCAGCGACCAGGACAAACACTCCCCGGAGATTGAGATCCCCGATGGTGTCTGCCCCGGCGAGCTGCATCAGTGAAAGCTGCAACTTTCCTCCCCGTTCCAGTAGGGATAATTGCTTCACTTGGAAAGGCAATAGAGGTACATGGAAAGTCCAGCAAGCAGCAAGGAAAGGCTGATCCGCAATAAAGATCGCAGACTCACACATGTACACGTACCAGACATTTGCATGCGGTGAGAAAGCCCCCTCACTGAGCCCTCTCTTCAAACCCCCCTTCCCCATCCGGAGACGACACACGTGTACGTATGCACACATAAAAAGAAGAAGACTTATTAATATTAATTTAGATGCATGGCAGGTCCGATATCTCTAACACCGGGACAGCTGACTGCTTAGGGCTCGTCTACTCGAGTGGATTTTTCGACTTTGCTCGACTGTGGAGCTTCTCATGGAGGTAGAAAAGCTCTTAACGAGTACAGAACTTTTCTCAGAGACGGTGGAACACACACACACACACAGAGAGAGAGATAAGCATAGAAAAGTAAAAGTTAAGAAGTGTATGTAAGAGCTCAAAAATCCTCCTGTATTTTTGTAGGACGTCTTTCGGACTTTGTCTTTTTCTCGGTCACGCACGCCTACATACAAATCCCTTTCTTTCTGTGTGTGAGCTCACAAACACACGCGGAGAATGAAGAAAAAGTTTTCCCTACCTCCCAAAAGATAGGGGTCAGAAACTCACACTAATGGCCCCTCTTACACATCTGATGATCTCTCTGTCTCTGCTGCGCCCTAAGAAGAACTTGGAAGAATCTGTCAAAAAGTGGCCGGTTGTAACTGCGTCCTTAAAGGCATCGGGGGCCTTTAGCGTGGCAGGGAGCAAATCAGAATTGTAAATGTCATTTCCCACAAAAGTTGGACTTTTCAGAATGTTGCCCCCTCTCTTTTTTGTCCTGGCACCGAACTTTGTACACCGTGAGGGTGAGTGCAAGGAAAGGACAATATGTTGTGACATAAGAGTGCCAGTGGGGTCGGACTAAACTAGGGGTGACACCTTCAACTTCCTTGGCATCCAGCTGAATGGACGTTGCTGCAGCTACGAACATGAAGGCAGTGAGAGGTGCAATTTTTTTCCTTTCCTTTCTTGTTGTGACAGCCCCTCAGGAGTCGATTAGAGCAATCAACACGAGCAGCTGAGTCAAGAAATGACGACGTTTTCACCTTTTTCTTCCAGCTCGATGTTTCAGTTTTCTCTCTGAATAATGACACCTAACAGAAGCTGCCCAAAGGAGAGAAAATCGAGCCTTTCTCTTCGTCCTCTTCGAGCTCTGCTCGTCCCACTGTCAGAATCTCCTCAGTTCTTGGGCAGGACCCGTTTACTCTGGCGGATTTCGGTGCACTGTCTTCAGCTCTGCCAAGGCAAGTGCGCCCTCACCACACACGCACATGCACGCACACACGCGTCAGCTTCCTGCAATCAAGAAGTCAGCCAGAGAGAGTGTGTGTAACAGAGCCTTCTTTCTCTGTGTCCCTCAACCACAGTCCGAAAACTCTCTGCTAGGGCGGGCTCACCCACTGGCCGGAATTTGCAGCGCTGATCTGCGCCACGCCGGAAGCACAGATCGGGGCAGTGCAAGCCGGCCCTGACGTGTGCGTCGGGGCCCAGAAAACACAAATAACCTTTGGGTAAGAAGAAAAAAATGGGCGTTAAGAGGATAAACACTTCCAGGAAGAAAGATAGCAAGGACTCACACAGGCGCCGCCAATTACACACTTGAGAGTGAGAAAAAGCCATTCCTGGCAAAGTTTACACAGAGCAGCGTGACTCATGAATTCCACGAATTATATCAAAGTTCAGCAGCAAAGGCTGTGTGATCCAGGAATTTAGTTCTCTCAAATCTGTGTTGTTTCACTTCTCTACTTCGTGCTTCAGTCGTTCAGGTCTCAGACAAACGAGAAGCCACTTAAAACTTTTTTTCCCTCCCGTCCCAGAGAAAACTGATTAGATACATTGTCTGAGTGCAACCTTATCTACCAATTTGTGTAATGTTGCAGTAGCCAGAATCTTTTCTTGTGTTGTGCTTACGCCCCATTTAACGTTTCTTCTTTTTCTGTGGCCATCCTCAAAAAATTATGGGAAGGCGCAGTCGTGCAAGTTCTCGCCAGCTTTGACTTTTCTGTCTCTTTCCGCCAGGATAGCACTGATAGAGGGCACCGAGGACGGAAATTTAGGTTGGTCAGGGAAACTAATTGAAAATATATCTGGCGCTGCTCTCGCTGCTATAAATCTCTTATGGTTTTTCCACCTCAAATTCAGGGCGTTTGCTGTGATTGCAGCAAAGGGAAAATGTGGTTTTCTTCCACAAGATTTACAGCTTCTCTTTCTCTCGGAGGGTTTTTTCCTTCTCTGACGCATACACACGCGCGCGTGCGCGCGCACACGCAGGGGATGGGCAAGAAATATTTTTCGAAATTCCTTTGGAAATTGGAAATAAATCACGACGCATAGACCGATATGAGCCAAAAGGAACATCTGTTGTATATACACGCAGTTTTGTCTTACGTGAAGGATTAAATCCTGCGTTCGTAGTAGCCACTTCTCCAATGTGTGCACAGCATGAAAAAGCTGTATGGACAAGCTAAGAATAGCTCATGGATGCGTGGGACAGAGGGAGCACAATCAAAAGTCCACGGTGTCAACAGGGTGGCCAAGAACAAAGAGGAACAACACGAGTCAGACGGGTAATAGAGGTGTCAGCAGAAAATGGGAAAGGGCTGCGGGGATTTTCCATTCACCGCTGCACTGACACCAGAATATGCTTAAAAAGTACGAGAACTGACGCAAGTTCTCCTTCAAAACTGACGTTGGTCCAGAGGAAGTCCACAGTGCCACTTAAAATTCTCCAGATATACTAACACTCGTGATGTACTGACAATTTTTCCTGGTTCCAGGAGGGTCGATATAAGCGGGGAACCACTGTACATAAGTGCTACACAAAGAATTTAATGGATAAGTTCGGTACAAAAAATATAACGCGTTCTTGCACGTGACGCATTGAACCACTTCTCAGACTAGAGGGAGGAGAATGCATTGGGAAAGCAAAACCGGCATCATAATCAAAATGAACACTTCTGACAGCCTCTTGACATAGAGAAGCAACCCAAACACAATATATCATTGTGGCAATGCCAAATTAAAAGTACTTAAGCAAAGTCTGATGTCTGTTTGATTGCTCACTCAACTTTGCATTGGCAGCTGACCAACTCAATTGAGAGCCTCCAGTGGATGTTGTGCACACAAACATGCACTCACACACACACAACATAGGCAAAAGAGAGACACAGCAAGGTCAAAGTCTGCTCAAGCTTCTACTTCCCTCT
>JAAUXU010092972.1_pt1 | contig 18775 bp, 19 predicted proteins | sample 7278151 | NCBI WGS metagenome assembly JAAUXU01 (sample SAMN14350113, study PRJNA611818) | marine sediment metagenome | isolation source: surface marine sediment (1.8m) | place: French Polynesia: Moorea | collected 2018-08 | reverse complement strand
GCCTTGACTTGAGCAGTAGACACTGTAGCCTTTCTCCCAGCTCCAGGGGAATGTCTAAGGTCGTCCCCAGCCTCAAGATGCTTTGAGATGTTGTAAATTGTCCTCAGTGAGACTCCAGTCTGCTCCACAATGTCTTTTCGAGACACCGACGGATGAAGAAGAGCAGCGATTTCAATCCTTTTTTCGTGCTGAGTGGCCATTTTTTAACTTGCAGAAATGATTTTGGTATCAATCAACAGCTGACAGTGTACTCTTCAACTTTGCTTTTCAGAACATTTTTTGGAAAAGTCTCTAAACCTCTCAAAAATGGCACCGAAACTGTCAGCAAATGATTTCGGTTGACCCGATGTCTGCCACCTCATTTGGTTCATGGCCCACATGAGCTTTGACCCATCAGAGGCTGACATCATTGTGTCGTGCTATGTCCTCATGAGACTTCATGCACTCCCAGACTACTTGAGAGCCTGTCTCATGACTGCCCAGTGCCAAGAGGGCAGCTTGACTATCCATGAAAATGACTATTTTCTCCAATTGTTTGGGTTGGAGGAGCCTGGTCACCCTCATGATTGTGGTCAGTTCAGCCTGGAACACCATGGACTGAAGCCCTAAGCCCCCTTTTCCCTGTTGCTCCATGCACCCTTCCCAGACCAGGTAGCCCCACCCCACCCTTCCTTGTATCAAGGTGCCATCTGTATAGCATGAAATGAAGTTTCCCCAAATTGGGGTACCATCCTTCATGCTAGATTGGTCAACTATGTACTGTTTGTTCCAAAGTCTTCCATCATATTTGTTGGGGATATCTGGGCCCTTTATTACTAATGCTGCATCATCTGCAAACCCTTTAGCCTTTACTGGGCCTTTATCGAACTGTTTGAGTAGAGCATCAACGGCCATGTTCCACACCAGAGGTGACAGTATTCCCCCTTGTGGTGTGCCCCTGGTGAGACCTCATGGGCAATGGATCCCTTTCAGAGATATCTCCATAGTTCGATGTTTAAGGTAGTGTGGATGCCACCTTACTATATCGGGGGGCAGTCCTGTTTTGTTCATGCCTCTGATACTTGCTTCAACTGTTTGGTTGTCGAAGGCCCCTTTTATATCTAAAAAGATTCCCAGGGTGTATTGCCTTCTGAAGACGGTGCTTTCAAGCTCATCTACCATGTCAGATAGCGCAGAGTCACAACTGGACCCTTTCCTAAAGGCATGTTGATTCATGTTCAGTTTATTGTAAACATCGTAGGTTTCCTCTAGGTGCACTAATACCACTCTCTCCAGTGCTTTGAAGATGAATGAAGATAGGGTAATAGGACAAAAAGACTTCGCCTCAGTATAATCCCCTTTGCCAGGTTTGGGCACGAAGATCACCCTGGACTTACTCCAACTCCTCAGGACATATCCAGAGTAGATGGAGGACACATAGATGACCCTCAAATGCTCCAGAACCCTGTCAGATGGCTGTTTTAGGACCATTGGGGCTAACCCATCTGGCCCAGCAGCTTTATGGTTTCCAAAGTTGGAGATTGCCCATTTGATTTTATTGGTGGTTATCCAACTAATCGTTATTTGAGCATACCGGAATTTGCCAAAGAAGGTGTTACCTCCCTCTTGTTCACCCTCCTCTACTGTGGTATTTCCTGGGAAGTGCACATTCAGTAGGTGGTTGACGGTTTCCTCAGGCCTGTCATTTTGTGCATCAGACATAATTCCAATGCTTTCATTTTGGCATTTCTGTATGCACTTGAGCAGTCTAGCTGTTGTCTTAGCATCAGATACTGACTCAGTGAAGGCTCTCCAGGATTTGTGCTTAGCTTTCCTGATACCCTTCTTTAGGGCTTTCCTAGCCTCCACATGTGTCCCATTCCTCCCTTTTTTGGGTACAGAAATATCCCCTACATGCCCTTCTGGATGTCCTTCTTAATTCCTTAACCTCTGCGTTCCAATCTACGGGCTGACAGGGAGCTTAGTGGGGCAGGCCTTGGTCAGAGCCCAATTTATGTCTCTTTCCAATTTCTCTACCACTCTATCCAGCCATTGTTGAGTGATAAAGGTCGGTTCGTCATACTGCTGATCCAGCTGCCATCTAAAGAGATTCCAGTTCGCCTTGGAGATGGCCAGTCTGCATTCTCTGGGAGCTGGAGCCTTGAGTTTAACCTCAAAGGTTATCCTCTTGTGGTCAAATTTTATATTTCATGAGCCCTTGTGCTGTGGTCACTCTTAAGTATTGGTCGTATTTTTGATGAGGTAAAAAAGGGGGTAAATCTGGTCCAGTTGACCAAACTTAAACTTAGTGTAAAAAAGAATAATAATCTAACTCTAAATATTGAGCACACAAATTTTGGGCTCATTCTATTCAGTATATATCCATTCATTACTGCTCTAGGCCCAACTATCCAAAAAGCTGGGGTCCTTCTAATGTTCTATCCCATACTTCGCGTGTATGGTGCAGCCTACCTGAGCTCTCTACTCTCTGATTGCAGCACAGCATGATAGAGGTAGCGACATATGCTCAAAGGGTAAAGTATATGTAGTGGTCTGGTCGTTCTTATGTATTTGCTCCCTGCATGATGTTTGTTAATAAGGCCCATGATGGCAAATATGAGTATGACGGTATTTACTGTACAATTATTGTCGAATATACGACACAACGGTGATCAGTGCTTGATGGGCACGCTCCTGGAGTCCAGCGACTTGGCAGCTATCTTTTTGGGCGCTGTAATGACGAGGACGCCGTCTCTCGACAAGTTGGACACGACCCTGAGTGGGTCGCAGCCGGGAGGCAACGAGAACTGGCGGGAGAACTGTTGAAGCACGGCATTGTAATTGTTGCGGTCGGCACTGGTGGCGGAGGACGAAGAACCCAAGCCACTGATGCTCGAAGACAATCCAGGTGATCTTTTAGTTGCGGAAGAGCGAGTGGTGGAAGTGGGAGACCCTGTGTCTGCACTAGTTCGCTCCTCGTGTTTGCCCTCGATGACGATGCTCTTGTCTGGCTGAGTCCTCACCTGCAATAAAAATGGATTGCTGGAAATGCGCATCAATTTCACTCGATTCCTGTGGAAAATTGTTCTGCGCTCTTTCATGACTTTTATCAGTTCTTCTTCAGTGGTCTTTTGTACAACGAGGGAACAGAACGGGCACGGTAGGTAAATGGAAAGAAGAGTTCTCCGCATTCTCCTACTCTCCAGTGTTGGTCCAGACCGTTAATTACCGCTAATAGGGTATTTTTCCAATGACATTTCCAAGAATTCGTTGCCAGAGAAACATGTGTCTCTGCTGCCCTCATTTACAGCACCAACTTTTTCCCTCTTGGTCGTTAAAAGTTTTCTCGATGGTTTGACAGACGACAGCACTTCTTGCATCGTATGAAAATCCGATCGTTTGGTCGGACAGCCTGTAATTCTTAGTTAATCTTCATGCGTGATAACCAGAGATACACAAATATACAGGGCCCCGCTGGCAAATTGTCCGCGACAATGTTCGTGATCCTATACACTTGATTGATTGACCAAACTTTTTTAGGGGGTCCCAGGAAAATGCGTGACAAAGAAGTAGAACAGCGCGAAGCAAAGACGTATGAGCAAAAAGCAAGGAACAGAAAATTACTATTTTCACTCATTTGACAGGATGTCCCATAAATCCTGATGCACTCAGTGTATGGATGGGGGAAAAAATAAAAAAATATCAATGGAAAGTTAATTGCACGGACACTCGAATCTTAATTTTGGTAGCAGAGTAAGTCTGATTCAAAAGATCAAGAGTCACATCTAGGGAACGACAAAAATGGCAAAGTTCTTTTCTGACTGAAGGTGTCTAAAGTTGTTCTAATGTCCTCAAATTGAAGCTTAGGCTTGTGGACTCATCCTGAAGTTAGTGACTGATCTCAACCTCAGTGCAACAGCTGACACAGAAGGCAGCCTTCATCTCAGCTCTTGGTGATGCTGACCTTCCGAGAAACTAGACTGATATAAGGTTTCCCATTGACCTTTGCCACAAGGATGCCCCCAAAATAATCACGAATATCTTCATCAGCATCAGTCTAGAACAGTCATGCCTTTTCAATGAAACTGTTCTGGTGCCACTGTGCGTTCACGTTTGATATGTAGATGCATCCTTTAAAGATATTTCATGACTGAGTCAGTTTGGTGAGCTGAAATAATCTCAGCCAAGACAGTTTTGTGCGACTTTCGACCGAGGATAGTTTCAAACATGATTGACATTTGTTTGGAATTTCGGACATTTTTTTGGAATTTTGCTTCGGCCACCCCCTATGCAGAATTACTTTGTATGCAGAAGCCATCAGAGGTCAATCTGTCGCTCAAAACTGCTTCGACTGACTAAATTCCAGCTCCCGAAACTGGGTCAGTGATGAATAATCTTTAAAAAAAGCACCTGCATATCAAACGCGACCGCAGTGTCAGTCAGCAACGAAATTGTGCAAACCTCGGCCAGGACGTGAAGATGTTCTACTGTGACTAACTTTAGACTTGATTGACAAAGTGAGGAGAAATTCATTGACTGTGCTAACCCAGGCCAAAAACCATGACTTCCTAACAAAAGCACCTGTTCCAACTGGCCTTTTAACTATATAGTGCCGTATGGTACCACTTTTTCTTCCCCAGTTTTGACCGAGCCGACTTGACCTGCCTGAGGCCCTACGTTGTCCGAGGACTGAGGCCCGAGGACAATGTAAGGTCGAGGACAGGTCAAAGCTGCGAAAAAAGCCAGGAAAATGCACATTACTGCTATGCAAGTTGTAATTTGAAGCAACCTTTTTTCTTTTGGCCTCCCTTTCCCAATCTCTCGTGTTGCGTAAAGTGAACCGAGCTGCAAATAAAGTAAACACAGCAGAATATAAAGTGGATTAGAATGTCTGCCCCTCGGCGAAAGGAGGACAATAAGGGAAAAAGTTTGCTTCAAAATGTATGATGGTGTGGATGAAGGTTGAGCAAGGAGAATTTTTCGTTGGGGAAAGATCTCCGGTAAGACACCGGCATGCACCCGACCTTCACGTAGAACTTTGTGAGACCTTATTACAGACGGAGATGCTCCCTGAATTACACAAGGTGTGTTTATAGGGGTATATATATCTTGCCTTAGGTGGTCTTACAACTTCTTCGTGTGCGTTCTGCAAGTCGGCATGCGAGTACCTTGCAACGGAGCATACGAGAGGGAACCATTTCATGAATAGATAATAAACAAGTGGACCCCCGAGCAATGATTTTTTCAAGAGGTTGCTGATGAGGTGGATGATAAGTAAAATCTACTTGATTTCCCCACAGGCGGGATACGTCGTACACGTACCGTATGAGAGGGAGCTCACCTTTAGCTCTTCAGGCCTGTAATTGTGGACATCTAGCGTGATTTCGAACTTGTTCTCGTCGTTGATTACCCTTAGCACTTGATTGTCCCTGGATAACCAGCCACCACCAGTTGTTCCTCGCAGCATCTCGGGGTCGCGTCTATGCAGAGGCAACGCATAACGTTACGTCATTGCTATAAAACTGTGCAGACAGATCACCAGCATGCCGACATTATATTAAGTGCAGCACACGTACGCCTGTGTGCAGACCCAGGTACAGTAATCAACGGTTAATGTGTTAGTACGGAAAACCGCTTAATGTAGCGAGAATGTCTACTAGACCCGACTTTTGGCTCTATGACATTCACGAGATAGTGTAGCAAGTTCCCACTGACTGTAGCGGACTGAAATTGCGGCCAGTCTCATTTTGAAAAATTTTGCCCCTGGACTGATTTTGCACCCCGTTGGGACCCCTTTTTTCCTCAAAAACTTAAAATATGAGCTGTGTCCGAATATACTGTCGAAACGAGTCTCCCGAGGGGCTTATGAAATGCCACAAAATTGCCCTTTCCGCCATCTCTTGCATCTTCCGTCCATCTTTTGATACATCTTGCACCCCTTCTGTGTTTTTGTCAACTCTCCGGCTGTCCCTCGCCATTTATCGCCGGTCTGAGGCCTGAGTATTGCCTGAGGAGGTCTCAGAAACGAATCTCCACTGATTACAGCACCCAGCTTAAAGCTACTTGGCCCAAGCTGCTACAGTAAGCGTTGACTTCCATTTATGAGGATTGAAGATGAGCTGTTTGGTCTCTCTTACTTATATTAATTAACCTGTGACTGCCCGTGGCGTGCTGCTGAGTTATCGTGACGGATAAAAGTTTACGTGATTCGCAAGAAGCTGAGCAGAGTTTCTCAGGCGACAGATAAAATAGTGGCACCCCAGGACTCTCTTGCACACCATGGCACAATAGGCTTTCTCAGGTAGATGACGCCACACACCAAAGGGTTCTTTAAATATGACAGCAGAGTCTTTAGCAAAGTCTGGCGGTAATTCAAGCATTTGACAGAGAATTAATTCGCGTCTGCTCCTACCGAGCTGGCATGAACCACCTGGGCATGGATATGGCTGGATTGGTGGCCCAGTCATTGTCCCTATCAGGAGCCATCATTAAGAGCGAGGAGTCCATGGCTGCGCTGTCGTCGTCTACCCTGGTCCAAAAGTCCTTTGCCTCCCTCATCATCCTGCGTCGAGTCTCCTCAAAGTCACGTCGGGAGGACATGAAATGGGGGTCGTCCCAGAATGGATCACGGAGACAAATTGGAACCATCGAGGACATTGTAAAGAGCTTATTGGAAGATGTCAATTAGGAACGCTGTCTTGCACAAGACACGTAACGTACAGTAGGTAAAGTGCGTTACGTAAAGTACGTCTATCACACAATAGATTTCTACTTAAAGTGCCAGGACGACCAGGGACAAGTGCAGGGAGCGCACGAACTAGCTTTAAGAGAAGTTAAGTCATAGCTCAAGAATTAGTGCACGAAATACAATGATACTCACGTACATCAGTGGAAAGAAATTTTTTTTCTTAAATCTATTACTCAGAAGTGCCTAGAGAAAAAAGTACTTGCTCAGAACAACAAGAAAATTAAACTTAGGGTAAAATTGTCTCTTCGGGTTCCAATTCAGCTTCAGCAAGTATTTCTCTAACGGCTTTAATATGATTCAAAACTTTTACTTGTGTTAAGCCCAGAGTCTCTGCTTTCTCCACCGTTGTTTTGAAGTGCAGGATTTTTGCTAGGTTCATTCAAAGTGGCAACTGAAGAAAGTCGCTGAACATTCCTTGGCGTAACTTCCGCGTGGTCAAACCAGGGGCATGTGGTTCAGTGGTAGCTGTGGCATCTCCAACTGAAGTTGACGCTAGCGCGCTCAAAATGCTCCAATCCCTTAAGGGAATGCTTGGAAGGAAATGCTAAAGGAAATGCCAAAATGCTTGATTTTTTACCTTTAATGGTGGTGTTTCCTAAATGAAATTCGATAAATCTACCTGGGGAGTTACCCCCCCCTTCCTCCTCCGGGCGCACTACATGCCCAAAATCTCATGTTGAGGCCAATTCGGTAAACCCAAGGATCCATTGCATCACCAGTACATTCTTCTTTGCCCTCACACAAAGTAGTGATGTCAGTAATCTGACACCCAAATGGGTATGTATTTTGGGCATGTGGAGTGCCTGCGGGTAGAGCCAGTGGGGATGCCCCCTCTGGTCCCAGAGGGGAGGGGAGAGCTGGGGACCACCTACCCTTTAGAAAGTTACATAGGAACTTAATGGGAAAAAATACAAAAAGATGAACGACCAAGCATTTTTGCAAGTGGGTTCCTAAGGGTTACGGCACTTTGAGTGCTCTAACATCAAAATGGGCAGTGACTCAGGAAGCTCGATCTTATGTCTCAGTGTCTCGATGACTGGTTGCACATGCAACTGAAACCCAAACTCTCCCAGGTTTGCGTATGAATGCAGTTTCCCTCCTGCGGTAATAACTTACGCCAAGGATTGTGCAACGGGTGCGAACTGCCCGTGTATTGAGTCAGTCGAACAAAGATCCGATGCCCTTTTTCTCCCAATTACTTTACACCCTTGAGCCCTCTTCGCTTCACTTGTCTGGCATTCCCATCGAGTGCACTGGTCGACCCCCTCTCGACCCACCACCTCTTCTTATCTACTGTTCTTGAGCTATTTTCTTGACTCACACTATAGACAAAAAGGTTCTGTGGATTCTAGATATAACGGTATTTCTGGGCGAAAAAGAATCTCATCACGTGCTGCTGACCGAATTGCTGTTTAGGTGCTATCTCTTATTTGTTGCAACGATAGTTCTGCGTAAAATGATGATCTTTTCGTGACTTTATATTGAGAATCCACTGGACGCGAAACAGTTGTTATAGCAAGTGTTCTGTTCCGGGGGGGGGGGGCTGTGAACAAAGTTTGACGCTCAATTTTGGTACGCATCCCCTGATTATGCGCGTGCCAATTCGCTTCCAGCTCCTCAGAGCAGACAGGCTGATTGAATTGGCGCGTTCACTGCTTCTACTTCGCTCCACTCTGTTGATAAACGAGCACAATACTGCGTAAGAATCAATATGAATCAGTAATAGAGTTGTCTCAATCCACAATTGGACCCAGCAAAAAGTTCACTTGCACATAAATCTCATATTCGTGCAAGCAGTCTCGAAACTGTCACTCTTTATCACTATAGCTGAAACCAACCTCGCTCTGACATTGGTTCAAACATAGAGACATTGTATAAAGTCAACCAGTGGTGAGAGTGGTACCATGGGTGAGTGTCAACAGGCCATGGACCAACTTTGCACCGACACGTCAGCTAAGGACATTAGATTGTTGGCCTCGACGAAAGCGCTCAGTACAAGGTCAAGACCATGCGCATCACCAGTGTTAGGATGGCACTGGCTGGCACATAAAAAAGGGGATGCCACCTTCATAGAGATCATGACAGCCAAGGTGACCACCAATCCCACTGCTAGCATGTGTAGCAAAGGAGCTTCATGTTGCAGGTCCACTCCAGGAGGATATGGAGGACCTGGCCCGGCTATTATATGCAGGAGTGTCATCATAAGAAACGGGATGTTTAGGTGATTTCGTCCTAGACTGTTTATGCCACTGGACGAACCCTGCTGCAAACAGCTCCGTAAATAGCTCCGTAAATAGCTCTCCCGTCGTCATCATTGACAGGTCCTGATGGGCAGTAGCCAGTAGGACTGAGTAATCCAGGTCTCTAGAATCATTAACTGGATGGAGAAGCAATTTTTTGCTGGCATCGTTTTCTTTTACAGGAAGCTGGGGACATTGGACAGCGTGCAGAATTGCTAGAATAATTGACTCCGGGTCAGGTTCCCTTATGAAGGACCTTTGATTCAAAGGTTGAAGCACCTGGTCTCGCGCATGACGTTGGGAGTTGTCAGTGATGGCCCCCATTCGGGTCTCCCGAGGGGCTAAAATTTGGTGCAGCTGAGTACTTGAGCGCCTGTAGACAGTAATCAAGCGTCAGAACGTCGTGCACGCTATCTGCATCTCGGGCGCAAGGCCATGATTGTGTCAAAGACAACTTTATAAAATCCCTGGGACATCTCCTTCAGACCCCCGCTGTCCCTCTGATGGCAATCCCCTGGATCACAGGATATGGGACAATGTATGAAGGAGGGCATGTGCGAGTGCGACCCTAAAGTCCTCTGCCCTGAAGGCTGTGATCGGGGAGTAGGCATGGCCGACATGGAGCCCGACTTCATCCACGAGAGCTGCCATGCGTTCTGGCGCGGGCTCCATACGCTCCGTGATCAAGATAGTAGACATATTGAATAAACCTTTAGCATTTTTTACTGTGGTGCTGTCCAAAAATTCAACTGAGTAAGAATTTGAGTAATTGTATCTCATTGGATCTTTCTTTGAGAGTGTGAGCTTTTGCTGGGCCACGCTGTGTTCATGCCAAGTCCAGGGCAATATTGCACAGATGAATGGAACCGCCTATCTTAGTGCTCGTTTCATACCTCAATATAGGCATATGATATATATATATATGTATATAATGGTATATATGTCTAATTATATATATTTACGTTACCCTTTCTGCTAGCTTCAGTTCCTCCTCTATCTCTCGCTCTGCTCGTTTTTCTAGATGATGTCAGACGTTCGTTAGCTCTGCACTACTGCACCTGCCACTACTACGAAAATTGCTTAGCAAAGAAGGCAGATGCAAAATGGAATGATTTCTATTCTCTCTCCCTGACTACACCAAGTAGCTTTCTCCTGGCATTTAGAAGTAGCCATCCTCAAGGCTGTCGTGCATTCCCCACTGCAGGAGGGAAGATACAAAGTGAATCAAGGTTATCGCACTCTCCAACCTTTTTTAGGCACTGATGCCATCATTCTCGGAGACTTTCCCCTCTTGTTCTTCTTCTACGGGGGATTTCACGATACCTCTACTCATGCTGAATACTGAAAAATGCAGTCTAAAATAAGACACGTACCTTCAGGCCTGCCTCAAATGCTCTCTTTTATGTGCGTAAGAGTAGAATGTACCGTGTGTTCAAAAGTTAGTCCGACATTGGCCCTCGCCTCAAATAACAACGTAGCCAACAGCAACCCGTATTTTTGCTTGACATCCAGGATATGCACTCATTGTACTCTTTCTCGGGTCCGTCACCACCATGTCGACGGGATTCACAAAGGTGCCGTCAGAGGTCGCAATGCACTTCAGTCTCTGCCAGACCGTGGAGTAGGTCTGGGCCACATGCCCAAGATTCAAGACGCCGGCCCAGGTATCTTCCTGCCATCTGACCACGTCTAACTTGATTCTGGGTCCTGCTCTCCTGTGCATGGTGGCAACCAGTTTCCTCAGTTTCCTTTTCTTACAACTGTCCAAGCGCGTCAAATGTCATGTTAAACTATTTTTTGAACACGCGGTAGAATGCATGCAGATGTGCTCGATCTGGATAGCTCACTGGTCTATAGGAAAGAGAGTGAGTTAAGATTGCATTTTTCAAAAGCTGTCAAAAACGTCAAGCATCCTGCAGACAGCCTTTTTTTTACTATCTCAATTTTCGGAGGATATGAGAGAGAAAGAAGTCATTAACATTAACCTTTCCGTGCAGTACAATTTTGTGAAATGAAGAGTCGTTAGCACGCTCAAGTTTTCAGTGCCTGCGCTGCCGAACAGAACGAAAGTCACTATATGTCACCGTTGGACGGAAATCTGTAGATGACGCATTTTAAATATTGAACAGTGATGGCTGCAGAGCAGCAAATTGGCATCTCATACCTGCAATTGAGGGTCAGCTACAGACTCTTCCGTGGCCTAAAGTGTAATTTCAAATGGTACTCAAGAAGCTCAGATTGGTGTTGACGTGTCACGATAGGTTAACCAGACATGTCATGTTAAGCATTCTTGCATCAGATGCATCGATATGAAGCTACAGAAGAATCTCTGACGACGAGATACTAAAGTAGATGTTTTTCTGCAAATGAGAAACAAGTTACCTTTCAGTACAAGATTTCTTATAGAGAAAGTCAGTTGTTGCCTAAAGAATCCGCCGTCACATGTAACAATGCAACAGGATATCTACAGATTTTGGTCCAACGGTGTACCTTAGGGAATACCCTCGAAATTAAAGGAATGCCTGAAAGTCCTTGTAATGTTTTCTTCTTGGAGAATTAACTCTCCCCAATACTCAGTTCTACGCCCAATGCATTAACAAATGAGAATCTTCGGGCACGAGATGGTGAATTGGCAAATGCTATTACTGGAATGCGCGTTACATCCCTCCCTATTTGACCTTGACTATGCTCGACCGCAGCCCACCAGCCAACCAACCAACCCCTTCATTCTGCAGGAGGTCTCACAGCTGTTGACTGTGCTCCACCCAAAAGTCGGCCAAATATGAAAGAGTTTTGTCACATACGCACACACGCCAGTTGTTGCGTAAGAAGGGACTCGACACAATTACTTCAGAAGTTTCATTGTCTGCAAAATTCTCTTTCATCTACTTGAGACTCACGTTGGCAAAGCCTTGTGCACGTACTTGGCAGTTACGAGGGCATGAATACATAATGTCTGTTAACAACATTGGCTTCTCTTATAAACATTTTTTGACTCTTAAATTGACAAGTTTTGACATTTTGACTCTCAGAGACATTCTACACATTCTTAAAACTTCTGCGTGGATTCCACATCTTTCGCTTCAGTTCAGCAGTCTGTTTGTTCATTTGTAGGTACTAGTGCTACATGAACTGTACTGTACTATTACGTCATACCTTATGCAATGCATGCCCAGCAGTGATTCAGGCGATATCTTGGCGATATGGGACTGTGTAGCGTGATACAAAATGGCAGTTCCTCCTGCTCTGCTACGCAATACCTTCAGTTTTACACACATCCCGATCCCAATGCAGTTTGTCGTCCAACATGGCGAATCGTCGCAGCAAAGGCAAAGTAGGCGTTGAAAAAAAATGGCGCTACTCGGGCCTTTTGGCGCTCCCCCTGCCGGTTGTTTCGTCCATCGCTATAGGCCCAGCGAAAAATCTGCCGCCACTTCTTAGAGGAATCCTCAAATGAACTTTTCAAAAGTATCTCGAGTCTTCTCTCAGCGCCTGAAGGCAACATTTGCTCCCTCCAACGGGTGAATCACCTCTCTGTGATCTGCATGTGTACACGGCCATAGCACTCGCCGTGATGCGTAGATAATGCGGAGCATCCGTGAGACCTGACATTCGTATATAGACGTGGATACTAGGTGTATACGTACTTCACGTTCACACGGTGTGCCTGCGCTAAGACTGTGCGACGTCCAGAAATCTATCGATTTCGCGAAAATCGATATATTGCGACATTTGACGAGATATGGTGAATGCCCAATTCATTGTCAAGATGATACTTATGTTGATATTTTGAGCATGTTTGATAGATTCTAAATATGCAAGTACCACTGCTTGAAGTTTCTTCCCACTTCCTTGTTCTGTTTGTGCCGTCCATGTAGCGCCCATCCAGTCCATGGACCGCTGAGCTTTCCCAGCACCATGTGCTGCTTCTCTCATCAAGATATTGCATGACACCACCATGTAACTTTAGATATCGCGATATTCGATCTAGCGCACAGTCTTAAGGTGCTCCTTATACAGGTCATAATACTCTGTCTTAAAACTTTTCAGAGCCCAAACCCAATTTGTGGCACCCATTTGTAGCTGGGTAGGATCACTTTCCCCAAGTTCCCTTGCTTATTTTGCTTCCGAGCCATTCGATTGCGCAGAATCAAATGAACTTGTTCATCATGCCAAGGACATTGAGGTATTTCTTGTGCGGGTTCCCTTTTTTCTGCATCGTCTGCTTGAAATCCGCCAACTGCGTCGTCGAGGAAGAAAAAACTGGATCTTGCTAGGCAGGTTGGCTATAACAAGGACCAGTCAGATGCAGTCAGTCAGGTCCGTCTTCTTCTATTCCAGGATGATCTAACTGCCAGAGGCAAATCTTCTCCCCAAGCTCTCCTGCAACAAAAGGGTTGAGCACGACGAGAAGGCTTTCGCGGACGTCCAGCTCGTCTTCGTGGAATGTTTTAGCACTGTTCAACATTGACCGTCTCTTTCATGATTAAATGACGCTTAGGGTTGGCGCTCATGGAACAAAGAATTGGCAGACAGATGCTCGACGTGAATACAAACATAGTGGAGTGACGCAATCGACTGTGCGCAACCCACATGCCGGGACTACAGAACTCAGTGGTTGCCAAATGCACTTTATGCAAATTTTTGCGAGGTGACGACTAAAATTCGCCCGTCTAACACGATAGTTTCTAATTTTAGATCCAAGCGGATGCGTTGGGACGCTTCAGACGTTTCTGTTGGTGCTGTTGCCTCCTCCACTGCCATGATGCTTGGCTGCGCAACGAGAGCGCGCGCAAGTAGTCATAGGTGGCGCATGGGAGGAGAACACATCCTGCACGGTTGCGACTGCTGACCGGAGAAACATCCACACCCGGACAGACTCCCGAGCTATAAAAAGCCGCCGCCACTGGAAAGGCATCACCAGTACTCGTCCAGACGAAGTCGCACAAAGACACCATGAAGTTTTTCGTGAGTGAACCCTCTGCTTTCTTGCCATCGTTAACATAAGTGTGAGCTTTAAAGTCACCGGCAATAACTGTGGTTTTTTATTTCAAAACAGATTTTGTCCGCCCTTCTTGTCGCCGTTACCTCCGCCAGCCCCCTCTACACTGCTCTGGGCGCCCGCTCCGGACCTGTGCACCCGGTCTATGGTGATGCTGTAGCCACCCGCCGCGGTCTCCGTCCACTTTCCCTTGAGGGATTCTCCGAAGATGACAACCAGGATGGCTTCGTTGACCCAATCGCCCAAGTTGTTGCCGCCCCCGTTGTAGCTCCCGTCACCTACGCTGCCGCCGCACCCATTATTCGTGCTCCCGCAGTCACTTACGCCGCTGCCGCCCCTGCCGTCACCTACACCACTTCCCAGATTGTCTCTGCGCCTGCCGTGACCTACACTGCCTCCGCTCTCCCCGCTGCCGTTCTTCCCGGACCCCGCCTTGCTCAACACGCTCTGCTCCCTTCCCTCTTGCCTGGCCTGCCCCTGGTAGCCGCCGCTCCTGAGGAAAAGCCCGCTGAGGCCGCTGCTGTCGAGGAGGCCTAAGATGACCGAGGCCAACTTTGATTCAAATTGACAACAATGGCAATGAAATGAGGAAAAAGACGGTTAAGGGATCTCGGCAAAATTTACCTGAGGAAAACGGCTGTTGTGAGCGTACTTTACTGGTGAGAAGATTATGGCAAATCTGAAATACATCGGTATACACGTATTCTTAACCTCGCGGACCTCGCGGACCTCGCGGACCTCGCGGACCAGCATCAGTCTCAGGAAAACCTTTACTGCTATCGCGTGCACACATGATCATCCTGTGTGAAAGATGAATGCTTTCGCACAGGAGACATAGATACTGCGCAATTTGATCCAGAAATTTGAGTTAATATGCTATTTGTCTGTTACTGAACACTACTCCTTTGCATCGTTCAGTGCTGCGTTGACGTCATTCCGTAGCAGATAGTGTTAGTGCTGACGCACTGTAGTTTTAAAGGGGCCTTTTCTTAAGACAAGGTCTGACTGCAACCCATGTTCTGCTAACTTACTCGTCGCTCCTCCCGAGGCCATACAACTTTCAACGAATATTCGGATATTAGAACGATTTCAGCAAATATTGTTCGATTCTGTTATCCGGATAATTTCCGTTCCCCAAAACGCTGCCTGCTCGCAGCCGTATAGAAGGATAAGATTTTTCTTTATGAAGGCGATGAAGAAGATACTTTAAGCTTCCTTCAGTCCTATCTAATGCAGAGCTGAGTGGGATTGTGAAATTAGGTAAAGTTTACTCTGGTTGTGACGATTGCTGTGTTCCACCTCAAGGTGCAAGAAAAACAATAGCGAATGAAGATTTGCACCTACTACGAGGCAGCACCTTGGTTGGGGCAAAATGGCGGAACATCAAGAAGAGTCCAACTATAGTAAAGTCCTTGGCACGCTCAAGTTCCAGATGACCCAGGTCCAGGAGTCCAAGGCTCAATGCCTGACACCTTCGTTTCGACATTCGTCAGTTCGAGACATCCAGCATCCACTGGTGATGGTTGAGATATTCGAACATGTTCGCGAACAGGTCGAGTTCGCGATTTGCCCATTCCTACAAGACATCGCTGGAGACATCCTGACCAAGACGCGCAACAAGCTCAGTGACAATCCAGGAGTGCTGGTTGGGCTATACAATAACCTGCCGTACGTGGTGTTCCCCAAGGAACCTTTGGTGTTTCCACATTTTCAAAGTTTTTCTGGACGATACAACCAGCACCCGTGATTATTGTTTTTTTGCTCTGGGAATTTTTGAACACGTTCGCGAACTGTTCGAGATCGATGCCTTGTGATCGATAGATACTCGAGATCGACGTTTCTATGTTCGAAACCATCACCACTCTCCACTGCCAGTCCAGGGTTGACAAGTTCATACACTTCATCAAGTGACTGGTTGAATATTATGCATTACGTAGCGCACAGTACTTAAACTTTTTCAAGTTCGACATTTTTGGCTGTATTTATGTATTCTGTATTTATGTAACAAAAAAACCCCTTTACTCGACATTTGTTCATTAGAATCTATATCATTAGTCATTCCCAACGAACGCGTAAAGTGCGCCCGACCAGGGACAGAGTGTACAAAGGAGAAAAAACTTTCGCAGAGCATGCTGTCTAGGTACATATGTTTATACGTATATACACACTCACACTCGTGAATGGAAGTATATATAACACACACACAACTTAAACTCCTGTGTATACAGTTTAGCTTTCAGTCCCTTTGATCCTCTTCTTTCTTCTCCTGCTGTCTTTTCTTTCTCTTACTCGACGATCTGCACCTAGCGTGTGTCGCCGCCGCCTCGGAGCAGGTGATTTCGCTAACAAAGTGTAGGAGATCCTCCATTTTGGCACTCTTCTCCTCCTCTGTATCGTGGCCGTCATCGCAGTCGCCAACAGTCGAGTCATTGTCCATCAGTCGCACGTCGTACTCGACGGTTTTGGAGGGGAAGAACGTGCTGACGTTCTCCAGAACAACGGTGTAGGTGTAGCCCGGGTATGCGCGAAGGTGTCCTCGAATAAATTCCTTAGTGTAGAAGATCCTTTCTGACGGCCGCACGACCTCTGGCGCTGCTTCCATGTCCTCCGATGACCCCGCGTCTTCCTCTACCTCCTCAAATACGGACATGATCATGTTGGGACCCGAGTCATGATTGAAGGAGTCCTGAGCACTGTCAATAGTATCAATTTGATCCTGTTCTTGCCCACGTTCCCGCGAGGGAGTCTTGGCCGCTGTGGCTTGGGTGGCGGGGGTGGCGAAGGTGAACTCGGAAACTCTGTCAGTTTTGACGACCTGTCTGATCGTGGGCCTCCGAGACACGCTGAACATGAGGGTGCCGCCAGACACGCGGAAGCACCACGAGAGATCTCGAGCCGGCTCGCAAACGTGAAATTTGAGGCTGAGCCTGCACTGAGGCCTGATGACTTGGCGCACGTAGCACTGGCCGGCCAGGTCCTCTGGCCCCAAGCTTGCTCTGGCTTTATTGGCTTGCTCCGTCGGGTTGGTGTTAATTTTGTCATAATCTGCTTTCTCGCCTCTGGCAATGCCTTTGTTTTGGTTAGAACTAGTGCCGATATTACCAGCAGTAGTTTCGGTCTTCACGGCCATGCTTTCTAGACTGTGAGCTCTTAAAACCAACAGCCTCTCTCTCTCCGCGTAGTCGTCGCCAACGTTGGCGGAGGCACTCGTCGCTTTTTCTCCGATGATCCTGTTTACCAATCTCCCCATGCGTCGCTCATCGACACGTGCACAAGTCATAGGAGCCGTCCTTGCGTCGGCACTGAGGAAGCGATCGACGTTTAACGTGTCTAATGTCGAAAACCGGAGAGAGGCATGAGCACGACAATGGACGACATAAGTTTCAACTCTTTTACTACAACACGTAAGGTACATCTTTTGGAAGACTTAGCGTGCGTGAAAGAGTACCCACTTTTAGTCCTACTGGCATTCTTTCCTCTATGACAGAACGTATGACGGCAAAACCATGGTGAAATGGATGAAGTCCTCAGGGAAATAGCCCGACAGGATGCATGAAAATGAGGACGAAGAGAAGATTGGGGATAACAAGGAAAAATGTAGTGGCTTGGCATGGGTGAAGGTGAGGTAGGTGCTTGTCCCTGCTGGAGCCTCTGAGTCGGTGTGACGTACGCACGGCAGCGGTACTACGTACTCGAGATGGTCGCCTTGTGTGCGTGTCTTGCATCACTCTCACTGAACATATTCACACACGTACAGTTCACTTCGCTTATTGTGATAAAATCGTCACAATAGACGACTTGAACTGTACCACGTGTCCCATGGGTCGTTGTGCACATCTTGCAGACAGAGATAAAACGAAGAAAATGCACGATGACTCGTAGGACACCCGGTATTTGTTTTCGAAGGAGCTGCTGCACGACGCACTATCAACACTTGTGTTGAGACTCGCGCACAAAACACTCCATGCGAAAGAAGAGCGAGGACGATTGCTCTACTTTGTGGTAAACAGATACCAAATCTACGCATCTGAGTACTCCTATATACTCGGATATTACAAGTGTATGACGATTCTCTGTAGGCGACGCAGAGAAGCAGCCATCGATTTCTTCTGTCTGGATCCAGCTTGGGGACAAGAGCCGCACCAAAGGCTATGGAACAAAAATTGTTCAGCCCTGCGCAATATTGATGTGCAGTACGTAAGTGCAGTGAACAGAATCCTGGTTTTACACTCGTACGTATGTTGTACAAAACTATTCATGAACTAAGGAACTTCTACCTGTTGTACCTTAATCCTAGCTTCGTGAGATCCACCATAAAACGGATGTAAGGATTACTGGATAACAGGATTTATCAGGACTATGGGGATCTCTTTTTAAGACCCAATACAAATTAACAGATTTACAGCATCACACTTTTCCACGGATGACGATCAAAAGAGACAAAGTGTTAGAGGAAAGTTGAAACAACTGGTGAGACTATTGCAACCCTCAAAAATATGGTTTTACGTTTGATCCACTCACTTTGTTTGAGCAGCGCAGATTTGCTGAGCTTGCACGAGGCCAGCAAAAAAATTGGCAACAAATGTGCGATGACTTCGAGACTGAAATAAAAGCAACTCCGCTCGTGGGGGCCCCCCCCCCCGCCGGAAAGGAGGGGGGGGGGGGGGGGGGGTGGGGTGTGGGGGGGGGGGGGTGGGGGGGGGGGGGGGGGGTTGGGGGTGGGGTGGGGTGGGGTGGGGGTGGGGGGGGGGGGGGTGGGGGGGGGGGGGGTGGGGTGGGTGGGGGGGGTGGGGGGGGTTGGGGGGG
>JAAUXU010050527.1_pt1 | contig 18778 bp, 21 predicted proteins | sample 7278151 | NCBI WGS metagenome assembly JAAUXU01 (sample SAMN14350113, study PRJNA611818) | marine sediment metagenome | isolation source: surface marine sediment (1.8m) | place: French Polynesia: Moorea | collected 2018-08 | reverse complement strand
CTAGTGAGAGGAGAGTAAAAGCAGCGGCATCACTTATTTTTGTCAGCCCCTGCACTTGGGTGATCAGATTTTGGAAAAATGCACCTGCAGCATCAATATCAGTGTGGGATTTCTTGTAAAATGAAGCCCTACAGGTGGACATTTTTGCTGCATCTCGCAAAAAAGGGTTGTGGGTCTGTGTGGGTAGGATCAGGGAGGAGAGCTTCTGGAGCTGTGGGTGCTTCTTCCGAGAAGCCTCAAAAAGAAGTCTGTTGATTCTGAGTAAATAACTGCTCTTAGTCTTAGGTCAAAAATTTGGCCTCTCTGTTGTGAAACAATCAACTTTCTCGTCAGCACTAAGGTAGTGTAGTTGTTGTGACTGAACCACACACCAAAAGTTCTTTTTCAAATCTGGAGGTGAAGAATGTGTGCTGGAAGCCTGAGAGCATAAAAAAATATCAATTTCGATCGGAAATGTGACATTGTAATGAAGTGAGCAAAGATTTTTGGTTGGGGTATCTGTGTGATTCCAATTCCGCACGTGTTCCATGCAAAATTTTCAAGGCAGCTGTTGAGGCTGTGGCAACCAATGTTCCACCGGCCTTACACGGAAAGTCTTTGGCAACTCTCAGGAAATGGACCGAGAAAGGTCTGGGAGGAGGCAGAAATCCTGTCCCAGAAGAGGGAAATGTGATCTCTCTTGTTGCTCCTTGGCAACCAACATTGGGTTTTGGCAGGTGAACTTTTCAACCCTTTTCTGCTCATCCGTGTCAAACACTCGAAAGGGTGGCAACCCTGGTGGGGTGACTACTCTAGTGAGCTGGCAACCCCTCACTGCACATAAGATCTTCATAACAAGGGGAGATGTGAATGCACACTGTACCTCTCCAGACGTCCTAGATGTGATGTCGAAAGTTTGAGTCGAGCCACGACAAACTGAGATGAGTAGACAAGTTCACCGAACCGCTAACTTTTAATTTCTTTCTGCGTACAATACAAATTTCATACTACAAACCCAGCATGCTTTGTGTCAGTCGGGTCATGCTCTGTCGATGGAGCCCGAGGCTGTCCTAGCCTCACCTAAGCTATTCTCGAGCTCAGGCACTCCTCGAGCTTGGCTCAATCCATCCATAAGAAGTCGTCTACGTGATGTTAAAAAATTGGGGTGGGGTGAGGAGAGTGAGGAAATGTCCCGTTGAGAGGTGGTCACCGGACGGCAGCTCTCAGCAAAGAGTCGGCATTTTTTTTGCCTGTCAGACAAAAACCAGCCACCACTGGCACAGGGTGAGGGACACCTTTCATGTGGGTCACCCTGTGTTAGAGGATGTCAGGTTTAAGCCAAGACATTTCCAGGGTTGCTGAAGAACAGGTGACTTTTTAACCATGAATACCCCAAACATGACTTGTTGGCATGGGCAAGTTCACCCATCAACTGGCTGGGCTAGAGGTCATCGCCAGTCGACTTTTTTCGGGCTCAGGTCGGGTCAGGTTTTGAGATGCGGGCTCAGGCTAGAAATAGGCCCGCATCATAAGAACAAGAGACTAAAAGTCGCATAGCTATATGATAATATATAGAGAGAGTGGTACATATAGTATATATAAAGTAGCATAGCTTATGGTAGCTCATACCATAAGGATCATAAGCTTTCTCAAGGCAAATGACTGCTAACCACGCACTGAATTAAGCATGAACTCTGTAATGGGTGATGAAATCAACATTGGAAACTCCCTCATTGATTGGCAATGTGGGGAGAACAACATTAGCAATGCAGGCTGCGGGCTCAGTCATGCGAGCTATGGGCTTTGCGGGCTGGCAAATATGGCACTCAAGCCTGAGGACTCAAGGGCTCGGGCCTGGCCCGCAACAACCTCTAGGCTGGACCAAGCACGACAAACATTGCAGTCCAGAATTTACACCAATGTGTTTTGCTCACAACTCAGCTGAGGACCTTCCCAAGGCTGAGGGGAGATCAAGGTGCTTGCAGATTATGCCCATGGAAGACAGCCAACTTTGCCTAGGTTCTCAAAAAGGTCAAGACAAGCCTTGCCAGATCAAGGCCTTGATCTTGACGGACCTTGATCTTGACGGGCCTTGATCTTGATGGGCCTTGATCTTGATGGGCCTTGATCTTGATGGGAATTGATCACCCGGAACGACCGGATTGCAGTGTTTGTTGTACTTGATCTTGCTCACCCTGAGGTGGTTGGTGAACCTGACTGTGTCAGCAAGTTTTGTTTGGGGCATTCAGAGGTAAAAAAAAGGGTCACACATCATTCAGTAGCCCTGGAAATGTCTTGGTTGTACCCTGATCTCGCACACACGGTAAAGGAGGACAACTCGGTGACGTTCCAACCTTTCTCGACGTGCATCTGCATCGGCGTCGTCTCCAGGGTCACGAGGCAGCAGCTGCCGGAGTTGTTGAGGCTGTCCAACGCTTGGCTCGACCGTGTCTCTTCCAGAGGATCCGAGTGATCCTGGCACTTGTCTCTCCTCAGCAGATATTCAGGCTCTTCCTGCCGGCTCCTCTGAAGATAGATGGCATTGACATTTCACACTCACACTCAAGAACAACAATAATAATACACAAAAGTAGAGTTAACCGCACCTGAGACCGCTGGCGACCAATTGGCGTTAGACCGACGTGACTGGATTTCCCTGAGGAAAAAGAAGTAAGAGCATTTAAACATTTTGTCAAGACAAATCCTTGTCTGCACTCAGTATCTCGGTCACCGAGTACAGCAGTACCGTACGGTACTGTGAGAAGAGCAATGCCGAACAAGACTGGTGCGTGCCCTGATCAGGCCACAGGATGTACTTGTTGCGTGAGGTACTCATTTTGGACCAGTACTGCCTGGCAGCACTGGACCACTGCACTCTATCAGCTGGAACTGAACAGGTCCTCGTTTTTATCTCCTGACCGAATGCAAACCTTTTGAGTCCAACTGGAGTGAAATCCCGATGGAATGGGAATGGATTAATGACAAAGTTCCCTCATCCCCGTCTCCTCCTCCTCGCTTTGACTTCCTTTTGTGTGTCAGAAGACGGAAAGAGAAAGCAGTGAGTAATAGAGGGTCTAAAAGGACCGGCTCAGTCTCCAAAGACAGGATGAGTCCGGTTTGTTTGTACCTCTCCTGTCTGAACTTGTCTGGACTTGACTTCACTGGATGAAAAGACGAATATTTCATGAACACCTCGAGTCTCTCTCATGCTCCAGACAGTTTCTTCACCACTTGAAAGAGTCGAAACGTCTGTCTTCTCCTCCTTTTTTTTTCTCTTGGACCGACAAAAAATGAAAGTCACAGGGACGAAATTAAAAAGTGTGTTAATCATTGACTTAAAGCTGACATTAATTTTCTCGGCAGCCAGAGAAAAGTTCGACTTTTCTCATGTCTTCTCTCTGTGGCCTCTTAAACACGCAACTTCAGCGGAAAACATTTGTCAGTCAAAAAAGTTTTTGACTCCCTCTTTTTTTTTTCGATTCCTGACGCTTCTTTTTTTCTATTTCCTTCTTCTTCTCACAGACTTTTTCATTCGTCAGTGAAACCAATCCCAGAGCATCCTGTGGGCGGTGGGCGCGAACCGAGCCGGCCCGAGCCGGCCCGAGCCGCCCGTCTGGCCCCGGGCCGGCCCATTCGGAGCTCCACTTGTATGAGGAAGCCAAAATTCCCATCATAGCGCAAATATGCTGGAGTTTTTGGAGTAAGAAGCTCTTGCTTCAGTGCTGACATGCACAGCTTCTCATTGGTTGTAGATTCCGTTGGAGCAGAGCACAAACAGACACCAGTTGCTGTCGCTGCTCACGTACAAGGGCTCACCAATCTTCTGTCTGCCTGTGTGTCTGTCTGTCTGTCTGTCTGTCTGTCCGTTGGTCCTGTGCATTTTTCTGTCTGTACATTTGTATCTCTGTTTTTCTGTGTGTCTGTTTGTCTATGCGTTTGTCCGTCTTTCTGTGTGTCTGTGCTTTTGTGTCTCTGTCTGTGCGTTTGTCCGTCCCTCTGTCTGTGCGCTCGTCTGTCTGTATATTTGTCCGTACATTCGTCTGTACATTTTTACCCGTGCATTTGGGGCCCCAGCTGCGCGGCTTGACAAGGTGGCCAACGAATCCCTCTGCTACTGACTGCCTTCACTCATCATTGACATGAGCCAAGAAACTGTGCCCGAGCCCAACTGGAACCACGACAGGGAAGAGCTGGTGACAGTTGTGCAACGGACAAGACGTGGGCTCCCAACCCCTCCCAGAATGTGTCAGAGGCTGATGTGACTTCTCTGTTGGTGATCGGCTGTGACAAGAGACATTGAAAATGTTCTCGTCGGGCTTAAGTCGGGCTCTTCTGTGCCAAGTTCCGCACAAAGAAAGACTTTAGTCAGGTTTAAGAAAATATAAAGGGAGCCAATCTAACGGGGGAGGGTGGGGAATAGAGTAGAGCCCAACAATATTGATTTGAAGAGTCCCTAAAAGAGCTTTCACTGAATAAAGAACGCGTGCACTTTATTTCAGACACTGAAGCCTTTCTTCTCAGAACGAACGAATTTTACTATTAGATTTCGACTTGGCACTTGTCTATGTCCTCTATGAAGCACTCCATGTGCTTCTTCACCTTAGTGGCCTCATAGAACACGTTGGAGTCGACCATCTGCGACGTTTTGGGCCGGGATGAGGACCAGTGGCAGAACTGTTTATGAGTGTTCTGGTGCAAGCCATGAGATTGACCTGGACACCCTTGATCTTATCTATGGGGTGGCGAGCAATTAAACAGACTCCTTCTACCAAATGTTGGAAATGTAGACATGGGACTCTCTCTGGGTGCCAAGAATTGATTAAAAGTGCCAAAATGAAGGCCACTCCAGATGCCAAAGATACCAAAGGCTCTGTTTGCCGCCAGTGGGGAGACAGATTACGACAAGGAACTCGTTCAAAGGATCAAGAAAACGGGCCCAATTGATCCAGCTGTGTATACGTCAACCTTCTCAAAGGCCTCTAGCCACAGAGGGGCTTAGAGAGGCCTTTAAAAATACATCTCTCTCGTTCATTTGTAAAGAGTTTTTTTAAACGCCCTTTAAAAGCTAAAAGTAAAGTTTTCTCTCCTCGTACAGAAAATCCGGCTTGTTTTGGGTCGTTTCTGGCCATTCAGTATTTATCATTCATGAAGCATTTAAATTGATGCTTTACTTTGAATTTTCCCAGGGGGGGGGAGTATTTTGAGACCGCATCAGCTGAAATCGCTGGAGGAAGCTGAAAATTTGGTGATTTGTTTTCGGGTCTTTTCCATTTCATTTTCGGGACCCTCATAGGACTGCGCATGCTTCACTGCACTAACGTTTCTCGACAGGAATTTTTCGTAGAGGAGCAGCAATTTGGCGTTAAATTACAAATTGCCAGTAACGCGCACAATATTTTCCTCGTTCCTGACTGAGGTTCTGCCCTGTCCTCGCCCTCATATAGGCCTTGGGCCCCCGGCCGCCCTCGGACAATCTTAGGCCTCGGCCAGGTCAGAGTCTCTTCAGGCACAACCAGGAAAAAATAGTGCTGCAACACGGACAGGCAATATACAGGGCCTTTCAAAAGTCCTCTCACCATAAGCTACTCAGGCTTCAGATCGAGTTATACAGGTCCCGATAACTTTTTGCATCAAGGGAGGTCGTAGTGCAAAAGTCCCAAATGCCATTGACTTGGACCTGAAGACGGACGGGCAGCAGTTGACACAGCTGATCACATTGACGTAGTAGCTGCATTAGTTCTGGGTGCTCACGCCCGTGGGGTTCAAAATCATGCCGAAAAAAGGCAGTGCTGAAGCTCAGACGCAAAGAATGCAAAATACAGGGTGCGTCAGAAGAAGCATGTCGATTTCAAAGGCTTCCTGAGGTTGCATGACTATACAAGAGTCGGATAATAACATCATCGTGAAGTGTGACGTAAAAATGTGACAACATCTGCCTAGTTGGACGTGGACAAGATCAAAATCCACGATCCGGAGGCCACGATGCCGGCCAAAACTCATGCCAAGAGTCCGGTGGGGCTTGGGATGGGTGGCAGCTTCAGCTTGAGAATGACTCATTGTAACTAAAGAACCATGAGTAACTTCTGACCAAGGGGAGACCAAACCTGGCCAGCCGTGACCAACAAGTTCTCGTCGGTGGCCGCCGCCACCAGAGTGAATCCCTCGCTGGAGAGGCGGGTGTTGGGTTGGTTCGAGCTCAAAAACTAGCTCGTCTTTGCCTCCATCAGCTGCGGCTACAGAAGGCTGAGCAACGAAGCCTCTGAACAAGAATGCCCAAGCTTTGGGAGTCTTGCCTGCTACAGGACAAGGAGCCTTTGACGCCAAGGCCCGAATGTGGCGAGCCGCTCACTTTCGGCCCGCGCACATCCCTACATCCTGCGTGAAAGCGGGGTCAGCTGGCAACCGGGAAAGGGTGAAGGTGAATGAAGGCCACTCAGTGAGACACACGATAAGTTGCAATTAGCTGGAGGCTCCTTCGCCAAGGTCGTTCAAGGGCCTCTTGGCCTTCGTTTCGTTCTGGGCCTTGATGCACGGACGTGCAAGGTGAAGCGGCAAAAAAAGCAAGGTCACCGAACTAAAGTGGTCGATCTCAGGTGTCGTCGAGAGGCCTCTGGCTGGCCTTTAATGACGGAGGCGAATGAATAAGGCCGCGCTTAAAGACCAGTGACAGTTAAGAATCAAGCAGGTGATGACTTTTGCCCTGACGGAGCCCAACGACGTCGTCTGCTTCAACCGCGCTGTCAGCGCAGTTGTTGCTCAAGTTCTTCTCACTGGCGCTTGCTTCTTTCCAGTAATATGATAAAACTTTTGCATCTTTCTCTCTCTCTTCGTGACATTGGCAGTTGGGCCTTCGCTTGCAAGGCCCCATCTGTCAGCGGCATGCCTGCTGTAGGCCCACATGCATGTCTCTACTACACAATGCAGTCTCTCGACAGACGGGAATCCCGACGTAGGCCCCCGTAAGACTTATAGCACCGTAGGGACACTCAACTAAGAACTCACTGTTGGCCTCTGGTGTGCAGTTGGGAGAGACTGGTGAGGCGGCCATCGCCGACGCCGCCGACGAGGACGGGGACGTCTTGCGCCACCACCGGCACGCCTCCGCCCCGCTGTAGTAGGAGTCGATGAAGGCCTTCCTGTACTTGGCCCCGCCCATCGTGTAGATCAGGAAGTTGAGCGCAGAGTTCAGGCAGACCGTCAAGTGGGAAACCTGGAGAAAGACATCAAGATCTGCAACGTCAGTACTTTCCAGTCGCTTACATTTGTACCGTAAGCACATGGGCCCCCAAAAGGCCCGGAAAGTCGACGCAGCTCAAGCCGAGCTTGTGCCCAATGATGCCCTTTTGTGGGCCACGCTTTGGCTTCCCACAGCATCAGGGCCTGCGTGGGCAAGGGCGTGGAAATGCCATCTTCGCAAAGTGCTGAGCTAAACTTGAAGTACATGATAACGTCGTACTTGTTGCAGTTGCTGCTGCGTTCACATCTTAACTTTGTGACAAGGTTTCTGTGCGATTAAACCTACTCGTGATAAATGCATCTGTGGGACAAAACTTGTTGCTCATAAAGTTTCTTGCGATTAAGCTTTCTGGAGATCCTTTAGTCATAAAGCTGCTTGGTGATAGAGCTGAACTCTGAGATAAATAATGTGAAATCACTGAATAGATGAAGGCTCAGACGGATTTGTGATAAATTTCCTTCAAGAGTTGGATCAAATGCCCATAATTCAGACGCACCCTGTTTGCTCGTGTCTGTACGTGTGTTTGCCACTTGTGCATGCACCCCAAACTGCCGCAACCCGGCAGATGTCGTTAAAGGCGCATTTCGGGCATGGAGTGCTCAAAACATTGGGCGCCCATCGCTACAATTGGCAGGAGGCGTGCAAGAAGCTCCAGTTGTACTGTTAAGTGAAGTGGATGGGCTACGTCCAGTACTGCGGCACCAGGGGACCCACAGGAGGTGTTTGCAAGAGCCCTGGGAAGTCCCCTGAGTCGTCCTGCCGCAGTTGGACATGTCAAAGACACCGTTCTAAGAGCTCCTTCTTGTACGCATGGGCGGGGTCGGCCTTGGGAGCCTCGATGGAGGCAGGGACGTGCTTGACGGCTGTGTCGCCATCGACGAAGCTTTCTTCACCGTCCGACTGACCAAGGTGAGTCTAACAATATTGCACGCTCGTGAGCATTTTTTTGCTTCACGTATTGTCTCAGTCAAGCCAGCCCGAACGTTGTAGCTACGACATCCTGCGCTGACACCAGCGCATGAGTGATGAAAGCCATACATTAATCTCAGCTGATGCTGTGCATACGCACCTCGACCACGTATCTCATGTCCTCGCCTAAGTAGCAGACCCTCCCCTGCCTCTTCTCGGAGCACATGATCACCTCGTACAGGTCGGGGATCAGCTTGGGCATCTGGCAGACCACGAAGAGCAGGGACATGACTGCAATGGTTATGGTTATGCTGCTGGTAATTCTGGACAATGACACTGTTCTCGTACGTGCGGAGCTTCTATGCCTTTCTTCGCCCCCAAACTTTGTTTGCGCTCACATTAGGGAAAGAAAGACAAGCTTCGCATTTCTTTTCAGCAAAATGCAGATTTTTTGGCATTGCGAAAGGCATAAAAATGTAAGCAGGCCGCATAAAACAGTCGCGCTCACTTTATAGGCCTTCTTGTGTAATACAAAAAGTTTGAGGTCTCGACTTTCCACGCCAAATCTTCAGGTCGTGAACAGGAGTGGAGGCTGAATGAGGCCGCACTTCAGACATCAGCATAGGTGAGCTATGACAAAACCCTAATCAGGTGGCTCTTCTCGTGCAATTTCAGGCCTTTCTTCTCTCCAGCTCTTGTCAAGTGCAGAATTTGCATATTCCGCGACTAGTGATGGATTCGGGCCGGCCCGAAAGGTGGCTGGATCCGGCCCGGCCGTCACCTGGCTCGCAGGCTGGCCCCATTCCAGCCCCAAACCAGGGGATCGGGCGGCCCGAGCCATCACTACTCCTCACCAGTTGGCAAAGGTAAAAGAACAAAAAAATCCACCAAACGGTCGATCCACAAAGGGTTGGCTGGCCACAGCTGTGTTGTGGAAGACTTTCCACTGACTTTCCACAGACTTTTCTGAGACTATCGGACGCATCCTAAAATGGGACAGTGCCCTCGAGCAACAAATTGTTTCGGAAAAGTGTCTACAGGGTGGCCACGGAGCCCGACTTGCTGGCTTCATTGGACAATGCCTCTGGCAGAAACGTTCAGCACTGACGCTACCCATTGTGCACGTTTGGGAGGCCGTGAGGTCCTCGGTGGCCATGGAGCTGGAGCTCGAAAGCCTGCGAGGCCTCGAGTCAGCAGTTCAAGGCTCTTGTGTGATGTGCTTCAATCTCAGCATAGAACCACACAAACGAATTCTGATGATCGGGGCTTAGATAAGTGGCATTTACCGATTATCGAGCTTTTCAGTAAAACTGATATTCTGTTCACCAAAACACTTCCAGAGAAAGTTAAGTCTCTGCGCGATCAAATAATTGGGCTTTTGGGGGGATTTTTACGACTTTAGATTTTATTAAATCTGATATATAAAGTGCGAGGGACGCATGTTCATGTCTTGGACTCTGTGTGTCTGTCTGCGGCCAATATCCAGTTTTATCAGCTTTTGCGTCGCCGATTTACAGATTCACCACTTTTTGCCCAAAGTGAGCGCGAAGCACTGACACAGACCGACGGACAGACCGACAAACAGACACACTGGCTGCGCTTTGGGACCGCCAAAGTGCTGGTGATATGATAAAGTGAGAGATAATTTGGCTTTGGCATAGGCAGAACTTCAAGATGAAACTCGTTCAGCACCGTGCAAAGTCGGACAACTCCGAGCGAGACGATCTCTCCTTATCCTGCTTTCCCCGTTTCTTCATCTTGTCAGGACTAAGTAAAGTCGCCAAAAGTCATTTGACACAAAGGTGCCAAAGCATTTTCACTAGTGCTGAAGCATTGGTATCAGTGCTGAAGAGTTTATACCAGTGCTGAAGAGCTTATATCAGTGCTGAAGAGTTTGTATCAGTGCTGAAGAGTTCATATCAGGGCCGAAGAGTGTATATTAGTGCTCAAGAGCTTATAGCAGTGCTCAAGAGCTTATGTTGGTGTGGAAGCATTTATAGTAGCATCCATATCAGTGCTTAAACATTGAAATAGGTCCTGAAGCATGGGTTATGGTGCTAAAAACATCCTTCTCTGCGGTGCTTCCATTTTTCTCCCCAGCTGATAATTGGCAGCCGGTAGAAAAACGTTGGGTAGCCTTAATTTAGCTGCCAGCTTTATCGGGATCTTGGGTTTAATTGGATTTTTTCCCCGCAAAATAATCCCACTGTATTTTGTCAGCACTGAACGCAGGCAGAGCAGGACTTCTGAACGCAGCTCCATCATGAACCAAAGGCCTGGCTGAAAATGTGGCAGACATGGCTGCTGTCAATGCCGTGCACTTGCAGCACTGAACGCACGTAGGCTGGAACCACCCTGGAGGCCTCGCCAGCTAAGGAACTCCAACTTATGTTGCCTTCATAAGGGACAACCAAAATTAACATACTGATGAAGGAGACGAGTGCGAAGCCACTCAGAGTCGGACCTGGGTGCGGACGCGGCTGCACTTTCACATCTGGCCGATTTGGCAACGTGCTGCCAAAACGGCCAGACGGGTGGACGCGCCTTAAGAAGAAGGGGGGGAGGGGGAATTTGCAAGAGGAATCGCAAAACAATTGCCAATTACCGTTGAGGATGTAGCCCATCTGGTGCTCCTCCTTCTGCTTGCGTTGGAAGTACGCGCGCTGCTTCTTCACGGACGGCCGCTCGGGCGCTGAGGCCGGCGACAGCGACGTCCGCGGTGACTGTCGCTGGTCCGCGGCCGCTGAAGATGCCTCCTCCCCCGCGGCAGACGCCGCGCGTCGCCGCCACGAGCGGCGGCCACCACCACGGCTGCCACTGCCGCTGCGGCAGAACTTGATCGACCTCGTGATGCACTCGCGCGCTACTTCAGACCTCGGCTGCTGCTGCTCTTCCACGTTCCTGAACTTCTTCCTGAAGTTGTTCGACTTCATCATCTTGGCGACGATGCAGAAGTTGCACACGATGATGGTGAAATAGGGGAGACACTCGAGCAGCAAGAACTTGCTCCAGAAGACGTACAGGGCCATGTAGACGTGATGGCGACGGATACCACTGGAGGAAGGAAGACAAGTAGAGTGTGTAATACAGGCAAATCTGGACGATTGTCTATGACGTCATTCATTGGGCAAAGTCACTTATGCATGAGCCAGTGACTGCGGCCCCATTGGAGGGGCCAGACGTGGGCACAGCTCCTTCTCCACCAGACACAAGTGCAGCCTGAGCCACCTGGAGGCGAACTGAGGGGATTTCTGGCTGCTAAGTACAAAACTGTGCATCTGTACAACTCCTTCGCCAAATTGTTTTGGGCAATGGAGCACAGCTCCAGGTAGCAGCCGCACCAGCTCCACCGTGGTGCGCAACTTGTTCTCGGCCAAGAGGGTTCCCCAGGTCCACGCCTGCCTGGTTTCAACTTCTGTTGCGTTTGAACGCGGTGGTCACGAGGCCTTCTTGCACTTTATGTGGCACAGGAGGTGCTTGTAGTGTGCCAAATATAGGCCTGAAGGCCTTCCCTCCTCTGTCAGGCTTATTGCGCATACTTGTGTCGGAGGTAAGATATAGCATAAGAAGACCATTTGTCTTACTCCCATATAAGACTCCAGAATGTTATCTCGCTTTCCACCGAGTCAAAAAGAAAAAAGTTACTTCTGTTGGCCACAGTCAAAAATTTGCATTCCCTTAATGTCTTTCATGTTCGAGTGACTTTGTCACAGTCAGATTATACCGGGCGTTCAAATTGCACACTAGGGTGTGACTTTTTGGCACACACTGCACGGTCTCTGGGAAGCCTTGGGTGATTTCAAGGGTTGCCATTGATTGTGAGAGCCTTCCCTGGGTTATTCAGCATAGCCCTAGTTTACCCTCAAACGAGCTTCATCAATCAGTTTGTGCCCCCCCCCCCCCTTGCCGTGCCAAATGCTGCCAAGTGTTGCCATCTTGTTATGAACTTCCTCAATCCCACTTGAACACCATTGATCTGGGTGGCATGGCAAAGACACGATTGCTTCAAGACCACCAAATTGTGTTGGCTTGAGCTAAGATCACAGCCATCGTTTTCCTCCAGGGAATTTTCTTCACCTGTCATACGATACAGTGTGTCTGTAAGAAGTAAGGTCGTACCGCGATCCCATCTCGGCGATGAAGGTCCCGTCGGGCATCTCCATCTCCTGGAAGCAGATCTCGAACCACTTGGGCAAGTTGTAGAGCACGGAGAAGGAGAACGAGAACCACAGCAGGTATTTCTTCCACCTGCACCCCGATAAGGCGGGTGATAGAGAGAAAGAGAAACTTTTTAAGGCATGAGATTAGGATGAGCTTATCCTCTTTTTTTGATGTTTCTACACGCGCAGGATTCAAAGTTCTCTTCTTTCCAAGCTCAGGAGACCGTGAAGAAATGTGACTGCAATTCCTTGCATCACCCTGTACCTCCCGCTGCCCGCCTCTCCTACATTGGACATTCTCCAGCCGCTCTAAGTGTTGCAGCAACTGAAAGTGATAATGATTCGGCCATTTACACAGTGAGCCATAAAGACGTCCCCCGGGGCCTGCGGCAGACCATGGCCAGGCACATAATGGGGTGATAAGGGTAGGCCCGAGCAGGCCTCTTGGGCTCATGTTCAGGCGATTTATTGGCTCCAATTCCTATACACTCCCTTCAATGGCGCATGTAGCTTAGCTTCATCTGGGACTTGGCGGGCAGCAAGTGGAGGCTGAACAAGTGAGCTGAGTAGTGATCGCCAGGTTCCGCTTGTACACGAGGGACGAGGACGACTCCTCCTACCCCCGGTGGTCAATGCAGTTTCCTCGTCCCTTGTGCCACAACTGGGGATGCCCGGTTCCGAGAGCTGTCCACAGCCAGCCTTGGGCATCTGCCTCGTGCTCGTGGACAGCCTCGGGTCCGCGGAGGCCGCGGCGTCGACATCGTTCATCCCAACTTGGGCCGGTCCAACCAATAGCGTTTCGTTGTCAAGAAGACGTGAGTTCGAACAAAGAAGTGACTCTAACTATGCTGTGTTTTCACTCATCCAAGCATCAGAACAGAAGTGACAAATGGAGGATGAGAGTGACTTCCTCATTCAGAAATTCCAATTTTTGGAGGTTCCCCTGTTCGTTGCTCCTCGTGATTACTCATTAATTCCGCTGAGTCTCTTTTAAATAATTATGCTGCCTCCTCTGCATCAGCTGATTAGTGATGGGTCGGGTCTTGACTCGAGTCATTTTGACTTGACTCGAGTTTCAGCTGACTCAGAGGTGAGCCAGATCCGAAGGGCCCAAACCTGACCCGGAGTCAGATTCACATGCTCCAACGTAAGACAAGTCAACTCTAAAGTCCTCCTTGAACAAGTCAACATTATGCACGCAGAGAGTACCGATTGGTAGGCATCCTACTTCAATTGGTCTTATCTACATTGTGTGAATGAGTCTTAAAGAAATTCTCTATTGTTTCAAAACTTCTCATTGTTTCTCATCTTTCAAGCTTACTGATCAGTTTGTCACATAGCAGCCAGTTGGAATCAAACTCAGCTCATGAGTATCTATGACTTCTGTACTGCCTCATAGAAACTGTCATAGACTCGTTCAGTGTGTAAATCAAGCCTTGATAGCCTTTTGCTTGTCACAGCTGACATGAAAATGTCGGTTTTTGACTCGATTCGGCCGTGATTTTGGGTTGCCTGACTCGATCCGACCCGGATCCAACAGGCCCGAACCCGAGACTGACCCGGATTCCAAATTCCTTGACCCGACCCGTCAGCACTTCAGCTGACAAAGGGTGAAATAAACGACAAGTCTTGTGTCGACGAGACCGTCCATTGTGACTGAGTTATATCAGTGAATCGTTGATATCCCTAGTCATGTGGGCTTAATGCCTCCCTCAATGACAGCTGTGGATGCTCCATGCAAATTGAGACTCCACTGTTGGCAGGCCCTGGATTGCTTATTCGATGAACGCACAGGGTGTCGCAGTGAGAAAGTTCTCGTGTGCCTCGAGCACAACTACTTAAAATTCGACTTGTGTTCTGTAGTTAGAGGGATGTTGGACGTTTGGCTTCCAATCAGAGTGGCATCGACATCACAAGAGAAATTAATGGTTAATTCACAAAAAGTGGTGGTTTTTTGCTGCTGTTTCAGTGGCTCCTTTGGTCAGGAAGTCGAAAGGTTGTTGCCAAAAACCCAGCAAAAACGCCATTTCATGCAATTTTCGCAGGGTTTTGTGAGGTCATCTATGGAACTCATACTATGAGCAGTTGGCCAAAAAGGAAATGAACCTAAGAAAAAACCCCACAGTGTTTGTGAACCACACTTTAGTCCCAATTGGACTATTGTTACTAGAGTCCCTGCTAATTTCGGCGAGGATTCGACTACAGCGCACGCACGCAATTGACTGTTCTACAGTGAAAGCCCCATTCAGTCAGAGCACAACCGAATTTTCAGCTCTTGACGGCCTCTGATCGAGTCAAAATCTACCACGTCAGCTTTTGTGGCCTTCTGGAAGTGGAAGAAATTGACTGAAAAAGTCACAACGCAAAATTGAAAAATTGCAATCTTCTTGCAATCAAGCCAAAAGTGGAGTTTTCAATATCAACATCAAAAATGTCCAGATAGAAAAAGGAGAAGAAGCCACTCTTCGCCAGTTTAAGCAAACAAGGTCGAAGAAGTCTGGACTTGGTCCTGTCAACAATGCCAAAGAATCCGGTATCTTGGTTGGCAACTTGGTCAAGAATAAGAAGGATTTCCAGAAGAACTAGGACAATATTGACCCGTATGAAGCAGCTTTGTGCAGTACAGTATGAAAGAGATTCTCCAATTTAGTCAGGTTTTGCTTGTTCTTCCAGCTGACTCGACCAAATGGGGTTTCTACTGTGTTCCAAATGTTCTCAAAGATTGACCTGAAGTGCTTGAGCGGAAAGACGATGGCGTAAAACCTCTCGACGTTGACGGAGAGCGTGAGCAAGACCGAGGCGGTCCTGGCCGTGTGGATGGCGCCGAAGACGAAAACGACGCTGCGATTGAACAGTTTCTGGCGGTACCACTGGGAGACCGAGGGCAGCCCGAAGCAGAGGAAGGCGAAGAGCAGAAAGAGCGCGTCCGACAGCGCCAGCGAGGCCAACAGCTTCAAGAAGGAGTTCTGCAAGCACACAAATGAGTCGTCTTGAGTCGTTTGGGAAGGATGCACCCGGACGGGCCGGTCAGGGACTGGACGCCCCTGGGCGGGCGGGGTCACCAACGTCGCCGGGGCGTCCACTGTATCAGCGCCCCGATGCATTCAAGTACAGACAGCTACAGGGTGGTGGGAAAACAGGAGGCTTTAAAAGGAGAGGCTCCTGCTTTGTACCGTGTGTGCCAGAAAGTCCTGAAAGCCCTGTAGTAATGGGTCATTGAGACAAGAATGGACAGTCACCTTTCCCTTGATCTTGAACACCAGGACGTTGAGGGACATGAGGTTGCCGACCATGCCGAAGATGGCGACGCAGATCAGGGCGATGCTGAGCAAGTACTGGACCTAGGAGAGGAAAGTTTTCTTCAATGAGCGACTTTTTGCTCTCGTACTTTTCCAAAGGCCCCAAGACGGCCTTTCTCTGTCTCTCATTAGCATATCTCAAGCTTCAACACCCGGAACGTATTTTTGCAGTGCAGCAACAAGATATTTGGCACAGGAGCTGCGCGCACGCTGACCGAGGGCGGGTGTTCAAAATTGCTCTAAGGCCTTCAAGGAGGCCTTCACAAACTTGTGGCCTCGGAAGGCGGAAGCAAGGCCAAAGCGAGAGAAACTTCTGCAACTTGCGGTACACTTTCCCCATCTCTTTTGTCCAGCAGCTACAGGGACGCTCAAATTTTCTCAACAGCAGCAGCTGCTCTGCTTGGGGCACCCTGTACGTGCCAGCTTCATTTCCATGTGAAATGGAAAGGTATAAATGAATCCTTTTGTAGCACTTAAGCTCCTTTTCCCACTCCACCGGATCGGACGAAGGCTCTTTTTTTCCCCCATTGGCCTTATTCTTTGCAAAGGAAGTTGTCCACGGACCTGAAGGAAGTGTTCCTCGTCCTCGTCCGGCTGGTGGGAGACGTTGCTGGCGTTGGCGATGCTGACGTTGTTGCCGTTGCCGCTCACTGCGCGGGCGTTGGCCACTTTGCAGCTCAGCAGACCCAGCCCTTCCTCCTCAGCCTCCATGTCTAGGAGAGACGACCTGAGGACAACAGGTGAAAAATGAGTGACCTCAATCCTGGATCCAGATTTGAGGCCAGTCGTAAGGCTGACAGAAGTTATGGGCGGGGGGGGGGGAGGGGACAACCGACGTAGTCTTCATCGGTGGCCTCTTCGATAAGATTGTCGAGGTCGAGTGTTGCAGACCAGCAAAGTCTTGGCGAATTGTCTGCACCAGCTAAAGTTGGTTTTTTTTCCCAGACTCTGAACGACCTCGTCCGGCCTCGACCGCAGCCTCCAGTGGCCGCTCAAGAGAGAGCGGTGTTTCTTTTGGGAGGTACACACGACTTGATGACGAGAAACTGTGGTCGAGGTCACAAACTGTGTGAGTCATGAAAGACTTCAGATGCCTCCTGCAGGCTGAGGTCGAGGCCAGATGAGGCCGTTTTGAAATAGCAGTTAGGCTCAGCCAACATTGATTGCTTCATCGTGAAGACCATCCTGGACCTCTTTGCTGTCTCACCACCCGTCGACGCCAGAGCTGACCCAGCCAAAATTAGGCGGACAGACTCCAGGTACTCGACAGCTTAATGGAAAGTCTGCTTTAAAAAGTTTCCTTTTTTTTTTTTTCAAAAATTTCTATGAAAGTCAGTGAGCAACGTTTGACCTGAGGCACTTTCTGCCTCTGTGTTATGAGGACAGGCTGAATCCGACCCTGCTGAATCGACAAATGTCACACCTTGGATCGAAAGCATTTTTCTTGATCAGGGAGGGGGAAAAATCTCTCTAATGGTGAGGATCTGGCAGGAAGACATTTGTAGCAGCGGAGGGCAGAAGTCCAACAAGGACTTGTTCTGCTCCAAGATGGGCTGGCTGCATTTAGCTCTCCTGTGCGTTTGTCCCACCAACTTCTGCACCGGGTGTCCCAGAGGTTTTCAGGCCCAGACGTCAGGCCTACTTGGAAATGGGGTCGCGTAGGCAGAGGAATGTGGCAAATTCTAGGCTTATTCATGGATATCGCTTGAGAAATCAATGCGGTTCCACACGGAGCAAATGGTGACTTTGGCGAGGGAAATTTGTCAATGTTTTGCCACCAGCTGCGCAAATGGTGCGGAATTTTGTGCTCACATCAGTCAGGGATCTGCCCAAGGTGGACGCAGAAAGTCTCATTCTGGCCATTTCGATGCAAAAATCCCTGCGTTTTTCTACAGAATCATGAAGTTCTCTGCAGAATTTACCTCACTTCCCTCCCTGATTTGCAGCGTTTGGACCTGAAACATCCTGTTTGTACATACGAGCAACCCTTTTTGCTGTGACTTGAAGCACCATCGTGGGCAGAAGACATTTCTTTCCTTTGCAGACTTGTATCGGGTGCGTGGAAATCAGGATCACTCAAATCAGTTTTTGCCAGTGAAAAACAGCAGAAACGAGAGAAAAAAAAACCAAGTTGCCACATTGAAAGCTGTTATTTTTGAAAAACATTTTTGGGAAAGTTCGCACAAAAGTGCGGAAGCTCAGTTATTCAATCTTTTTCGCATTCATGCGCATTTCTGGGGCGTGAAACAAGCAAAGCGGTGAGAGAAGTCTCACTGGAGCCTCAGTCAGAGCAATGTGTCTTTTTCTTTCAGAAGAGAAATTCACTGCAGATGTGAGGCCTCCTCTTGCTCCTGAAGTGGATCTGACTGCAGTGGGACGAGTGCGGTGGCTAAACTCTTAGCTGACGGAGCCGTCGTCACCTTAGACGCACTGACTGAGCCTGGTGAGCCTGGTGAGCCTGGTGAGCCTGGTGAGCCTGGTGAACCTGGTGAGCCTGTCCATCCTCACGGGGTCCTCGGCTCTTTGGGCAGGCAACATTTTTTGGGAGGGCTCAAGGTGGAGCCCAAGAGGTCGGACTAATATTCCCAAGCTCCTTCTGGATTCTCGGGACGACGACGACTGAGGCGAAATTCCGCTCTCTCCAGAAAGAATGAGAGAGCTGAGGAGAGAAAGAGCTGGCAAAAAGAGAAGGAGCGGTTGCAAAACGACGTCGTACAACGCTTCCCATACGGGGCACGACACGGAGGCCGCCGCACACTCGTGGTCGTCGGCCTTGATCAGGGACGCCAGGAACAACACATGCAAGCACAAATCCCCAGTCGGATCGGAAACAACTTGCAACTTTGGCAACGGGACGAAACAGGATCAGGCTCAAATAAACCGGGGAGAAGAAGAAGTCATTGACGCTAATTTTTTACTCAAAAATCGACTAAATGAGGGGGGAGGAGGGGAAAAATTCGAGAAAGAAATTTGGCCTTCCCAAGAAATAAGACGACATTTTGTTTTCTTGCTTTTGAGGGACACGAATGAAGGTCATTCACATCAGTCTATAGGACGATAGAGAAGGGGGGGCGAGGGGAAGAACAGGAAGGAGAAGAACAGGGAGGAGAAGAACAGGGAGGAGAAGAACAGGGAGGAGAAGAACAGGGAGGAGAAGAACAGGGAGGAGAAGAACAGGGAGGAGAAGAACAGGG
>JAAUXU010104951.1_pt1 | contig 18779 bp, 22 predicted proteins | sample 7278151 | NCBI WGS metagenome assembly JAAUXU01 (sample SAMN14350113, study PRJNA611818) | marine sediment metagenome | isolation source: surface marine sediment (1.8m) | place: French Polynesia: Moorea | collected 2018-08 | reverse complement strand
CTGGACAACTTCTACGTGATGGACAGGACGGGGAGCGAGGTGAAGGGCAGGCCTGAACTAAGACTAGAATCCAGTAACGGGCTCAAGTACAGTTCCAGTAACCTTTTCCGTGTGCACGTTCATGTTCCTACCGTTTAAGTTACCATTAAGATTACATTGATTTGTTCCAGCAGATGACAATTATATCATATCCTTAGTATTTAAGAACGAGTGTAGTTTTAAGATCGGCCACTTCTACTCGAGCTCCGCGGCACGTAACTCTAAAAGTTCTGGTGTAAGCGTACTTTGCTCGGGTATGAGCACTTTGTCCTGGGTCGCTTACGCTGCATCTCTATCGTAAGGACAAAGACAGTCGTATGGACTTGACTTTGCCTCTGATTACCTGCCCTACAGCTTACCAGTCCACTCTCTCTGAGCATTCGTAACTTGAAGTCAAGTGATGGTTTGAAGGGACTCCGCTTCTGCAGACCAAAGGCAATGATAGTTGGCAGGAAACACTCGCTGGCAATGTGGACGTTGACAGTGGTGGAGCTGAATTGGACATGACTTTTTAGGAGAACGATCGGTGCTAAACTTTGAACTCACCCAGCCTTGTTCCCCAGGGCCAACCGGGTCCTGAAGTTGAGCGCGTTCCTGGAGTGAAATGCGACTGCGATGCCCTTACTCACATTGGCCACGGACTCCTCACCTCCTTCTTGGGATGTGATCTGCGGAGAAAGGCAGTGGTCTGGATGCATAGCACGAAACATGAGTTGTAAGAAAAAAAGGTGACATTGGACACTTTGGGCATCATTCTGTGGGATTTCATCACTGATGTGCTACATCCAAGGGGACTCGCTGGAGAAGGGGCTGTGGTTGAAGCTAAGCAGTTGGTACCATGAACGTCAATGGGTAGCACCCGGAGCTCACGTGTTTTTGTATGTATCTGAGGCTTTCCTGAGAGCTCTCCAACAAGGCTTGTTCTATGTGAGAGCAGCAAATGTTGACGCCAAGACCGTCCTTCTTGATCGCCTTGTAGACGTCTTCAAAGGTGTCAGGAGGTGCTGGAAACACAGACACCGTGAAGGATGATATCAGCCCTCCAGAATAGGCTGTACCCAAGATGAATGTAGTCAGAACCAAAGAAAGACTGACAATTCTAGAATTAGGAAAAATGCAAAAAAATCAGAAAAATACCAGATTTGCAAAGGATGCTCCACCTCTTTTTCATGTCTGTGAAAGTGGTGAATTTGGTATGAGACTGATTGACCAACAAAGCCAGGACAAACATGCTGTTGTTGCCTTGAAGCTGAAGCACGACGAAAGCCACGATCGTGGTGACGACCATCATTGTCCAGGTTTTGAAATCAAACGGCTGAACCAGTGCCAGGATCTTGGAATATGGCTGCGGTCTTGGCACCAGGACACAGTTGGACTCCAGGTAATACCAGTCGGTGTAGTCAATATAAGGGAGTCGCTTCAAGGTGACAAATAGGTTTCCCCAACCAATCTCTGCGTAGCTTTTCAGCAGGTCAGCCATCAAGCCTGAAATTGTTACACGTCCATAATTCCTCTGTGAAACAGAAAAGGAAATCATTGATTTGAATTTGTTCTTCCTCTTCACCATGTGCTTAAATTTCTCGTCTTTTTCAGATCAATCAGGCCAGACACTTTTGGTCAAAAGAATATTGTCTTTTCTCTATAGACAATTTGGAATATTGTAGCGAGGTGGAATGAGCTTGTGGAAAGTCCTGAGTAGAAAATCATCACAATGACCTGATAAAAATGGTCTCTGTACTTACCCACAAACTTTCCGTCTACGAGTTCGTCGTCTCCATCACCCCATTTCCCCCCCAGTAAGGGCAAGTTGACTGTTAGCCGCAGGTTCAGAGACTGCGCCAATGCCTCAGCAATGAAATACTCAAAGCCTGAAAGTTTACGTATTGGTACGAGATCGCTTAAAGCGTCTCAAATATTACACTGCTGATCAGACTAAGATGGGTAAGGTTTATATAATAAAGTAGTACACCACAAGCATTATCTACTGCGTCTTCATTATTTCTAATAATATTGTTGTTGTCACGAAACGAACCTGAATGCACTCCGGACGAAAAGTTAAGCACAGAATATGGTGGCAGAGGAAAGGCAGTGGCGTCGAGTGAAGCTCCACGATAGTCAGTCTGTGAAAATAGATGAGATTAAATGGAAGCAAAGAATAGCTTTTTTCTAAAAAATAAATAAATAAAGATAGGTAAAGTTCTTGCTTGAATCTTAAACAGATTATTGGGCCTCTCGGGCAGAAATCCGGTGTCGGGAGTGAACATTGCCAAGTTTTCCATATCGTAGCTGTCAGCAGCACTGATTCGCTGCTTCCAGGTGCCAAATTTGTCTCCACTCTGAGAAGACAGCAAGATGACAGCCTTGGAGAAGGGTCTGAGAGCGTCGTTGTTGACCTCCTGAGCAGTGAAGTTTCTAAAGATGAAGATGAGCTTATCTCTCGCCGGCAACTTGTCAACAACATCGAAAAATTGATCCTCAGGCCAAGTTCCGTTGTTACTCTTTTCAGAGAGGACAATGAAAGTATTGCAAGCATGATTCCTTTCCTCCACCATCTGGTGAGGCTGAACCAGGACGATAGGGATGTTGGGAGAATCTGCAGTCATAACACAGTTATTGCTACTTTTCCCTCATTTTCTCAAAAAGTACCATAAAGTGGTGCAATCAAATTACATTGATCAAAGAGAAAGTCAAGCTCTCAGTCTAAGCTGAGACTCAGGTCTGACGCCTATCTTGAAGAATCTGCTGGTGGGATAAGAGTTTTCAGCACATTTTGACTCAATTTACAGTATCATTAAATCCTCAAGTACATTGGAGCTGACATTGCTCGTGGAGAACTCTGTGAGCTGCAGATGGTGGTTGCGGCTGTCCTTGGGAACGAAAGGACCAAAAACGACCAACATCAAAATGCCAATCTTTTCTCAAATTTGTCCACGATACCAGGGCAGTATCAGCATAGTATTAGCTTCATTTTCTTCTTGGTCATTATAACTTAATTGCATTGCCTTAAGGTACCAGACAATTGCAGGTGACCACTGCTCGTCACAAGTATGATGCACTTGGCCCTCTCCTCCCGCAAGAACTCCATCCCCTCCTTCAAGTCGAGAGCCGTTGCATGACGACGGCCAAGGGGCATCACAACGATCCAGACCGACATGAACAATATCGTTGAGAGGTGCATTTTAGGTGTTCAGACAATCAGCGCAGCCAAGACACTACCAACATCGGCCAAGAGGAGATCGCAGTCGGAACTGAACTTGGCTTGTCTCACAAAGTCAATTTCAATACTCATCCGTGTGTGTGTGTGTGTGAAAATGGTAAAACCCGACTGAAGGAGGTACGTTTACACAGGTGAATTTTCCTCGCCCCGAATTTAGGCTGACTTTATTCGATTGCCCTCGTCTGGGTGGCAGAGACGCTGTTGCAAAAGCAATCTGCATGTGCAAAAATCCCTATGCCTCCTGAACGGAATCAAGTGCAGCAGTTCGGACCTGCAACGGATTGGCAGGCGTCACCTTGACGTAATATGCAACAGTCGCTATTTTAGACGTTTGACTAAATATTGGGGAAGGAAGTGTGGAGAAATTTTCGCTCGTCTACTTCACGATCTATACGCACAGGGTGTCAAGGTGAATCTAGAGTCCACAGAACTGCATCCAGATAGTTTGGTGGACTTGTAAGGACGTAGGGATTTTAGTCAAAGGACGAAGTTAACTAAATGAAAATCGCTTGTTCGGGCCCCAAATTTGATGCCTACCAGTTTACCACCACTTTCACCACCCTGCAGCACGAAAGGTTTCTCCTCCCCTGAGGTACTGGGCAGAAGGTGGAAAACAAAAGTTCAAAGGTAAAAAAACCGTACTGGTAAGATGTGTGATCTGACAATTCATAGGACTTCCTGGCAGCAGTGTAGGTGGCGCTAAATATTGACCAAGTAAAATGTGCCGACTGCATTGGAATCTTGAAAAAAGACTGCGATATGTTGTACCAAATTTCCCGATAGTTCGGCGATATCATACAGAAAGTACCAGCATCCCTTGGGCAGGCTCTGCCAATTATTTTTCCATACCACCTTTGGCCCTTTTAATTCAGAATAATTCAAAATCAATGACGTCTTTGCTGTAAGTAATGTCCGAGGGGATGACTTGACTTCACATGATGAATTAGAATTCATCATATGAGTTCAGGAGGAATTTTGTGTGGTTGTACCACGTGCAACATGATCATGGTCTTGCGATAGAGTTTAGGTTCAAGTGTCCTCCAGTCGCTCTCTTTTTGTAACTTTACAGAACCTAGCAACTTCTTCCCCACAAACATATGGGTTTTGTGTGGTTAGCGCACGGTGCTGGAGGGCTTGGGGAGTGAATCACCCTGGAAGGGGGGGGGGGCGGGGTGCAGGATTACCCCATGAATATTTCAGACAATTTTATCAACTTTTACCCCCTTCAAAAGGCAAATTTGTAGCCCCCTCCGGTGGGCTTCCCACTCCAGGTGGCCTTCTTTTGAGCGCAATAGCACCGAAATGGGCACCCTTGAACTTCTGTACTCAAAAATGTGCCCAAGTATCACACTTACAGGGCGCGGAAGGCTAATTTAGACTAAGTCAGTTGTGCGACTTAACTGGTTGCAATTTTTCTTTTATTTTTTATGCCTGAGACTTGAAATTTTTTGTGTGTGGTGGCTGAACATGTCTGACAATGTTTTGTTCAATGTGTCCACCTCCATTCTTGATCACAAGCTGATACCTCTAGCGTAAGGGTTTGCAGGTGGACACCACGAAGTCCTCGGACCTGTTGTCCCAAGCATGATGCTTGCCGTGAGGTTATCCAAATTCTTGTGAGGCACTTGGCAGGTATCCCTCTCCGCTTTGCTCCACTCAGCTCAGCGAAGTCAAGGGGGGACAAATCGAGGCTTGACGGTGGCCAGAAGTCCCTGGGCCAGAACTGGGCAAAGTTGTTCTTCAGCCAATCCTGACCTAGCTTGCAGGTATGGCAGGGAGCCCTATCCTGCTCAATTCTCATCAGGATAGGTGGCCTGAATCCAAGGTCCAAAGACCTCTAGGAGAACCTTCAGATACTCAGTGTCATTCACCTTGAGGCCGACATCAATGAAGTGGTGCGGCATCTTCTTGCCGTCGCTGGCGATGACTCGCAGGACCATGACAGCCTAGGGGTGCTTGGTCCTCATGACAGGCACCACTTCTGCCCCTGGGAGGCCCACCCACCGATCATTGCGCCGGTTATAGGGTTGGTCCACTATGAAGAGCTTTTTGTCAGAGAAGATCTTCACAGTGGACGAGTTGCTCTTGAGCCAATTGATGAGCTTCTTCTTGACGAGCAGCAGAGTCTTTTTCTCTTTTTTCTTTGGAGTGAGCAGATGGCAGTGGGGCCGAACCGTAGATGCCACGCCCATCTTCTTGAGACCATTCCTCACAGTCTTTTCATCCATGCTCTCCTCCTTGGCCATCTTGCGGAAGGAGGTCGTTGGTGAGTTCTCAAACTTGGTCTTGGGCATGTCCAGCTTGTCTGGGGTGAGCTTTCTGTTGGCTGGGGAGCCCCTAGACTTGTGTGACAAGTCTCTCCCGTCCTTCAGTTTCTCCCTGATGTTTAAAACGATGGCCCTGGTCACGTCAGTGATGTCCATGATGATGTTGATGTCCACATCCGCGTGGAGCAAATCTGCACTTTTTTTTTGCCTTTTGCATCGTAACTACTCGGCCAATGTTGACAAACAAGGGCTAATTTGAAAGCTGAAATTCGGCACTTTCAAATGCATCATCTCCTAACCTCACACGTCAAATAGTTCTTTGAGCTACATTTGCACAAAGTTGAATCTACATTAGCCTACCGCATCGTGTACGTGTTCCACATCAAAATTCCCTGGCAAAATGTTCCAGTTCAGCATATTGGGTGATGTTATTGTCATGCCCCTGGAAATAACTTACGGGAAGGACTTTGTGTCAGCATACTAAAAGTACTAGGAAGAGTCTTGCCAAAATTGAACTCAAATCAGAACAATTCTATGAGATGATTTTGACTTTTCTTTGTTGAACTAGCTTGAGAACAAGGCGGAGAAAACCTTTGGCGGTCATTTCAAACAATCAGCTCCCAACAGTTTTTTTCTTTGTAACTTTGTTTTTCCTGTTTGGTAAATAGACTAAGTTCTGTTGAGCAGACATTCCATGTACACTGGCCATTTTCTCCTCGGCTCGTGGCTGCCAATGACGGCGGAGTCGCAGCATCAAACATCTTGGAAATATCAGCTAAAGTATTGTCTTGACTAAATATCAAGCAAGTAATTGGGTATTCAACACATTTCATTTTCGTCGATTTCCGCGATATTTGGTCTTGACGTATCGAATATTGCGATGTCGACAGCTTGCTCTACGCCTTAGCTTGCACTACCATAACATACGTTCTAACACAATAATACAATTCTTGCTCGTTTGCATGTCGTTTAAAATTTTCAACTTATTTAATGGGAAAAAAAGGCCCGTATCAACCTTCTCAAGACATTTTTTTACACCACATGGTGACATAAGTGAACTTTAGAAGATACTATTTGCGCTCCCCCCCCCTTCGTTATGCAGAAAGAATGGCAAAGCGCTATGAATGCGTGTGGGTGTGTGGGTGTCTGTCTGTCTGTCTGTCCGCCGCCCTAAAGCTGGAAATCGGCTGCAGACATCGACAGACACACAGACCAACTTGACCGAACTTGACCTGACCTAATCACACACACAGCACTTTATATTTTTTGTACCCAATTTAGTGGGGAACGAGAAAGTGCCAGTCCAATATGTAAAGTGAGAGGGGCCTGCGTATGTACGTGCGTCTGTCCGTGTCTGTCTGTCTATCTGTCCGCGGCCGATTTCCAGCTTTTGACGTGTGAGGACAACGAAAATCAGCCGCGCAAGTCAGCCACCAACAGCCGTACAAACTGTTGCAATCAACCGCGCCCTGGAAATTGGCCGCGACAATCAGCCGCTCAAGCCTGACTATCACGTTTTTTCACAGAAAATCAGCCGCCGAGATTAAGATTGGCCGCAGACAGGCAGACACACACACGTACTTTCTGCGCTCGCGCTTTATATATAAAGAGACAAGATGTAAAGTTTAAAGAATGACATACCGGAGTCTTAAAAAGTTCTGACCCCTCTTTCAATGCATTTTTGAGAGGTTTTGCGAGCGAACAATTAAAACCTTACATACACAAGTGTTGACGAGCGTGCAATAAGCTGTGGAATGCTGGCTTGTCCGTCTTCGTGCGACCACAGTGAGCAGCACGAGAGATGCCTACACACTCACCCGCACCGGCCACGTCATGTCCCACACCACGAGGGAGCACCTGGACGACAACAAATCGACCGTCTGCAGGATCTGGAAGAGACTTCACGATGGCGACAGCATTGAGGACACGTTTGCATAGATCGGCAGAAAAAAGCCGACCCTGAGACTGTTAGGGAAACCTTAAAAGCCGAGCCAACAAAGAATATAAGTGAGTTTGCCAATGACAACAACGTGAGTCGGGCCAGTGTCTCCAGGTGGGGCAAGTCAAAGAGGCCGCTACTGCTCAGCATCAGCAAAAAGTTCACCTGGAGAGTCATCGACGTCTAACTTGACTACCTCAAGCACAATGGCGAGCGGATCATCTTTTTCCAACGATGAACAGATCTTCACAACGGACCCTGCATACAACAAGCAGAACAAGCACGTGGCTTTAATGATGCTGACGATCGTGGCCTCGACGGGCCAGAAGATGCCGTCCATTTGGTTTAAGACTGGATATCGACTGATAACTACTTGGACACCCTGAAGACCAAGGTCTTGCCATAGACGAAGAAGTGAAGAAGAGATCGGGGAAGTAGGGCTACTTGTTCCAGCAGGGCGGAGCCGACCAAAACACACAGCCAAAACTGAACAGGATTCGTTGGTAGAGAAAATGCAATTCCGGCGCAAATCGTTCTTGGCATTACAGAGCCCATTCCTCACCCCCTTGGACTACTCCATCTGGTTGCAAGTGGAGAGCAATGCATGTCGGGTCCGCCATCCCCATGCCCAGGGCCCCCAAGGTCACCGCCGACAAAAAGTGGAATGGCATGAAGAAGGGCTATGTCATAAATGTGTGTAAGGCCTTGTGTTTCTCTCCTCGAGGCTATCATTGAGGCTGATCGGTATGTCTGTGTCGTACTCATGATCTCTATGAGTAAAATGTTGTCCCGAGTTTTAAAACATATACGTACAACGTCACCAAGATCCACAACGTCAGCCAGATTATCGAGTACACATAGGTGGCAGAACTTTCTAAAATTGCCGGTACGTGAACTCCACATTTACATTATCTAGTTATTGTCCAATGATGCAGGGCGGACCGCCTGACACCACCTGACACAATCGACATCGTTCAGTTATTCTAAACTTTTGACTTGGCTGCCAAAATGGTTTTCCTCTCCATAAAGAGTTAAGACTCTTCCCTTTAACATAACTTTAATGCACCTTTTCATTCGGATCACTCATTTTCCGACATACGGTTAAGAAGATAACGGCAAAAAAAGTGTCGATTAATATTCAATCCAGCTCCAGAAGAATGCATCAACTGCATCTCCACCCTCATTTTGACCCTATCCAAGCATGTGGACATACGATCGATGCTCTCCTTGAGCTCGGTCATGCACTTAACTACCATGGAACTTGTGGAAGACCTTGAGCGTTGAGACAGAGCTTGCAATCCCCATCGTGAATCACCGCATCCGAGTGCGCTGAAGGTGCTCGGGATGTCACTCCAGCTGGCGCTGGCATCGAGTCAGGCTCGTGCTCAGGCTGTGAGCTCGAGTCAGCCGAAACGGGACCAACCCTAGTCTCACGAACATGCTCAGCTCCTGAATGACCACGATCTCCTTGCGTTCAATCAGCAAGAGCAGAGAGCTGGTGTATAAACTCAACTACTGGGTCTGGACCCAGCAGATGACCAGGATGCCTTTCAACACACTGCTGCTCATGAGGAGTGTCTACACAGTGGACTTCCAATGGAGGAGGAGGACAGCGAGGTGAAGGCCCACAAGGAACGGCGCTCGCAGCTGGAGACCAGAAGATGGATGAGGGTCTCCTTGACGAATTTCTAACGGCAATTGATCATGAGAAGAGGGCCCACGAAGAGCTGGTCTTTCATCTGAAAGACAAGGCTCCAGCCAACATACCAGAGCTCTAAATGGCGAAGGTGCAGGACGAATGGTATCTTCCTCTCTCTGTCTGTAAGGCAAAACATGACAAGGGTCACAATCTGCCAAACAATCAACCACAGAGGCCACCACTCCAGGAGCTGGCACAGAAGTACCAAGAACAGCTCTCATTGTATCAGCATCCTCCAGACATGACTCTTAGTGTTGTGAAGTCTCCATTTTTACCTCCATTGTGCACTTCTGTATTTGAGCAACTTGCATCACAATCAGACATGAGCACATGAGCAATCTGGATTAAGGTGCAGAAGTGGTTTGCCTCTCTGTGAAAAGCTACGAATCTCCTGCTCAACTAAACTGATCTAGATCACGAATCTTTTGTTTTAAAGTGCCAGCTGGACTTGGTGTCCTTGGGCACGTCCAGCTCGATGACCGCGTAATGTGTGTCTAGCCTGACATGGTCGGAGGAGCTGCAAGTGACGCTGCGCACAAGCGGCCAGACAGAGGCCAGCACTGTGGTGACAGCGGGCCGATCTCTGATGCGTCGAGCTGCAGGTTTCGCTTGCAAGTCTGCAGCATTAGGGGCCCACGGCCGTCCGAGGCCAGGTGACCTCGGACGGAGGCCCGACCACCCCACAAACACTCCCAGTCCCCATACTGGGTCCAAACACATTGTGTTAGGCAAAAGTATTGTCAGTAAAGGTTATAAACTCACTTAAAATGAGTCCATTGGCACCTAGAGAGATGGAAACAAGACAAAAGTGTGTCATTCTTACTGGTGAGTGCAAGACTGATTGCAAATTTGATTCACCACTATTTATCAGGTTATAAATCCTTGTTAAAGGTTATAAAGTCACTTAAAATCAGTACCTGGGCACCTAGAGAGGTGGAAACAAGACAAGGTTGGGTCATTCTTACTGGTGAGTGCAAGTCTGATTGCAAATTTGACTCACCACTATTTGTTAGGTTATAAATCCTTGTTAAAGGTTATAAACTCACTTAAAATCAGTACCTGTCGTGGATCCGGGGCTGCTGCTACGAGGTAGGTATCGCCAACGCACAATCGGACTATATGAACGGAGCGACAGCGGTCCAAGTACAGGGTGTCTCTGCGGCAGCCAAGGTCACGCTCCAGTTCTTCTCCGGTGGACGACTGTGGCTGTCTTGTTGGGCTAGCCAACATTGACATGGCCGAAACGTTGACCAACCTCCGGTGCTTGACGTCCAGGTGGAGGGTGAGATCCTCAAGAGCCTCGAACTGAGTCAGATGCACAAAAGGTGTACATGCTGCACGCTCGGTTTCTGACCCGTCCTCGGACTTTGATGGACTTCGGGCTTCCGCCCTCACGTCAGGTAGGACCTCAGACAGCCTCGGGGTCTGAACACCAAAGCTCCGATCATTCATTGACCCCTCCTTTCAGGCGATGCAATGTACGCTAGTACACGGAGAGCCTGAAAAACCTGGGCTAGTTGTTGTTTCATCGGATGGCAAAGTTGGCGTTTCAGCTCACTTTTTTGTGCACTTTAACTCCGTTATACAAGATTAGTAGTGAACATTTGGGAGCCATTTCTCTTAGCTGAATGGAGGTATAGGAGTGGCTCGACCCACGTAGGGAAAGCTAAAACCGAATTCGTTCGAATTTGTGCTGTATTCATTCATTTTTTTTCATGAATGGGATGTCCAGATACGTTCTGTATAGATATTGTGCATAGCAGAATACCTTTTTTGAAGTTCGACTGAACAGTGAGCGAAAGAGTGGCTTTGCTCGCCTACGACTGCAATGAATGTGAAACAGATCTAAGGATTACTTCAGGACTAATGAAATGGATCGTTACAAACGGCTCATCCTCAAATCAGCGAGGATGAAACGCTATGAATGTACATTGCTTCTCCAGAAAATGGTCCTAAGTCTGGTGCAGATGCCCAATGATTGTTTTATCCCTTTAGTGGTGTAAAAAAGGCTAAGTCAAAAAAATTGTGAATTTTGGCATTTGGCTGAGTGTATCTTAAGTTTGCCAAATAGCGAAAAACGGCGTCATAGAGTTGCTGCAGAGAATCTTTTTTCAAATTTTCTCTCTCCTGAAAGTTTCTATGTGCTGCAGATGCTAAAGAAGAGCTCTCGTAGTCCACAAGGCAGAATAAAAAGAACCCCCAAAATGGTCATTTCTTTCATTTCACCTTAACAGAATGTATTCAAGGGAGTCTTAAATTAATATAGCACGCCGCAGGAGACTGAGCACAAGGTCCTTCTTCCCTGAACAATGCATATTAATATATGGGCTTTAACAGAAGTTGTGTCTCCCATGGGACAGTGTTCTGGTGTTTCTTGCTTGCGTCCAACAGCTGTGCCTACGGTTCGTCATTGAGTTCCATGGATGTGTACATTTGTAACAATATTTTCATTCTTCAGCCCTGACCCTGCTGCTCCAAGACATATGCGAACATGAGGGTTGAGTTAATTCCCCACCCTCGTTGATTCCATGAAGAAGAAGATCGACAACGCCCCCGGGCGCTCCGTGCCTGTGACGGCCGAGAAGGAGGACTTGACGGACCTCGCAGAGTCCAAACAACTCTCTTTATCCCGCCCTTTACCCTTCACTCGCAGACTTCTCCTCGATGACGTTAGACAGGTCTTTGTTAAAATAGGAAAAATGTAAACACGATTCAATCGCGCACTGCGCATACCGGGTGCGGCACATCTAGTGCACGAATTCAACGTAGCTCTGTTCACCGACTTACAACGTTAAGGAATAGGATACACGTGAGACTCTTGTGTCACACGTGACGAAATACGAGGCCTGCACGAGCTGTACTGTGCTGTAGTAGAAGCTGTTTGGTCACGAGAGAGCACAGAACTTCTTCAAAAACCATCTGAAGACGCCTTTGCTACTTGTCATCAGACAGCACAGGGTGACGCAATAAAAGGCAGTCGTTTTCCAGTGAAAGCGCTGAACACATGAACCTGGCAAGTTTTGTTGCCGTGCGAGCCCTCAACAGGTCCCACTTTTAGACCTCGTCCCGGCTGCTGCAGTCACGTGTGGTTGTTAGACAAAGAGGCCGTCGAGGATGCAGTGCAGCCGCTGCCACAGCAACGAGGCCGCAGTGAAATGAACGAGGTTGCCACATAAGTTGAAGCAGAAGCTGTTGCACTCATTGCGCAGTTGATTCGAACCCCCCCAGAACGAGGCAGAGGCAGTTTTTTACGGTCAAAGTCATCAAACTTTACTTGCAGTCATCAAATTAGCAGCAGAAAATTTGAATTACACCCAAGGGTTTTTTTTTTCAATCTTGCGCGTAATTTAAATTCTGAGGTCAGTGACTTGTTGGAAACTCTATGCGCAAAGGTATCACTTTGCTTGCATTCTAACGTTTCAACCCAGATAAAAATGGAGCCAGAGATGTATGAACTTTTGCACTGAACCTGCGTTATTAGAGTGCCACAGTAGTGAAAGTCCTTTGTTGTTTTACTCATATCGGTCATAACAATATATCAGTTGCAGTCATCCAAAACCCTGGGTTCCAGGACTACAATGGGATGATATAACAAGTGTACCGACAAAATGGCTTCTAAACAATAGTTTTTTTAAGCGACTTTCTTTAAAAAGTTGGCATGAGTCTCCACTTGTTTGTCATTGCTGCCAAATGAGTGGCCCCTCATGTCCCAGATCAACCACTGACAGTCCTTTTATTTAAGCAAATGACGCATGTAAATACATTTTCTTTAAGAAAAAATGGCCTCCAAGTCAGTCTAAAGCCTGCACTTGTCACTGGCGTTGACCTTGCCGCAGTTTCGTCCATTCCAGAGTCAAGTAAAGCTAAATATGCCGCACCCGGTACTGTATTGCATATCCAGCTTGACGTCTTCCTGAGCCTGATGTTGACCTGACTCATGGAAATTTTGTCTCTCTCAGCGCGCATGCGCACACGCGGCCTCGCCGACGTGCACGCGCACCCCAAGTAGTACGAGTTGGCGTAGTACAGAACGTGCATTGAGTCCTTGGACAGCGTCTACTTTGATCTTATCTCTCAGTCGTTCGTCAACGGGTCTTCACGTCAACGGAGCATCCGGGTCTCTACAACAAAACTGCTGTGGGTGGAAACTTTCCTCAACTTTCTTGACTTTCTCACAACGCATCCGTTTTCTTGATACCGACAAGAACAGCCTGAACAAATTGATGGGTTCAATTTCAGCTGGCGAAATAGCTATCCCAGACTATTGGTTGACCCCTCAACTCGGATAAGAAAAGTCGACTTTAGCAGTGAGAGAACGCAACCTCCATCCGAGGCTGCGAGGCCGCGAGGCCGAACGAGGGAGGGCGCGTCGCCCGCTCCTTGTTCCGCACACCACGGCCTGACGAAGTCAGCCTCTTTCTCCTTGGGGAAGTCTCAAAACATGACGTCTTTGGTGCCCATGAAAGGGAGAAGGTGTAGCTGGAGGGGGGAGGACAAAAGTTTATAAACAGTCGGCGCTCCAGATTTTTCGTCCTGAAAATCCTTCGTGTGTCCTGAGATCGTGGGCGAGAAACGTCTGGGTGATGCTGGAAAGTTGGAAAGTTGGCGTCTTCAGCATCAACTGCCTTCTTTGTGAGTCCAGCTGCGGAGTTTGTGGCTTCCACCATACCAAACAGAGCTGATTCTTAATTTAACACATCTATAACACTGACTTTTTATTGTACTTATTATGCCCATTCTGGGTCAGAACTCACTTTTTCTTCACCAAAACTATGATGCTTTTGCCATTTTTGCACTCTCACTGGAGATTAGACTTGACCTAACATAATCTGACTGGACCTGACCGAGCTAAACCTAATCGGACCTAACCCAGCGATACCTACAGGGTGTCTAACGACTCGTGTCAGCTTTGAAATGGCTCTAAATTCGACGTTTCTCCATTGATCCAACTGCTGATGGGACTTGCACTAGCAGGAATGGTAGTATAGGTGTATTCAGACTTTGTCCACTGGCAATGAAGTTGTGTGCGTAAAAAACTTATTATCACTCTGTCACCTTTAAACTTGTCACAGGAACGATATTTTGGAAGTATACACTAATTTAACTTTCACGAACGATTTCTGGCCATTGAGTTGTGACTTTCTGTGTGATCATCATTGGGTCAGAGTCACTCAGACGTAGTGGGGATGGATGCAATGATATCCATGAATCATAGGAAAGACCAAAAAATCACAGTGTCTCATTTCTGATGTCGTAGCTTTAAAGACATTGAGGCAAAAGTATGTCTGATTGAGCTCAGATGTCAGGCACGAACAGGATGCATGTGGAGCAAGACTCGTTCCACATCTGAGATCAATCAGACATACTTTAAGTACATAGCATATATGGAGACACACATTCAGTACAGTAATCCTGTTTGAATGCTGGACGGACTCCGGAAATGCTACGTAGTACAAGAAAGTACAATCAAGCTCAAATTTTAGGCAGTAACACAAAATGAGTAAGACTTGTTGCAAGTTAGAGCTCAAAGTGCCAACTTTTGGCACCTTCCCCGCCATAACTGTCATGAAGACCTTATGGTCCACCATACCGTGCCACTGTAGTGCCCGGACTTGTGGCACCTGAGGTTGGAATTTTGGGCCCAAATCCGGAGCGAGTCTAGCTCCATTCGCCTTCTGTCTTCACCTAAAATTTGAGCTGAATTTTCCAAGCTTTAGGTGCCCATCTTTTGCAGCAATCCCATTTACTTAAGTCATCCCATTTACCCATTATCCCAGTTCTGTAAAGTACAGCAGGACTGACTTTCTCTCTTCCAAAATGCTATGTACTTGAAGTATGTCTGATTGATCTCAGACGTGGAACGAGTCTTGCTCCACATGCATCCTGTTCGTGCCTGACATCTGAGCTCAATCAGACATACTTTTGCTTCAATGTCTTTAAAGCTACGACATCAGAAATGAGACATTTGCACACTGTGATTTTTGGGTCTTTCCTATGATTCATGGATATCATTGCATCCATCCTCACTACGTCTGAGTGACTCTGACCCAATGATAATCACACAGAAAGTCACAACTCAATGGCTCATTTACATTCAAATGACTACACATAGAATGTCGTACTTGCTTGACAATTTCTGCACTTTGCTTAACTTTTAGGCCTCAATATCTCAAAAGCCCCAGGTACAATTGTTTCAAGCTTTGTAACATGTTCTGGCTCCTTAGGAAAGCTTTCAAAAATCTACACCAATGGTTACTCTTTTTCTAAAAACACACACTGTGATGGGTCCTACTAGTTGCAACGACATCGTCCTGCTCCAAGACAAAGTTTAATTCCTATGGGCCTCCCGACTTCTCTGCTCCTCCTCTCCAGTACTTGTTATAGGCGTCCATGCCCAACCTCATGGGGTGAGCTTTGGTCCTACTCTATTTTCCACTTGTCAGTTCAATGGGCACCCCAAAGAATGGGTCCTCTGCAGATGGGGCTAAACACGCTTGATTCTCATCCAGACGCGGTTGTCTTTAAATCGTGTTCAAGAAACAATTTTTTTCCCCCATAATTGTCATATGTTCCAGACACATCTTCCGTTTTGGGCATCGAATTCATATTTCCTAACACTTATTTGGACCCAAATTTTTCGCCTAAAATTTGCGTGCCGGTGATCGCTGATCAGGGGGGGGATAAATTAAGCGCTAATCTAGGGTCCCCGAAATTATGCTGAAAATTTGCATAAAAATTGCATCTTGTACGTGCCGTAATCCTTTTGGGACAGCAGGACCAAACCCAAGAATCCGGCAGGAGGATCTCACAAAAAAAACCGAATAAGTTACGATGTCCCAAAAGTTCTGTGCCCTTTACAACCTTAAAAATGTCTGGGTTGTAAGATGTTGTAGAGAACTGGCAATGACCGAACATTTTGCACTCTCCGGTGGCATTTGCACTAGTGCACAAATCAGGGATTTCTTTAGCGATTTCGCAGGCAACCTTAAAAATTGCACACACTTGGCTCATCCAGCTCCTCCGAGGCTGGGTGAAGGCTGAAGTCTACAAGAAGAAGCACCAGGAGCTGGACGACCTCAAGAAGGAGATCGCCGAGGTCACGAATCCAAACTGGGTCAGCGTTTTGGGGAACAAGATCTTGGCCAAGTCGTCCAAACTAAGCACACCCCAGCTGAAATCAGCTGTAGTGGACAATCGTTTGTGAAATTTAGTGGCCAAACGTTACAATTGAAAATTTTGCAAGAGGGCACTTTTTGCATGCTATCGAAATCTCTGAAAAATTAGCAGCTGCCAGACGTCTGATGAGCCACATATTCCAGGTTTGAAAGGGGGACAGGACTTTTGGGACACACTGTATGTCAGAAAAAGGAAATCCTTGAGAACAATGCAAAAGTACAAAGGGAGACAGATGAACGCTAGGACTTTAGCGCTATAAAGACTATAGCGCTATATAGACTATAGCGCTATATAGACTAGCGCTATAAAGCGCTAGGACTTTATGTAGTCTGTCTGTGTGTCTGTCTGTCTGCCTGTATAAGCCAAGTCGAATTGTCTCTTCCTGGTACTTTTGACTTGGTCCAGCTCAAAAGCTGGACCCGCTGCCATCTATATTGTGTGGGTGTCTGTCTGTCTGTCAGGCTATGGGGACCACATAGGCATGGGCTACAGAGGCAGGGACTACAGAGGCAGGGACTACAGAGGCAGGGACTACAGAGGCACGGACTACAGAGGCAGGGACTACAGCGGCAGGGACTGCAGAGGCAGGGACTTTAAAGTAGGGGGCTTCAGTGGAACTACCGGCGAAGCGGGTCGGATCTGCTAGTATGCTTTATAAATGCAAACCAATGCAAAGCAAGCAGTGACTCATTTAAAAAGGAAGATTAATTTAAAAGAAACGAGTGGTTGTACCAGATTGATGAACTGAAGAACCGTTTCAATTGCAAGTTCACCGCGTCCAAAATCAGACCTGGAAACATTGTCTGCCAAAGACAAGTAATTCCCTTAATAAATTGGTACGTCACTCTATGAAAAATACTTTTTAGGATCGTTTATTCAACACGATCATTGGCATGCATGAGCAGCTGCCTTGAAGAAATTTATATTGCTTATATTGTGGCCGAAGAGATGTAATCTATAGGAGAGCTGCAACGTGTTGTGTCTCTATTCCAGTCTTCCTGACAGGGTGATTCATGAGTATTTTGTACATTGTTGTACATCTTAGAAAACCTTTGAAGGTATGCTATAACTCACATTTGCCGCATTAACACCCGTGCAGGCTTGGCCACATCTGTGACGAGTGTGTTAAGAAAGAAAGTAAACAATTGACCCATAAATAAAGAGGGATTTGCTTCAAGTAGGAGTGCCGACACTATCGATTGCACTGGTGGAAGAGGTCAACATGAGGCTAAATCTCTTGACGTGGTGATTCTTGCTTGAGATGGACCTGTTTTTAAAATTTCTACAATTTGCTCTCACACCCTGTACCAGACTCCCCCGGGACGACCAGAAATCCGCTGACCCACCCGGTCGGTGTCTCACTTGTCATGACGACCAAACTCAAGCTGATTCATCAGAATGAAAGCAAAGGGTTAACAACATTTGGGAAGAGATCACAACTACAGTATGTGCCACACATACTTACGTGCGTGAATATGGACACCGTCTTCACCCGGTACGACGACAGCTTGTCCAACTCTTGGTCCCCCCCAGATCTTTGGCGGGGTAGAGGTTTGTGGCCCGGTCAGCCCGAAAGTTCCGCGCGCAACGGGGAAAGTTTTACTACTGACGGATCGCATCCCCATTGGTCGACTCGTCAGCCTCTTGTTCGAGTCCGAAAGTCACCTTGGGCACTCTCACCTGGCACCACTTTCTCATCATGTCAGCCTGGTCAAGCTTCTGCACTCAGCTCCAAGTTTCATGGAGTCGATGCTTGATTTATTTGCTCAGCTTTGATCTGTTTTTGCTACGCATCTAACACGTCACGAACAGGTGAGCTCAGCTCTAGAATTGTTTGTGGAAAGTCGATTAAGTCAGTCTCAATATCGTCAGAGCTGGGATTTCTCTCTTAAACTCCAAGAAATTGTCTGCAAGATCAAGGGATGTTCTCAAGTGCAGCCGTGGAACTGTTCCAGATTTTGTCACGAAGATTCTGCATCCTGTACGTTCAAGACAGTCAAACATCCGAGGTATTTCTTGAACTTTCTATCGACGTCAGCATTTCCTCTCTTGTAATTTGGGCAAGGGTTAAAGCAATCGAATGAAATGGACAGTAAAAGAGCGTCCTTGGCCTCAACATTAGGTAAGAGCAACGTTCGCTCCACGTCAGAGGATGCATTTGCATGCCAAAAATCAGCAACGCTGGCTGGTCCTGGTGTTGGACCAACAATTTTGGCACAGTTGCCCAGCAGAAAGGACCACCCGAAAGCTCTCTTAAGTGCAAGCCATTCCAATAAGGTACGAAAACAGGGCGAGCAGTGTTGCCAGGCACTTCAAAGAGGTCGTTGCCAAATCCGGGAGGATCAAGTGCCTCAGAACAAAGACATTTAACTTTAATTAAAGAGTGTCTGGGGCAAACCTAATGCGGACAAAAGCAGAGAAAAAAACATCCTGATCAGGATG
>JAAUXU010065866.1_pt1 | contig 18784 bp, 15 predicted proteins | sample 7278151 | NCBI WGS metagenome assembly JAAUXU01 (sample SAMN14350113, study PRJNA611818) | marine sediment metagenome | isolation source: surface marine sediment (1.8m) | place: French Polynesia: Moorea | collected 2018-08 | reverse complement strand
CTGTCTTGGACTGTCCTGGACTGTCTTGGACTGTCCTGGACTGTCTTGGACTGTCCTGGACTGTCTTGGACTGTCCTGGACCGACCCAGACTGTCTTGGACTGTCCTGGACCGCCCGGGACCGCCCGGGATCGCCTAGGACAGTCTCGTGGTGGCGACGAGTGCTGCTCTGAGGTGTCCTCTCCAGTTGTGGATGATTTGGACCCGTGGTCCCTTGGTCTCGTCCTGACTCGTCGAGAGAGAGGAACCTCAGGCTAGAGAGGGCATCGCTAACAAGCCTCTTTTGATCATTCAAGGCACGTTATTTCCCCAGGTTTTTTGTCCGCCTTTTTCTCCCATTTTAGGTGACTGCTTCGTGTCTCCTTCCTGCCCCCCCCCCCGCCTCCTCCTCCTCCACCCCCATCCCATTGATCCGCTGTGTGGAAGAATGCGCATATTCTTATATGGTGACGTGGCTTTTTTTTGTTCTGTCAACTGAAAAAGAGTCTTTTGAAAAATGGCTTCCCCACAGTGAAAGCATCCTTGAGCTTATTTTTCGTCCTCAACTTGTTCGTTCCGCTGTTGTAGTCGTCGTCGGTGCAGTCATTGTTTTGCATTACTTTGGCACACTTGCAATCCTTTCACCCCATTTCAATTCCGCACGGATCTGATGTTCTCAGCATTCATGGGTTTTTCTTTAGAAGAAGCAGCAACTTTGTCATCTTTTTCTCCCTTCTTATAATCTACAGTTCCTCGGGTTCTTTGTCTTTCCATCAGTTCCCGGCTAACAAAAGTCAGGCCTGGTGGAGGCCCCAAAAAGAGAAAAGGGGGAAAGAAGGAAAGGGTTAAGGGCAGTCGAGTTTTGGTACCTAAAGAGACAGAGAAAAGGGGATAAAATACGAAAGTTTCTGCTACCATAACTTGGAGCAAATGAAACTTCCTCAGACGACTGCACAATCAGATGGTGGAACAAACAAATCTCTCGGGCTAGCTGATGTTTGGGCAGCGCCCCAAAAGTACCGGCCCAAGTAATTTACTAATTCCATTCCCCCTCACCCACCATCGATCTGTCCGCCCCCCCCCTGCCTCTTCCGCGCGAGTTCACCTACGTCGTCTCTGGGAAAGAAGTTAGTAAGGATCTTCGTAAGGTGTCACAGACCGAGAAAAAAGTTAAGCCAATTTCCTCCTCACCCCTAGAAGTAAGAAACAGAGTAATTTGAAAGAAAAGTCTTTGTCCGACTGAGAAAAACTATTCAATACTGTGGAAGAGAAAACACACTAAGGAGTTAAACCCCGGGGGTTTGGAGAGGGGGGGGGCACCAAAACCCTCCAAGATGAAAAGACGGACCCGACATGGATACAGCGGTTGGTGTCATGAGTCCGGATAACACAGACAACCAGACCAGTTGTTGTTTGGGTGCAAAAACCCAAAATGACCCTAACTGAGCAAGGCAGCACCATTGATTTTTCTTTTTGTAAAAGGAGTGGCCAGTGAATTTCATCAATGAAGAGTGGAGTGCTGTGAAATAAAGTACTCTATGGATAATTGTGCACCTGGCACTACTGAGCAACTACGCCTGGTCCTCGTCCCTGCTATTTACCAACTCCATGTTTATTTGAGTCAGCCTCTCCTCGTTTTTTTGTGCAACTTTTAAGACTGCAGAAGCTAAAGAATCTGAGTGTGAGGAGAGTGAGGAAGAAGCAACCAGAGAAATTAAACCACCAACAGGAAAAGATGTTCAGTCTTCATATGAGGTGCTGAAAAGGGCAATTCTGACCACAGAGAAGCCAGATTATGCATTGCTGCAGTAACTAGATGCATTTTGCATAAGGTATTTGCGCGAAAAAAAGCAGCGGAGATTTATTAATGACTACTTCCATCCATAATAAGCAGAAAAAATAGGTTTGAAAATGATTTTTTCTCTCCTTATGCTCAATTGTGTACCTCACTTTATTGTGCAACCCTGCACAGTTATTCTGTATTATATTCCTGTATATTATTAGCTAGTGCATTGAAAAAAAATGCCCTCCAAATTAAAAGGAAAGAGAACTGTGATACAATTTTCGTAGCTAAAAAGGCTTCACATAAAAAACTTGGAATAACGGGTACAAGAACGAGACACACAGTAAAACGGATCTGAGGATCACGTTGACATTGGTGAAATTGATCCTCTTGAACGTTTGTCTGCATTCGCGGTCGGATCCGTCAGCACTGCAGTAATTTTGCCCTAGTTCCTCACAAGGCGTTCATCAGGTGGCGTCACAGTCATGCAGACGTACAATATCTAGATCTATCTATAAATCTAATACATAAAGCAGTAGGACTTTATGTACTCTGTGTGTGTGTGTGTGTCTGTGTGTCTGTCTGTCTGTCTCTTCGCGCGTGCGTCTGTATGTGACAGACTGAACCGCTGATGTAGTAACGGGGCAGGGGCACTTTTCCCACCCAGCGAAGAGGGTGCGATATGCTATTTATATAATATAGAGGTATGATACGTCCACTACAGTTTAAATGTGTAACTACCCTAGCACTAGCTAGAGAAAACCCCGAAACCGCGGAAAAAATCTTAATGTTATTCATTGGCTCGCATCTTCATCCAATGACTGCGGGGCCCCCCCAAACAGTGATTAGGCCTTTTTCGCCAGGCATTGCGATTGAGGCCTACTTTTTGGGTGGGGGAAAAAGAGCCCCCTTTTTATGCCTCTCTACTTGCTAACATAGCACTTATTCACTCAGGGATCTTTTTGTGGCTAAGTCGGCATTTGCATGCGAAAAAAGGATTGCCTGCCTCATTTCCTCTGTAGTCCGGGCACTTTTTGGCAAGGGACGAGGATCCTAAAGAAAATTTACAACAAAATCTTGAATGGCAGCAGCAGCAACAGCAGCCACAGCCGCAGCAGCAGCAAGGTGACGAGTACATTTAAAAAAACAATCTCAGCTGAGGGCTTCTTCTCCTTCAGACTGTGTGAGGATTCAGCTTCCTCCAGCATCTGGCATTCTGGCATTCTGGCATTTTGGCATTCTGGCATTCTGGCAGGGAGGGAGAGCAGAGGCAGCATTTCATGCTTTGATCTTATCTGGTAGAGCACCTCGTGCTCACCCAGGCGTGTGGGAGGGAGGGGGAAAATTTTTTAGGGGTAGAATAGAGAATTTTCTTCTCACACAAGGAAGTTTTTTGAATGTTTGCCTCGTTTGGAGGGAAAAACAAATGTGATGGCTCCGAATTCTTCCAGAATGGATCTTATTCGCTTTCTGCTCATTATTTTACTTTCTAAGGGAGATATTTTTGGGGTGGATGGGGGAAAATCCTCTCCAAAGGATTTTTTCCTTCTTGTACAAATGGGCCTTTTTTTTTTACAACTCTACAGATTTTGCAGAGTTTTTGCGTCTGAGCGGAGGAGGAGGAGAAAGTCACTGATAAACTGCACCCTCGGAACTTGAGATGGGGGTGAGCATTTAGGTGATGAAATTTGCACTCTTCGGTTACTTCATTTGGAACGTTGCAAAATTGCATCTTTGGACAATTATTCTTGGCGTTTCCGCTCTTCGTACCAAGTATTTCCGTGCTTTTATCCGAGTCTTCACCTAAAATTGCGACGCCTCCTGATAACTCAAGTCCTGAATTATGCTAATGAACAAGAGGAGAATTTTTCCCCTTGAACGGTTTTTGCTAGTCTTCCTCTCTTGGTATCTCGTTAACCCTTGTATTGGTGGCTTCTTCTCTGACAAGTCTTGGCTTCTTGTGGTAAGCAAGAATGCACCGGGAAGAAGAAGGAGAAGAAACTTCTAACGAGCTTTTCTCTCTTCTCGAGCAAGGTTTAATGGCCGTGAAAAACTCGTACACATTCACCAAGTCCAAGTTGGTCTCAGACTTGAGCATTGTGTTCTCGAGCAACAGCAGCAGCTGTGGCTACTGCTATGCGTATGTGCATATGTCATGTGCAAACTCAATGTTTATGCAAAGACTTCTCCTTCGTCTTCTTCTGGTCCCTCTTCTGAGGAGAGGACAGGAACAAATCTCATTTCATGCCTAATTTGAGGCACGAGTGACTCGACCAGACTTAATCGTTCACTCACACGAGGCTGGACTGGCGGGCAGGGCCAATGGATGGATGAGTGAGTGAATGTCGAGATGGCTGATTAGTGATTTTAGACAATCACTGCGGAAAGTCATAGCTTTCCAGAGCTGCTTCGAAAGGGAGCTTTCCAGGAAGAAGAAAAAGAAACAAAGCAAGGAAGCATCAAGTAACGAACAATCTATAAAACACGGCATAGAAATCAATTCGCGGCCACTGCTGGTAGGCCATCGCAGCAACAGTAGCAGCAGCAGCAACAACAACAATAACAACAACTGGAACAGCTATGAGAACAACAGGTTGCATACCCGCAAATCCATGAGTGTCTCCTCCTGGGAGCAGCTGGCGGCACCTGTAGGTAGGTGCTGCCCGACTCGGCCGCCTTCTTGAGCTTCTCCTCCACCCTCCGGGCGTTCGGGCACTCCGGGTCGCGGATCTGCGGCAGGATAAACTTGGGTCCGCCGCCGGTCCGCCGGGGACAGTGGCCAACGCCGCCATCCTCTTCGTCATTGGGTCCCGGCGTGGCCGGCACCACCTCGAGCGAGGGCCTAAACTTGTCTAGCGTCTTGATGGCGACCGGCGGCGAGTTGGCCTTCCTGCGCAAGTAGATGCTGTTGAGGTTCTCGTACGACGTGAGAACGACGGTGGGCGAGGCGATGGTGATGAGTGACCTGCGCTGAGAGCCCGGGGACGCGGATGAGGAGTCACAGTACAGGTGAGGATGACTTTTGGCACTGTTCATCGTCGGAATTGCTCAATTCGGAACAAAATGGCCAAGGAACGGAAAAGGAAAACAAGCAGGGGGGGGGGGGAAGCTCTTAGTTGCTTCCTCTTGTTTTCTTCGATGCAAAAATGTCACGTTCGTGCGCGCTTTTGAAAGCCTGCAAGTGTCATTGGCATCTTTCCGCAGCCTTTTTTTTTGACACTTTGAAGCACTTTCTCACTGACTCTGCCAGACACCCCCGGGCCAGCGTGACTAAGGCTTGGAACAGGGGTCGCACCTCGGCAGCCAGCGTGACCTTCGTCTGGCCGAGCGAGGCTGAGCGGTCGGCCACGGCCTCCTCGCACTGCTAGGAGTAGTGCCAAGCTGCTTTACATATAGGTAGGACACGAGGTGGTGCTGTGCATACTAAAGTAGCCTAACATCCACTGCATCCACGATGCGATGATGAAACAGAAGCATCAACATGGTCCTATCTGGGCGTGAATAAAGCACCCGACAGATGAAGAAAAAGATAATTTAATGCTGGCAGTACAATAATCCAAATGAACTGCTTAACACAGCAGCCAATCAAGGTGATGTCGGGGGTGCTACAATGATTGCAGTGCGCTGCCAGCACGTACAGGGTGCGTCAGGAGTGGCGGCGTCACCAGGGGGATCCTCATCAGTAAACATGAGCGGATGACAACAAGTGCGACGAGCCGCTGGAGGGCAACGGCAACATCAGTGCCGAGCTGCCAGTGCTGAGTCTGGAGCTCCTGGCTGAGGTGCGGTTGAAACCTCTGCAGGCGGAGTGACAGCAGACAAATGCGCACACCCAGTTGTCGTTCAGCTTTTTCACCCTTGAAGCACAAAATGTGTGACATTTGTTTCCGAGAGGACAGAACCGAGGCCGCTGCAGCCTCACCCTGTATCCACTCCGTCTGGCACTTGCCCGCCCGAGGACAGAACCGAGGCCCATTCTGACGCACCCTGTACGGAGATGCAGTGAACACATTACCCTTGGAACGGAGATTGGAGTCCTTTTCCCTGGCTTTTATGTCTGCTCCCCCCCCCCCCTTTCCGCCAAATATGTACACGCGATAACATCTCTCTCTCTCTCTCTCTCTCTCTCTCTCTCTCTCACACACACACACACACACACACACACATCGCTATCGGCGCATTTATCTCACGGCGGGCATTTTTGCAAGCCAAGACACAACGGTGCGTCCAAGTAGCGGGAAATACTTGGGAAAACAGTTACATACGGTGTTGAAACAGCACAGAGCAGTAGTAGTAATACTGTAGCAGCTTTTGGATCAGGGAGGCGCCTCATACCGATCTGCCATAACAATTCTCTAATACTGGGTGTCTCATAAAAAAGACAGAGAAACGACGTGCTTGGGGCCCCCGAAATGAATGTCTCTCCGATCTTTGGGACCCGGTTGGTGTGACCGCGCACAGTGTTCGTACGTGCGCGCGCACGTAATCTCTGAAGCTCTCAGGTGTCGTCGCTGTCGACGTCGCTGTCGACGCTGTCGCTGTCGTCTTTATCTAATGCACGGCAAGTGGACAAGAAAAAGGGTTGAGGGAGCAGGGGATAGATGTGTCTGCACTTACTTTATGGCGCTGCACTTTCTTGTCTTTCTCCATATCTGCTTTGTTTATACATCAATTTCTCCGTTTGGCACCTTGTTGCAGAATGGCCAGATAGCGTGCTTTATCCACTTAAGCTAGTTTAGAACGCTTCCTGCACCATTGCTCCAGGCTCACTTTATGAGCTGATGACTCTCTCACTCGTGTCTTTATGGAGAAAGAAATTTGAGTGTCCGTTCTATTTTTCCGAACTACACTTCTGCCAAAGCCATTGGAACGAATGTGGTGCATGGCAGATGCTATCTGTTTCAGTGGGTAAGTAAGGTGCGTCGCAAAAAGATACGGTCAGTCGAAGCTTTTAGGGTACTTTCCTTAAAACTGACAATATGGAGTGACATTTGTACGTGGACCCACAAATCGGCCCAGTCAACATTTGTGACCTTGCGCCCAAAAGAGAACCCGATCTGTTTTCGGGGAATTTCGGAGTAATGATGAGCAGCAAAAATGGGCCCCAAACGACCAGCAAAAATTGCAACTTTGTCACCGTCCGGTTTGATGGCTGAGCGCTCAAAGTGCAGCCACCCTTGAAAGACGCAAACCTCGGTGATCCAACTTTCTGGCTGTTCCGGTGCAGCGCACATACTGTGTGAGGACGTCATGACTGAACGAGTCAGCGCTGCCCGAAAGTCTGCACACCCTATCTTTATATGCGGTCCCCAAAATGGTAGAATTGGAAACTGCCAATGCTACCAGAGCCTCCCATTCTGTTGGCATAAGACATTGCTTTACTGCTCTCTTAGCACGATTGGTTCTCTCCATGGAAGGAGAACCCCCGAAAGAAATCGCCTATGTGTTTTCCATGCTCTCTTTGTAGCAAGGCGTAAAATGGTGAGGAGTAGTAACATTTTTACAACTTTCGATACCGTTTCGTAGCCCCTAAGTGAAAAGGGCCATTACACGAAACAGAACTGGTTTCGCATAAAGGACTGAGGCGATCGAGTCCGTCCTCTGGAAAGTTGGTCTCTTTTCCTGGCCTGAAAGTCAACGCTTCCTCAAGTGTTGGTTGGGGTCCACCAACCGCTGCTCGTCCGTCAAGTGCCGGGTTGCGACGACGACGACAACGAGAATCAATCACGGTGTCTGGGCCGAGCTTGCACATTTTGGGCGTATCCTTCTGCTCGGTCTTCGTCTGGAAAGTGATAATCCAATCAATAAAAAGTGATGGGGCAGAAAAACTGTCTCCCCTTTGATCCTCCTGCTTTGTACAGAAATGTTTCCCTGGACAGGCCTACCCACGCTTCACTGCAGAGATGAAGAATGATACCTTGGACTTTGGGAGGCCTCTGATGGCTGGCAAACATTCATGTTTATCCACGCACGCACGCACGCACACACACACACACATATATACATGGACACGTTCTCCTTGGCAAATTAAGAAGTCAATGAGGACCCGCCTAATTTTCCCTCCTCCTTTCACCTGCTACCACAGTGGTGGATATCACTGCAATGAATTTATGCAACACCCTAGGTTGGGCTAGAGGGAAAAAAAATTCATGAGATTTTTTTTTCTTGGCAACGCCGCTGAGATAGAGGTAATAAGTTTCTTTTCGTGCCTGTCCCCCGGAGCGAAGGAGTTCTCTTTCTACATACATAATTATATGGAACTGTGTTGTCGGGACTCTTGTTTCGATTTTTCTCTCATCTTCTGGTGGGAGCGGCGCGAACCACGGATGGATCACGCGACCAGAGAGCAGGCATTAATTTGCCTTTATTTGAGACGGCCGCAGGCCAAAAATGCAAATTCCTACGCTAAAACTTTCGGAAGTGAAATCATTCTCAGGCACGCCAATTCTCGGAGTCCAAAACGGGAGAGAAAAGTCTCGCTTTACACTGGTTCATGACGCACGTGCGACAGTCAAACCCGAGTTTCTATACACGGTTGGCCATTAGGGGTGCCGTATGTATATTTCTCAGACAGCAAACTTGAAAGAGAAGCCTAAGCGTGGCAAAGTCCGCACATCTTTCAGAGGAAAGTTATTTGGCTGTCATGGTGTAAAGCGTAATTCTAAAATGAGTGTTGCAAAATGTTATGTACGATCTCCAGAAAGAACCAAAATACTGGGTGGGATTTTTTGGGGTGGATGGGGGTGTCTATTTACACGACACAAAACGGCTAATTTTGCACTTATTAGCTCAATGGGCATCTATCAGCTCCTTTGGTATCAAGGTGGCCCGGCCCACTGGGCATCAAAGTGGCTCTCTTGGCATAAAAATATCTAACTTAGTATCCGAATAACTCATGTGTGGTGCATAAAACAGTTAATTTCTTGTGGATGAATCATTGTCATCCTGGCTGCCAGCACTACGTACTGAGTGTAAGAGCAGGCAGGCTGTGATTGAAGGCAATTTGCTTCTTCAGCTGAAAATTGCTACGCAAACCAGCTTGTGAATCAAGAGAAGCGCTCCTCCCTATGCTCATTTGCCTGCATATTCAGGGCTGCACTGGGTCACTGGAGATCACGCAACTAGTAATAGTGGTGGGGCGGACTTTTAGGCCTGAGCTGGACTAAACAGGGACCAAGGCCGAGCGAGGCTGGGCCTAAAACAACGAGGTTAAAAAATAGTTATTTCCAGGCCCTGCTGGACTGACTAAAAAAAGTGCTGTTATTTTGGGCCAGGAGAAGTGAACAGGAGGGATATCTCTAACTCTACGTTATGGCGGGAATGCCACTTACCTTGATTTTGAACCAAAACTTTACAAAATAAATGTGCAAAACTTTGAATGCATATCATTCAAATAAGAGCAATTGTCAAAATGTCCTTATATCTTTTCCCCCCAGATAGTAGGCCCGATTTTCCGGGCCAGGCCCACAGTTTGAAGGCCTAGCCCAGTCCGCCAACGTCACTACGAGTAACTCGACCTGAAGCGGAAGAAACATCATGCTTGCCCTGCTTGTCCATCCTGCACTTATTCATCAGTAGTGCACAATTTTGCATAGCTATTAGTTTTGTCAGATGCCGAGAGAGACCTGAAAGCTTGCCACTTGGACGCCCATTTTATTCTGATCAAGCCCATAGGTACCCATTGTGCCAGAAGACGCCAAATGAGCCTGATTACAGCCCAAGGTAGTCTATAATCGACATTGACAAATCTTTTCTCACAAGTAATATTCACCTGACGAGACTAGAGCGATCCCGAAAGATGGAGAATATCGTGGAATAATCGTCCACCCTCTCCTGTACTGTTCAAAAATTGAGATAAAGTGCAACAAATTGCACCCCAATATAGGGACAGTATGTAGCAGAAACTAGACTGTGCGTGAAAGGAAAAAACTTCACAAATGTTTTGTCGAGTTTGGCAGTAGCTTCGGGCCGGCCAACTTGGCTCATCCCTTCTTCAGTAAGTAATTACACAGAAAATCCTTCTTCTGAGCAATGGACAGACACACCCAGGTTACAAATGAAAGAAAAAGAGAGAGATGCTTGTGATACAGAAATGCTATACAGTGCACCTAAAGTACAACTTTCCCAGATTGGCGCCCTGCAGTTCGTGCAGATTCTGCTCTGTTATTGTTGAAATAGGCAGTGATGGATGCTTATTTCACTCTCGCCACCATATGTCGCCGGAGACATCGACAGAGTACGATGGAGAACGGCGCAATATAAAGCTGTGGCTTTGAAGAGACGGATTTAATATTCACTGCTGCGCCTCACGCGGGATGTTCGCTATTAGGTTGAGTACGTTAACTTCTTGTATAGGTAGCACTTATGACTGGGACATCCTGTGCACGTCACATGTGCACCACGTCCGGACCGATGAACGGACGCACGTATAGAGGAATGTCAAGAGGCAGCATTGTACCTACCGTGATACAGGGACACGAATGACGTGACAAAACTAGGTCATCGATGGCCGCTGTAAACGAAAGACACGCACCTTTCTGCTTAATTTGCAGTGCACTATGCAGCTGTTACGCGTACGAGAGAGGGCATTTCTTCACAAGAAGCGCAGGTTTCTAGCTGAGATTGTTCAGTCAGCACAAATGTGGGCTGACACTACGCATTGGCAAAATCCTCGCTCCTCAATGATGCTGGACTCTTGGTCAAAGTTCGACTTCTGGCATTTCCCTCCAGCTGCATAAAAGGTAGCTGGCGTTAGCAAACAACGAATTCAGTCGAATTGTCACTTTTTACTTCAATAAACACGTCCACAACCCAGAAGAACTACATTGAAGTCTACTTGCTGATCGCATTAGCATAGATGCGTAAAATCTTCATCCACTACACGTACGCAGCTTTTCCATGTTCCCAGACCAGACTGGGCCACCGGAGTCCCCGCGGTAATCCGGCTACGAAGGAAAAGTCGGACTCAACGTCGGAGCCTTAAAAGCCGTACCGTATCTGTCAAGGCGTGACCCATTCCCCCAGGAAAAAGCGGTACCATCCGACTTTGGCGCGACTGGCAGACAAAACGTACCATTGGAAGTACCAAAGTACGTTTTCGTCCAGACTGGGGCCAGTCGTTCGCCTCCAATCACACCGCGTCGAATCACAACGCATCACGTAGCATCGTAGTGATGCTATCGAGTCGATCTATGAGATCGTATCGGACACAATCATATAGGATCGCCTGCTTCCTTGTAGGTTAGAATGCGAAATGGTGCTATGCTATATGATGCGGAGCAATCGAAGTGGTCATGAGACCGACTGCATCGTATATCTTTCCATTGATTGAATTTCCTTTTTGCACACCGTAAATTAGTGTTCGCAGACACCGCCAGGTCAGTTCTTTTGAATGTCTTTTTGCATGAAAAACCCATTGGAAAGCATTCCATTTAAATGCCATAAAGAAACAATCAGTATTTGGGCCCCCTCTTCGAATGGGCTACCACTTTTGCTCTTCAACAGTTACCTTGTACTATGTAGTACGTAGAAATTGGAGTACGTAGAAGGAGTACTCGTCAAATTTGTCCAAGACTCCTTGGCCAAGATGCACTCAGTCAAATCCGACAGCTTCATGTCTCAACCTAACCTGGGCTTGCTCGTGGAAGGACGCCAGTTCTGAATGGGCAGCGCATAATTTCGCCTGCTCCTAGACATCCTTCGGTTGCTCCTCACTGGGCTCAATTGTGCTTCTATTATCGGCGAGATATTCGTGCATTGGTGGCCAGCTGGGAGACGAGAAGCCAGCTGAGGAGACTTAGCTGGGATACGAGCATTAGAGGCTTTACAACTGCCTCTCTTTGTACAAAGGTTATAAATGATGAAACTTTTTGCTTTAGTCCAGGCTTCTTCTTCTTCATCCATTGATTAAGCTGTGAAAAGCCAGATTACTGAGAATATAACAAGTCGTAGTAGGATCGTTACTGGGAAATACCGCGAGCAGTTGACCAACTCTTCCATTCTGGCGGCCGATCAACAATATCTCATGCTGAGGATGGGCCTCGTCCTGTGGAACAACCCGTTTATTTCTGTACCGCGATAACAGACTTTATTGCCGATGGCGGCAGATGAATTCCACTGTGAAAGAAATATATCAAACTCGAGGGATGCCCATAAGTTGGCTCTGATCTCAATAAAGATTACCTTATATTGTTTCATCACCCTCGCGGGGAATTGGAATCGTCCTATGCAGGCGCCATAACTAACGAAAGGCATGAGTGCGGTGTTGGGCATTCTCCAGGAATTTATTTCATGGCAACATTTGCCAGAGTCCATTCAGCAACAGTAGGCATGTACCAACAGTGCGCACGCACACTGGATGCTGCGCCAGAAGGGTTTCTCCGCTGGCAGCGCAGTCGAGCAGTTTGTTCGTAGAACGAGTAGCTCAAAACAAAGGTGTCTGGAAAGCAATCTGGTCGGCGACAGAGCAATTAGAACTCTTTAAACCTCCTTATAAAGCAACGGCAATTTCGGCGAATGATAATTGTCGGACGATTTATATCATCTGGAGCTGCGATCGTTTTCGCCGTAATAAATAGCGGTAATTGCCGCTCCCAGGAAGAGTTTTTCATGTCTCAGGAGGAGATTCGGCTTAGGCAAGCCTCTAATTAAAGCCTCGCATTTGGTTCCTCCTCGCCTTTTTTTGCCAGGAGAGCCAACCAACTCCTCGACATGGGAATTTCCCTGCCATTGGATAGGAAAAAAATTGTCTCCTAACGTGTCATAATCCAAATAGCACAGAAACGTACATAGCAATTTTCTTCTCAACTTGAGCTTTGTGGCACCTTCGAGAGCTCATTTCTCTCTGGCATCATGGATCTCCAAATTACATGTTGGGGTCTCCTAAGTCAAGAAGTCAATTCGTCCAACGCTTGCTTGTCTTGCCCCCAAATGACATGAGGAAGAAGACCCCCTGAAGCGTTCTCATTTCTTTCTATACAGTCGGACTGTTTGTCAATCCAATGGATGGCGTCGATGCCTCAAACCTGAAAACGAATGAGGATGGTGGAGTCCAGCAACAATCGGCCTCTGCCAGCCCCACACAGATTGCGTCGGGCGCTTCCGAGACCGGGATGTGTGTGGTGGCCGCCACCCTCGACCCACAGATGTCTGGTGGAGAGAGCTCCGGGCTCGGGGATGGCGGAATTGGAGAGGTAGGGCTGGTGGAAGAGAAACGGAGTGGACGAAGAGGTGAACGTGAGGAGGAAATTGTTGCTGGGCCACTCCAATTGAAGCATCTGCCGCTGCCATAATCGTAAAGGTGGTGTAATTGTCCCTCTCTCCGTCCCCGTTCTCTTGTAATTAGAGGTGTTTGTTGAGGGAGAATCATTCATTCACGTAGCATTGAGGCAGTGATTGGCCGCCAGCGATTAATTGAGAAGTTTGAGAAGTTGTTGGCAATTAGCAAGGCAACGTCGCTATTAACAAATTCACCTTTTCCGCCTGAGGGCGGACGTCAGACCGTTGTATCGTCAGCTCCCGGATAATGACAGCCATTGATTATGGTACAGTACTTACCCACTCACACATGAAAACCTACCACTCAGGGGCTCATTGGCCAGCTTCATCTGCGGGCAGTACTCAATTAGAAAAGTGTTGTTTTTTTGTCTTTTTTTGAGAAAATAAAAGCTCGATTCACGTCTGAGAAGTAGCACTGCAGATGCGTCTTCACACGCCCAGATTCAATGAACGGCGAACTACATAAAGACTGTGAGAATGAAGTGGTCGTATCGTGACGAAGGAAAAGCTTCTTAGTCAGCTCTTTGCTGATGAATTGCCCTTGATAGCCCAAGGAGAAAACAATTACGCATGCACTGGCAATGAGCGGGCAGTCAGGAGGTCAGAACAGGTAGCACCGGGCGCTGTCTGAGGTTATCGGACCTCTAAATCAGGCAAGGTGGGTTTTTTTCTTTTTGCATGAGGGAGAGTAAAATATTGCCCAGCAAAATTTTCGGCAGATTTCCATTTCTCATCCCCGTCCGTCAGTTGTCGGACAGAGCGTTCGTCCTCCTTTTGACGGGCAAAATGAGTTTCATGTGCACTTTTTTCCTCTCCTGCTCGATCCAAAAACAAATGGCTGTTGGGGTCGAGAAGACCTACTGGGGATCTGTGAGATTGAGCGGAAATTTATTCAGTTAGCTACTGCCCGCCCATTATTCCCTTTGGCAACATTCCTCGGTCACACGCACACACCACTCACGCTATTTATGCCCAGTAAGCAGAAACAGCGGCACGCTGGCCCATGCTGTGGGCTTTAATTTCTGACGATTAAGATCGGTCTGAGAGATTGGGAATGATTTCGGACGGGAATCATAATCAGCGCCACGGAGTCATGAGATAATCATTGTCTGGGAGACCCATACGTGTACATACGTGTGGGCACTACACGCTGTACAGTGTGAGCCAAAATTACCCCCATGCCGGCAACAAGGTTGAGTGGGAGATCGCGGTGAAATTGCATGAGGGATGTAACAGAAAAAAGCAACGCCGAACTTGTGCTTTTCGGCGAGACCAATTGCGGCAACATCGACAACGGTGCAACAAAGTTACAAGCCAAAAAACAACCTCAACCTCGACCTGTCTGGAGGAGACCTGGAGGAGGATGAAATGGTGCCAGTGCGGGTACAGCAGAGCTTCGCCAGCGTTGTAAATGCCGTGGTTGATGCTGGGGATGATGCACATGGAGGGAGGGCTTCAACAAAGGAAGATTGGGCAGTTGTCTCATTTCTACACGTTTCCATTTCTTTCAGCACGTAGACATCGGGTGTGATGTGACCAGGTCAACTACGAGTGGCTCAAACTGTGGCCCGTACTATATAATGCAATAGCACTGTATAATAATATACACCCCAGGCTGACCAGTGTTATGGTAGCACAACTATAAGTGACTGGGCTGCTTCTGACACGAGGCCTGAATAATTGATCACGACTCCTCGTGCTGAAATACCGGTACTGTAATTGCTCGTCTTGGCTCCAACCTATCTGATCTGATTACTTCTTTCAGGAAATTATTTATGGTGATGGTGACTTGACGACGCAGTGTTGAAAGCATCTTCATAAGTTGAAACAATCTTAATTATAACGGAAGAGAAATTACGTCTGTTGCCATATTTCAGCATTAACTACTCACCACGTTGCGTATGGACGTGGTGAAGGCAAGGGGACACTCAGTGGCTTGGAGAACAAATTCTCTCGCTCTCAGAGTACGAAAACCGCAATTTATGCCCCAAAATTACACCCCTCTTCCTACCTCTTTAAGATCAGCCCCTGCGTGCGAAATTTCTAGTGATGCCGCCAGAGAGAGCAGAGTAGGAGATTTTGCAAGCAACGCTGAGCACCCGCTCGGCGTAGCCCTGAGCGACATCCTTTTAGTACGTGGTGAATGTAATTACATGTGTATTAGTGCAGGTGGACAAGAGGTCATTTTGCACCAAGTTGACCGCTACTTACGGACGGTAATATCACAAAGGATGAGTTCTTGCTCAAAAAGGTCAAGCTTTTGCTCGGAACCGAGCTCACGCTACAAACTTTCAAAGGCTGTTGGGCATGGCCTAGACACTTTTACCATTTTCGTTTGACTCCGAAGTATCTATATGGAACATTGTCGTAAAATTTGGATGTCTGCGGGGAATCTGAGTTTGCGACCGAGCCTAAATTTTGATGTTTATATCCTACGAAGCTTCGTATATGGCTCACGACCCGCCACGTTTGGACGTGGCGCAAGATAGCTTGGCCCCAGCTGACGTACACACGAGTGCACAAAGTAGGAAAGTTGCGAACTGTTAGAGCACACACGAATATCTACACAGGTAAGTTACACACTCTCATCCTCTTTTCCAAATCAAGCCTCAATTCTCTTCCATCATCCATTCACTCGATTTGCTCCGGGTTGAGCCCATCATCTGCGTGGCGTTACTCCAAATAGATTTTTTGTATGCCAGGCAGCAGGCACTGATAAAGAGTCATCGTCTACTGAAGCAACGCCAGGCAGGTGAGGCGCGTTTTTGCTGTCGTAAAAGAGTCTCTTCTTCTTCCTCGGAAGACCGCGAAAAACCAAAAAGGTGTCGAAGGAGGGAGAAGTTTAGTTCAAACTTATCTCAAATGTGGAAAAAGTTACGACATCAGTGAGATGAAGGGGGGAGTGGAGACGCTGGTCTTATCGATTGGCCGTTCCTCAGTTGGTCAAAACTAGGTTAAAGTTGGCAACTTTTGTCGGTGGAAGAATTCTCAAATCCGTTCTCTGCAAGACTCGTGCATTCTTCTTCCAGTCAGCATCTCTTCTGACTCACTTTGGACTTGGCCTCAGCACATTCAGTGTGGCAGGTTTCTTACACCGTTGGACTGTCAAAGTGCGTACGCAACACCCCAAGTGCTGCTCATCAAGGCCATTTGACGTCCCTGTCTCTGTCTGTCTGTCTCTCTCTCTTTGGCCAGAGAAAGGCCAAAAAGGTCAAGCCATGAGGGAAAACTTGTGACTCGCAACCGCCATCGCGCTAATAGAGTTGTAACAGTAAAATTAACAAGTCATTTTCTCTGCCTCGTCATGCACCCCTAGAATTTATCGCTCTGCCAGTAGCGGTTTCGGCCGGATGCGAATAATTTGGCAAGCTGCAGTCTTCTGCCAGCAATCCCATCTTGGTCATTCAAATAACTCTGTCGTCGTGCTAACAAGCTCTCGTAATTTTAGGCGCGGCTGGGCTCCTCTCCCCATTTCTGTTCCCTCCCAGATGATGATATTTCAGAGAGCCAAGGGAATTCCTCCTCGGGCGAGATCGTGAGCTCCGGTAGGAGGACCAATCGAAGGTAGTTGGCACACATCGTGGACAAATTGGCCAGCATTTCAGTAAAGTGTGGGGCTGTCAAAGAATTACGGATCCACCGAGAAGTGCACGTTATTGAGATGAATTAGATGTGAGAAGAGATTTCTTGACTTTTTATTCTGCATCGGCGCTGCTTCGTTCTTGCCACCAACTACGCAATGTTCGGAAGTTGAAAGCAAAAACCCAACGTTACTTTACACCTTTTTCATTCATTTTTCCGTCAAAGTTTGTCTTCATCCTTAACGGACGTTGACTTTTTCGTTCATTTCGTGTGCACTGAGGAGGTCGAGCACAGAACTGCTTTCCCGCCGGCGTTATGTACTGTCTGGAAAAGTTGAGGGGATGACTTCTTACGCTCTAATAAACATTATCCATCAGCGTATATAAGTTGCGCAAAATGAACTATGAAATGGATCAATGAATGACTACTGAGAAGTGATGGACAACACAGTACGCTCATTTGGCAAAACATTTCACGAAGACTAGACATATGACCTCGCATTGGTAAAAAGCTGCTCTGCCAAATGTACGATTGCACATTTTGTATCGCGTAGCGAACAATGTTCTATTCGTACACATATCAAGCTTTCTCATGCGGAAAAAAGGCTGAAATGGACCCACTGTGATGGGCGTGTTGTCATCAAGCGTAACTATAACTCCCACTTGATCAGTATGAGCACATTTGTTTAATATGTCGGACAGACTCACGCACTGCTCGACGCTAGTTCTTCGTCAGTACGACCAAGATGGACGATTGAAGGTAAGATAACGTTAGTTAACGTCTTGGACTGCCTTATTTCTTAACAAAGTACTACTTCTCAGTACAGCAATGCTCGTTGCTGCTTCCGCCATGTCTTTTCACCAACTTGAATGCTGTGGTTTCGCCAAGCTCTTTGCATTCCGCTTACTCAGGCAGCTTTAGGAGAGTTCCAGCCATTCTGGCGGTGTAGTCGTCGTCGCAGTCATGACCGTGTCTGCCGCAAATCAGATCTTACGTGGTAGCGGTGGAGTGGTCTGCCCTGCAAAAATCCACTCTTATGGTTGGTACGTTATTTCAGAAAACGGCCTCTTCGTGCTCCCATCGATGTGGCCCAGGATATCAATGATTCCGGACCAGTTCAAGGAACAGGACATGGCGACGACAGCGAGAAATGAGCATTACTGGAGCATCTGCGAAATTGTGCGAGTAGAGAGTGCACACAAAGCTCTCCACGATACCAAATGCTGTACGAATGCATCATGTACAAGTATCTGAGGTGGGCGAATGTCAGCCTAACTACTTTCTAACACTTCTTCTGGCTTTAGGTTAATGATCCAAAATTACCCTCACTTAGACGAGCGCTTGTTTCGCAATGCTCTAGTTTAAAGCCCATCGGAGGAGCCATCGTTTCAGATTAGGCGCGCCAACTTTCACGGGGTTCTCAAGACTTCAACCGAGGCAAGGTTGCCATTTAAAGTGATAAATGGTCGTTATAACGGGGAGCATTAAAAGTAATTTGGCTTTTTTCAGTACAATTACGCGATTTCCATTGGGCGATCTGAAATCTGTCATCAACTCAACGACTTCCAGCACAGACGTAACGTCAATGTTTCCATCCGCTCCGGCGAGACACCCGGGTCGCCGGAGCCTGAAAACATGACGCCCTCTGGTGGAGTGGAAATGGGACGCACTTGCACTTAAAAGTGTTTTAAATATACCGGAAAGAGTCTATTTGTAGTCTTATTGTAAAACTAGCACAGGTGCCCGGCGTTGCTCGGGTTATTAAAAGACTCGCCGCAATCCCGCCCACCAGCAGACTCGACCATAGCTAAACACGCGCTTCGCGCTCAACACGAAGCTGGTCTTGCCTCGACTCAAAGCTGGTCTTGCCTCGACTCAAAGCTGATCTCGCCCTCGAAGCTGAGCTGATCTCGCCCTCGAAGCTGGTCTTGCCCTCGAAGCTGCACTGGACACTCATCACTCCCTCCCCAGCATAGTGATGGCAGTGGGCCATGAGTCTCCTGGTCAAGCCCCAGTTTGGCTTGCGTGGTTTTCTTGGCTCAGTGTCCACCCCTACTGACCTTCTTCTCTCCCCTCATCATGCCATAGAAAACTACTGATCAGCACTGGTACCACACAGCTAAGTCACACAGGCTTAGCTATACCTATTGGCATAGCTATTTAT
>JAAUXU010101898.1_pt1 | contig 18788 bp, 17 predicted proteins | sample 7278151 | NCBI WGS metagenome assembly JAAUXU01 (sample SAMN14350113, study PRJNA611818) | marine sediment metagenome | isolation source: surface marine sediment (1.8m) | place: French Polynesia: Moorea | collected 2018-08 | reverse complement strand
TCTTTTACTTCTCTCTCTTTCTTTCTCTTTTACCTCTCTTTTACTTCTCTCTCTTTCTTTCTCTTTTACCTCTCTTTTACTTCTCTCTCTTTCTTTCTCTTTTACCTCTCTTTTACTTCTCTCTCTTTCTTTCTCTTTTACTTCTCTTTCCTTCTCTTCTACTTCTGTTTCTTTCTTTCTCTTCTACTTCTCTTTCTTTCTTTCTTTCTCTTCTACTTCTCTTTCTTTCTTTCTCTTCTACTTCTCTTTCTTTCTTTCTTTCTCTTCTACTTCTCTTTCTTTCTTTCTCATCTACTTCTCTTTCTTTCTTTCTCATCTACTTCTCTTTCTTTCTTTCTTTCTCTTGTACTGCTCTTTCTCTCCTTCTCTTCAACTTGTCTTTCTCTCTGCTTCACTCTCAGACTTGGGCACTCACATCAAAGAGCGAGCGATGACTGCGCCATCTTCCTGCTGCAAGTTGAAATCTCTTCTGCGCTGCTTTATTGTCGTGAGTTCAAGTTACAAGGGTTACGTAGTTACCCCGAAATTAATCTCACCCCTTGAGATTCTACTGAAAACGTATTCACAACCTTTGGGCTGTAAGTATTTGATATAACATAAGATTGGAAGTGTTATAATAATGTTTGATTCTAAGTAGTTTCAACACTTGTGTCAACATCTTGTAAGTAGCGTTCTAGGAGGATTTTTCTGACCCATGCACTGAAGTACGGAGAGAACAATGTTCATCATCGTCACCATAGTCACCTTGGTGAAGGCCGCAGATTTCGGTGACGACATGAGAGAGTACGTTGTCACTCAGAGAGACTCTGAGGACTAGGTCACGTAGGCACGCAAAAGGTGCACCGGTCTCAAGGTCATGACTTTAGAATTATGCGCAAGAATTCAGAATTTCGAGGGCATTCGAATAATTTAGATGTAGCAAAAGCACTTCTTGTCGGTCTGAAAGGAAGACTAAGACTGCTGGAGGTGCGTGAGGTGGCCCGCGTGTGCTTAGTAGGTGATGTTGAGCCACAACAATTTTCTTAAGCGCGGGGGGGATGTATTAGGACTAAATCATGAAACAGTCATGAATGTTGACTCTGACTAGGTCTTCAAGAACTAGTGTGTGAACCTGTGCCTGACTCCTGGAACAACAAAAACAGGACATTCCTATTTGAGTCGGCCCTCCTGAGTTTATATATTCAGGGTGAACACTTTTTTTTACTTTTTTAGTGCAGTGGACACACTTCTAAAGCAGCCCCCTCATGAAAGTATCGGTCCAGAGCTGATTCTGGTACAGGGGATCCATTGTGATAAGACGTGAAGAGAGCATTTGATGAAATAAGATCCTCATGAAATATTGCTTTGAGCGTACCGCCAATGTAACACTGACCAGCTGTGTACCTGATCGATTGAGCAGATGTTGAATAAAAGAGTATCTGGCCTCTTCTGCCACATCCTCTTCTACAATGAATGTTCGCAAAATGTGACATGTACAGATGGATCACATTGAGATGATAAGACTTAGAGCTGCCACTGCAGTAGAAAATCCGATTTCTGAGTCCGTCAGCTCCGTTGTCATATTGATCGATATCTCGTACATTTTTTTACCACCCTGACAAAGACGAAAACCGCTGATAAATCCCCTGAAAGTAGCCTGATCCTGTGCAAGTTTGAGTGGTGCCTTCACCCAGAAGTCTTTCCTCCTTTCGGGTGACGTCAGAGAGAAAGGGGAAGGCGAAGAAGGCCACTGACGGCTCTCTCGAGCACTAAGGAGATCTTCATTGCGCCACAGACGCACAGAGGGAGCCTCATATTGGGATAGTCGATGAATCATTAATCTCCATTAGTCCGGAAGTTCCTGGATTGCCCATCCGCCGCCTGTCACAAGTTACACAATTGCGAGAGGTTGGTGCCGCACCTCACGTTCCACAGCTGCGGGCAGTCCCTGCACGCTGCGAACTTTTGAGCCGGACGCCGAGCATGCGCTGCACTGTAGTGACGAGGTCACGGGGGTGCACTAGACACAAGCGTAAGTAGTTCTGCACAGTTCACGTTGCATAACCAGGAGAAGGCGTGCTGTACTCCCGAGGAATAAATAACACAGTCGTTGAATTACCCCCTCGGAAGTTCTTCTGCTACGTAAGACAGTGGGGATCAGGAATGTGAGTAAAAGTAACCCTCTTCAAGGAGGAAAAGCCCTACTATCTTCAGAGCTCCAAGTTCTGTTAAGTGAAAATAGATGAAGCGATGAGGTGTAAGAATAAGGCAATGTCAAACAGAACCAGCCTTGAATGGGAGGTTCAGTGTCCCAGACTTAACTTCTGCAGTTTCATGAATTTTGTGCTGATTTTGGCATGATACCTTATTCGCATAGATCCGCAGTGGTTTTGGGTGCATATGCCGGTGTTTTTTTAAATTGGACCTCATTTTTGCGGTCAATTGAACCGCATGAAGTGAATCTGAGGTGCCTCATTTTAAAATTTTGTTTTCTATATAAGGCCTTGCCAGCGGAAAAAAGGATGGGAAATTTTATATCTTTATTAAGAACTTGACTTCATTTAGTAACCTCATTTTCTATCCATACAAGACTTACATTCTCGTAGCATCTAGCATGTGTACGTAGGCAAATCCATTGCGAACTAAGTGCTGAGCCAAAACTTCAGCTCAGACTTCATAAGACGGTAGAAGTAAAGTCTATACCAATATGCCTCCTCTTTGGATTGGAGGTACTGTACTGGGTTATTTACGTCTGGTGATGCAACAAAGTCGGGGTAACTGCTGGGAATTGGATTCCACTGATGTCAGTGGAATGCACGTGTTAGCAACGTGTCAGGTCATTCTTCACGGGTCATGGTTCGCCATTCTGACCAGTAGCGTACTCTAAGCCCAGACGTTACGTCAAACCCTTCTTATAGCAGACACCTGAATCCATTCTTTGAGTCAGGACTATTTGACCTGCGCTCTTGTTTTTCCTGGGGGAAATTGATCTCTCTACGAGCGACGAAGCAGTGACTACCTAACATGATTGGCTGGGCAGCCTCGGCCTCGTGAGGAGGTTTACATTCAAAGACTTTTAACTTTTCTCATCAAAATGAGAAAAGCCAATGAGAAGCCAGGGCAGGGAGCGACCATGAGGAGTGGCAAGAGACATGAAACAAAGAGGTCGGTGGGAGTCTGAGATCATGCCAAAGAGAGGTGATAGGAAAGGTCAACGAGGGGGGGAGGGGAGTGCCCTCTATGCACACGAGGGGCGGGGGCGGGGCCGGCGAAGGAAAGCATGGTTCAAAAGTGCGTGTGATTGAACCACTAGGTAAGAAGGCAATGAGTTGCATCACACTGGACACACAACGTGCGTATCAAACGTCTCTAAACTCCACAGGCAGAAAGTTACCTCATGCCAACGTGTGGGTGTGCCCAACCCGACCCCGTGTCTTCCCCTCCCCACGCCACTCCTGGCAGGTCATCATTTGGGCAAGCTTAGAGAGCAACTCGTGGTTTTTGAAAAGGGAGCAGCTCATTGTGAGCTTGCTCTTGCTTGAGAAAGCAGCCCAATAAGATCTTGCGCAGAAGTCATAACATCATGGTCTTGATTTGATTGGCTAAAAACCAACTTGGGCAGTGTTTGATCAGTGACATTCCAGACTAATCTCATGCGATGTCCCCTTTTTGGAGCGGCTGCGGCACCTGCGGCGGCGGCGGCGGCGGCGGCGGTGGCGGCGGCGGCGGCTGTGCTTGCAATGATGTCGTCGTTTGACTTGGATTCTTCTAGAGTCTCTTTGTCACCCACGGGAGAAAGCTTGGGAGAGTCCCAAAGACGGCACGGCCAGGTCAGGGAAGGATTGCGTGGAGCAGCTGCGCGCGTGCGCGTGCTCGCCCTCGTTCACCCTTACCATATGCTCGTGGTAGTAGCCGGAGACCATGTACGTGAGTATGTAGGAGAGGAGAGAAGAATGAATGAATTACTTCTGATCTTCCTCTTCTAAGGCTCCTCTTTAGGACACAGGGTATCTGTTTGGGGCGGGCAATCGGGGGGTGGGGGGGTGGGGTTGAAAAGGGGGTTCAGGGGTTGACAACAAGTATGTCACGTCCGCAGTCGACGTCATTGATGCTGTCAATACCAGAGTTCATATTTTCTTCTTCTTGTGACCTCCAGTCGGTTTCACATCCGCCAGTCGCTGTCGTGCCGGGTGCAGGCACGCATGTACCCACGCGGACTCGCGCGTGCTTTCAGCAGCCCTGGTTTGCTTTCCTCTCATTTCGGCCTATCGGCCGCGGCCTCCGCGGCCGCGACAGCCAACAGCGAGGCCCTAGACAGGCCTCCCTCTGCTCACTTCTTCCCCCCCCCCCTGAGTCAGTAGTCACGATGAACTGAGGAGGGGAGGAGGCGACGCTGCTGGAGGAGGCCTCCACCAACCGGGACAACAAGGTGGAGGAAGAGGAGGGCGTCTACCCCAAGGACAAGAAGACAAGAGCGAAGAAGACGAAGGAAGTCACGCGATAAAAGAAACTTTACTTCTGCTGGAAATTCCCCGTTAGCTACCTAGTACCTACCTCTCTTACCTGCATCAGTCCTATGAAAATTTAGTCTCTTCTCGTACCTTTTTTTCCTTTTTCAACCCTTTCTCTCTCTCCTTCTCCTTCACCTTTCCTCACATGTCAGGAACTTCTCGTCACTTCGCCATCGAAGATTCTCAGTTCAATCTCTAGAGCTTCAATTCCCAACTTGATTTCCCAAGAATAAGAACGTTTTGGTGTTTCGCAACCTTTCCACTTCTACTTTCACACAGCAGCACACAACAGTGTTGACAGCAGACACAGAGACAGAAAGAAGAAAGTAAAGAACAGCAGCAAAAAAATTATGCTGACATGTTGTAAAGAGTCTGCAACTCGCTGGAGAAACAACCATCTCCTCCTCTTCTTCTTGCCAACAACCACCTGCTCGGTCGACGACGACGACGAGGACGACGACAACAAGAGCGACAGCAACACCAAGGAGAACAAGGGCTCCAACGGCAACTCTCTGCCTCGCTTCCGATCGGGGCCCGTCTCTTTCACCCTGTTCTTTCTGCTACTACTAGTCTTGCTGGCATTTGAAACGGAAGCTGTGATTATCGAACAAACCTTTGACGGACTACGCGACGGCAACCACGATGACGACGGACTCGCATTCGAGGTCTTTCAGGGGAGGGGACTTATTGGTGAGAGAGCAGTAGCAGATCATGGCTCAGTTTGTCTTGCCTTGCTGGGGATCTATTTTGACAGAGGTCAATAGACGTAAACTTACTAGTAACTTTGACAGGGTGAAAGATCCAGTTAAAGCGGTTTGTCGTCCCTAGAACAGCAATCGCATGATATATTTACCAAAGAATTGGTTCTCTTTTTTCACTCCCTCAGATGAATGACATTTTAATATTATGCTTTAATTATTGGCATTGATCGATTAGGGGCATCATGCGTACATTTTTCAAGATAGCACTTACGTAGTGGCAGCAAGGATCATCAAGTCGTCTCCGCTTGCTAATAATTAAGAGCCATAATAATGACACTTTTGGCTACTCATTTAGCAATAAAAACCGCCGCTCTCAGCTTATATGACAAACACTTACGTCCTATTACTCTTGTGATGGTGTCAATTTTAGACAGCTGCACTTCGAGTGCACACGCAATTTGGCTCTTATGGTGTACAGTTATCTCTTGTGCGCAGAGTCAGGGTAGTGTGTGTGTGTGGGGGGACCCATTTAGAGCCGAAGTCTTCTTAAGCAGAGGCAACTGTTTGTTGTGAGGTGTCTCTCAACGGACCTCAAGTTAGCACAAAGTTGGCACCGCGTACGTGTGGGTTATCTAACTCGAGCGTCCACGTCTGGGTACGCGTATGCGTGCACGGGGGTTCAAGACGAATGTCGGTAGCAACGTTCTAAGTGAGTCTGGGGGGTTCGAGCTAACTTACACTGTAGCCCTGAAAGTTGGGCTGGAGGGAAACCCAATTTGACCAATCATGCCTGCTCATTCGTACGTGCGAATTTGGGCGTCGGGAGCCAAGATTCTGCCCCCACGAACAATGCGCAATTGGACACGAACACACCGGGTCTTTCATAGACACTCGTCGAGTTTGATTCATTACATCGTCGATAGTCATCCGTGAAAGTACAGAAACGACGTAGTCGTATTACTTTCCACGAGCTGAAAGTACTCAAGGCGTTGCCAGAGATACTTTGGCTCAAATGAATGAAACTAGACACAACTGCGAGGAAAGATTCCAAGAATCACTGGCCCCAAATCAAACACTCCTTTATGATGCCTCCCACAGACTTTTATTTCGATGTCAAGGATGGTGGCAGTAAAATAATCATGTAATTACTTGCTCAACTTTAAGAGAGCCTCGATGACGCCTCCCCAGAGACTTATTCAGCGCCAATAATGTACTGCAATCCTCACTTTGGGCAGAGAACCCTTTGTGAGTTGGTTGATGTCAGGCGTGCGGAAGGACAGGACCACCATTTACCCCATCCACTCCGAGATTTCATAACATCCGGCTGACTTTGGTGAATGTGGAGAATCCTACGGATACTGATTGGTACCATAGGTTATCTCCTTCATGTTAGCGCTGTCGTCAATAGCAGCTCGGACGCCTTCGATGTTGGCGGATGTCCTTTTGATCTTGACAGAGCCAAACTTGCTCTTGCCGCACGCCTTGATTCAGCATGTCATGAGTCTGACTTCTGCTCGAGGACTTTCCCCAAGTCGTCTCTGTGATGTCCCTGGCAGACAACAAACTTGGCCATTGTGTTGAATTGATTGCCGTGGAGTAAACGAGAGAGAACCACCAAAGCAGCTCTTCATTCATTCAGCATGTGAACAATTCTCATTTCCACCCAAAAGCGTTGTTCCCCTATGACATAGTCAAGCTTTTTGTACTATAGACCTATGTGGAACAGCAAGAGGACAATACCTACGCGCACGCGCACGCACGCACACACACACCTGAGACTGCAGTCTGTGAAAGCGCAAAAACCAGCAGGAAAGTTCTTCTGTGCCTTCTCTTTTTCCTCGTTTTCCTATCTCCGGGAAAGCGATTGTTCTTCGAGAAGTCTGAAATATTTAACCGAACGTCTGAGAACCGCTGTTGCGGCAGCCATCAAATGTTGAGTATGTTGAGTCCTTCACTGCCTTTCCTCGGCAACACCTAATCGGGTTCATAAAGACGTGCGAGAAAGGCAGTCTCTTCTCAGGGAAGACCTGGTCTTTCAGGGAAAGGTCTCTACTTCATTCTATACACACTAGGAACGTTAGTGCAATACAGCTCTTAGTGCCTCGCCAGGAAAGTTGAAACTTTAGTGTTAAGACGACGATATTATGTGGAAAGACCTTTTATGACCTCCGAGCACGTTTCATACATGCATGGAATGCTGCCGAAGTTGAAGAAGACAGTAATGAAAAATCTTTTATGTCTCACGCTCTGTCTCTTTCCTGGAAAACACGTCCAGTGCACCAGTATGACATTGTTGATTAAGTGCTGTGCATATTGTATTACGCATGCATCGTTATTACACATGTCCAGCACATGAAGATGGATCAGACGATATCTGTTGACGCAATATGTGCACGTGCAGTATACACTATATGCATATGTGTAACGTTATACTGACCGAAAGTTTCTTGTTTCAGGATGTTTGTATTCTGAGACACAACTCTGCAACCAGGACGAAATTTGCTTCGACGGTGAGTGAAAGTTCCACTTTTCCATATCCTCCACGTACGTCAATACGTGTGCGGAGATAGATCACATAGTAGGAAAAAAAGGAAAGTCACTGCTTTCTTCCCCTCCTCGAAAGTCAGCTCAGCTTCCGAAAAGAGATACTGTCTCGTTATTTGTCGCTAATGGTGTGTGCCATCATATAGCAAAGGAGCCGTTGTCTCCTCCAGATGACAAGGCAAAAGTCAAGTATGTCATGTGCAAGTTTGTACTTCACTGTGTCACGTAGCGCAGTACAGACACTCGTGTACACACGCAGGAAGAGGAAAGAGACCACTACCATATGTGCTGAACCTCACCAAAAGCCCTTGAGTGGTCCTGATGAAGGAAGCAATCTGTAGATAGGCTTCATCATCCTTTGTCTGGTGACAAAGGGTGCATCGTGTGGCGCGCAATCAATGAAATGCATGCGAAGCTGATTTCGTCGAGTGAAACACTGCCAACAGCCTTCAGTGAGTCCGTTGAGGATGAAGGAGCCCTCATGGAGGCTTGAAGAGTTATTTTACTTTTACATTACTGCTTAAGTAAGAATGTCATCCTCATGCTGTTTTTGTGGCTTTTCATCTGATTCACCGAACTTGTGGATTGGTGAAAAGATATCTTGGAACCTCCTTTGTTCCAACCTCCAACGATGGCCTCCCGTTCTAAACTCAAAAACATGGAATTCATGGAACCTCGTCCTCAACAGATGCTAAAGGGCATACGAACACCCCTCACAAGTGAGCTTGTTGGGGGTTTTCCGCTGGAAGCACTGATGTAGAGGCCGCAGCCCTTGTGACTGACATCTATGGACCCGAGGCCAGCAAGAGGCAGATAAGCTTACACAGCGAGCAGGCGACAGCTTTTAGAACATGCATGAAGTGGAAGCACTTCTTGGATGAAGTCGTGAGGGACATCCCCAAGTGTGCCATCGCCCAAGGCCTTTGATTACTGGCAGAAGAGGTGGAGCATGTGTAGCCGGTGTTTCAGGAGTCCTAGGACCTTCTTTAACTTTGACAAATATCGGAGGGTGTGAAGCAAACAAGTCTTGAACTTGTTTTTATCATAGAGTTCCTTCCTCCAACGCAACTTCTTCAGCGGCAGCGCACGACTGAAGACACTGATGAAAGCATTCGCGTGCCTTGGAGAGAACTTAACTGTAAAAACTGTCCAAAGAATCGAGAAGCATCTAATATTTACAAACAAGATGACATAAGAAATATTGTGTAATGGGGCAACAATCAGTGGTTTTAGTAGAGGAGCGACATTCTTACTACATTCTCACTCGTGCAGTGCTGATGTTAAATTTAACATTTTTAAGAGTTATAGCATTTAGAACTGTTTCAGATTGCCTGTAGAATCAAGAACAGTATATGACGTAAAATCTCTAATATGAGCAACCCCCCAGTATAAGCACTGTATCCCTGAGAGTTGGTCCAAATGTAAACATTAATAGGAGCAACAATGCTAAATTGTGTCAAGGAGGAGTCGCTCATATCTGAGATTGGACGCAACGACAAGTTTTTTTTCTTACATTTCGGCGGCTTTGGCCTCGATCTCTCCTTCGCCAGATGTCACGACTTGCTATTATCGTTCAAACTGACCCACTCCATAAGCAAATGAAGGCCTGTCCTTGTCAAAGCCTTTGGAAACCTTCCGAACGCCGCTGATACTTTCTGTCCTTTACAGACAACTTGTTCGGGCGCTGCGTGTCTGCCGACGATCCAGACGACAAATTTATACGGTGAGAACACAAAAAAAAGGTGGAAGCAACAGTAGCGAAAACTTTTTTGGTTGTGTCTTTTCAGTTTCTCCAGTCTTAGTGATGGCGAGCGCGCCCTCCTCACAGTCGAGCTGGAACGCTTGCAGCAGTTCGGCTATGCCTGGGACGACGTCTACTCGCAGTGCGTGTTGCAGGCGGTCGAGGACTCGGTGCAGTTCGAGTAAGTGAGGGAGACTGTCAAAGTGTGTGCACCGTGCGACTGGTGCAATGGGTGGGGCACAAATGGATCATTTGCTGAAAAATAGCATGAGTTATAATAATATCTTAGTACATATTGAGTGTTGTAAAAGGCTGAATTTCACTTGCCGCAAAGTTATTCGTACATGCAAATTTTGCATGAAATTTCTTCTGGCAGTCTCTGTGTGTGTGTCTTTTTCCTCTTTGAAGTCGATTTAAGCCGCAGTTACACAAAATTGCCTACTAACAAGTACAAAGAAAAAACTGTCTTGATCAAGAGAGCAGGAAAGCCTCTGATTCAAAGAATACTTTCCTCATCTGGTTCTGTCCTCAGCACTCCTTTCGACGAGACTTCCTGCAACCTGCTTCTGGATGAAGACTTGATAGCCGACGATGACAGCGATGACGAAGATGACGCTTTTGAAGACAAAGAGGGGGACGAAGGCACCTGGGAGGAAGAGGAGGACCTGCTGGCGCAGTTGGCGGAGACCTCAGGCAGTGTCGTGCCCAAGAAGATGATGAGAAGGAGGGTGAGTGGCTTGGATAACAACAATAGCATGTGAACTTGCTTCTCTTCTGACTCGTCCTTGGTGACCTTGATGTCCATATGTTAATACCGATAAAAGAAAACATAAAGAGGGGTCAACCATGATGCTGTCCCAGTCTTTCCACAAGCTCGTAGGGGAGTTCTTGTCGGCGAGCCCAAACAGGCAGCCCTTCTTGCCATCAACACCGCCCTGCGAGTTGCTCATCGTCACGTCGACGAACTGCCACTCGTCCTGGCCCGGCTTCACTGAAGCTGGCCGTCTACGTGGTCATGCACACTTGTAGCTTGCCTTTGGGCTGCAAGACAAGGAGAGATAATGCACATGCTTCCTCACCATGTTGAACATCCCTGGAGTCATCTCAACCCCAGCCACGTTCTCGCTGTCGAGGGAGGCGGGCCCCTTGCATGACATTCTCCAGTCCAGCCCCAGACGTGCAAGAATCTCATGTTTGTGGGTAAAAGCATCATCACGATCAAGCGACAAGCGTGTGATCTCAGGTGGTCAGAGCACACTTCTCCTCCTGCCCGCACTTTGAACATGTTTGTCTGCCACTTGGCTGTGATGATGCTTTTGTGCCCGAACACGAAGTCTTTGCATGTAGCATGACCCAAGTCGGTCTGGATGGTGCCACCTCTGGCATGGAGCGCTGGAGAATGAGTGGCAGCACCCACAGAAAGTTGCAGTCACTTTCACCATGGACAATCCACTGAAACAGGTGGGAGAAGGTGCAGTTGGGCCAGGCACATTCTGTGAATGGTTGCAATTTGAGCACTCCAGCATCGAAATGGGCAGTCGCAAAGTGGCTCGAGATGCTGCGTCTTGGCAAGCATTGTCTGCTCGACCAATTCCATGTGAAGCTTCCGCCGCAAAAGCTGTCAATGCAGCGTAAGGAGCCCATTTTACCGTATTGACATTACTTGCACCAAGAACATAAAGAGTGGTCAGTCAGGCCCAACATGCGCACTAAGCAGGGGTGACAAATCTGCGTGTTAAATCCTCGGACCACAGTTTCGGACTCAGTGAGCCAAACCAGCAGGGGGTGCTAATGGGTGGGGGCTAAGATGTCAGCAAAAAGTTGCTTGTCTTCGATCAAGATCAATTTGGGGAGGAGGGACAAATGAGACTTTTTGTTGAACAACAACGAATCAAACTAAGAATCGCTTGATGAGGCTAACTGGCTGCTTCTTCTGTTACTTCTTATATAGAAGAGAGAATGTGTTTGTGTGCATCTTTGTTACCACATTCGGACCAAAGGAAAGGGGTCTGGGAAGGCTAAAATTGGCATGAGAGTTCCTAGGATGATTGCTACGAACAACGGACATGTGGCATTGGCCGTGAAGGCCAGGAAATGCCAAAAAGGCCGCTGGCCTTGGGGGGGGGGGAAGCATCACTGCTGTAGCAGATTACTGCCACAGCCGAAAAAAACCCTGGTCAAGAAGCTGGGTGAACCAAAACAAATGTGTGGGAGTCTGACAGCATCTGACTCCAGATGGTCAGAATGTAAACATGATGAGCAGAGGTTTTCACCAAAATGGACTTAACACTAGAATACTTTAATACACAAACAACGGCTGCTCATTTTGTTTTACCAAATTTCTGTCCCATGTTTTTATGTCTACCATGATGTGTCCCGGGGGTCACCTGGTGGTTCAGGTAGAAATGTACTTCAGGTACGTGACATTTCTCTCCCCCACCCTGTATGTTTAGCCGGAACAACCTCGTATTTTGCAGAACCAAAGCCAATGTTATTTCTCATGGGATTAAGCCATCGAATTCAATTTTGTTTCTGCCTAACCAAGATTCATGGGCTGTTTTCGCCATGAGAGAGAAGCCGACGTCCCAATACGTTATGCTGAGCATGCCAACTTTCTGTCAACGACTTTACATGCAGATATATTCATAGCAATGGTTCTGCTTGAAGCAGTGGACGAAGACAACTCTTTTTCTTCTCCTGGTTTTGGTCCCAGGACTCGCACGTCTTTGGCTGCCTTCTTTGCGGGCCTTGTTCTAGTACCTGTGGAAGTAGCTGGACTTGAAGGTGTGGCAGATTCGGATAGGGAGGATCGCGCAAAAATGTGCTGTTACAATTCCACCTTTTGCTCCAAGCATGAACAATTTGCAGGTAAACACAAAGGGTCCACGGAAGAACGTGTACGAAAAAAAGAAAGTCTGCGTGAGTCCTGTCGACCACGGTGAAGTCGTTGCAGTTTGCTCACGGGGTGTGCGTGTGTGACAAGTTGCCGCTTCAACGACCCGGTCCTTAAGAATCTTTATGTGTGAGTGCGCCCTTTTTTCTGACTGAGAGAAGAGGAGAAGTTGAAGCAATTTTTCGGGGGGGGGGGGGAAACTTGTGCACAAGAGAAAAATATATTGAAAACCAATGTTGTCGACCTGTTTTCCCTGCACGTGGAAGATGTGCGAAGAACAGTTCCTCTCCTCAGTTGAAGAGTCGGCTCGGACAATCTACTGGGTGGGTAAAGGGAGCCGAAGGTGCGGAAAGAATTGCATTTATCCTTCCTCTCACCCTGTTCACCACTACGACTCATTTTCCTGGCAAAATTGAATGCCGATAACATTGACATAGGCAGACAAAAATGTGCACATTCAGTATCTCATGACACCACAGTTGAGTTTAAATTTGGCAGTCTGTAAAGTTACTCCCACGAACACTGATAAAGTGTCACTGACAATGTTTTCCCGCAAATTTGCAAAGGTTTAGTGATTGTGACAACATTTGAGCCTTTATAATCAACTTTTGTTGCTAAGCTATGGTTTGCTGTTGAATTTTGCTTGGCTGCTCTGGGCCAAACTTGGTCACAAAAGTGATCTTGTCCCGATGGAGCCGACAACCAAATCACGGATACCAATGACGAGTACAGAGAAGACCGTTTGGTACTATCGATGTTGCCAGACAGCTGGTGACTTATATGATCAATTGGCGTGTTCAAAACAATGACAAAAAGAATTTTTAAAATCGACCGAACGCTATTTTGATCGCGAAATTCTTCTGGCCAATTTTGTTCAAAACAGTCAAATTCAAGAATTCTGCCACCAAATGTGGACAATCGGGCAGGTCTCATGCATAAGAGGTTGCTCAGAATTCGAGCCTTTATTGTAGGCAGTCCCTGACCAAGTTCACTGCTGCCAATACACCTAACATGACTCACTTACAAAGCTTAACAGCATCAGCAGTGTACGAATATATTGCTCCGGAGTGGAATTGTTGTTAAATGGCGACTCAACTGTTTGTACTCGGTCCTGAGTGGCGCAGTCGTCACCAAGCTCTTCTTCCACTTCCATTGTCACCACCTGTTTGTTCCCTTTTTTTGGTGGGAGAGATATTTCTTGGCTGAAGAAGAAGAAGACACCGAACAGCAAAAAAAGCACTTTATGCACATTGAGACAGGGACAATCTCATCTGGACCGTTTTAGGGCTGTCATGTGACTCAGAACCTTCAAAAGTCGAGAAAAGTCTCTCTACATGTCATACTGAAGCTTACACATTTAAACTTTGTGACAAAACGCTGACGTTACTAGTCAGTTTTTATATATTCCACATTAGCGTCTGATCCAACATTGTTACGAACATTTTGCACCGAGTGAGTCACAAGTGATTTTTACAGTACAGGTAAAGTTGCCATTCAGTTTATCCAGCTTTCTTCTCTTGTTGAATTACTTTACAGCACTTCTAATCGTAGCGTAATTTCTTCAAATGCAAGTACGTATGGACATACATACTCTTCACATGTATGGACAACATGGTGCAAAACTTGACCAAGTACATCTTACGTGTAAGAGTTGCCACGTCCCAGGTATCAACTTCCAGTTAAATAAACAAAGACTAAACATATCTGTGCTCCAGGATGAAAATACAAACGTTGCTACATAGCACAGACAGCCTTTTACACACACAAGTAGCCAATATTTGGTCAAGATTTGCAAAGTTCTATTTACGTCAACAACAAATGCCGCAAGCACCTTTTTTGTCTATTTTTGCACCTTTTCTTTAGGATCCTTCTCCATACCTTCCCAACCAGAACTACTTCTTGGACGTGAGCAGCGATGAGGATGGAGAAATTGCGGTAGCTCCAAAAACTGAAGGTGAGGATATGGAAAAGAAGTTGTAGACCTTTGTTACAAAACTGCTGTACTCACTTTTTTTCTTTAGAAGTGTTGGAAAGTTATCTTCCCTATGAGGAGGAAGAAGAAGATCTGCCTCTGCCACCTCCTTATCCACTCCTCTCTCAGGGCGGGGAGGCAGACCTGGAAGCTGCAGATTATGATGAGGACGGAGACGAGGTGCTGGCTGACCTCGTTCAAAGGCCTTTTCTCACCATGGACGACGTTGACTTGGCCACCTACGTGGCCATGAAGAGTAAGGTCATGGATATTGTTGGTAGCTGAAGCAGCATTGAAGTTCAAGACGGAATTGCTCACAGATGCTTTGAACAATGCCATCCTGGAGGAGGCATCCTTGCCCGAAGAGGTGGTCGCGGCAGTCGATGGCGACTTCGTCCCTGAGGTCTTCTGGCCCTCGGAGGAGGAGCCGGTGGTGCCACTGGTCGAGACAGATGGGATCTTGGGGCCGACAGTCGACGACGAGACCTTCGACAACGGGAAGGTCATGAAGAAGAGAGGAAATGTCAGAGTTGTTGACGATGGTGAGACAGTTGCTGGCATTGGCTCCAGTATGGTAGCAGACGTACTACATCGTTGATACCACTTCAGACTATTCGGAGCTGCTCGGGTCAGCTTATCCTCAGCCTTACTACGATGACTACAACTTCATTGACGATGACGACAACGTGGGCGAGGAGGACGAAAACGACGACGAGAATGACGACGACTTAAATGCCGCCGAGATTGGCGACGATAACGACAGAGAAGACGACATTGGAATTTTTGACGATCCCCGGTCGACCAACATTGGCACTGTTGCCAGGATCGCTCCCGCGGGCGGTGGCCTCGGCTCCAACATCTTCAACCGCAGGGAACGCCTCGACGTCAAGAAGCCTGGACCATTCTACCAAAATAGTGCCAACAACTTCTTCCTGGACAAGGTGAAGAACATCTTGTGCATCCCGTGATGTCCCAAAGTCATTCAACTTATTTTGCAGCTCATGAACTCGGACTACGAAGAACAATACTCAACAGGTACTCAACTCCATTTTTGCACATATCATCACGCCCTTACGAGTCAACTTCGTACGTGTTTGTGTAGCTTCAGACGATCAGTACGAGTACACGGGGGACAAGGACAAGAACAGCACTGGATCGACGACGCCGGACGTGGTGAGTTCATCCAGACACATGTGCACCAGCGGTTCTTTCCATGGTTGGTTGCCCAGACACCTTTTGCAACAGATCCGTCTTATCTTGGCGCCTGTTGCAGAAAAAAAGGATTGCCCTACAGGGTGGCGCATGGAGATTCGTAACAGGGTCTCCGTGGTCCCTCTTATGGTACAAATTACTGCGGTTTTAGCTGAAATTAAGAGGACACAGCTTTTTTTTATCCTTCACGACACTAGGCCCAGTGAAAGTATGCCCATAAAGCATGACCGCACTCTGGCCATAGGCCCAATGAAAGTGGGCCCATGCCCACAAAAAATGACTGCAGCCTGAACGTGAAGACATACCACATTTTTCTCCCCTGCCGCAGACGTGTCATCATGCCATTACAAGCTAACCGTGTGTATATAAGATGCACGCATGTCAGTCTGTGAGCAATGAATGCCTTTTTACGCGCCTCGTGACGTCCAGGGCGCTATAGCTGGAGGCATTGAGAAAGCAACATCAAAATTTTCCCCGAGAATGGGAAATTGTCACATAATTGTCCGAAACCCCGGAGATTTTCCGGGCAATTAAAGCCAAACATTTATCCAGAGCTTTGCCGAAAATGTTGACAGGTGTTTGGCATTGACTATGGAGTGTTGGTAATTTTGAAAAGTTTAAAACCGACTTGTTGCTGACTGGAATACAGGGTGGGGCACCTAAAATGAAACAGTGGGGCAATGTCATTCAATCTTTCATAACTTTTGACTTTCTTGACCCGCAGAAATGGCTCATACTTTGACGAAAAGCTGCGATTCTTTCTTTAAACTCAACTTTTATGCGCTTTTGCTTTAGGATCATCCAAAATCTAATCATACAGTTGAGCAGACAATAGAAAAAAAGGCAAGTGACTCTCAAAACTAATGTTTCAGCTAAAATTCCAGGCGTCTTTGTTCATCCTACACTGCAACTTTTTGCTCCTGAACCTCTTCTAGTACGCCCAAGGGTTTTGCTAATATTTGACCACAATGACTTTCATACCCAGCTGTTCTACGAAGACTCTTATTTACTGTTGAATGACAGTACTGTGTGGTACTCACACATTGAGGAGACTACTTTTCCTCCAGAACTTGGCAAGGCTCTAACTTTTGACCGGATTGAGCTAGAAAAGTGGTCCAGCCCTGTATGGAAAGCTTAGTATCTCCTTTAAAATCGAACTCATATCCACTCTTGCTCTAGGATGACTCATTTCTCCAAAAATACGGATGCAAAGTTAAGGCCAAAAGTTGTGCATATGTGACCATCATTGGATACCCACTCAGTCACCTTTGTAAGACCTCACCTCCAGATGTGGTCCAACCCTCTACGGAAAGCTTTCTGAACCAAACTGATATCCACTTTTCCTCGAGGACCACTCAATTTTTCACAGTATTGACATTTCTGGAGTGTTGCATCTTAAGCGCCCTTGTGCCTACTGAAATTTTATTTTCAAAGTTTAATACAAGGTTTCAACTCATATGATAATATTATGCCACAAAGTAATCTAGCATTTCAAGTTCTTTTGCCTAAAATCTCAATGTCTGCTTGTGAATGTCTCCCTTGACATTTTCCCCCCCTGTGACTTCTTCATATATCTTCGGGAAATTTTCCGGCCTAGCAAAAAGACCGTTGTTCAGGTGACTTCGTTTGGTGTGGGTGAAGTCACTTGAAGTTGCTACAAAGTGATTCAAAGTTACATTTTGATGGCACCATCCTATTCCAGCTGAGTGAGCAGAAAATAGGCTGCTGCATGTACAGAGTGGCCCATATTTAGCTTCCCAAGGAAGGGCGCTACTTCCACTGCCTCCAGCAATAACAAAACGGGCATTACTGAAGCAAGGTCAGGTTCAGGAGCAAGTCGATCAATCAATGGAATTTGCTCTGTTCTGTCTGCTCCTGAAAATGCTGCCCCAATGGTAACCACGGACATCTGAAGAGAGGCATCCTGCAAGACCCGTCCACGTTCACGTAGGGGAGGTTGAACGCGTAGTTGAGATGAAATCTGGATCAAGAACAGCTGAGCTAAAAAGGGTCACTTCTCTTTAAGTGCTTGTGGCGTGGCTGGTGTTATAGATCAGTCAACATGAAGTCAATAGAAGTTGTTTAGAACAGTTTAAAGATCGTTGACCCAAAATTCGCAGCTAGAAGTTGTCAAATAAGTCGGTATCAAGAATAATTCACTTCATGCCTCTCCACAGTGAACCTCGTAATTTTATTTTTTTAGACAAGTGCACTTTTCCACGGAATAAAAAATTGGGCCACCTTGTACATGTTCCAGTCCACACCAGATATCCATGAATTCGCGAAATGATCAATGCCTCTCTTAATACGTGCATTGACTGAGCGAAGCACTATGAATCTGTTTCCCTGTAACTGAAGTGTATTTGTTGCCATAGCATGACAGCATTATAATTTTAAGTATAAAGCTAAAGTTGAAGCCTCAGTCTCCGGCTCCCATGACATCTGCTCTTTGCTTAGCTGAGTAACCACAACTTGATTTAGTTTAACAACATTGGGGCTGAATGCAAAAGATTTGTGGTCTCAACATTGCAGGCTAACTATTAGATGAGAAATGTATTGTGTAAAGTGTAAGTAGATGGCTGAACACTGAGTCTCAATGTGAAGTTAAATCAATGTGTCCTAGCATAAATCAGCAGAAGTGATGCCCTGTGCAGTCAATTCCCAAATTTACTGACTTCTGATATGGACCATAACATATTCATAAATGAGTGCCAATGTCATTGGAGACTCAGGTGTATGGGCCAGGATGCATACAGAACATGTGCAGCCAACCCGCTCATAAGAGGAGCCTCGGGGCCAGATACAGCTGTACAAGTAAGAAGCAGCTCTCATGCATATTCAAGTGAGTTCCGGATGCACAACTTTCCACAACTTAGGGACTTACCCAACTTTGGTATGCACTTTGGAGTTCAGATGGAGAGAAAAGTGGATGCAACTTTGATGCATGAGATGTGACTTCTGTACCAGAACTGTTGACGCATTCTCAAGATAAAAATGCTACTGCAGCAGACACAGAAATTGTCATTCATGAAAAATACTTTTGAGAGTATTAGAGAAGAAATGGTCATCTCACAACTTAGCTCAATCTGCATCAGCATCAAGGAGCCGGTGGGTGGGTTGGGGGTCAATCATGCCGTAGCAACCACAAACAGTGCAAGGTTGGTTGGACAAGAGCAGAATTTGGTGGTTTTTCTCTCAAATTCGGTGACTGATCTGGTGCGCACCGTCTCGTCAC
>JAAUXU010038324.1_pt1 | contig 18789 bp, 19 predicted proteins | sample 7278151 | NCBI WGS metagenome assembly JAAUXU01 (sample SAMN14350113, study PRJNA611818) | marine sediment metagenome | isolation source: surface marine sediment (1.8m) | place: French Polynesia: Moorea | collected 2018-08 | reverse complement strand
TTTTTTCACACGTTTGACAAAAATCTGCCCTCTCTTCCCCTGTGCAGTCAGGCTGCACTGGCTGTCCATTAGTCAAATTCTATGCACTGCCTTGCTGCACTGACTACCCATCAGCCACATTCTATGCACTGAGTTGCTGCACTGACTACTCATCAGCCACATTCTATGCACTGCGTTGCTGCACTGACTACCCATCAGCCGCATTCTATGCACTGCAGCAGCATCTCTTGTCTTTACACCTGCGACAAAAGCTTGCCCCTCCCCCGCTGCACTGAGTGTTTGTCAGTCATATCCTCTGCACTGCACTGTTGCTCCTGCTACTCAAATATTGAGAATTCAGATCTTTCTCCATCTCCTCAGTAGTGCTGCATTAACCAAAGTCTCGGCAAAAGGGAAAAACGCCCCACTTTCTCTCTCTCTGTCTCTCAAGAAGAATGGCCTACCCACTACAGCCTCCACTACGTAGGTTCGATGTAGTGTGTTAGTAGTACATAGCACTTCTCTCTTTCCCCCTCCTTTCCCCAGGGCCTTTCGAAGTCTATCTCGCAAATTTCAGAAAGTTTGCCTGCCTCCCATCCCAGTGGGTATAGCACGCACAACTTGGTGATGGAGGTGGCTGTCTTGCATACCTTCCTTCTCTGAGCGGGCCGATCTTCAAGAGAGGAGGCGGCTCCTTCAGCCAACTTATACGATTTTTACCCAGCTTATCGCTGTTATCACAGGTGCAGAGAGAAAGAAAGACATCCCCATTCGTCTAGGCAGACAGAGGGGGGTTCATCTATTTCTTCTTCGCATGCGTTGTTCAAAAGTAGCCACCAACTTTGTAAAGTGGAAGGAAGAATAAAACTTGGTGTGGAATCGGAGAGAGATTGCATAATCATACATCAGGACGCACAGGTGGGGTTGGCAACTACAGGGTGAACGGGAATTAGCATTGTGTGGGTGATACTTCATTCACTGATCAATAGGAAGCCCGAAAAACATGTCATGACTGTTGGCAAAATATTTGAAAAAGGACTCTAATGCTTGACGGCAAAATCAGAATGAAGGGGCCACTTTTTGCATGGGAGAGAGTCCCCATTACCTGAGCATCCTCATTGCGATTTAGTTGTCTAAATTGAGGCTCTTGTCTTCATGTAAACAACTGAATTGCCCCCAATAATTAAGGTCAAAAGCGAAGTTTCTTGACGGTAGTGTTTGATAACTTAGTTCCATCTGACTAGAGCAGCACAAGAAACACAACACGCGCACACGGGGTTTCTATGGAGTTGGAAGACATCCTGACACTTGATCATTTTTGACTTGTTTTCTTGCTCTTCTCACAGATTGAGTTGTGATTTGAAATTCTGGCCTCAAGACCCAAGAAGTCCCTCATTTTATCAACTGCTACATTGCACGAACGTATGAAGGGTGCTAAAGCAAAAGGTGGCAAATCAACAGGTACACTGTGAGCAATTAGCAGAAGGGATAGAGCTTTTATTGACAGTTTACAGCTCACTGGCAAGCTCCAGTGGAAGTGACTATCATGATTCCCTCCGGCGATACCAGAAGGCACACACTTGCGGACATAGTCCTCCAACATGACCGTCCGCTCCTGCCCAAAGGCAGCCTTCAGAGAGCTCTTGTTGGGGGTGGCTTGTTCAGCAGGCCTTGCTTTCGATGAAGTTCAAATGTGCCTGATATTCCGAGAGCTCAGGCTTCAAGGTTGCCAGATCTTCCCAGGTCAAAATCACAGGGAATAAAATCACAAAATGTGGAACGTACACATCGTTCACTGAGGCAAAAAAGGCCGGACAATGTAAAAAGTGGAGTTGTGGCTGCATCTGCCCACAGGAGCTTAGTAGAGCAGGGTCTGAAGTACTACAAGCGAAGAAAGGTTCCTGACTGCTCAGACAGCCAAGCAAAACGGGACCAACCAGCGGCGCACCAAGGTCGGTGAGGTTTTGTTCCCCCATCAATTCAAGAATTCTCCATTATTCGGGATGATGAGTCATACTTTGGCTTAAACAACAATGATTTTTCCACAAATGCTGGCTTCTGCTGGTTGTCAGGTGATGAACCACCAGCAGTCAGATTCAGCAAGAAGGCATAGTACCCAATGGGACAATGGTGTGGCTGGCAATTTCAGCAAAGGAAATCTCAGAGCCATTTTTCCGCCCCGTGAAAAAGTCCATAACTGGAGAAAATTACCAACAAAAGTGAGTCATTGCGAGGTTCAAGCTCTTCTTGGAGAAATACCATGCTGATGGCAATTTCTGGTATTGGCCTGACCCAGTCTCAGTCCATCATGTCAAAGCAACTTTGTCTCTTCCTGGCCAGCTGGAGATCCCGAGAGTTCCACAGCCAGCAAATCCTCCCAATTCTCCTCAAGTTCGGCCAATTAAGGACTTTTGGTCCCATCTAAAGAATGCTGTTTATACCAATAGCTGTGAGGCCAAAAGTGAGAGGCAGAAAAAGCAAAGGATCAATAAGAAGATGAATAAAATGGATGTAAGAAAATTCCCAGAACTTTTTCAGTCCCTTCCAAGAACGATCCGAAAAATGGCACGTAAAGGTGCTAACTAATGTTAAGGGATAGCTGGAACTGTTTCAAGAAGCTCCGTCTGCTTGTTGCTGTGAAACACAAAGTTACGGATTTTCGTGAGACGACAGTTAATCGTCATCACCAAGTCCGTGGCCGAGAGAACCAACGCATGAGAACATCACCTCGGTGGCTCAAGGCGCCTGCGTCCCCCGATCTCCAAGGAGACTGAAGGTCTAGTGAGGTCTCACTTTATGACAATCTCTCAAATCCAAGCTTACAGCGGCTCAAATGAAACGTTGACCTTATGCAACAAGCAACTGAGCGATGGAGTACAATTTTGAGAAACAGAAGAAACAGCATTTCAGATATTCTACCCAACAATTTGGTCCAGGGATCGTGCTTGAGCAGCCAAGCAAGAATTTTGGACAGCCAAGTGAGAAGCCATGTTTTATGTGGAGGTATAACGCATCCTCCCAAAATTCACGTCTGGGGAATGATGTCAATCCAACCCCCAGAATGATCTGCAGCTTCTTGGACATAGAAAAAAACGTTGACAGATTGCTTTGTCAAGTATTCCTCCTAGATGGTTGGGAGTTGGGGTGTGTCTAAAGTACCGTTGGAACTGCATTGACATAGCCAATAAAGTGGTGATGAATATTGAGGTCGCTGGACCTTCCAAATTCACGCTTTAGTCCTGACAGGCTGCAGTGGTGGTAGTGAGCGAACCGGGCTCGAAGTTGGGACAGCTCTGAGAAGCCAAACTGCAGCTCGGCTTGGCTGGAAAGAAAAGAAGCACTGCTGCCCCTACCATGTGCGAGACAGCTCTGGCTGACTACGGTGGGGCTGTGCGGGCAGAAGAAAAGAACAGAGAGAAGGCAGCGTTTAGTCTGCACGCTCAGACTATTTCTGCAAAGATCACGATTAACCAGCACCGCTATCAGCATAGAGTTTTAGCAAAGACCTGATTGGCTAAGGCTAGACCTGTACGGCCTCAAACGCAGACTTACCTAACAATTGTTAGCCAACCGAATGTGCAGTATTGCCACAAATGTGACTAGATGGCAAAATGCAGCATGGTGCAAGGCCGCAAGCTCCACCTAAAATAGGTGGCAGAACAACTTGCCTTCTTTTGTGTGTTTGGGAGGTGGTGGTGAGGGGGGGGGGGAGAATTATCCCCTCCGCTCCCCCATTATCTGGATTTAAATCCGATTAGGAGTTTGTGGCGGGTCCTTGAGCAAGGACTTGATGAAATTCCTAGTGTCACATTCATTCCCCAGCTAAAAGCTGCATTGCAAAAGACTGGTCAGACATTACAGTCTCTCTACGTGACAACTTCGTTTCTTCCATGCCAAAACGCGCGCAAAAAGTGGCAGAGAACTACGAAGGAACCTTAATAGTTCACACAGGTTCAATTATAGTCAATCACTTGCTGAGGTATTCATAGAAAATGAAGGTGACTGGAGTTACACCAGTTCGTACAGTTATTTAGCACTATGAATCCTAGTACGAAAGCAATGACCTTGCTTTAAACCTTGTGGCTACTCAAGCTTTGTTGGGGAATTCAAGAATTGCCTTAAAATTGGCATGAATTGCTTGCTCATTCAAAGACACCGGATGGTTCCATCCTGGGTCTCAGAATGTAAGATTCAAAGCAATGCGTAACAAGATGACTCTGGAAATTTTGAACCCGCTTTTTGCCGGTTCATGCAGAATAAATTCACTGCTCATCCCACCCAGGATTTGGGGCAATTTCGCTAAGATAAATCCACTGATAAAGGTGAAAAGTCGTTTTGTTGTTCCGTCCTCTAGCGGTCGCTGCTTTTTGAACGTTCCAGCACCCAAAAGAGGCAGTCACAAAGTTCTCAATCTGGTGTCTCGAAGACCGACTAAAGGTGCACATTTCACGCCAGAAGCTGCCAGTGCAGCTGAGGCAGACTATTTTCACCCGAGCATGTGCTTTCTGCAAGGACTGTATCAAAGTCAAACTACTCTCTCGCCTAGATATCAAACAATTCATGGTTTATCAACAGTCGGATACAACCACCCTTACCGACGCAATCCTTGCCGACACAGTACATCTAGCTATATTATGGACTTACGGAAACATTTTGGGGCTGTCAACCCCAGAAAATGGGCTATATTGTGAGAGCGAGCGTAAGACCTAGATCTGGACTGCCAGATTCGCTACTAAGTGCGATCTGGACTGCAAGACCTGAGGCTACATTTGGCATCACGTGTGGATGTGGCTGCATTGTCGGTAAGGGTTGTAAGAGTAAGGATTGTGTGTGTGAGGGTTGTGTTGGAACGTCGTGACACGCAATTAATTTGGCATTCACAAAACCATGCCGCATCGGTATCGAGTGTGGCGATATTTTGGTTTCGATATATCGAATACCGCGATATCATTACCCTGGGATATCGCGGTCTTAGTCTTGGCATGCTCAGAAAAAAGCAAAAAAAAATGTTTAGCTTTCCCTCCCCCACCCAAAGAGCCAAATATTCGTTTTCTGCAAAAGCCCAAAAGTTTTAAACCTGGCAAAACGCCAAAATGTTTATAAAATTATTTTTGTTGAATTTTCTTGGCATCCACTGATCAATATGCATACGTCAGTTAACGCTTATACTGAAATATTCGCAAAACTTGAATGTCCTCGTGGTGCCGCAAATTTAAATATGGTTTCGTTTTGGTCTTGCTTACTGAAATTTCACTATGGGAATGAAAAAAAATACGATGGGACGTTGAACGCACCTAAATGTTGTCATTCTCAAAATGTTCATGAATATTTCACAAATAATGCCTGGAAATACCTGAAAATACCCAAATCATTGATGAAAATACAAAACAACTCTACTGTTCTCTATGTTGGACGGAGTCTTGCTTGCATTGAAGTCATTGGAGTTGTTTCCGCTCGACAATTTTGGGCTGAACATTGCGAGTGTAGTGAAATTAGTCTGAGCCAAGTATCTCATGTCATTATTATTTACCGGCCACGACGAGGGACGTGCCCACGAAGGAGTCGATGGCGTCCGCGTACTCTGGCTCGCTCTCGGCCAGGAATTTAGACGTCAGACGACAGATCATGGTGGCTACACCCTCGATCAAGGCTCCGTAAATAACGGGCACCTGAAGGAAGGAAGGAAGAAAGAAAGTTTTCTTATATCACTGTGCTGCTGGTCCAGCTGCTGAGGCTCTGGCCTCGAATTAATGGCCTCAGTGATCCTAACCTGCAGGTCGGTGCTGCACTTGTCAAAAGCCGCCGAATGTGGCCTGCCGATATGGGTCTCGGCCAGCTCGAGGCCCCACAGGATCTGGGTGTACCTGCAGGGTTGGCACGTGACGTTGACATCATTAAGGGAATTACAGGACGGACAGACTGATACTTACTGTTCAACTTTTTTTTGATCCGCCACTGCTGCATGTGTGGGTACAGAAATGGAACAGGGCTGCCAAATGGTATTCCACTTGCACAGCTCTGTCTATTGATTGTTACGGGGTCGGCACAAACGCACAAGAAACCCCACCTTTGGTAACATGGTACTATTTAATAAATGTCGACAGCAACGCACCACATGACCCTCCCATTAAAAAAATCAGGGTTGCCACGCTGCCATGCATTGCCATGAGTTCTTGAGAGGGTTTCAGTGTTTGTGCAGACGCATGCGTCCTACGCATTCGATCACTGCGAAATGAATACCTGAAGACTGCCAACCCGCCTGCGGTGGCCGCCACTGTCCGCACTACAGCCTCCTTGGGCCCCATGGTCCCGGCCACCAAGTCCTCGAGTTGCAGGTAGGGACAGGCCGTGGCCTCGCCCCACTGGCGCGAGAACCAAATGGTCAGCACGAAGAGGAAGACCGCATAGGCCAACACGCCGTAGTTGTCGGCAACTGAAAGGTGTACCGGGTGTCCCACAAGCTGTTGCGCACTTTTTCTTCCGCTTTGGCCTACTTTGGCCTACGAGGAATGCGCGACGACTTGTGCGACACCTGGTATAATGTGTACGTGCTTACTAAAGCAGTCTAGCATACTTGTAGAAATATTGACGATGTTTTATTTGTACTTTGTGGCCACCAGCGACTTCTGCAAGATCGAAGAGGGTCGCAGAAGGTTTTGGGAAGAGTCCACGATCAACTAAAGTTAATAACAAAAGTTAAAGAAGTCACTCAAGGCGTCTGCAACTGCTTTTTTTTGCAATAAAGCCAAAGGCCGCTCAAGCAACTCTTTGCTAGAAGAGCAAGCAGCGGTTGGGGACCGCTCAAAGGCCACAGCGTCACAGTATTGCGAGGAATGATAAATAGCAGAGGTTTTTACGTACAAAGTACTCGATCAGATGGCAAAAAGGTGGGGTTGACTTCAAGGTTGTGACATTAACGTCATTAAGATACCATTGAACTTTTAACTATCGCCCAGGTTGAACGAAAACGTCAAGTTTCACGAACTCAACAAGTTGACTTGACGCAAAAAAGAGACTTAAATGTTGACGAAATGTCACAGACTGGATTATTCACGGTTTGCGACTAGATTTTTGGATCTCTCTGTTCTTCGGATGTACCCAGTAGTATGCTTTCTTACTTATAATCAGCTCAAAACCGCATCCACACAACTCGGCTCCGGCCACAAACTCCAGGACGGCCGTGCGGAAGAGCTTGTACTTGTCCGGGATGAAGAAGCCCGTGAGCTTCCTCAGGGACTCCGCCAAGAACATGGTCAGCAAGATGTAGGATAGAGACACCACGACGCACGGCACCAGGGCACCCATGGCGAGGGACAGTCTCAAGTGCCAGCCGTCCTAAATCTCCAACAGAAACACACAACAACAACAAGGAGTTCGCTGCTTTCTAAAACTAGACGCAGCTCAGCCAAGTGTTTCAATCGTCCGCGCACGCTTTTTTTCCCTTCTAAGTGCAGCTAAACTAGCACTTTTTGTCCTAAAGAGACGTCGTCCTAGGAGTCTATATTAATGTCGTCTTGCCTAAAATGATGTCTTGTCCATAATGTTGTCGGTTTTTTCTAAAATCATGTCATCTCGACTATGGTAATGTCTTGCATATGACAATGCCATCTGGCCTAAAATAATGTTGCGTTGGTTGCGCTGATGCCATCTGGCATCAAAATAATGTCTTCATCAAGGTGATGTCATATTATCTAACCCGGGGGCCGTACTGCCCAAAGAGATGTCACCTGGGCGTCACTTTGCCTAAAAAGACGTCGTCTTGACGTCTCCTTACCTAGAGCACTGTGATCTTAAAGTCATTTTGCCTAAAAAGATGCAGTCTCGTCTAAAAACGTCGCATTGTCACTCGCACCACTTCACTCTTCTTCAAAGGGAACCTCTCCATGTTTTCAAGACCTAATTGTTATGTGTGCACAGCCTTCAAGAGCTGGACAGACTTGTTTTTTTTCTCTTCCTGTGCACATCTCCCACTTACAGTGTGATTCAATATTAGTATAGTTTGATAACAACAGTGGACACAAAAAAGACATCTAAGGCCTGATCCTGTTGACGGCAACTAAGGTTATCGAAGGCGCCAAGAGTTTCGAGGCCTTGGCAATATGGACCATGTCAATATGACCAAGGGCCAGCTTTGGACACTACTTGGCAGTGGCAAACTGGTCAAGGTTGTTTTTGAAACATTCTATTTCACCCAACCAGAGTTGCCAAGTTCTGATGAATTCAAAGCTGAAGAGAAGCTTTGAGGAGTAAGGAGGCTAATTTTTGATCACCCTGTAGGTAAAAAAAGTAGTACGAACAGCTAAGGTCGAACCCCCAACTGAGAAGGAAAGAAGCTTGTGCTTGACCAACTTGTTTGAACTGTTGCTGCTCTTACAAGGTGCACTCGTGCAATACAAAATGCTGGACATGTGTTTTTTGTAAAATATACTTAAGTACTCACGTAAACATAAGTCTTTTTCCTGTTATACCTGTGTGCGTGCGTTCAAGCACCCGCACCATTACGTAACATCTTGATAGGATAAGCTTTCCCTGGCAAAAAGTTGGCCGTTGCCCAAGATCTGCACAATCCAAAATATTCAATCTGCGCCTTGACACCTGCACTGCTGGTGAAGCGTCTCAGGGCGCGTTTGCACCGGCGCAATCTCCGGTGGCGAGAAATCCGCTAGTATCAACGGGCCCTAAGGTACACACGAACCGTTGCCCTGCAAAGGGCGGGGGCGTCATTTTTTGTCGACGGGATGAGCAAGTCTCTTTTTTCCCTTCTTTTTAGGTTATAACGTTAGGTAAAAATAGGTGAGTGAGAGGAATCAGAAGTCAGACACGTTCATCCATGCCTCCACGTTACAGTTAACACATATTTGTGCTCTATTTATGGCACACAACAGTTCTCCTTGCTAAAAATAGCCACCGTGACAACTGACAAACTTGTATGCTATGATAAAGACATCTATAAATATACCGTGTAGAGGTATGATTCATGCGGTTGCGCTGTACAGGGTGGATCCAAACTCGACATCCTCATCGGCGTACAGGCTATTTGAGGCCGTACTGTACAGTAGGACCCAATTAAATACGATCGCAATTTTTGTAGAGTACAGACTATTCCAAGATTTGGAGCAATGGACGAATTTTCCACGATTTTTCTTCAATGTTCAGGATGACTCTTGTCCTGTAGCCAATGACTGGCAATTATTTTTCCTTGCTTTTCAAAGTCGTACTTAAGTAAACTTTACACAAACGTTTCAAGCAAATTAACTTTTCCCCAGGAAAATGTGCTGACTTTGCCACTACATAGGGAAGTGCGCACCCAAATGTCATTTAGAAGTTTGCCATCGAATAAATGTACCATTAAACCCCGAAATTGGACCGTTCTTAATGAATTGGGATTCTCTCTGCATAAACAACAAAAAGGGGGTTACGCCCCGTCTCCTTGTGAATAATCGAAGCTTGTCAAATAGGCAAGTGACTACTTATACCGCTTCATTAGCTTAAGGATGAGTCATTAGACAAGGTTAATGAGTTGATTAGGCGAAAGTAGATGTGTTGTTTAAAGTTTGCCACAGTGTAAAAGATTCTGTGTCACGGAGACGCTTTATTGTTCTGTCTGACGCCGACGGGTTTCGTCGTCAATGAGATGCCAGTCCTGATCACGTCGTTTGTTTACCCGTGCACAACAGGTGAATGCGCTGGACCGTGCGATTATTGTGCAATACTTGGCGGCCCCAGGGACGGGGGTCAGGTCGGGGGTGAGGTTGGGGGTGGGGAGGGGGGGCCCGAGGGTCGTCATGGCCCGAGAGCTGCAAAGCCTGAAGGGTAAAAGATCATCTTCAAAGCCTGGAGAGTAAAGGATCATCCACCATCAGTTTGATTCTCGGGCTCGCACCCCTCACCCCCGGCCCTCGGGTCGTCAAGGCCTGCGCTGCCAAATCCAAAATGGGCCGTAAAGTCGTACGTGCACACACGGACGAGTATAGTTATAACGAATTAACCTTTTAAAGCACATAAGCTAACGGGGTGGTAGATTTCAGTCTCGTTCTTCATTGTGGAGTTTCTGACGATGCTTGTCTGTTTTACTCATAGCGCTGAAAGTAAAAAGTTAATAAGGACCTTTCCAATCATCCATTTAAGATGAAATAACAGTAAAAGAACCACGAGTTTTGCAGTAAAGACTTTCAAGGTAGGATTCTCCATCTTCTTGGACTATCTTTCTCTTCCAGAAGCTCTGATTTTCGAGGGTCTCCATTATGCGTACGAGCTTCGTCCGTTATCTGGACTGTATTAACATATCAACTTAGGGCCCTGTTAATGTCGGCAATTTTTCTTTTGCCTCAAACACAAGTACACGCACGCACGCACGCACGCACATCTGCTGCATTCGTCACGCAATTTGGGCAGTGCAAACGCGCCCTTCGACGCAAATATTAAGCTTTTCAAAGCTCGGCCCTCACATTGCATAATGAGACCTTATTTCCATGATAAGAACAGTTCTTTCCTCCGCAATATTCCTATAAAAGCTTTAGTTTCTTTACACGTATGTACAAAAAACTTCACTTTTCCTCGTCTTCTTCACTCTCGTCCCATGAGTTTATTCTCACCAATGTTGGCTTCTTCATCTCCTCCGTCAGGTTCAGGGACGACTTTTTGGTGGTGTTCAGGCCCGGCCTGCCGTCAGACACGCGGGAGTGAAGCTGCAAAGAAGTAAACTATGAAAAATGTCAATTTTGCCGGTGTTGCTGCAAATTTCTTAACATAACTTTTTGTCGGGGCAAAGAACGTAAGATAAATGTCGGCCATGATGGGTATGAATTATAAGATATTCCAACAATGGTTCCTTGTGTTTCTCACTAATTTTCGACGTTTATGACTGACAAGACTGAAACTGTGTCTAAGACAACCTAGTGGAGGTAGGGCTGATGTGCTCGGTTGACTCTAGCGGTACACTTGAGTATTGCTTATAACTGTGCACATCTCGGAATTTTAGGTGAATGATTTTACTAACTTAGGTGACCATTTTAGTTTTTCTTGCTTTTTCCTCTCTTTTACGCTTTTTAGTCCAAAATTTCACTGCCTGTTGCACTTTTTCATTGACTTTTCATTTTGTACTGCACTTTCGTCCTCAAGTCTCCCCCCCTCGAGAGACATTTCAAGTTTCCAACTTATTTTCCAGGATTTTACCTCAACTTCCTACGTCGACATATAACTTTTCTCATATCCATTCGTTGGCCATCTTACGATTCAGCTCAAAACGCAGGAGTGGCAGGGGCGAGGGTGCCGAGACAGCAGCAGAATTTGGTGATTTTCTCATCAAATTTGGTGATTCCTTTTCGGGTTTGGTGATTTTCTAATCAAGTTTGGTGATTTCCTGATCAAATATGGTGACTTCCCCATCAAATTTGGTGATTTCCCCATCGAGTTTGGTGATTCTCTCATCAAATATGGTGATTTGGCTGGTGGTCTCAGCCCCGTCCCAATGCGCATTGGGCTCCTCCGTCAGATAACCCACTCATTCCTCTGGCTTGCCAGCGCTGCAAGAAGCCTTGCTCATCCTCCCCCCTTTATCTTGTTGACCTCCTTGAAGAGTGGTCCAACCTTGACACTACTCACAAGCTCATGCTCTAAGTCGCTCTCATGTATTGTGTGTATATGTGAGATTGGAGAAGAAAGTGAAGCTGAGCTTTCTGAATTTAAGGGCCTAATTAATTCTGTCTTTCCATCCCACACTATAGTATAAGATCCTTTCCAGCTGCCATTTCCAAAGCAGCCAGATTCGTCCAATATGCAAATGTTGGCAGCAGAGATTTAGCACTATTACACCGTAGGAGAAAAGGTCGAGAGGAGTCGTAGTGAGCTTTTCCTGGGAGCCACTTGTGCAAGTAGCTGAAGAGTCGGCTGAGAGGAGTTGGACAGGAACTAACAAAAAAATCTATATACATAAAGTGCTAAACATTTTGCGATGCATACGGAAGCAGCTAAGTTGCAACTCCGGGGTTTTTCTAGGTTCATTCTCTTGCCGTATGATGTTGAGCTCTCAAAATTTAAAATGAAATGGTATCGATCAAACGTATATCACATGCCTAAATGGAGGGCACTGAGTACTGGTCACCTCATCTGGGTCATCTTAGCTGGGAGGGTAATTTGAGAGATTCCCCAATAACCGTCGTTACGTTATGCCTGTCTCACATAAGCAGCTGATCGTTGCATCTACGAGAGGTTGGTCTCATTCAATCTTCTTGATAACCGCTTTGTTAAGCTACTGATACTATTGCTATCTTTGAAAAAGCACTTTAACATTTTTGCCCACACCTGCGTTGTACGTTTTTTGCCACGTATGGCCATTCTCGAGCAGCAAACAAAATGGAAAAGCTCAGCAGACCTGCGCTGAACAAACAAACGTGTATGTTCTCTGTGCAGTCGAATCTCAATGTAACGCTTCTTTTACCACCCTGACCGACTTTTGAGCACCTCATTGTAATGCATTTCTCTCCGTTGACGGAACAAAACGTTGTATCGAGATTCGCCTGTATGCACAGCTGGGGCACAGCATAGCGTTCAAGGGTTGATGCTTTTACTTCCACACGAACCTTTTGTCACTTTTTCGTCCTTTTGCCAGTTATGGTTGATCCCCATAGAAGTAGCCTCTCAGTCTCTTAATTTGCATTGGTTCTTGACAAAATGCCTTCCACTCTATTATGTGCGGTACTTATAAAAGCTTTATCAACACTAATCTTGCATTCGGAACTACTTGTGAATCTCACTATCGCTTACGCGCTACCCACTTCGCCGGGTGGGAAGCGCGAAAACAGCATAAAGCGGAACGCGTGTGTCTTGTCTGTGTCTCCCACCACGCACTTCGCACTTCACACGCTCTTCACGTTCACCACGCACTTCGCACTCGCGCAAAAGCTGGACAGACAAAAGCAAGTCAGCTGGAAATACAGCCTCGCGCTTTTCTGTAAATATAGGATGTACGCAAAATGTATGCTTTATATATGTTCTCCATATATCACGCTTGCTGTTTTCAACGTCACGAAACTTTTACTCCATAAAAGGAAGAGAAAGGTACGTAAAAATAGAGCACTTGTGTAAGATCTCATCTACATGGTCCGCCACCTGACGGCCTCATTGTACAGGTAGGCATGTTTCGCAGCCTGCTCTAGTGGCACTGGTAGATATGCTTTGTTATTTACTCTTTTCGAATAGGTAGGCATATTGGGCCTCGTCTGCTGCGCACCCATAATCGTACACACGCGAAGGCCCAGTTTCTGTCCCCCCCCCCCCCTACTAGTTGCTCTTGTCTCCAAGTCTGTGTGGACAGGTAGGTGCCATTCTTCATTTGTAAGACGTAGGTCTTACAAATTGTACGGATGAATGGTATGATTGCATCACAACTAACACTTTCAGACTGAAATTACGGCATCAGAAAGTAATAATGAAATCCTTAGTCTGGAGAATGGTTTTAAGAGTGGTTTGAATCAAAGCCCCAATAAGAAATACGCAGAGTATTTTCCGCCAAGAGATATTTATAAACCTTCGATCAGTCGAAACTTACGACCTGAAAATAGTGCAGAAGAGCCAGGAGAGAGAAGAACCGACACATGAAGTCCATGACAAGAACCAGGACGATTACAAGGATTTGTCCATGAACGAAGAAGCAACCGGCATTTTCCACGGATGTGAAGGAAGAACAACAAAACTTCCTATTCACATATGCAAAGCTCGGAATGTCAAGGGGAGATTCATCGCGAAGATCGTTGAATTTTCTCCTCACCACCGAGTCCTTAAGGCACTCCGAGGATCAACGGAGTCATTTGAGGGTCTTTTACTCGGGCATTACAATTGCAAGTTTGCTACATCCCATTTTTGTAGATGGGGAGGGTATGCCGAAGTTGTGATCTCTGATTGTTTCGACTTCCTCATCAATAAACATCTCACAGAAGACCAGAGGAGGAGACTACAGAAAGATCCTGAAATGGCAGAGCTTTTTGAGAATGCCTCAGCTGACACTTGGGAGAGAGGGAAAGAAAAGGGAGGAAAATAAATTTATGTCAAAAAGTCACATCATATGATATTACATTGAGTCCTGTTTCTTTTCAGCTTTAGTTAAAAACTTCTGAATGTCTCCTGCATGGACATGCTTGAAGAATATTTGGGCGCCCCAAAGTGCGAAGGATACACAAAATTTAGGTAAATTCTCATCTAGTTCTTGCGCAAGCAAATGCACAATCTAAATATCTTAGTTTGCTTGAAGAGGATTTGGGTAACACAGGTTTCCTATCTTAGTCCGGTTACAGCGGACAGAACACACCCTTCACTTCTTTGGGAACACACACAGCATAAAAAGCTTTCATTGAAAAGTGTTTATGTTGAACTCTAACACTTGAACTCTACGTAGATCATCGTCTGCTTCGAGCAGACCCGATACACTCTTGTACAAAGTGAAGCCAACAGCTTCATACATCTCACCTATCTATCTTTTCTCTTTATAAAGCACTAGAACTTTATGTACTCTGTCTGTCTGTGTGTCTGTCTGTCTGTCAGGAAACCAAGACACACCGTTTCTTCCTGGTACTTTTGACTTGGTCCAGCTCAAAAGCTGGACCCGCTGCCATCACCACAGTGAGAGCAAGAGACAGAGCAGGAACTCCCTCCCCCCTGTGGCCAGGTGATGTCAGGCAAGGGAAACAGGCAAGAGAGTAAACAGACCAGAGTAAACAGAACAGTCGCTAACCTAACCTAACCTTGCCCTCAAAGTGGTGCTGCTTTATCTACAGCTCTCGAAGTCATCTTTCACATGTTCCCATTTTACATGTTTTTATTTCACCTTTCACATGTACATCTACGTATCATGAAGGTTGCATACTCATTCAAGTTCTCCTTCTCACAGCTTAAAGATGCAGGCCAGTTTGCAGTAAAGCTGCTTCAACTTGGAGAAGGAAGGGTCAGGACAGATGAAGAAGGACTTGTTACTCTTGGACCCATTGCAAACATTGCCCACAACAGGATGAAGTTGAGGGACAAGGTCTTTCCTGAATTGGCTGCAAACTACCACAACTTCAACTGGCTATGAGAGAGAGCCATTCTGGCTCCAACAAATGCTGATGTTCAAGCCTCAATGACAACCTTCTGTCATTCATACCCGGAGCAGCAAAGGTGTACAAGTCTGTCAACACTGTCACAGACCTCTTTGAGACTGTGCACTATCCCGCTGAATTTCTGAACTCACTATCTCCTTCTGGACTGCCTCTTCATATCATCCCTTGAAAATAGGAGCTCCTGTCACCCTTTTCTGCAGCATGGATCCACCACGGCTCTGCAATGGCACATGTCTATTCATCAAACAGATGCTAAGACATGTCATAGAGATCCTCACTGGATGTCCCAAGGGGGAGTTGTCTTCATCCCCTGCACTCCCCTCATGCCCAGTGACACACCATTTAATTTCTGAAGACTGCAACTTCCTCTCAGATTGTGCTTTGCCATGTTCATCAATGAGGCCCAGGGGCAGTCTCTTAGGGTGGTTGGGGTGGACCTCACTAATAAATGCTTCTCCAATTGCCAGCTGTATGTTGCTTGCTCAAGGGTAGGCAGTCCCTGCAACCTCCATATTCAAGCACCAGGTGGAAAGACTGAAACATAGTGTACAAAGAGGCTCTGGGGAACTAATCAGGTTTAGGTCAGCTGGTGTGAAAGAGGAAAATTTCAGTGGGCAGCTCAATGACTTCACCAGCTAATGCCAGAACTGCGCGATAATGTTGCAGATAGCTAAACAATGCAGCTGCCATTCCTGCTCTGTGCATTGTGGCCGCAGACATGTGGGACGTCAGAGAAATTGTCAGGCTCATGATGAGAACATGAGTTGGATCCTGTGGTGCCTGTGAACTATGCAAGGCTCGGCAAAATAGTAACAATGCTGCTAATGCAGCACTAAATCGGCCAGACAATTATGACTATCTTTGAGTTGGACATGTGGTGGCCCAACAGGCAGTGCTAGATGACCAGTGAGCAGATCAGATGGGTATTAGAGTACATCTTGAGCCACGTGGACCTTCACAACCTGCTCTGATCAACTGTCACTGTCTGCAACCATTGGTACAGGATCATGTCCTCTGAGAACTTCATTCCCTGGAAGAAGGCTAAAGTCAGGTTGAAGACAGGCACAGAAGAGGAGTATGAAAGGTTCCATGAGGATGGTAAACAGTTCCTTAGAGCTGTGGCTGACAAAGGCATTGAACTCCGTCCTGAGCATCCATCCCATCATTTGGCCTGACGAAGCCCAAAACCAAAGTGAGGAGTTGTACAAAGTGGCAAATCTTAGACTGCTGCACCTCAATGGCACTGGCCCTCAACCCTACCTCAGTCAGTGTCTTTTTCAAACAACCATTTCCAAATGGCAGACTACGGTTGATAAGCACCACAAGGAAACCCATCTGCCACCTGGCAGGTAGCAGACATGCCACTACAGCTGCATCACTCCAAAATTGTTCCATGTTGTACGGATCATAACTGTCAATTTGCCATTTCATCAACTACTGTGCTAATAAATTATACACTTGACATTCCACCATCTCCCTATTTATTTCTGCCGCCAAATGCTTCATGTAGTGAATGATGCAACACACAGACAGATAGGCTTCCTTCAAAATTCTGCAATCCGCGAGATGCACTTTTAATTTTATACCTTCAGAAATGTGATAAAGGCTAGGGTTGAATAGGAAAAAGCGAGAGAAGAAGCCCAAATGTAACAACTCTTTCCTCTACCGTAAATCCCACATTTAATTGAGTTTCAAGGATAAATACAGTTGCAAAGTTTAACAGCCCCCCTTGCATGTTGACGTCTCGGGCTTTGCACGAGTTATTACCTTATGCATGAAATCTAGGTGTCGAACTCGTTCAGGTAAGTTCTGCTCCGTCTCTCTGCCTTTACTGCTGTGCCGTACCTGAAGTTCTACTTCGGATCCTGGCAACGTTGACTTGAGCTTCATTTCTTGCTGATGCTTGGGAAAGCTTGCAAATTCCTCCAGGAGCTGATCAACAGCTGCTGAAAGATCCACGCTATGACTGCGCCCAGGCCTTCCTCGTCCAGGATCATCAGATTGCTGGGAAAAGCTGTTGAGAGGTGAACAAAAATGACACATCTGCTCCTTTTCGAAATGACACATTCAGTACTGATGCTGCTTATGCTGTAGTTGTCACATATCAAAAGCTTGGAGTCTTGAAGTCCTCCGTGTTCATGGAGATGGAGGCCACCATCATGAAAATTGCGCCTTTCGCCTCATCCAGGTAAAAAGGGCCATGTTTAGCTAATGATAAGGTCTATGGAATGAGTGACGTCAATATTGAGACGTTACCCTTAGCTTGTTGCAGTGCTTCTGGGCCACCCTGTACTATGACTACTGTCGAAATGACCCACCTGAATTCCGAATCCCATTTGGAAGACTGTTCTTCGCACGTGTCTTCGTCCTCGTCAAGCTCCTCCACCAGGTCATGCTCCTTGACCTCCTTGGAGTCCTCCTCGTTATGCTCCTCGACCTTCTCAGTGTCCTCTTCATTGCTTGTGGTGGAGGAAGTTCCATCCGTACTGATGTCTGAGTCCTGAGCCAGGTTCTCAGCGCCGTGCCGAGCAACAATTTCACTGATTTCAGAGTCCTCATTTGCATCCTTCAAGACTTGTTTAGCAGATGAAGAGGAGGAGAAGGAGGAAATGGCTGCAGGCTCTTGATCATAGACGTCCCGGTAAGCGTTGATCGTGATCGCCTTCTCGGTGAATGCAGGTCTGGGAGGAGGCACCTTTCTTGGAGCAGGCATTGGCTTGGCCAGCGCTCCAATGGCGTTCCTGGCTACAGGAATGTCCACACACTCCTCCACGCTGGCGGAACTGAAGCTGCTGGTGCTGGTGTTGCTCGAGTCCCCGTAAATATTGCCGCCACCGCTCTCACCCCTGCCGTGATCCTCATTGACGTGGATCAGAGCTTTCTCCTCGTCCACCGCCTTACAAGTTTCCACAGGCATTTCCACGTACTCGTTTTGAATGATCATCTTGTTCTTCTCCCTCTCTCTTGTACGAGAGGAGATTTCAACGACCTTTTCTTTTTCCCCGGGAAGAAAGTGTCCACCTGGGCTATCACGGCCACCTCGGCCACCTCCTATTTCTTCGCTTCTTCTTGCCTTCGTTCGATGTCGTCGCCTCCAGCCTCTGATAAGGCTGTTTCGCAGCGAGGTCATTCGACGGCCTCGAAAAAAGTTGGCCTCGGAGTCGCCCCCGCCTGTCAACTGGTCCAGCTCCGCCCGACACTTCTTCCTCGTCGTCAAGAACAACTTGGACTGCTCGTATTAGAAGAACAAAATGAGAGTTGGAAATGCGAGATCAAGGTCCTTTTCCTTACATGAGGAATCGATTTCCGCTCTTCCTTGAGTCTCTTGATGGCTCCGACGAACTCCTGGTCTGAAATTCCCCCGTTGGTTGTCGACCCGATGGGTAAAATGTTGTCGAGTCTCTCCTGTGACCAACAATGAACTATGATACGTAGAGATCTAATTTTAGTGTATAAGCATGTGTGTCGGGGGGGGGGAGCAAAGTTACAATTCCCAACTTTGGTTGCAAATTGCAACCTTTGGGTGATTGCCGACATATGGGGGAAACAGAAAGTGTCAAGTGAACTTTGCAGCTCCTGGGTTGTCAGCAAGAACATTTTGCACTTTAGAGCAGGCCAGGTGTGCTTGCACACCTGTCAAGGCACTGCAGTTCTTGTGGTTCCACAATTGTGCAAACTCAAAAAGTGCCCATTTTTATTGTTGCACATGAGTGAGGGG
>JAAUXU010110755.1_pt1 | contig 18804 bp, 27 predicted proteins | sample 7278151 | NCBI WGS metagenome assembly JAAUXU01 (sample SAMN14350113, study PRJNA611818) | marine sediment metagenome | isolation source: surface marine sediment (1.8m) | place: French Polynesia: Moorea | collected 2018-08 | reverse complement strand
GACCCCCTTTAACAAAAAAAGGTCACATTTTAGAACTAAAGAAGGCCCTAAAAATCAACTTTTCCGTCTTTCCCGCCGCTGTACGCTCACTTGTGGCCCCCACTGTATCTATGCTATAAATAGCGTTCAAGTTTTCCTTCTCTCTTTTTTTTTTTTTGAGAAAGCAGCCTCTTCCTTAGATACAACTTCTGTCCTAACTTACACCCATAGGCTTTATCGCCTGCTCCAGCGGGTTCTGTATTCGTCCTGAAGCTAAGCTGGTCCACATCGCCATTAGTGCCATCTGGAGCAAGAAGCTGGACACCGAAAGATCGGAGAGCATCCACGGAAAACCCACGTGTCACATCCAGCATCCTGGGGTTCATGTCAATAGTCTCTTGCCTCAATGTGGTCGTTGCGTCAACTTCCGAATAAGCGGTACCTTCGAGGATTCGTTATAGCGAATTCTCTTTATTATTCACGCATGGTTAACATTAGTGTACGCGAGAGATCCCGGCCTGGTACAAAAACCGCAGGCTTCTGCCTGTCGTACGTACACTAGTACGTAGGAAACCACTGTCAAGGTTGCGTGACTTTCGCGAGAAAGTCCGGCGCTTTGTTTGTAAATAGAAGTTCAAGCTTGGGTTTCAATGAAAAGTGGTCGTGGTCTCGGAGATGGCCTCCTCTTTCTTGTCGGGCGGCGACGACGACCCCTTCAACTTTCAGTACCGCCCGGCCAAGAAGAAGGCCAAGTTGACTGGCAGAGAGTCCAAGGACTCCAAGACCACGGCGAAGAACAAAAGCATCAAGAGCTTCTTCCCCCCCAGTCCCCGCAAGAAATCGACCCCGAGTCCCCGAGTTCCCCCCCCAGGCCTTCTGCCATCGTCCGCTCTCTTCTGCCGAATGTGCCAAATGCCGCTGAGCCTTCTGGGGCCCAAGGAGTCACCAAACTATCACGAGTCCGCCTGCCTCGATTTCTCCTTCGACAACCTCCCACCCTGCGAGATGAGTCAGAATTGCGAGGAGAACAAGGACAGGAGGCACTTTTTGACCTTTAGTCACCTAGCCCTTGCAAAGGCGAGGGAAAGACAAGACTCTTTGAACAGTCCCTCAAAGGCCAAGAAGGATTCGACGACTCGACGGGAGTCGCGGAATGATGAAAGTTCTGGTGAAGACGCGGAATCTCTTGATACGGATGAGACTCATCTGCCTACTAACGTTCAAGAGCACATAGAGTCAGGAGAAATAGCCATGAATCAGGTGTCTGGAAGAGCTGATGCACCCGGAGGATGTCAGTCTGAGACAATAGAAGAAGGAGGAGGAAGAACTGACATGAACTCCCCGGTGAAGCTAACGGCGACTGCGGACTCTCAGAAGTTGACAGTAAAGGTCAACCTGGTGCATCCAGATTCCAGCCTCAAGAGAGTCACACTTCAGGTAACTCTTCCATTTTCTGTTAGCGCGTTCACATTGCCATAGTTGGGTGGATGATGGGGATCCGCTCGTCCTACCTGTAGGATGTTTGGTCTTCGTGGGACTATGTTCTTATGTGCCAATGGGGCCTAAGCTAACGAAGACGTTCACGAACTTCCTTCACTTTCTCACGACATACAGATTCCATCCAAGGACAAGGAACTCTGGACGAGCAAGCAGATCAAGTGCACGAGCGTCATTGCTGCAAAGGTCAACACTCAAGAGGCTAAGGAGCGATTCAAGGCGATTTTTGCTGCTGGAAAGAAAAAGGTTGGGAGTGAGAGTGAAGGCGGTGGTGATGCGGTTAAGGAGGCAAGGAAAAATGGGGGGAATGGACATGTCGCCCCTACTCCTGACCATGGCCAAGGTGAGGGCAGAGAAAGAAGGCTTCATCTAAAGCGTCATAATGGGATGTTAACAAACCGAGCTCTGTGAACGATCGACCATTCTAGATGTTTCTTGTTGAATTCACTACTGTTTGACTCTTTTCAGCCCACCCTTCTCGGCGCAAGTGTCCATTTTACAAACGAATCCCTAACACTTCGTTCGCTGTGGACGCCTTCAGCTACGGCTCTATTGAAGGCGTCACCAAGTACTTTCTGAGTCATTTTCACTATGATCACTACCACGGACTCACCAAGAGCTTCAGTGCTGGCCTCATCATCTGCAGCGAGATCACTGCCAAGTACAACTATGAAGCAAAAAGGATGTGATTCTGATATTTTAAATACTTCTATGTATTGTTTCAGGATGATCCATTTAAAGATTAAAGTTAATCCCACCAGAGTGCGAGCCCTTCCCATGGATGAACCCATCGTCATCGACAGAGTAGAGGTAGGGAATCATGAAAAATGGCAAGAACTGTGATCGCACTCGTATGGGTCGCATTGTTGTGATGCACTCGCATTTTGGTTTCAGTTGCTTAATGTTGACTTTTCTGCTGTCCAGGTAACCCTGATGGAAGCCAACCACTGTCCCGGGGCCGTGATGTTCCTGTTCAAGCTGACGTCGGGCCGTACCGAATTGCACACCGGAGATTTCCGGGCTTGTCCCGAGATGGAATCAAACCCAGCGCTTTGGGACGTAAATGTTGACAGGCTCTACTTGGACACCACTTACTGTAAGCCAGAGTACGACTTCCCAAATCAGGCCGACGTCATCGCCGCCTGTGTGGAGAGCGTCAAGGAACATATGCAGAGGCACCCGAAGACCCTGATCATAGTGGGCAGCTACACTATAGGTATTTGCTGTGATAAAGTTACACTTAATATTTAGTAGAACTATTTGTTTGTTAATGCAGGCAAGGAGAGGATCTTCAGAGCCCTGGCGGAGAACTTGGACTGCAAAGTGTGGGCCTGCGCGGACAAGTCACGGGTGTTGGAGGCTATCAGCGATCGCGACTTCGTCAGACGGTTAGTGAAGGAACCATCGGTCGCTACCATTCACGTCATGGATATGCGGAGAGCAGGTAATAGTTTAAGACTTAGTTACTCCAGCATTTTCTTTAGTACGTGAGGTAATTCATAGGAGGAAATAGGAAAGACCTGACACAGTACCTGGAACTGTTCTGCGGCCGCTTCGACCATGTACTCAGCATTGTTCCCACGGGTTGGACCCACAAGAACAGCAAAAGCTGCGACGTCGGCGATTTTGTAGCCGACTTGGCCTTGATCAAGACTTATGGCAATGTCTCCAGGCTTGACGTAGCCTACAGCGAGCACTCGAGCTTCTCAGAGCTCAGGAGATTTGTGCGATTCCTCAAGTTGAGGTCAGCCAACGCGGTCGTGCCGACAGTGAACGTGGGCAGCCACGCTGAGAGAGAGCGGATGAAGACAATCTTCCAGGCATGGGTGCAACAAGTTGGGCCAGATGGGAATGTGTGACTTCCAAAGAAGAGATTGTGACATGTGGATGCAGGGAAAACGATGTTATGAACTATATACTCTTTTAACGCTTAAAGATAATACAGATTGTGCATTAGGCCGTAGCCACGCCCAGATATTGACAATTTATACCTCAACAACTTAGCGAAGGTTTGCTTTCAGTTCCACTTACGTTCAAAGTATCTTCTTTGCACCTGTTTAGGAATTGCGTAATCGTCCCACAACGTATTGCAAAGCTAATGTAGCGCGTACTTCACTCCACTTGCAGAATATGCATCTTTGAGGTTCCTGAGCCTGCCGCCACGGTCTCTTCCTTGAACTTGATGCTTTAAGTTGGCCCACATGTCAAAGCCAAGAGTCTCCTGTACAAAAGTGACGTCGGAAGTACACGTGCAGCATTGTCTGATGCCACAAAAGTTGATAAAACGTCAGTAAATTGTCTGCAATTGATAGTTTTGTCAACTTATATCTCATTCAGAGACTCTAACAGACCAAACAAATGAAAAGCGATCCCGAATCAAATGTGCCCGAGTATTATAGCTGCTTTTGTAGAGCAGCTGTGACTTTTAGGCCATACTGTAGTTGTATTTTACACGATCGCATATTGTTCATAGAGCAATTCTCGCACTTTGTAATACTCGGAGCAGACCGTGCCTTCGATAGTGACCCGGCCGCTATCATGTCTCCTAAGGGCCACGTTGGACAGCTGCCCGCAGAAGAGGACGCCACCATTAAACTCAGAGGGAATTCCACTTCGCATCAACACCATCTTGAAGTCCGACAGTTTTAGCTCATTGACAAACACCTGCGACACGATCATTGTTAACCTCTGTTAAAAAAAATAATAAAAAACCCAGTTCCCCTCACCGTCCTGTGTCCTTTGATAAGATCATCCGGCAGAGGTAACAGAGTCGGGACCGAAGTCTTTTTTTCGTTGCTGTCAGCCTCTTCCTTTTTGACTACGTCCGTATCCTCTGTCCTAGTACTGATGACGCCATCTACCCAGGCCAGAAGACCATCGTCACGGGCTCTGCTAAATGTCAACTTCTCCACGTGGCTCTCAGGCATCCTCACTCGATAAATAAAGGTCTCGGTGGTCGCGTCTACAGTCTCGTTAAGGCGAGGCAAGAAGTAAAACTGCTGTTGCTTCACGTTGTCACCTTGCTTGGCAGCGACCTGCATAACAAAGAAGCAGTGGTGCTTTTTCATCTCACACCCGTCTATGTCGTAGTCCAGACCTGTTGGCAATATTCCCCCAGTGCCTTGCAGTTCTCCTGGTTCCCCCTTACGATGATGACCCTCCTGGGCTTGATGGCGTTTACTACTTTGAATATTGAATCTCCGTCGCTCCTTCCCTCGAAGTCGATGTAGACAACCTTGCACCTTACTTCCACATTCTGGATGTCGGAGATGCACTTGGTTGGCACCTCAGTCAGATCAGAGTCGTCTTCCATCTAAGTAGAAAGGACCTGTAATGTATCTACCGTCAAATCTAGTTACAACTCACGTCTTCAATCTGTCCTGAACCCATCCTCCTCTCGCTGGAGGTGTCCATGGTCAAGTCGATCCATTCCTCTGGCTTGATCAACTCACCATAATCGTCCCAACGGATCTTATATGAAACAAAGATAAAGGAAAATATCAGTATAGCAGCGAAGGTGGATGACGGTATAAGAATAGTGTTCTGGTGATAGCAGTTTGTGCACTGGCTGCTCACGTGCTTCTACACACGCTTATTATCCTTACCTTTTCTTCATGAAATGGGAACACAGGATGCTTAGTCTTTACAGTTTTAAAGAAGCTGGTAGAGGTCGCAGGTGCCCCCGCCACAGTGGCCGTTCCACCTCCACCAAAAAAGACTGAATTTGGTGCCGGTTTCATGACGATGTCATGTTTCGCAAACCCGCCGCTTGCGCCTGTAGCGCGACCACCTCCGCCGCTAGTGTCCATCTCCTCATCGGAGGACTCCTCGTCCGCCAAAAGGAGGCGACTCTCGGCAGTGGCGGCCGCAGACTTGGCTCGAGTCTCGTCCTCGCGTTCTCGCCTCCGACGCTCTTCAAGTTCCGCGCCTAATAGCGTAATTTTGTTATTCCAAAAACTTCAACTAGAGTGAGTTACGGTATTAAGCTATTGCCTGCGAGCTTGACCCTCTTCTTGATCTCCATCTGGATGATCCTATCGGTGCCATTCTTGACGAGGTCGCATGCCAACGTTTTCTCGCCAGTTCGGCTGGTTACGATCACGCAGTTCTTCGGGTTCCTCGCCCACAGAACGAACAACTCTCTGTGAAAAGAAGGGCTGTCATTAGCAATCGCAAAGTACCTCTGATGTAAAAACGATGACTAAGCTGATGCCCACACACGATCAGAGCAAACGATAACTGTTACTGATGCAGTCACTGACTTATGATTCGAAAAAATACCCATGGGGTGTTAGTTGCAGCCAACTACGCTTTGTCTTGATGTGCGTCTGGATCGCATACATTACCTGGAGAACCCGCTCTCCAAGTCCGGCATAGACGCAAGCACAACCTTAGGTGAGGGCACTTTGGACACCTCAGACATGTTATGGCAGAGTTTGAGGTGTCTGAAGGTGAACGGGTTGTTGCGCTTTCCTTCAAAGTTCCTCATCAGCTTCTCGCTCATCCATTCGATCTGTGACTTGGCAAACTCCACCACGTTGTAGCCAACATTGTTCACTAAAGCTAAAGAGTACGCCAGCAGCCCAGAATCCTAAGAATGAAAGAATTTGTACATCTTTTTCGGTGGACAGGACTATGTTTGCACTGTTAACAGAACCTGTATTTGCCACAGGTGATCGACCATGTGTGACAATTCGAGGACTCTTCCGGCCGTGTCTACGCAAAGGAGGACGTTGCCTCCATTGCGCAGAGTCTGTAGGATATTTGTCATCAAATGTTCATCTCGTTGACGCCGACGGACCTAGGAGAAATTTGTAAGCCCTCCACGAACTCGCTCTTTCTCGAGTTCTCCTGACCTGCTTGTGCTTTGCGTTGTACGCGTCTGTGATGAGAAGCGACGGCCGCTGGATGCGCTCTACGTCGCAGCCGTTCAAGTGTTGCTCTTTCTTATGGTTGAAGTCAACAGCGTAGATGATCTCCTCCTCGCCGTCCTTCAAGATCTTCCACATGCAGCCGCCTATCATATGTCCGGCAGGCAACGGCGTCAACACAATGCCTTCCCCCTTACCTAAGTCGTAAGTTTCAAGTAGCACCAAAAAATTCTGAACTTCCGGACAATAACCACAAACCTTTCAAGGCTACTGACTGATTGTACTTGAGCTGCGTGATCATTTCAAAAGCCTTATCCACCTCGTCCAGGGTGAATGTGTCGAATTCTTCCACGTTGTGTCGGGCCTGTGAGCAATAGGAGCCTGAATTTGAAGCTACTCTAAGCAATCTGATGACGAACCTGAAAGGCATCGTAGAGGAACATCTGCCCCATCTTGTAGACAGGCACAGTGGCGTAGATCGGGCAATTGAGGTCCAGCTTCCCGACAGCGTAAGGGAGTCCGCCCAGATGCAGCGTGTCCGGGTAGGATAGCAAAACCGCGTCGATCCGGTGGGCGTGCCTCTTGAGCTCGGACATCAACGGAGAAGAGAACCTGAGGCAAACGTCCATCAGAGATCCTCAATCGACAATGCTAGCTTTTTCTGCTACTAAGCTGACTCACTTGGCGTCCCAGCCGCAGTCCAACAGAAAGGTGAACCCATCCACCTCTAGGAGGTAGCAGTGAGGCTCGGAAGAGGGGTCAAAGCCGGCTGTTCCGTCCGCGGGTGGAGCGCCAGACAACGGGGTAAACTTGATTATCGAGGTCATGGCGTCGACGCGAACGTTGGCTCCTGTTCTTTCTCTTCTCGGGGCCCTCGAGAAGCGGGAGGGAGACCCGGAATCGCGACTCTGAAGGTCTCTTTTCGTCCGGGTGACCTCTCTAAGACATTGGAAAACTTTACGTTACGTTAGTTTTCCTGTAGCCGCTTTGTTTACAATTTTCTACTTTTGTAGGGTTGCCAACCGCGTGATGGGAATCCGGAAAACTGAAACGATGGCAACTCTGTTCTTGGCTAAATGATTTTGTCAACTTCCCCAAGGAGGTTGCAGATCCAGAGGAAGCAAGTCCAAGAGGTGTAGGATTAATTTGAAGTTGAACTGGCTGACAGCAATTGATAAAGTCAACCCGTTGACCAGTAAAAGGTGCAAAACCTTACAAAATCCAGAGCCTCAAGAAGGATAAGTGAGGCAAGATTATACGGCACAAGTTCCGTTTGATCGTCACTACGTTCTAATAACCTTGAAACATTCGGTTTATGTTCCATATAGCCAACTTGGTCTCGACTGATTGGCATTTGTAGTTAGCAATCTTTTTCACTTTTAACGGGTGCCTTCGGAACTTTCATGGGTCACACAACCTCGGCACGATCGAGAAAACAGCTGCACCCGACTTCTCGTAGTCATTACTTCTATGATTTTTCCTGTCTGGGGAATTCAGTTCGGCAAGATTAAAAAAAATAACAATCGGCGCTGTTTGCTCGGCTCTCATCGTGGCCGCTCTGCTCTGTGGAGCTTTTCCTGTTGCCGACCGACCAGACCTGTTCGAAGTACGTTGCCTCCACTTTGCCAGCTGAGTTCGGGCTGCTCTGCTCAGGCTGTCACGAATCAAGCAGTATTTGCCCGTTGATGTGCGAAGACGCTACGGACCGACCTCCGATCTAGTCGATTGAACTCATCGTTTTACTGTGACTTGTCTTCGTAATCGTCGTCGATAGCGCCATCATCCTGTCTGGACCCTCGTCCGCCTCTGCCATGTCATCGTCGTCTGCGTCGTCATCATCGGAGGGCCTCATTCGTCCGACCGGCCAGAACTCTGCACTTTCCTCGTCTTCGCCAGCGGCATCTGACTCGTGCGACTCCCTCGGCCTCGAGTCGCTGAGGATCGCCGATGTCGTCTCGCTTTCCTCATCTCCGTCGCCACCGCGACCTCCTGCAGACATTGAGGAAGGGACCTCGACAGCCGGGGGCAGACCGTTCTGCTGGCTGCCGGCCTCCGAACAGGAAGGCAAAGATAGGAGCAGAGGTGCTCGAGAGCGCACCAGCCCTCTGGACACGCACCTCGACTCGCTCAAGCTTGGCGGACTCCCTCTAGGCCGTCGCGACGAGATAGCGCCGCTACCGACATCCTTTGTCGAGTGCGAAGAGGCTGTCGCGACCCCGAAGTCCTCCGTGATCGCCGCCAACCTAACCGCGCTGGCTAGACTCAACGAACTTCAAGAACAGCAAGAGCGAGAGGAATTACCGCTAATGTCGAGCAAATACGTCAATGCGAGCCTGGCAGCGGCTGCCGCTACGAGTTCCCTGGACTACGGTTACTATGACGATTGCATCCATCAGCATGTGCCATGCAGCCACCACCAAAATATTCAGCGCTCTGTGTCCTTCCCGGCCGTGGTGGGCAACCGCTTTTGCAGTGGCCGCGCAAGCATGTTTGACTCCAACTGGGCGACACCTACGATGGAGTCCACTATGAGTGCTGTCCGTGGCAATGACAGAAACTTGGCGTTGCACCCGCGTTCGCTATACGTCAGTGGCAGCGGACGCTACCTCCACTCTGCCAGGTCTCCAGACACCACGTTCTTGACACACCAGCAGGCTTCGGTCCCCGGAGGTGGTCAGTTGATGCAGATTCGATGCAAGTTTGGCTATTTGGGGAATGGCTGGGGAACGTTCAACTCGCCTCACGGGTTCTGTCTGGGAGTGAACGAAGAGATCATCGTCGCCGACACCAACAATCACAGGATTCAAGTGAGTCACTAGGACATGCAGTGCGTGTGCTCCTCCGAGGCTGAACTTATCATTCTTTCTAGGTGTTCGACACGAACGGAATATTCCAGTATGACTTCGGGTCCCCCGGGAAGGACGAGGGATATCTGTGGCATCCACGAAAGATCACGGTTCTTCCCCCGTCAGCTTCGTCGCCTCTCTTTGCCGGAGCCTTCGTCGTCTGCGATCGCGGGGGAGAGCGATCCAGGATGCAGATCTTCTCAGGTTTAATAAAGAGTAGTGACGTGGAATAATCAGCAGCTTATTCATGCTCCTGCCTATTGTGATAGGAGGCGCCCGCGGTTACGAAGTCGGTCGCTTCTTGCGTCGCATTGCGATCCGCTTCATCGACATCGTAGCCGGGCTCGCGGTGACATCGGATGGACTCATCGTTGCCGTGGACTCCGTCACGCCAACGGTCTTCTTCATCTCTCCGGAGGCTGGTAAGAAATAAGAACAGACGAATTTCATTTAGTGGTTCAACTTATAATGAAATGTTGCTTGTAAACTCGTCAGGCGAACTTCGTCGTTGGGTGGACTGTTCAGATTTTATGGCGGAGCCTTCTGACGTGGCTGTTCATGACCGGGAACTCTACATTTGCGACTTCAAAGTACGTGTAGCCGTAATTTCCTTGCTTACAGGTACCCATGCATACCTGTGTAAGATTGGCACTAAAATCTGTCACTTGTCCAGGGCCATTGTGTGACTGTGTTAGATGAAGACGGAAACTATCTCCGTCGCGTAGGGTGCGAAACCATGACCCCCTACCCCAACGGGATCGACGTCAGCGACGCCGGAGACATCCTGGTGGGCGACAGCCACGGCAATCAATTTCATATTGCCGTCTTCTCCAAGGAGGGAAGACTTATTGGTCAGTTCACTTGTCCCACGATCAAGGTGAGTCTCTTCGATTCAAGTGTTGTCGAGAAGATGATGCCATTGCTGCAAGGCACTTCATGCTGGCCCTGTTCTCGTTCCAGGTGTCCCGCTGCTGCGGTCTAAAGATCACTTCTAGCGGCTTTGTCGTAACTTTAGCCAAGAATAACCATCACGTGCTCGTCTTAGATACTCTCTACGTCTGCTAGTCCCAAAAATGGAAAGAAGGCCGTGTGAGTAAAATCAGCTAGTATTGAACGAAAAGTTTACGGGCATTTCGAAGAGTTTCCTTTGGCTCACACTGTAAGGAACTGTGTTAATTTAGATCAGCTGAAAGCCAAAAATTATTGCGAAAAATGTCTGGTCGGGTTTCCTTTTTGCCAAATCAGCGTCAAAGTGCAACTTGTCCAGGCACCAACGCCACTTTCAACGTGTCAGCAAATGAAGAAACTTTCTTGTCAACTAAAAATGAAAGGCTTTTCCCCTCGACAGAAAGAAATGAGGGTAAGTTACAGGGAACCTCAAGTCTGCTTTTCATTCATGCGCTTACTTATGTGACTTATCCACTCCATAATGTACTGCTTATACAAGATCGGTTATGTTTTCTACTGTTAATTCTCCAACAGAAATTCAGAAAAGCGAACGTGATCCCTCCAGAAACAGTTTTGAGAGATTTGAATTTTTGTCCTCATTTCTTGGCTTGTGGATCTACTATACTATACTATACTATACTATACTATACTATACTATACTATACTATACTTGTACGTACCCCACTCTTGTCTTACATATACTACTTGGTGCTGTGCTAAGCTTTGCAGGTTTTTTCGTGTGAGGAACTGAAAATTACCTTTGTACAACGTCAAACGTTTACATACGTGTAAGAGAAGCGATTACTTTTGTATCGGTACTGTTCTATATACAAGTTTACAGTTTACGCTGTTGTTATGTGCTCTTTAAGAAAATATAACGAATAGAGAGAATCACTAATGTGCTAATCGTGTATTTCAGCTGCTTTTAACTGGGGAAGACAAAAGTTGTAGAAAGAGGATTTTATCAATTCATCCGTGGCTACCCACTTGATGTATTCCAGATCCACGAGTTCACGCACAGATCTATGGGAAAATTTAGTGTAAGTCATTGATCAACACTAGGCCAGGTTGAAAATTGGAATTCCCCATGGGTGTCCAAAAGTTGTAACCGCATATCATTTGAAGACTTTGCAGTCAAATGAAAGTGGGGAAAAAAGGAGTTTTGCTACGCCCAAATGCATTTGAAGTTGCATAATACTGTAAAATAAGTTGTAATTTCTGTTCTTCAGGACTGGCTGTAAAATATTTTTCTGACCAACTGGAGCAGGTCAGCATTTTCGTCAGTGATTTTCACCCACTTGGGCAGCTTCTGACAGCCACCAGAGCTGAAATCTACTTTCACAGCAAATTTACTACAGTAGCGTAGAACATAAATTTGAAATCAAGTTGGGCATAGGGAAACACAATGTTTTTTCCAAAGTGTTTGACTACATCTTCATCTTTTGAGCCCATGTAACAAAGTCCAGACGGTGTCAGTAAATTTCCAAAGTTGACACCTTTTCGACCTAGCCTAATCAACACAGCTGATCAATGACTTACACTGAATCTTTTTTGGTGCTGAAGTAATGGGGATCCACCACTAAGAGGAACTTCTTGGATGATTCGTGGCTAGAACGAAACGTTCCGAAGATGCCCTGAACAACAGTCAGTGGTAGGGTGTTCTCAACCCTTACTGCATTCTCATGACTACATTGCCATAGATTGATGTGTTCTGTACGATTTCAATGCGTCCTTTCTGGCCTACATAACTTTCAACGAGAAGTTTAGGGTTGAGATCACCCATTTGCTCCCTCCCTTTGACGATGCATCAACGTCCCCTCCCATCATGACTGGAGATCCTTTAGATATAAAATGATCCTCCAGCTGTTCGAAGTGGTCAGAGACCGACTCAGAGGACCTCACGTGCACCAGCTTGCTGGGTACTTCGTAGAGCTGGTCAAGCACCAGGCAAACCTATAGTGAAAATGAAAGACTTTACACGAATGCATACATATGTGCGTGGCATAACTCCCATTTACTTCAAAGCTCCCTATCCACTGTTTGGAACCGTTGAAAGCTTTTTCTTTGTCGCCAAGGTCTACGAGCACGTTCTGAATCTCGGGTAAGGAAGGCACCTCAGGCGAGTCTTCCTTCTGCTCCCTGATCCAGGAAGCCAACGTTTGAAGAGTCCTATGCGTAGACGTCTTAAATCTTGATCCCCTGCCGCCGTCCCTTACGCGCAAGGACAACTTACCTGTATCCACACCCCCATCCCCGATCGTCCAAGCCGTCCACGCCATAATGAAAATAACTGCTGGAGCCGCAGATCAAGGAGAGGATTCCATCCCTGTCCCCTCGAGTTGGCAACAGGTCCGGAGTCAGAGTCAGCATCAGAGACCCTTTATTCCATCAGACAGAACCTCTATGGTCAATTGAAGTCGAAAGTGACAACCTTTACGTCGCCAGTCCCATCCCTGTGAGTCCTCACCGAAGGAGATAGATATGTCAACATTGGGACAGAGTTGCCAAATCAAATCTGGAATTGACTCTACCATACAACGAAACCCTCCCGAACCCTCCCGAAACCTTTACCCAATAATGACACATCCCCTTTTTGATCAACTTAAAAAGTCGAATAAGTGATAAACTACAATTGAGTAAGCGAGTAAGAAAAAGTGTACTTTTTCTGTATTTCTCTGCTATGCCAGGGCAACACAGAACGGTGCTAGGTCCTGAGGCTTCAGGCAAAAAGCTCCACTTATGAACAGGAATTTCTCAACTTTGACATATTTCTAAGATAAAGACGACGCTACCAAATCCTCACATCCCAATATATTATTGTTTTGTATAATTATTTTCTATAATTCTGAAGTGAAATTGCAACTCTGGATGTCACCACAAAATAGAGTATTAAGGAACCTCAGGCGATTGATCGGCCCTACACAACTTTTACGATATCCACATGAGACAATCTCCGGCGCTGTCACTGTCTGGCAAACCTGACCGGGTTTTTCTACGTGCGCAGCAAACAGCTGCTGCATCTTTCGTCCGGCAACTTTAGTTAGGAACTTAGCATTTCCGAACTCAACGTCTGGAAGATGGAGACTGCCGGTCAAATCTTCTACGCTGTGTTGGCCTTCTTCTGGATCGAGTACCTCTGGGAGGCCTATCTTAGCTGGAGGCAGAGGAGGGTATTATGGTCGGATTGACAATTTTTCGTGCAACTTGACTTTGTCGCTGAAGTCTGCTTTCACAGGTCCAAGACTACCGTACCGTCTGAGCTGACCTCCATCTTGGACGAGAAGACGTTCACTAAGTCGCGCGTCTACGCCATCGACCGGAATCTGTTTGGGGAGGCCTCAGGACTCTTCTCGCAACTCGTGTCCACCGTCATCTTGTTGCTTACCGGCTACAAATTTGTCTGGGACGTAGCTGGGAATCTCGTTGAGGGCGTCCTGGGATATGATGACGCGAGAGACTGCGAGACAGGAATGATATAAAGGGGGCCAATTTCATAACTTTTTCTAGCTGTAGTCATAGGCACCAGCAATGCATGCGAGAGTCCTGGGAGATACCTAGAATGGTTGGAGACAAAGTGAAATTGGCCCCCAGCCCTAACAATTCTTTCTCCTCTAAGTACGCTCCATGGTGTTCGTGTTAGTGTTCAACGTGTTCAACACCGCAGTAAACCTCCCCTGGACTGCCTATAGCGTCTTCGTTGTTGAAGAGCGTCACGGTTTTAACAAGCAAACGAAGGGATTCTTCGTCAAGGACCAGATCAAAAAGTTCTTGGTACGCTGATAATTCGCATTTGCATCGTTAGCTCTTTGGACTTTTTTTTTTATTTAGGTCACTCAAGTATTCCTCCTGCCCCTTGTGGCGGCCATTGTGACCATCGTCCGTATGGGTGGCGACTACTTCTTCCTCTACCTCTGGGCCTTCGTCCTCGCTTTTAGCATCTTCATGATGGTGTTCTATCCGCAGTTCATCGCTCCGCTCTTCGACAAGTATTCGCCGCTGCCTGAAGGTAGCGAGCTCAGAAACAGGATCGAGGAGTTGGCAGCGTCGATTGAGTTTCCCCTCTATAAGCTGTTTGTTGTCGAAGGCTCCAAGAGGTCTTCGCATAGCAACGCCTACTTCTACGGCTTTTTCAAGTTCAAGCGGATCGTGCTGTTCGACACCTTACTGGATGAGGATCTCAGAAAGCAGCTTCTTGATGCTGAGAAGAAAGAAGAACGGAGTGAGAATGACAAGGAGAATGACAAGAAAAAAGATAACACTGATGAGAAAGAGGATGACAAGAAGGAAGAGAGAACTACTGACAATGACAAGGAGGAGGATGAAAAGAAGGAAGAGAGAACTACTGACGATGAAAAGAAAGAGGATGAAAAGAAGAAGGTAGTGGGATGCAACATAGAAGAGATTCTGGGAGTGCTCGGCCACGAGCTCGGCCACTGGAAACTAAACCACGTGCTGAAGGGCATCATCCTCGCTCAGATCCACATCCTGCTCATGTTCGCTCTCTTCGGCTACCTTTCCAAGAACCAACTCTTATTCTCGGCCTTCGGATTCACTCAGGAAAAGCCAGCCCTCATAGGGCTTATGATCATAGTGCAGTTCATCGCTGCCCCTTACAACGCCCTTATTGACTTTCTCCTTGCCTGCAACAGTCGGAGGTTCGAATTCCAAGCGGACACTTTCGCTGTCCGACTGAACAAAGCAGAAGCTCTCAGATCGGCGTTAATCAAGCTCAACAACGATAATTTGAGCTTTCCCATCTACGACTGGCTCTACTCGACCTTCCATCACTCCCATCCACCGCTGCTGGAGAGGCTGCTTGCAATAGACGAGGAGCAGAAGAAGAAAAAGTAGACAGACCGTGGTTGTAGCTGTTATGAACATTGAATTCCTGCAATTGTTGGCACAAAAGAACGTCACGAGTGGTTTGTTATTTGTATTTTGACACCAAAAATGGTCAAGAGGTGACAAAATAAAGCGTAAGAACACCTTTGTCAGACTTCGAATGTACAATACAGAGGCATCAGCATCTGTCCACCGAGGTTTCATCCAGACCTGGGAATGACATACGGTTTCAGTGCAACATGAAAAGTATCGAGAGAGAATTTCTTGAGCCAGTCAACTATAACAGTGTCCACCTCAAAGAAGTCCACTCAAAAAAATCCCTTCAGTTTGACATTCTTGGCGCGATCTTGTTTTGCTCTCGGATGCGTTCTTGTGCCTCTAGCTCATAACAGTCCTCTAAACGCCTTGGTCAAAGTTCACGGGACCTTCTGATATCCAGTCACTCCTAGGTGCTAGGGCGATATCCTGGGATCTCACCAAAGCCTCTTTTGAGTGTCCAAGGTCCTCTACTTTCAGAAGCTCTTCGCCATTTTCATAGGCAGTTTTCAGTGGCAAACCAACGTTTCTAACTACCCCGGATGTACACAACTAAGCGAAGCCACTGCTTATTGAGATGAACTTGATCAACTGCATTTTTACCCAGGCTGGCAAGACAACGCAGGTGAGTGGGGTACGGTATTATGTGACTTGTTAGGGTAAAGATGTGATTGTTATGATTTCTTGAGAACAACTGAAGCTACAAATTTGTCCATGCAGCGTAGAAAAGCTCTGACATTTCCCTCTCTCCCTCGTATCAACACCCCCCACATCTCAGGCATCTATATAATGAGACAAAGATTGTCCGTCTGTCCGCAGGCATGACCACAGATATCTTCAGAAGCATGTCACCCTCATGAACCATTTCTGCTTTGGGGGAAAGAGGGCATTGAGGACTACAGCCTAAGTAAAATTAAGTGCCCTCCGAGGTCACTAAGGCCTCAAAATAACCTCAATTTGTGGCATGTTATAGATTTGCTGATGGGCGAGCAAGAATCAGTGCAAGAATCAGATTAAAAACAACAGGTTAAGAACCAGAGCGGCAATGTGAGTCGGAGTGATGGCCAGAGTAGGACTGGGTCGTGCTGGTTATTTTCCAGCTGAAGTCAAGTTTAAGTTACCAGTGTTGAGTTGCATCAACATTGTCATTCAAAAACAAATGTGTCAGGTCTGAGTATCGGACTGGCTCAAAAAAGCGCAAAAACTCAACGGAAAGTTTCGAGCTGAGTCGAGTTGAGCCACAAATCTCTCAGTCAGTGAGTCAGTGATGAGGACAGAACACTCGGCAAGCAACAAGGACAGAACAGGCGTAATTTCCTTCATTCCCACTCCTGGGGGCGGGCAAGCCAGCTAGTTATCCATATGGCAACATATTACAACCCATGTCAGTTAACATGTTGAAATTCGGCCAAGAACAAAACAAAAAATACGAATACTGCCGAGGACATCAAAGACAGCATGGAAAAGGTCCATGAATCATCAGCAACGTCTCGGAGTCAAATCTGTTAGATTCAATCACACATGAAAACAGGTAGGAATGACTGACAAAAAGGTCAGCAACAACAAGGTGCGTTGCAGCAAGTTTATCAGGGCTACGGACAGGGCCGTCAAGGTGGACCTGCAGGCGACACTTCAGGAGTCGACCTTTCACCAACCATGTCAACCATGCGTAGAGGACAACCATGGGCTGTCTAAGGAGACTATAAGATGGGTACCAAAACACCTCACTCCTAACCACGAAGACCGCAAAGAGAGACTGAAGTGTAAGGACCTTCAGAAAGGCCCATTTCCATTAGGGAGAGCAGAGACGCTGTACTGAACATTCTATACTTTAGTGCTGAGACTTAGACCACGATTGACGCTAAAGCAGGGCACCAAAAAGGTGGGATTTTGAGCTCAAAGTTGCAACGAGTCTACCCTGCTACCCGCAATTAAACTTCGTGCCTGATCGGAGAAACTTTTATGGCATAGAAAACGTTGCTCCAAAGTGATAAGTCCTGACACTAAAGTAGCACAGTACTCTAGGAGAAATGAAAAATGTTCTGTAATAGAAGTATCTCTGATTAAGTTAAATTTTTCGTGGTCATAGCAGACATATGAAGCTCCACTCACTTGTAAAGTTTTGAAGCTACAAAGTCCATTAACTGTTCGCATAAGCCGCACTACACTACCATTTGGGGCTCAATGGCAGCTGATATAGCTGTTGACCTGGCGTGCCCTTTCAGTCGGCGTGAGTAGACAGCAAGCGCCTTGTTCCCTTTTCTCTGGTGCGGACGAGCTGACATCACTGGAGTGAGTGAAATAAAAAACTGCAAAACAAAGAAAATTACAGTGCTCAAAGCATTGCATAAATAAATGGCGTAATGATACAGAAGCATTCGGTACTGATGCTGTCCAATTTGCTAGATTTTTTATGATGGCTCTGTCTACCAGGGGCATGGAATCGAGTGCTTTTACACTGATGAAGATCCTTGTGCGAGCAAAGTGAAGTGAAGTAGTATCACGGAGCAGCTATAACCAGAGTCGACAATCAATCTGGACCGGCTGCGCGTGCTTTGGACACAACTAGCGCCACCTATGTTTATCCGAATGGAAACTGTCGATTAGGCATCTAAAGTGGCAGCAAGAACTTCATCGTAATGGAAAAAAAGCATCCTAAAGCTAGCAAACTGTACACAGACACCGAAAAGACTGCCACTGAAACTCTCCGGTCAATGTAAACATACTCTTGTCGTTTGGGTTGTTACAGCGGGAGCTCATAAATTATCACATGGAAGTCTTGGGAGGAAACTGTCCTGCAAGTTTTGTGTCTGCATGCCATTTAGGAGCACGCTTTGACAATCATTATCATCAACGAGTTCTAATGAGGTAAGTGCTATGGCCAATTTCCTTCAAATGGTGTTGTGCGATGGGTCGTATGGGAAGTGAAAAGACCACACCTGGCTGGAGTCTTTGCAAAGTGCCAGACCACGAGAAGCGACGGAGAAATGGGTCAGGAACAGTCGGGTGGAAGACATGTTGAAGAAGCCCATCACGTGCTAGCCCGAAAAATCCGCCGTTTTGAGAGGGGCCAATTCCACAATCCTTCTTATGCAGCTACACAGAGGCTTCTAAAAACATCATTCCTACAATATTTGATGCTCCAAACTCACTTGCTTCTGTATTGGGAAGGTACCGTTGAGTCGCCTGATAGCGAATCTCGAGATAACAAATTGACTCGTGATAACAGATTCTTCTCTCATGACAGAATTTTTATGCAGTAAATTGTTTCGACGAATTCAGTCCGGGTGTTGAGACATATAGCGACGTCTTGAACAAATGTTTGGGGCATGATGACACAGGCTGAGAGCCAAGCTGGGACTTTTCCTGATAAAATGACCTACAAAGTACGTATCTATACACAGTTCACTACTGTCTTATGCACTGTTCACAAGAACGAAATTGTCTGGTATTTAAAATTAAGTGATTCAAAAACTTTCAGAAAATGCTCTCATTCTTGGCGATACCCCCACTTACCGTATTTCTTCCATTAGACTCTAGTAAAAGACAAGGGTGCTCAGGGTGGGGTTCTAATAGAAGGGGGTCTGCAAAAAAACCCCCACTACTCATACTCCATTCCATTGGACAGCACTTTTTCTACTCCATGACAATTTGCGGTATTTAGGATACGGTGCGTACTAAAAGCACTATGTACAGAACAGTGCCAGATGGGAATATACAGTGCAGTGCAAAAGTGAGTGTACACCTGCTTGAAAGACAAAAAATCGCATTTTGAGGTCACTTTT
>JAAUXU010014936.1_pt1 | contig 18816 bp, 9 predicted proteins | sample 7278151 | NCBI WGS metagenome assembly JAAUXU01 (sample SAMN14350113, study PRJNA611818) | marine sediment metagenome | isolation source: surface marine sediment (1.8m) | place: French Polynesia: Moorea | collected 2018-08 | reverse complement strand
CTGGTGACCAGCGTGATCAGTCTCCTGGTGACCAGCCTGATCAGTCTACATACGGTGTACAGTGTACAGTGGCCCGAGTACAGTGCTTGGCACCATTTGGCGCTCAGTGGCAGCTGATTCAGCTGTGGACTTTGCGTCCTACGTTCGATCGGCGTAAGCGCGTTCTTCTCTCTTTTCTCTGATTTTGCCCCGCTCAATGAGTTTGAGGCTCGAACTTCAGGCTCACGAGCTTTATTAGGTATTTTTAACTCTGTTTTGTCCAAGGTTGTCATGTGTCCACTTATTATTGTTTACAGTACGTTCGCATTTCGATGTATGTCCGGGAAGTCCATCCAGACATGCTTTATAATACTTGGTGTATCCTTTTCTGGTTAATGCACCCGTGCTATTTACGACACGAATGGACTTTAGATTTGGCTCGCCAGCCGGATCGAGTTTAAAAAATTCCGATTCCTTGCAGCCCTATCCACTTTCCTCGCTACGCCAGTCCGGCCTCGGTGGACGCCGGCCTCAGGACCTGTTCTATCATTTCTGAGTGAGAAAAAACAAATAGAGTGGTCGCTCTCCCTAAGCCAGGCCTGAGGCTGCCAACAGGTGGCGCCATCTCTAGGGGAGTAAGATGAGTCACCACACTTTGTCTCTGCCATTAAAGATTACAACGATTACGACGAATTCCCACGGATTTTGATTTTACAAACCTTTATTGGCGAGCACTGACGCAATGCGCATGTAGCACGGGGAAATGTGATGACTAATTTTGCTTCCAATCTTACTCCACTCGCTCCTTCCTATGTTGCAGTGCACTGCTATGTAAGCCACTGCCTGGCGAAGGTGTTGCATTGGCACAGATCATCTCTGTTACGGCATTGCTGAAAATGAGTGACCATTCACAGAAATTGCTTTGATGGAGAGTGATCCCAAGGGGCCGAGACATATCAAAAGATTAAATTAATGGTGCTCAGCCTTCTTGAGATACTAAGGCCTACAGGTTGTAAGCACAAGACAAAGTCCCAAAATTGACATTATAAGAGGGGCAGGCAGCACGGGTTGACAGAGCTCACTCCTTTTGCTGCAGCTCCTGAGTATCCGTGCCCAACATTTGACCACGATAATGTTCTTGTGTGCGAACGTTAGGTTATTGACATCGAGCATGTCCGGGAATGGTCTGGAGGATGCCATCTTCGGCATGTGGCACATGCCAAAAGGGGTGAGAGGGGGTCATGGAAGAGAGAGAGGGGGGGAGGGGTGAATGGCGTCCGAATCCAATAGTTTCAAAAGTAAAAACAAAGATTCCTGGTCCAATCTGGTGAAGGGCGTGCGGAAGGTGAGGAAGGGCACCCCTTGAGGAGTGCAGGACCAGGTCACAAGGCAATGGGGTTGTGAACGTCACACGTGATAAAAGTGTGGAGGGTTTTTATACCCATGAAAAGACACAGATGAGTTAAAAACACTTGACGCATGAACAGTCAGAATTGCCAACTCAGCCAACAAAATAACCTGGTCAGAGGACAGTGGCAACTGAAATTATAAAACTTTGGGAAAGGTGTCAGATGTGAGATGTGCCAAAGAAAGGTACGGCGCGTTCGAGCAAATCGCCCACCTGACTTCGAATCCATGTACTGTAGCATTTTTGTTCAGAATTTCCCGCCGCGTTTGACAACACTGCTGGATGGGATTAAGTCTCAGGACTTGGCCATTATGAGTGACCCACAGCAGCATGCAACGCAAAGAGTGAATGTATAGTACATCCTCGGAGTTAATGTAGAGTTCATTACTGAAGATGCACAGCAATCGTAACAGCGAAAGAGGCGACCCATCATAGGCCAATACTACAGATGACAAGGAGAGGCTAGACTCCATCACACACACCAAGTACTTGAGGGAGGAGATCTTCCCGAGAAGACCCATGGGGAAGCCTGGTGGATGCAGAATGCAGGCAGAAGCAGTCACACCTTGAGGCGACTCAGGCGATGCTGGTCCAGGAAGTGCCTGGCTTCTTCCCCAACGACTGCTGGGCCCCACAGTCCCAATTGACTATTCTATCTTTTGGCATTTAAACTTGACGCTCAGCGGCGTCCAAAGCAAGACTAAAGACCAGCTGAAGTCCGCCATCGTGGATGCCTGAGCCAGGTTGGACCGGATCTTCATCGGGAACACCTGTAGGAAGTTCAGGGACAAACTAGAACAGACTGTTTAGAGGATGGAGGCTGGATCAAATAAAATCCTCCGGGGTCTTGTACAAGTGTGATACAAATATGAACTCAATGTGTTAGTCCTTGCTCAAGGAGACGCAGTCCGAGATCGAGAACCTCTTTTGGGCGGACACAGCTATATTGCCGAAGCTGGAACTGGTGGGTTTGACGCTCGTTGAATAAGCCATTCTCTGTGGTAGCGGGGTAGATGCAACAGGCTTGCCGAAGAAGAGAGTGATGCAGCCGTCCCCTGACGCCGTGAACGGTGAACGTCGGCGGAGGAGGGGGTGCAGAGAAGGAGGGGTTCGGTCACGTAAGTTAGGGTAGGTTTCCCGAGTCAGCTGACGGGAGCATCACAGTATTGCGGGGCTCCAAAGCAACATATTACTGGTGGACGAACGTTAAGTCCTCTGCCGACATGATCAGCCCATGGCGCACGGCCAACCATAAATCACGTACAAAGGTATGCTTTTAAACAAACGCCTCAGCCTGCCATTGTTGCCCTTTATCCTCGAGTGCAGAACTAGTTCTGTAGTAGACGTCTGTGTTCTCCTTCGTTAGCTTCTGTGACTAAGTAGTTACGTTCAGCAGGCTGCTTCGACCCTATTCCTTTTTTCTCACTGGTTCTATTTACTGTTTTCTACTGCCTGCCTGCCCGCCTGCCTGCCTTCTTGTCTGCCCGCCGACCTGCTGGCCTGCCGGCCTGTCTGCCTGCCAGCCTGCTTTCTGCCCTCTCACGGCTTCCCGATATGGCAAACACGGCTTTAGCAAGTGCTTACATTTTACAAGTAGTTTCAAAAACTTTTTGCGAAAGGAGAAAAGTGCGGCAAGACAAGGATTTTTTCATAGAAAAAAATCATTTTGAACTACCACAGGAGATTTTAGTGAGAAAAAAAATGCTGTGCAATCGCGTCTTAAACATCCTTTTCCATTCATTGGCGGCACCCAGCCCAGGCTGGCAGACGAGCGGCAGCAGGCAGATCGGGCACAAGCACAAGGGAGAGAGAGGGGTGATCAGGTGAAGAGCGCGGAAATGGCTGAGTAGGGGTGAGGAGGTGATTCGAACAACAAAAAGTTGCCTCACGAGTCATCAAGGTTAAGTTCAATTTACTTAGCTTTCCTTTTAGGCAAGCCCAAAACTTGGTTATTTCTCTGCACTATAGTGTACAATTAGGAGTTGAGCCACTGGTGAATGAGCGTGCCAGTCTATGACGACTAATCCTTGAGGATTCACCACAAACAAGACTAAAATTGTGCTACGGTGGCAATGGTCTCTTCTTTGTCGATCATTTGACCAGCTGAAATGTCTGGTGCTTCTGATGACTACCTTGGCACATAGTCTTTACATTATAATTGGTCAGTTGGAATGGTCTCAGACAGTCACTTTTTCTCATCCTCTTTTGTTTCGTTCACTCAACTTCTTCATCAATTTCTTCAGCTGGAGCCAGTTGTTTAGACAGCCGCAGTGCGGCTTCCTTCAAAAGTAAATGCAGCCTGCCACCTTTTGGCCTTTCCTGTCCTCCATGGCCAATGCCACATAGCCCGGGATCGTACCTGTGTCCCAAGGAACTACTGTGCCAATTTCTGGCCTTCGAAGTGCTTTGAGTTGGCCACAATGTGGTAACAATGGTAGGTACGCACAGACACACAGTCGCTTTTACATCCCAAGATAGAGTACGCGTGGATTCACTGGATAACAGTCTGAAGTGTCTCGTTGTCTCTGGTGACTGCGAACAAGGCATAACATCGTTGACTAACTTAAAACCGCGATTTGGCCTAGCTCGAGCTCGCCCCTGCATCAAGTCTTGCTCATCCCTATTCTTCCCAGGAGAAGTGAGCGACTGCAGCTCCGCTCTGCTGATCAAGAATCAGTTCCAGAGCCTGGAGAATAAGGAAAGAAAGAGAGAGGGAAAGATAGAAAGACAGAAAGAGAGAGAGAACGAAAGAAAGAGGAAGAAAGAAAGAAAGAAAGAAAGAAAGCAACCAAGACTAGCAAAAAGCCAGGGATCTTGAACAGAGGAATTCCTGAAGCCCCTGCTTGGTGTTCTCGAGTCGGCAAGTGAGTGAGAAAGGAGCAAAAATTCTAGATCGTGAGGAGAAAAAACAAAAATTGCACACGATGATCCGAGGGGAGCCACGCCCAAAGAAGAACCCAGGCGGAACCTGAGCTCCCCGAGCGAACCCAACCACAAGCACCCGGATTCCAGCTCTGGTAGGAAGCCAATTGTCAAGTCAAACTTGCTTGAATTCAGTGGCTGGGAGAGATAATTTCAAGTAGGTCAGATTCACGGTACTCTAATCAAGGAGCTCTGCAGACCCGGAGGTAGTAGTAGTTTTGGGCCTGATTTTGCGAACTTTGAGATGAACTAGTCGGAGGCTTCACATAAAAGCCTGAACTTTTTAAGGGCCCTCTGAAGTTGGAAGTTAGTGGAAATTCATGTTGTGCAACGTTCTCCTAAAACGCCTCTTTACCAATTTAGAGTACTTTCCTCAACGTACTGCAATGCATAAAGCAAGTTTAGATGTGATTTCACTGCATAAGACGGAACGTAATTTGAAGGTATATTGACGCTGATCCAATTTGGTTCACAATCTTTACTGGGCCGTATTTATGGCTGATAAAAAGATTTAAAACCTCTGCAGTCAAGATATAGCAAGTGGCCATGACTTTCACCTTCATGTAGTTAGTGCTGTAATCTGGTCATCTCTTGCCGTGGTCTAATGCATGCGTATAACTGTGAGTTTCCATCTGGAAACGCTGCCCGTATTGTGGAGCAAGATCTTCTTCACGAGCCATGAGTCATGACTGGAGAGAAATATCTTCACTAATGCAAAAATGTGCCGAAGTGCAAATGCCTCGGCTCAAAAACTCTGTTTCGCTGCTAAAGAATGCTTCAGTCAAAATCTGCGTGGTACAACATTTCACTCGCGTCAACGCCCCCTCAGCTGTGGAGAAAGAAACAGGGTTAGCACAACGTCCACTTGTCTGCGAAGCTGCTCGAGGACAAGGCACAGTCCTTGATGTCATTTTGCCTTGTTTTTTTTTCTTTTTTAAGGACCACATTTCGCTTACCACCTTCTCACCCGACCCCTCAACAGGAGGTACACAGTGGTGTGTAGAGGGTGGACCAAGCAGATTTGCAACTCTTTTTTGAGGGTGACATTGCAAATCTCCGAAGTGTGCATTAAGAAACGACATTAATACGATCATCGCATCGTTAAAGTCGTGCCCACAGTGCATTTGCCTCCCCCTTTGGTCCGATTTCTTGCGTAAACTCTTGGCCTCGATTTCCAAGTACTTTAAAATCTGTATTTTCATTAAAAAGAAGGGGGGGGCAAAGATTTGCGTTTTTGACCCGTCAGATTCAGAAATGTAGTTCCAACTTTAAGCTGCAAATCCTTGACCAATGGTGTTCGTTGTTCTCAAATGAACCCTGGGGAAACTTTCCTTGGGGTTCGTCAAGCCCCAGATGTTCCCCATTGTGCTCGTCAGGCCATCGGACAGCCCTCTTTCCAAATGTCCCAGCTGTACTTTGTGTGCGTGCAAAAAGCCTTCTTTTATTTGGTCATACCTGCTTCGTCTGCGTATGGTCGATGGTTCTGCAAAAAATGTCAAGGTTATGAAGCGGTGCAGAATGAAAGAGGTGTTCTTTTTAATTTTTTTTTTTTTTTTTGCAAAATCTGTCCAGGCGGGCAAACGAGGGCCTTAGAAACGCCTTTTCCACTCACTGTTTCTGCGTGCGTCAGTGCATGCAAAACTTTTCATGCTTAGTTAATTCAGCTTGGCGGGAGGGGGGCGGCTAGGGGGAATCTCACCCCCCCCCTCCTCCCTCTTGCCTGCTTCTCTGCATTGGCGTTTTCACCTTCTCCAATTGGCCGCCAAGAGCGAGAACGAAGCTGACGCAACCGCATTTTTTCCCAAGCGCGCAGTCAACCTTTGGTGATGATTAAAGCCTTAGCATTTTAATAAACGCATGTTTGTTGTCACGGCGATGAATTCGCTCTCTGTTCTTTTCCACCGAACTATTTTACTGTTTCGTGACTTTTTCACGCACCCATTGATTTGTTTGTTCGCGCCCGGACCTAAATCTGATTTGGCGACGGCTGCATCGTCACTTCGGGTCCCTCCCGGACTCCGGGTCGGGGTTTCGTCAGCTCCCACGCGTCCCCTGCCAGGACTCGTCCGGAGATGACAGTGAATGGAACGAATTTTACTTTTCCTCCCAAGAATCTCACCTTCGGATAAATTTCTGCTGTGAGTTTGCCAGAAAGGAAGCCCCATTTCCGGCCTACCTTGGGCGACCCAATTTCATAACTTCTTCAAACAATTCTATCAGAGGAAGAAGGGTGAGAAGACGTGTGAAAACACGAGGTTTCTTCAATGAGCTGGCCAGACCGACGGACCCACAGGATGGGTTCGAACTCTCACCTTAGTCCGAAATGAAGTTCGAACTGACTGCGGTTCGACAAATGTAATGGACACCGTAGAAATTCAGTCTTAAGCGTCAGAGCTGCCACAAGTCAGGCTTTTTTGAGTGCTTTGTGCCCGCCCTCGCATGCATGTTTTTTGGCCACCCATCTGGACTCCTTCCCTCTGTGCGTCTTCGAGATCTTGTGCAGATGTGGATGAGTCCAGAGGAATCATTGGCGTGATCGATTTCTCGCCGGCGTTACTGCGCATGCGCTCAAAGCGTCCATGGCTCATTTTCGTACTGCCACGTTCACGTCTTCTTCACCTGGATCGAGGGATGCTCTGCTCTGAGGGACGTCAGCAAAGTGTTGCCGATTTTCTGAGTAAGTGTCAACATCCTTGAAACTAATCCTCGCTTTCGTTGGCACCAAAAAAGTTGTGTTTTCTTCGAACTTGAGAGAGATTGATGCGCTGCTTCTTCCTGCCTTTGATATTTTTGGGCGACAGGAAACAGGAAATTGGCATTCCTGCGACAAAAACAGACGAGAGGTTGAGTGTAACGAAAAAGTCCGGAGGTCTTTTGACGCCTCTGTCGAGTTGTTCCCGGTCTTGAATGTCGCCTGCGCTTGTCGCCGTGTGTGAGTAAAAAAAAAACTCTCCTGTATCATACTTATTTATATGTATTTAATGTTATGTGTGACACTTCCTTTTAACTCAGGGAATGGTAGGGCGACGGCGACGCTAACGGTGACGCGTAGCTGCAGAGACAAGTACAGATCGAGACTGGACCATTGAGATCTTCGCCCTGGAGAAGATCTCTATGGACTGGACACTTCTCGGGCTGCAGAGCATGACTGCAGCTGTTGGGCAACAGCTAGCAGTCCCTAAAAAATTCAATCAAGAGGCATCTTAACTAGCGATTGTGCGCTACCCGCTTCGCTGGGTCGGAAGGGTGACAAGAATATGAATACACAGTGGTGTCTTCATAGTCCCAGAGTCTTATCTGTGTCTCCCACCTCTGGACTTCACTACAGTACAGCAAAAACTGGACAGACGGACACACAGACAGATAAACGTCAATACGACCCTCACGCCTTCTATATTAGAAGATGAATTAAGAAATTAAATAGGGCACTGTTATTACTGCGTGAGACTGGGTGTAATTATGGACCTAAGAAGTCCCTTTTGTGTTCTTGTGCTCCCAAAGATTCACGCAACACAAATCCATTGCCCTGTGTGTCTGGGCACCACGCTTTGTTTGTTAACTTCATACAAGTTTTGAAATGCAAACATTTCCTCCAGGACACTTTTGTCTTCCTTACACAATACCTGTAATGCCAACATTTGCTGAGTATTTTAACTATCTCAAAGGATCTTCGAGGCAGAAGCACTTTCTTCATGAGAACATTTTTCTGACAAAAGCTGCTTCGAGGAGACATAATTTTTATTGAAAATTGTATGCGGACAGATGAGTAGGGATAATCCGACAGGTATTATTCGAGCTCAATTTCCGGGTTCACCCACGTTGTGGCACATCTTGGCCACCAACGGCTCCGCGCCGGTGGCCGAGTCAGAGGAGGATGAATCCATGGATAAGTCTGAATCGTTGCTTTGGCTTGTACGGGGGACCAGATTCCAAGAGCAGGCGAATATCCGAATCCGATCTCGGGTTTTCAGTTGTCCGGTTTCGGTGTCTTTTTTTTTTTTTTTTTTTTTTTAAAGAAACAGGTCTCTTTCAGACAATTGTTTATAGAAAAATCTGACTCATGCGCAACTCTATATCCCATATGATCACCTTTGCATCTCCAGTCACTTGTCACGTCCCCAAAATAGCCAGAGAAGTCGTCCCTTTGATTGTCCTCGTCCTTGCTCGCGCCAGTGCTACGATCGACCTCGAAGTTGCCCTGAAAGTCACCCTCGAAGTCCTTGCTGTGATCTATGAGTCGTGTAGTAAATTCAAGTTGGCCCAGTCCTTCACGCTGTCCACGCGCACCACGCTCACCACCCGCCCTGTGAGACTGAGACCGGACGGACAGACGGACACCTCGCGCAAAAGCTGGACGACAGACGTTCAGACGGCACTCGGGCTTTATGTATTAGATGTAATTATATAAAGAATTATAGATAAAGGCCAGAAAGTGTTCCTTACAGAATAAATGTACACTGTCACCATTTCTTACATGGAGACTTTTTTCCAAGTCCGAATCAGACATTTTAACCCACTAAAAATCCGACTCCGACGCATTCGGAGTGTTATTTACCAACATTTTGCCTCCACGTGCCTCAGCTTGATGCTGGAGCGCAACTAAGGTCACCCTTTGCAGTGCTTCCTTACATCCTGTTCAGTTAAGCAGGGCAAGCTGAAGAGTTATCTTATTCCACATCTGCTTAAAAAAATGATGTAACCCCCCCTTCGTTTTCTTAAATATGAACTTGCTCATGATCTTCCAGTCCTAGACCACCCCCACGGCTTACGAAGAGGACAAGGCCGGTGTTATGTACCTCCTTAGGGCCAAGTCCTCCAGGAGCATTGCTGAAATTATAGGCTGCTCTGATAGGACTATGTATTAGGTCAAAAATGTATTTCTGACCGTTGCAGCAACATAAGCCGTGCTGAAGGGCAAGGTCGAGGCCAAGCCTTGTCCCAAGACGCAGTGTGGATGTTGTTCGATAGAAGTTGCTAGGAACGCAAGGTGTTCAGTGTGCAGCTGGGCCAGGGACATGAATGTGTCACAGACCTCCATGAGGACGTCGCTGGTGGCATTTGGCCTTAAATCCTTTGGGATGATCGTGAAACACGACATCGTACTTGGGCTGAAGGGCAAGGAGAGGTCGGCAGACTTTCGCGAGAGAGCCGCGAAAATGTGCACAAACTCAAGGTTGCTCGTCCGCCTTTTCTATGTCCAGCAACATTGCAATTGGCGAAACAGTCGAGCTCTCCTCTCTGTGGGTAGCAAGGACCCCTCCGAGCACATCGTTTTGAGGCAGAAGAATCCCTCCTCTGTCAAGTTCTTTGGGCCGTGACCTCGGATGGATCCACAATGCCCCCGGTCATCCTTCATGAGGGTGCACGGGCCAACAACAGCTCCTTGTGCCCGAAAGAGATCTTGACGAAGTTAGTGGCATGAATGAGGAAGTGGTGGGCACCAGGGGAGGCTAGATCTGTATTCAAAATGGTGTCCCGGCATACACGTCAAACTCTAGCCAATCCGTACTGTCTCAAGAGCTGGGGGGATGATGGCTTCGACTACCAACCCATGTGCTTTGACCATTGACTTCAGCCTTTCTTTCGAGGTCCTGTACACACGTGAGCACACAGATCTCTCCGCTGTGATTCTTGTGGATGCTGACGTGTACACAGGTCTCTCGTCTTCCCCCTCCCCCGCTATTGCAGCGAGGTTTGGTGACAAAAAGATTTAGAAGCATTTAATAATTCAGCAGCAGCAGCCATTTTAAAATCTCTTTTCTACACCACTTTAGTTTGCGGGAGTTCTCACAGATGATGTAGAATGCATCAATGAGTGATTTCAATGCAAAAGTTGCTATCAAGGGTCTACTTGCTCTCCATGTTGATCTTGCTACAGTTAAACATGTCATCCCATAGTTTCATTTTCGTAAAGAGTAGTGGACTGCCCATAATTCTGGCGCACCCTGCATAAAGTACGAGCTCGGTATGTATGTCCAGGCATGCATTCAAGTGTCTGTTGCAACGTTGGCGCTCCAACAGCTGCACTGATCATCCCCAAAGTTGGTCAGCAGACACAACTTTTCACGCGCTGTGGCATTTATAGAGCCTAGAAGAGTCTACCATATAAGAAGCCTTAATAGCTGAGGCCGTTTCGAGGCTCAAATTAAGGTTCAAATTTGCACTTACTACATTTTGCAGCTAGTAATCATCTGCTACGGTGAGAGCGGGACGGAGAATAGAGGAAGAGTTGCCATTCTATGATCGGGAAGCATTTCATACTCGCAACTTCACTATAGAAGTTACTAGAAAAGAAAATCAAGAATGATGCAACTTCGCAACGCAGGCGGGAGAGCGAGAAGAGAGAAAGGAGCTGGTTTAAAAGTAAAGGCATAAGGGATCAAGGTTTGGATGACGTGGAGTGCGTGAGCAGCACAAAGTGCGTGGCCCGCATGGAGTGCCTGGGCGCCATGGAGTGCCTGGGCGCCATGGAGCGCCTGGGCGCCATGGAGCGCCTGGGCGCCATGGAGCGCCTGGGCGCCATGGAGCGCCTGGGCGCCATGGAGCGCCTGGGCGCCATGGAGCGCCTGAGCGCCATGGAGCACGTGATTGCCAATTTTAGAGATGATTGGCCCCAAGGTGTGAGCGAAACAGCTGAGATGTGCTGACAGAAACAGCGCTTTGAAGATCTTCCCGAGGAAAGCCGAGTAGGTCTCTCACGATAGTTATTGTATAAGTCGAGTGTCAACTCTCACTCTGTACTTATTCAAGTTCCGCACAAGCACAACAGGCAATGATGACGACTTGATGTCATAGTTCGAATATGAGTCTATTCAACATTTTCACTGGCCTCTTATTTACACTGCGTATCAAACCACTGCAGGTAGTTTCTCACAAATTATCATCATTATTCGGAATGCTCAGCAGCTCGACAAGGCTCGAGCTCATCTTTTTCAAACTCGACACACCACTAGCTTGCACCGGTCCTTTGTTGGCTGTCCCGGTTGATCAGCGCATACAGCTACTGTCCGGACTGCGCCTTTTATATAGGCTTCCCAGGATTTTACTTTGGACAATATGTTGAGTGGTTCTTTTTACGGAAAACTACATTATGCACGAGACAAGTGAAACTTTTGTTGACACTAAACGATCTTATTCTTTTCTTTCTAGGTGCCAGACTTGGCTGTGGTTGTGACGTCACCCCGTACGGGCGCGCCCTAGGCAAGGCGGGCGCGCCTGCGACTGCGCCAGACCGCAAAACTTCCACCTTATCAGTTGGTTATTCGAGTTCGAGTGCGTCAGTGATGGTGATTTCATGAGGCGAAGCCAAGTGAGACAGAGGATGAAGAAGCCATCATGGACGTGGTCACCACAACCATCAACGGCGTCGTCGTGGACACCGGAGGAGGAGGAGGATTGAGTCACCGGGTGCGGCGCGAGAGGAGTTTCAGAGCGGAGATGCACGCCGGCGGCGGCGGCGGCGGCGGCGGCGGCAGCAGCAGCAGCGGTGGCAGCGCAGGCAGCGGCGCGAATTACTACGGCACCACCAACGGCGTCAGCGCCAACAGCCACTGCGATACGTACAAGTCTTTGGGCGATGTGTTTGGCACCACCGAGAAAACACGACAGCAACAGCAGCAGCAGCAGCTACTACTGGTGCGCCAGAACGCCACCGGTGGCGCCGCGTTGAAAAGTCACGGCGGCCAGTTGAAGGCCGCGAGGTCCGTCACCAGCGTCAACATGCCACCGCCCCAGCAGCCACTGCCGCCGCCGCAGCAGTCACAGCCGCAGCCGCCAGGCTTGGAGAACTATAAGCACGCCCCAGTCACCAGGATGCAGCCGCAGAAGATGCTGAGTCAACACTATCAACAACACCAAGGCTTTGGTGATCCGGGCCTCAGAGCCTCCTACAACGAGCGCCTAAACCGGCCGTCGACTCATCACTATTCGCAACAACCGCCGCAGCAATCAAGGCTCTACCAGCCACACGTTGGAGGTGGCGGCCGAAGCCGCGTAGGCGGCGTAGACGTCGACCACTACCGCAGCGATGGAAGTCTAGACCTGGACCACGAGGTAGAGATGGTCCAGGAGGTCATGACCAACGTCATGACGACGTCGGAGGGGTCAAGCTACCAGCAGCCGCCTCTCTTTAGGCGGGAGTTCGGCAGTCACGGATCCATCGACATCTTAGGAAGCGCCCCTGGTGGTGGCGGTGGTGGTTGCGGCTCGTTCGACTCTGTGGACGGCGGTGTCGGCTGCGCCACCAAAAGTGAGGAGAGCAGCAGTGTGATGTCCACCGGCAGCCAGGACGACACGAGCCCGAAGCAAAAGAAGAAGAGCAGTGGCAATGGCGGCTTCTTCAAGGACAATAAGAGCCAGAAGAGCCTCTTCAAAAAGTTTCGCTCGAGTAAGGACGAGTCTCTTGATGGTCTCGTTGTTTCCGCCCTACCCGACCGGAGCGCTGAGGATCGACACCGGCGCCGGTTTTTCTCCCACTACGACGTGAGCAGCGTCTGCGCCACTCTGAGCGCCAACGGCCTGGCCGCACGGACCCTGGCGCGCAGAAACACGACGACCGGCGCCTCCGCGGCCTCCGCGGCCCTCAGGAACACGGCCGGCGCCGACACCGACGCGGGCGACAACGTCAGCAACGAGCTAGTGTTAAGGTAGGGGTCCACCTCTCAGTCCCTCTAAATGCTAAGTAGAAAAAATAATGTTGCTCTAGAATCTGTTGACTTTGTGGTCCTCGTTTCGGCCAGACAAAAAAATTAGCAGTTAGAACAAGATTTTCAGCTGTTTCGTCTGTAGCATGAAATTGTCACTTTCAATGAGACTTCTGGATGTTGTTCTGCCTGTAACCTATTTTTCTGTGCATCTTATTTAAGGCCGGGTCTTTATCTATAACCAATTCTTAAGATCCTGACGCAGTAAAGCTTAGATGTGGCTTTAGATTAGACTCAGATGAAGCAAGCAAGGGTTGAGTCGAGTCCTACTTCCAGTGCTTGCAAGTAGAACAATACATTTTGTAGTGTGGTCACATGGTCAAAATTCAAGGATTCATTCAACCAGAAGTCGTTGCCCACCCACCTTTTTTACAGGGTGGCCTCGAGCAGAGAAACCTACACAAAGACCGTTTATAAGTTGGGAGTCCCTTGCAGAATTTATCGAGGGTCATCTGCTCGGCAGCAGAAGGAAGGCACTTTTCTGGCTGGTTTTCAAACTATATAAGTAACGTTAACTTGGTGCTGCAGTCAAAATTTGGCCCTTGGAGGCCGCTTCTGTAGGCTTTTTTTTGCTCTCATATCCGGTGTCTCCGGTACCAAAAAGTGATGAATGTTACTCTTGAGTGACTTAGCCAATAAGCAACGTTTTCTTACATCCGATGTTCTTAATAAGCCAGGCTATTATGTATTAGACAGTTTTAAGCTCAGTGCTATCATTGCTGAATGTGAGGAATCTTCAATGTTTGTGCCTCCCCCTGCAATTTTGGCTCACACCCCGATCTTGACCATCGCCATCAGCTGTTCGGGGTGGGTGGGAGAAGCTGTGGACATGAGTCTTGGAACTTTTTTGTCAATGCATGACCTTGACGTTTCTTATCGACGTGTAATTTTGCAACTTATGTCCTCAACTGGACTTCAGCTGTTTAGCTGTGTTAGCTCAGTAGCGCAGCATTTGATAAGGAGCCGCAGTGAGGTGGACCTGGCACAGGTGACATTTTTCTTTCTTTCCTCTTGACCGGGTGCGTCCGGATTGACCCGTGCTGGAAATGAACACGCAGCTCCTCTGTTTGGTCATTTCGGGCATTAATATTAATAGTATCGAGAGCTGAAATTTAGTTGAATGCAAGGTCTGTACTGGTAAAAGTGCTGTCAGGTGCCTCCAACTGGACAAACAGCATGCAGAGTGAATCATTTGCCCTTCAAGGTCATGCAGCTTTTAAATGAGGGGTTGATACCCGTAAAATCAACCAATTGCACCGATATTCCTAAATGCATTTTAAGCAAAACATTTTTTTTTTTTTTTTTAGCAGATTCATTTATGCGGCTAAAGTTTTGAACTTTCACCTCAATTTGTCATGTCTTTGCCACCTTCAATTGATGTAAATGGAGCGATGTTCCGGGACCCAGAGCAGCTTCGACAAATGTTTTTCTTGTTATACTTTAAAACTGTGAGTTAAAAGTGTGTACGGAGTCAGTTTGCAGCCTGAAGTGTCTGTCGATGCTGGTTTTGAGCCTGTAGCATACCTAGAACTGGTGCTAGACTCACTTGAAATGGGCAGCATCGATTGTAGGATCATCGTGAACAAATCCAGAAAAATAAAACGAAATTTGCTGAGTGAACACGGACTTTCCTGGCATTTTTCCCCCCTTTGGTTTCAATCTGCTGCTGCAGAACTTGTCAATGGCGATCCACAGGGAGCTGACGAACCGACTGATGTTGATTGCCAGACACGACTGGATACAACTGGAGGGAGAGGTGACGAAATCGGCGGTGGACGCCAATGAAGTCTTTCGACTGCATCATTTTCTGAAAAGCTTCGTAATTGCAATTTCCGTCAAATTCGCAGGAAAATACGCTCAGAAATTTTGTCTTCCAAGGATTTACCCAATGGTTCAAGAGTACGCAGCAGCAGCTGTGGATGTGGGTCCAAACTGAAAACTCACCTCACTTATTCTTAAGTCACTTTTAGTGTTTTCATTTTACAAGTGTTACGCTTAGAAGAGAGCTCAGGTACAGCAAGTGATTGCTGAAATTTTAAACAACCAATTTAAAAAAAAAAAAGTGCAGCCATCTGTGCAACCACGAAGCCGGCCTCTTTTGCTCTCAAATTAGGACTGGAAGGGATCATTTGACTGATTCTGATCAGGAGGTGACGAAGGAAGATCGAAGAGAGCTGAAGGCAAGTCTTGTTCTACGTGGACTTTCAAGTGCCGGGAGCTTTTTTGTGTAGTGAGCGTCGATTCCACAAATTTTCTTTTTTTAAAAAAAAATAAATAGTGGGAAATATGCAAATTGTCCATCTTGCGTCACTTCCCCCGGGTTTCCCTGGCGTGCATAAAGCATTATTGCACCGTGACGACTCAAGTAGGGGAAAGTGCTGGACGGATGAATTATTCCCTCCCTCTTGCTTGCTTGCCTGCTTGCATAATGATGGCTGCCCGGGCTGCCCGGGCTGCCCGGGCTGCCCGGCCAACTTCAACGCGGAGAAAATTAGTTATATTCCTTTGCCACAGGATTTTCCCCGTGAAATCCGACCTTATTGACGAGGACGGCGACAGCCAGACCATCTGTTCAATGGTATCTTGTGATGGGACCAAAGAAAAGGCCCTTCAAATGGTGGCTGTGAGATGAAGTCTGGGCCTGGCTGACTGACACCCACTGGGATGAACGCAAAGTTGGCTTCACAACGTTTAGGGCCAGTTCTGTCAAAAGCGTCCCGGAAACAACTTGGACGGGGACTCGTACGACAACGAGTTCGGGCTGACGATGACCACGTACTGTACGATACTCGAGTATCAACACTTTTCACCTATCAAGCGTAGGCACCTGAAAAAGTTGTCGGTAATACTGAAGCACCCCAGGCATTGTTCCTCCACCTGTATATTTGAATCAGGCTTTGCGCTCTTGGTCATGGCCTTTAAGCAGCTTTAAAACATTGTTCAGTAACGCCAGGACTCACTGTAGCAAGTAGCTGAGAAGTAAGAAAAAAAAGCTGAAGTGAGTGCAACTATGTCGTCTGTAAGATTCTTTTCTCGTTCACTGTTAATATTTTGCTTCCAGGCGATACTTTTGGGTGGCGATGCTGTCGAGTATCGGATGACTGGGTGAAAACCCGGAGTATCGGCGATACGATACTTTTCCAATATCGCACAGTCTTGAGCTGCAGTAGCACCTCTCGGGTGTCCAGTTGCAACCCCGTCAAAGTCTGACTGTGAAGTGGTAAAATGCCAAATCTGTGTCCACTTGACACTAACCGAGAAAGCTCAGAGAGCTGTGGCTGGCAGCTCTGTCCAGGGAGATGCTTCTACCGAGCAATAGTCAAATGGAACAACTAATACACAAAGGTTTGCGGTGTTGCCAGTGGGCAAAATTCGCACTTGGCAAACTTCTCTTTCCCATGTGCGCAGAAGACAAACGTCCTGTGCACTTGCAGCCGATGCAGCTGGCAATAAGCTGGCACGTCCTCAACTGCACGAAGCACCTCTAGTTCTCAAAGGTCATTGGAGGCGTCTGCAAGAATCTACGATCGTTGAGTCAATGAGACACGACGCAAAACTCGGTCTCACCCGCGGCTGTGATATCTCTTCCAATGAGGACGGAAACGAGCCGTTATGACTTATTCTGACGCACCCTGTAAATGCGAGGCAGGATGCCTGAAGAAGGTTGGCCCTCCCCAGTCGATGAAATAGGTGGCTAAATAGGGCAACTCTGGCGGCAAAAATCTGCTAGTAGTAACCACCTATCAGGGTGGCAGACGGGACAATATTTGGCACACTCGTGATGCCAAGTTGTGGCCAGCAAAATGGTGGAAGGCTCAGGAGGGAAACCTCTGGTAGCAGCTTGAATGGCTTCCTTGAGAAGTCCTTCTGTGGTGATCAAAGAAAATTGTGCAGCTAATAACACCACCCTTTATCCTTTCTTGGAAGGTGAAAACGTCCTTGGCACCATTTTGTCCAGTCACGAATTCCTTTCAACCCGTTAGATTTCCTTGGCTCTGCCAGACAAATCCAGTGTTTGAAGTAGAGTGAAATTTGTTGCGATTTCTCTTGCTGCTGCTGCCGCTGCCGCCGCCGCCGCTGCTGCTGCTACCTGGATCCTCAGGTAAGTCAGGGGATCCTAGAGCTGCTCTGTAACCTCTTAATGAGTCTTCTTCTGGGTGATGAAACAACCTAGTTCCCATAACTCCGAAGCCACGCTGGCGCACACGCACACCAGGATGTCGGAGGAGACGTGTTATAACGAGTGGAATAAGGTTAAGGGCTCCACTTAGAGTGAGTTTTCATACCTGCAGCTACTCTGAGTTAATTTTTGTGGCTGGGCTTTTCTTCGGCCGGAACAGATGACGTCCATACCACGTGCGTCACCTAACTAAAGAATCGGCGGGTTCAGCTCTGGCTGAAAATGTACACTTTTTGCGCATGAGATCTGACTAAAATTTGTAAAGTCACCGTCCGAAACTCGTTGGTGGCAAAAAAGAAAGAAAGAAAAAAGAAATCGGGGCAATCTTGGTGCTTCCTTTAAGGAAATTAAAGTTTCCTTATCTCTCAATGCTTGCGAAAGCTCTCATTTTTAGAGACTTCCTGGGCCAGATTTGCCCCTCTAAACAAAAAATGTTAGATTTTTCTTAGAAAGTTTGTCAAATGACCTGAACGTGCAGCTGCTGCTGCTGCTGCAGCAGCAGCAGCAGCAGCAGCAGCAGCAGTAGTAGTGTCAGTCACCTGATGATGACAGGAGAAACTCGAGTCAACGAGGTGAAACTTTTGACTCTCGCCTGATTAAAAACTCGGCAAATTTCTCAAAGAAGAGAAAAAGAAGCACTTTGTTTTCACTTTCGATCGATCCCTCTCTCGCTCCTCCACCATCAGTCTGAGCAAAGCTTTTTGCTTCACTCAAGTGGTTTTTGTGGCTTCCCTCACCGAGTTTTGCCACTTTCCTCCTTGGCCTGAGATACTCGGGAACAAAGAAACATTTTGCTAACAGGGATGACTAACGAAGCCATTACTCTTCCTGAACGAGTCAGGGACTCCCGGCAGGTCCTGGCCAGGGATCTATGTTCACTCACTCTGGCAGGCCCCAATCAGGGGCCTGAAAATCACACCATTTGCGGGATTCCCTCATAGGAATGTGACACTGGTGCTTCACCCCGGGCGCCCCGGGCGGGCAGGTTGGCAGACCGGCCCCCGGATGGGGACTCAGGCCAGGCTAAGAAAACATGAAAATTCTTCCAAAACTCAATTTTTAATGTCACTTATGCATACAAAGGAGGGGCAGACAAAGGCTGTCATCATTCACTTGAATATTCTCCTATCGAGCCAGCGCCTCCCTTTTGGCTTCGTCATTGTCTCGACGAGTCATTCCCGGAAATCATCTCTTCCTTCAGGGTCACTCTCGACCAAAAAACCTATCTGATTGCGAATTTTTTTTTTTTTTTTTGCATAAACTGTCTGTAAATAAAAATGCCGCAGTCAAATGTCTGTTCTCACTTGTTCAATAGAGATTTCATTGTACTATTCTCTCCGATTGTTTCTCCGGAGGGAACGCCCAAACAAGAAGAAAAGATAAGATGGGCTGGGCTCGACTCTCCTAGAGAAATTCTTTTTAACTTATCATTAGCAGCTGTTTTTTTCTTTCCTTTGCCTCATAAAATGAGACCGAGGCAAATGTTTATTTGCAAAAGGCCTCTCATGCCCGCCCCCCCAGAGCCCCCCCCCCCCAGAGGTTATGGGAACGGGGAGGGTTGGGGGTTAGTAGTGGGGGTGTGGTAGGGGGGTGGGGAGGGGGGGCGGAGAGCGGGTAAGGGTGGT